>Ga0272446_1003492_pt1 | contig 19699 bp, 18 predicted proteins | sample YNPCB0061_FD_194587 | JGI IMG/M metagenome (GOLD analysis project Ga0272446, IMG submission 194587) | Hot spring microbial mat communities from Yellowstone National Park, WY, United States - YNP-CB-006-1 | ecosystem: Environmental > Aquatic > Thermal springs > Hot (42-90C) > Sediment | place...
GTGGCGTCCCGTAGGGGATTCGAACCCCTGTTACCGCCGTGAGAGGGCGGTGTCCTAGGCCTCTAGACGAACGGGACCCCAGAGCGCGCGCGTATACGCGGCGCTCGCGCGGAGATCAAGCGGCAGCGCCGCGCCGCCTTCCGCAGGTCAGGCAACCGCCTCGGGCACGGCTGCGGCGAGGAATGCCGCCACGTCGCGTTCGGCCGTGTTCCAGGCGGTCACGAACCGCACGGCGGAGGGATCATCGGGGCGCGGGCGCACCGGAAACCCCCGCCGGCCAAGCGCCTCGCGCACCGGGCCCGGCAGCGAGACGAACACCTCGTTCATCTCCGTCGGGTGCAAGAGCCGCACGCCGGGGATCGTGGCGAGCCCGGCCGAAAGCCGTGCCGCCATGCGGTTGGCGTGCGCCGCGTTGCGCGCCGCCACCCCGCCCTCGACCATCGCGAGAAGCTGCGCCGAGAGATACCGCATCTTCGAGAACACCTGGCCCGCGCGAAGCCGGCGCTGGCCCATGAAGCGGCCGAGCTGGGCCGCGTGCGGGCCGTCAGCGAAGATCACCACGGCGTCGGCGCACATCGCCCCGTTCTTGGTGGCCCCGTAGCTCAGGATGTCGATGCCCGCGCGCCAGGAGAGATCGGCCGGGGAGCAGCCGAGGGCGGCGCGCGCGTTCTCGAACCGCGCCCCGTCCATGTGCAGGACGAGGCCGTGGCGTCGGCACACCGCGCTGATCGCGGCGAGCTCGCCGAGCGTGTAGACGGTGCCGGCCTCCGTTCCCTGCGTCACCGTCACCGCCGTCGGCGGGGCGGACTGCATCCGGTCGGGGGCCGCGCTGCGGACGAGCGCATCCACCGCCTCCGCCGTGAGCTTGCCGTGCGCGCCGTCGAGCACCAGCAGCTTGCCGCCGCCCGAGAAGAACTCCGGCGCGCCACTCTCGGAGGTGTTCACGTGCGCGTTGCGGTGGCAGATGGCCGCGCCGGGCGGCGGCATGGCGGCGGCGAGCGAGAGCGCGTTGGCGGCGATGCCGGTCGCGACCGGATGCACCGAGACGGGCGCCTCGAAATAGGCGCCGAACGCGCCGTCGAGCCGCGCGGTGGTGCCGTCCGCGCCATAGGGGGCGGCGTCGCCCCGATTCTCGGCGAGTATCGCGGCGATCACCTCATCACACACCGCGGTGACGTTGTCGCTCCGGAACAGCATCGCTCTCCCTCCCGGCGTCGCGGCGGCTCCGGCAGGCATCGGAGCAGTAGCGCACCTCGTCCCACACCTTGGCCCACTTCCTCCGCCAGGCGAAAGGCCTGCCGCAGACGGCGCAGGGCTTCGAGGGGAGGTCGCCCTTGCGGCGCATCGTGCCCATCTCAGCCGATCGCAAGCCGGAGCGGCGCGAAACCGCGTCCTTCGCCGAGCGGCCGCCACGCGGTGGTCTCGCCCGCGGCGGTGATCAGCCAGACGAGCCCCGCGTCCCAGGCACCCGCCCTGTCGCGCGCCGACGGCGTCGCACCTCCCCGCGGGTGGCTGTGCCACACTGCGGCGACGGCACGGGTCGCCCGCTGCAGCCGGAGATGGAGCGCGGTGTCGAGCTCGAACGCGTCCTCGCCCTCGGCGAGGTTGCGTGAGGGGGCGAGCCCGTCGAGCAGCAGCACGTCACCCTCCCGCCGCCCCGTCAGCAGGCCGCAGGCCTCCCGCGGCAGCGCGGCGGCGGCAAGGCGCGGCAGCGCGTCGGCGACGGAGGGGGCGAGCCGCACCGTGGCGATCATCGCGTCGGCACCGCCACCGGCGCTTCGGCCACGAGCGTGCCGACGACCCTTCCGTGTGCCGTCTCGACGAGCAGGATGCGGTCCGGCAGCCCGCCGCCGGTGACATGGACGGCCACCCGCTCGCCGGCGCCGGCGATGCCGACGATCCGGGTGCCGGCCGGCTGGTTCAGACTCGCCTCGATCGCGGCGGGCATGGCCGCGCGCGACGAGAACCGGTTGGCGATCACCACCGCGAGCGCGATCGTGCCGGCGACGATCAGCACGCCCATGATGATGACGGCGGCCTTCAACGCGCGCATGGATTGACCGACACTCTCCGGATGATGACAGACACGTCCTCGTGCCGCCGGGAGATGGTGGCCGATGGCCTCGCCGCCAACCAGAGGCTCGACCGGTGGCTGGCCGCTGCCGTGGCGGACCTCTCCCGGTCTCGCATCAAGGCCCTGATCGAGGCGGGGCACGTCACCCGCGAGGGCGCCCCAGTGCGCGACCCCTCCGAGCCGGTACGGCCTGGCGCGCGCTACGTCCTCACCCTGCCTCCCCCAGCCCCCGCCCAGCCGGTGGCGCAGCGGATGGACCTCGCCATCCTCTTCGAGGACGCGCACCTGATCGTGCTCGACAAGCCGGCAGGCCTCGTCGTCCACCCCGCCCCGGGCAACCTCGACGGCACGCTCGTCAACGCCCTGCTCGCCCATGCGGAGGGGGACCTGCCGGTGATTGGCGGCGAGGTGCGGCCGGGCATCGTCCACCGGCTGGACAAGGACACCTCGGGCGTGATGGTGGTCGCCAAGACCGACCGGGCCCAGCAGGCCCTCTCGGCCGCCTTCGCGGCGCGCGACCTCGAGCGCGCCTATCTCGCGCTCGCCTGGGGTGTGCCGGGGGAGGCGGCGTTCCGCATCGAGGCGCCGATCGGCCGCCACCCGGTGGACCGAAAGCGCATGGCGGTGGTGCCCCGCGGCAGGCGGGCGGCCACCAACGTCAGGCTCCTCCGCGCCCGCGGCACCGCTGTCTCGCTTCTCGAGTGCAGGCTGGAGACGGGGCGGACGCACCAGATCAGGGTCCACCTCGCCCATGCCGGCCACCCGATCGTCGGAGACCCGCTCTATTGCCGGCGGCTGCCCGCCGCCGCCCGGACCCTGCCGCCCGAGCTCTCGGCCCGGCTCGCCGGGTTCCCGCGCCAGGCGCTGCATGCCGCGACGCTCGGGTTCGTCCATCCGGTCACCGGCGAGGCGCTGCGCTTCGAGACGCCGCTGCCGGCCGATCTTGCCGAACTCGTGAACGCGGTGTGGCCCGATCAGGGCGCAATCCCGACCAGATTGGTCTGATTTCGCTTGCGCCGGAACCGGAGTCTGGTGCACCCTTTTGTCGTTGGCACTCCTGGGTCGGGAGTGCCAGCCAACCAGCGGAGCGACGTCGCGGAGAGGCCTATCCTCCCGTGTCGGGTCCGCTGTCCGGAACGTGATCCCTGCCGACCCGAAACCGTGCGAGTGTTCGCGCCGCCCGCATGGGGCATCTATGGATCTGCCCGCGCGAATGGAGGTAGTTTGCCCATGGCCTCGGCCTTCGCCGTCCCGATGGCGCCGGAAGGGAATCTCACCCGGTATCTCCAGGAGATCCGGAAGTTCCCGATGCTCGCCCCGGAGGAGGAGTATGCGCTGGCCAAACGCTGGCAGGAGAAGGGCGACCTCGAGGCGGCGCACAAGCTGGTCACCAGCCACCTTCGCCTCGTCGCCAAGATCGCGATGGGCTACCGCGGCTACGGCCTGCCGGTCGGGGAGCTGATCTCCGAGGGCAACGTGGGCATGATGCAGGCGGTCAAGCGCTTCGACCCCGAGCGCGGCTTCCGGCTCGCCACCTACGCCATGTGGTGGATCCGTGCCGCCATCCAGGAATACATCCTGCATTCATGGTCGCTCGTGAAGATGGGCACCACGGCGGCGCAGAAGAAGCTGTTCTTCAACCTCCGCCGCCTCAAGGGCGAAATGCAGGCGATCGAGGACGGCGACCTCAAGCCCGAGCAGGTCGCCAAGATCGCCAAGGACCTCGATGTGCCCGAGCAGGACGTCGTGCAGATGAACCGGCGCCTCGCCTCGGCCGACCACAGCCTGAACGCGCCCGTGCGCATCGACGGCGAGGGCGAGTGGCAGGACTGGCTCGTCGACGAGAGCGACAACCAGGAGGTCGAGCTCGCCGAGCGCGAGGACATGGGCCAGCGCAAGGCCCTGCTCGCCAACGCCCTGTCCACCTTGAACGAGCGCGAGCGGCACATCCTGATCGAGCGTCGGCTGAAGGACGAGCCCACGACGCTCGAGGACCTCTCGCACCAGTACGGCATCAGCCGCGAGCGGGTGCGGCAGATCGAGGTGCGCGCCTTCGAGAAGCTCCAGCGCGCCATGAAGACCGAGATCGCCGGGCGCGCCGCGGCGAGCTGACGCGCGTCCGACGGCTTGAAGGCGGGACGGCCTGGGAAATCCCGGCCGTTCCACTATCCGGGCCCCATCAGCGCGTTCGGCAGCGCCGTCACGAGCGGCGGGTGCAGCGTGATCAGCGCGAGCACGACGATCATCGCGAGGATCAGCGGCGCGCCCTCGATCGCGAAGCGGCTGAGCCTCACGTCGAGGATCGCGCAAGCCGTGTACATCATGGTGCCGACGGGCGGCGTCACGCCCCCGATCGTCAGGTTCACCACCAGCACGAGCCCGAAATGCACCGGGTCGATCCCGAGACGGGCCGCCACGGGGACGAGGATCGGCGCGAGCAGGATCAGCGCCGCCGTTCCCTCGATCAGCATGCCGACCAGCAGCAGCAGCAGGTTCACGAGCAAGAGCAGCACCAGCGGGTCGCCGGTGGCCGCAGCGAGCGCCGCGGCGACACGCGGGGGGATCCGCTCCCATGCCATGTAGAAGCCGAAGCTGCTGGCAGCGCAGATGATCAGCATCACCGTCGCGGTCGCGAGCACGCTCTCGGTCAGGATCTCCGGCAGGTCGGCGAGGCGCAGCTCGCGATGCGCGAGGAAGCCCACCAGCAGCGCATAGACCACGGTCATCGCGCCCGCCTCGGTCGGCGTGAAGATGCCGTAGCGGATGCCGACGAGGATGTAGACCGGGATCGTAAGCGCCCAGGCGGCCTCGCGGAAGGCGCGCCCGAGCGCCGGCAGACCGGCGAAGCGGTCGCGCACCGGCAGGTAGCCGCGGCGGCGCGACACCGCCCAGGTCGAGACCATCAGCGCGCCGGCGAGCAGAAGGCCTGGAACGACGCCGCCGAGGAACAGCCGCCCGACCGAGACGTCGGCGAGGAAGCCGTACACGACGAGCCCGATCCCGGGCGGGATGATCGGCGTGATCACCGCCGCGCAGGCGATCACCGCGGCGGTGAAGCCCCGCGCGTAGCCGCGGCGGATCATCTCGGGTCCGAGCATCTTCGCCTGCATCGCCGCCTCGGCGTTGGCCGACGCCGAGAGCCCGCCCATCAGCGTCGCGAGCACGATGTTGGCCTGCGCGAGCCCGCCCACCATGTGGCCGACCAGCGCGTCGGCGAGGTTCATCAGCCGCCGCGTGATGCCGGCGCGGTTCATGATCGAGCCCGCGAGGATGAAGAACGGCACGGCGAGCAGCGGGAAGCTGTCGGTCGCGGCGACGATGCGCTGGGCGAAGATCTCGAGCGGCAGGCCTTCCGCCGAGACGAAGAAGGCGAGCGCGGCGATGCCCATGGCGAAGGCCACCGGCACGTTCAGCGCGAACAGGCCGAGGAGCACCCAGATGGGCCAGAGGGTCAGCCCGCTCACGGTGCCTCCCCGGGCCTGCCGCCGAGCATGCGTGCCGCCATCCGAAGCGCCATCAGCGCGAAGCCGGTCGCCGGCGCCATGTAGAGGATGGCGAGCGGCAGCCGCAGCACGGCTGAGGGGTTGTCGAGATTGGCGAGGCTGAACTGCAGGGCGAGCGCCGAGGCGACGGCGCAGAACGCGATGCCCAGCACCTGCGCGCCGAGCCGGACCGCCCGCTGCACCGCGGCCGGGAAGGCCGCGGTCAGCATGTCGATCGAGACATGCCCGCCGCGCTTGGCCACAGCCGCCGCGCCGACGAACACGCACCAGGCGAAGGCGAAGGCCGCGACTTCGCCGGCCCAGGGCGCGGGCTGGGCGGTGACGTAGCGGGTGATCACCCCCCAGCACACGGCGAGCACGACGACGACGAGCGCCGCGCCGGCGACGATCTCCTCGGCGTTGGCCGCGGCCCGGCGGAGCCTCACGAGGCGAGGATGCGGCTCACCGTCTGGTGCAGGTTCGGCGTCCAGCGCGGGAAGGCCGAGTAGGCGGGAACGGTGGCGCGCTGGAAGGCCGCGAGGTCGACATCGGTCACCACCGTCACGCCGGCGCCCTTGAAGCGGGCGATGAAGTCCTCCTCCATCGCGTTGGTCAGCCGCGTCTGCTCCGCCCCGCCCTTCGCCCCCTCCTCGAGCAGCAGGTCCTGCACCTCGCGCGGCAGGCGGCTGAAGTAGCCGTTGTTGATCGGCCAGGTCGTGGTCGCGATGAAGTGCGCGGTGGTGCTGATGGTCTTCTTCACCTCGTGCAGACGCGCGCCCCAGAGGCTGCCATAGGGCGCCTCGGCCGCCTGCACGACGCCTTGGGCGAGCGCGTTGTACACCTCCGACCACTGCACCGTGGTCGGGCGCGCGCCCATCGCCCTGAAGGTCTCGATCCACATCGTGTTGGGCGGCACGCGCACCGTCATGCCGGCGACATCGGCGGGGGTGCGGATGGGCTTGTCGGCGATCATGTGCCTGGCGCCGAAGAAGGCGCCGGCCATGATCAGCCGGAACCCGGCCTGCTGGATGCGCCGGTCGAGGTCGCGGTACCAGTCGGAGGCGAACAGCCTCGCGAGCTGGTCGTGCCGCTGCACGAGATAGGGGCCGTTGATGATGCCGGCATCGGGAACGAAGTCGGCCAGATAGCCGAAATCGGTGATGTTCATCACGTTCGCCCCGGCGCGGATCATCTCATTGACGTCCTTGCCCGAGCCGAGCTGCTCGCCGGGGAACACCTCGATGCGCACGCGGCCGCCGCTGCGCTCGAGCACGTTCCTCGCGAAGAACACCGCGGCGAGGTGGGCGGGCTCGGTGGTCGAGAGCGAGTGCGCCATGCGGATGTTGATCGTCCCCTGCCCGCGCGCGTAGGGCGGCGCCGCGAGGGCCGAGGCCGCGGCGGCGAGCATGGTCCTGCGTCGGATCGTCACGGATCGTCCTCCCTTGATCGTTGTGCGTTCGCTTCGTTACATCACCGTGGCGGCGAGCTTTCCCTTCCCGCCCGCGCCCCGGTAGAGCGTCCTGAGCTGGCGGTCGAGCACCGCGGCGTGGTGCGCCAACGCGTCCGGGTGCATGTCGGCCTGAGGCGGCCGCTCGTGCTCCCAGTGGCCGGTGCGGTCCTCGCCGCGCACGAGGGTGGCGCTGCCGCGGCCGCCGTCGAGCTGGTGCACATGCGTCGGCACGTAGCGGATCGCGAGGCCGATGCGCGGGTGGCTCGCGCGGTTCGGCGGGCTGCCGTGGAAGATCAGCACGTGGTGGAGGCTCATCTCTCCCGGGGCGAGCACGAGGTCGGTCGCCTCGTCCTCGTTCACCGTCACCGCGATCTCCTGGCCGCGGCTCAGCATGTTGGTCTCGGCGAAGGTGTCGGTGTGCGGCACCTGCGCCCTGTGCGTGCCGGCGACCACGCGCATGCAGCCGCTCTCTGGCGTCGATGGGGTGAGCGCAAGCCAGGCCGTCACCACGTCCGCGCTCGAGAGGCCCCAGTAGGTGCCGTCCTGGTGCCAGGAGACGAAGGCCGGGTCGCCGGCCCGCTTGATGAAGAACTGGCTGCCCCAGCAGAGGATGTCGGGGCCGATCACGCTCTCGACCGCGTCGAGGATGCGGGGGTGGCGGATCAGCCGGTCGATCCAGGGGAAGAGGAGGTTGGGCTTCTGGTTGTTCCGCCCGTCGAGGCGGCCGCCGAGCATCGCCTCGGTCGCCTCGAGCCGCGCCCGCGCCTCCTCGACCTCCCCGGCGTCGAGGGCGGGCAACGGGCAGAGATAGCCGTTGTCGCGATAGAACGACGCCTGTTCGGCGGTCAGCGAGCCCGTCATGGCCTTGCTCCCTCGCGGCCGCGTCCTGCCGGCGACCTCTGGCGCAATGATCGCGGAGATCGCGCCCGCGGCGCAAGGGAGGACCCGAGGCGAGCTATCCGCCGCCGCCGGCCTTCTTCACGGCGGCGGCCGCGGCGCGCGCGACCAGGCGGTTCGCTTCCTGCGCGACGGCCTCGCCCCAGGCCTCGGTGAGCTCTGCCTGCCGGTCGGCGAGCAGGCGCAGCGTCGTCGCCGCCCGCATCTCCAGCACGAGCAGCACGGCATAGGGGATCGTGCGCGCAAGAGCGAAGCCGAAGGCAGCGGCGCCATAGGCGAGCACGAGCGTTCCGGGGTCGCCGAGCAGGGAGGCGAGGGCACTCATGTCGTGGCCGCCGAGCCACAGGGTCTTCAAGGCCGGCAGGAGCCCTGCGAGGTTCAGGCAAAGCACCGGCCGGGCGGTCGTCTTGTCAGGGTGGTCGTCGCTCGCGAAGGCAGCCGCTGCCGGGAGAAGGCCGATGAGGAGCAGGATCCCGGTCGGCAGGGCGATGCCGAGCGCGACGCCGGTGCCGAGGCCGAAGGCCCAGAAGGCCCAGCGCGCCCGGCGGCCGGAGCGCTGGCGTGCCGGAGCCGGGGCAGTCTTCGCGGCGGCCTTCGCCATCGGCTCAGGTTCCTGCGAGCAGCAGGACGGTGCCGCCGAGCAGCACGAGCGCGACCGCCTGCGCGGCGAGGCCGCCGATCCGCGCCGCCTCGGCCTGGCGCAGCGGCGCCTCGGCCCTGAGCGCGAACTCCGCCGCGGCGGCGCGGGCGAAGGTCGCGGCTGCCTCGGCGAAGCCCGCACGGTCCTCCGCACGCGCCGCCTCGCCGTCGAGCGCCTCGAGCAGCAGCGCGAAGTCGCCGCTCGCCGCCGCCTCGGGCAGGGCCTTCTCGACGCGCGCCCGCGCCGCCTTGCCGTGCCAGGTGGCCACGGCGGGCGCGGCGAGCGCGGCGACCCAGCGCGCGAGGTTCGGCAGCTTCGTTCCCTTCTGCAGCCGCTGCAGCCGCGCGAACACGGCGACGGTGGCAAGCCCCGCCTCCTCGGGGCGACCCGTGTCGCCCGCCGCCGCCAGAAGCGTGTCGATCGCCCCGTCCAGGCCTGCGCCGATGAAGGCGGCGACGTGCCGGTCGAGCGGCGTCGGTGCCCCGGCCGCGGGCGGTGAGCCGGCGGCGGCGGCCTCGAGCGCGGCGAGCAGGGCCGGCAGCGTCGCCGCCCCCGCCTTCCGCACCAGCGGCGAGAGGCAGGGCAGGCCCGGGTTGAGCTGGTAGAGGAGCCGCTCCCGCCCCGACCCGAGCACGCGGGCGCGGGCCTGCGCGCGGGCGAGCCGCCCCATCTTGTCGAGCTCGATCATCCCCGGCCGGTCGAGATGCTCGGTCGCGTAGCGGCTGATCGCCTGCGCCTCGATCATGTCGGCGAGGTCGCGCTGGCGCTCGGCGGAGGGCTGCGGCGCGGCATGCGCCTCGGCGAGCATCGTGCCGAGGCCGTCCGGCATCAGCGCGATGCCGCGCCACCAGAGCGGTCCCTGCGGGTCGAGCGCGGCGAGGGTCCGCGACAGCAGGACGTCCCCGTCCGACTCGCCGCCCAAAGGGTCGGCGTCGACGATCTCCCGGACGCGCTCGGTCAGCGGCTGGTCGGTCAGGGCACGGTCGAGCCAGGCGAGCAGGGCAGGGGAGCGCATCGCGCGGATGCCTTCCTGCCAGCGGCCAGCCATGGCGAAGGCGAGGCTGCGCGCATCGAGCACCGGTTCGCCGGCGAAGTCGAAGGGGCGCGTCGCCTTGCGCACGGCGCGCGCCGTCTGCGGGCGGGCGCGCGCGCCGCCCGGCCAGAGGGCGATCTCGTCGAGGCCCGGCCGGAAGCCTGGATCGTCCGACAGCAGGCCGCGCAGCAGCGTGGCGACCGAGGCGGGAAGCCGCGCCTGCCCCACCAGCGCGGCGAGGCTGCCGCGCTCGAGCCTGAGCCGGATGCCGGCGCGGTCGTCCAGCCCGGCAAGGGGCCAATGCCCGGTCGCGAGCGCGAGCAGGGTGACGCCGAGGGCGTAGAGGTCGTCCTCGAGCGTGCCCTCTCCCTTGCCGCAGGGGGCGCACATGGCCATGCCGGTCGGCTCGAAGGCGGCAGGCTGGCAGAACCCGGGCGGCAGGGCGAAGGCCTCGCCCAACGTGACCGGGCCGCCGGCGGCGGGGCGGAACAGGTTGTCGGGGCGGATGCCGCGATGCAGGAGCCCGCGCTCGGCGAGCTCGCCGAGCACGCGCGCGACCGGCTTGGCGACGTTCTGGATCAGGTCGGTCTCGCCGAGCGGGGCTCGGCGCTCGCCGGGCACCATCATCGGCGGGCCCGGGGGAAGCGGATAGAGGATGTGCCGCTGCGGCCCCTCCTCGCCCTCGCCATGCAGGCCCTGGCCGAGCGGCACGAGCAGGTTCGGCAGGGCCTCGGCGTCGGGCAGGCGCTCGATCACCCGCAGCCGCGGCGGGTGGTGGGTGCGGCAGCGCACCGCGAAGGCGGCCGGCCCGTCGCCGCGCGCCGGCCGCGCCACGAAGGCGGTGAGCCCGCCGCCGACGAGGCCGGGCAGGGCCCGCCCAGGGTCGACCAGGTAGCCCGCGATCTCGACCTCACGCCCCGCCACGCACCGCTCCCGCTCCAGGCGACGGCGCATGCTGCCGCGTGGGCGGTTAACGATGCGTGAAGGGCCGCCTCACCCGGCGAAGGGGTCCTTCATCAGGATGGTGTCGTCGCGCTCGGGGCTCGTGGACAGCATCAGCACGGGCGCCTCCACCAGCTCCTCGATCCGGCGGACATACTTGATCGCCTGGGCGGGCAGCTCCGCCCAGCTCCGCGCCCCGCGTGTCGAGCCCGACCAGCCCTCGAGCGTCTCATAGACCGGCGTGACGGCGGCCTGGGCTCCAGGAGCCGCCGGCAGGTGCCGGAGCGTCGCCTCGCCGAGGCGGTAACCCGTGCAGACCTTGAGCTCGGGAAGTCCGTCGAGCACGTCGAGCTTGGTCAGGGCCAGGCCCTGGATGCCGCCGACCTTCACCGCCTGGCGCACCATCACCGCATCGAACCAGCCGCAGCGCCGGCGCCGGCCGGTGACGGTGCCGAACTCCCGCCCCCGGTCGCCGAGCAGCGTGCCGGTCTCGTCCGAGAGCTCGGTCGGGAACGGGCCCGAGCCGACCCGCGTGGTGTAGGCCTTGGCGATGCCGAGCACGGTGCCGATCGCCGCCGGGCCGATGCCGGCGCCCGCGGCGGCGGTGGCCGCGACGGTGTTGGACGAGGTCACGAAGGGGTAGGTGCCGTGATCGACATCGAGCATCACCGCCTGCGCGCCCTCGAACAGGATGCGCGCCCCGGCGGCGCGGGCCGCATCGAGCCGTTCCCACACCGGTTCGGAGAACGGCAGCAGGCGCTCGGCGAGGCCGAGCAGCTCGGCAAGGAGCGCGTCCTTCACGAATGTTTCGGCGCCAAGGCCTTGCAGAAGGGTATTGTGATGGAGAAGGAGCTCGTCGAGCTTCGCCGAGAGCGTCTCGGGCTCGGCGAGGTCGCAGAGCCGGATCGCCCGCCGCGCCACCTTGTCCTCATAGGCAGGGCCGATCCCCCGCCCGGTGGTGCCGATCTTCCGCTCGCCGCGGGCGGCCTCGCGGGCGCGGTCGAGGGCGGGGTGAAGCGGCAGGATCAGCGGCACGTTCTCGGCGATGCGGAGATTGTCGGGGCCGACATGCAGCCCCTGCGCGGTGACGCGCCCGATCTCGGCGAGCAGCGCGTGGGGGTCGAGCACCACGCCGTTGCCGATGATGCCGAGCTTGCCGCGCACGACGCCCGACGGCAGCAGGCTGAGCTTGTAGGTCTCGTTGCCGACGACCAGCGTGTGCCCGGCATTGTGCCCGCCCTGGAAGCGGACGACGATCTCGGCCCGGCTCGCCAGCCAGTCGACGACCTTGCCCTTGCCCTCGTCGCCCCACTGGGCGCCGATCACCGCGACATTCGGCATCGATCAGTGTCCTTCGAGCGGGTGTGCGCCGGCTTCGGTGGCGAGGTGGGTGCAGGCGAGGCGCCGCGCCTCGGCGCGAGCATCGGCGATGGGGCCGAGAGCGGCAACCGTCGCGAAGCCCTCGGCGCGCAGGCCGGCGGCTCGCGCCGCGAGGCCGGCGGGCACGAACACGCGCGGCCGGCGGGGCCTTGGCGGCGCGGCGCGCAGCGCGGCATCAGGATAGAGCGTCACCCCGGTCGCCGGCTCCTCGCCGGCGAGATAGCTGCCGCCGCGGCCGAGCTCCTCGGCGAGCGCGCCGGTGAACACCGTGAAGGCGACGCCGCGGTGGTAGCGGAAGCCCCGGAACTCCAGCGGGTCTGCCGTCAGCGTGAGGCCCGGAGCACGCGCGCGCACCGCAGCGACGGTGCGGGCGAGGCGGTCGGCGAGCGCCCGCGCACCCGGCGGCAGCACCGACCCAGCGAGCGCCTCGAGCGCGCGGTCGGCCGGGCCGGCGGCGTGCAGCAGCTCGTCGAGCACGTCTGCGAGCGGGCCGGCGAGCGCGGCAACCTCGGCCGCATCCTTGCGGTCGAGCGCGTGGCGGAGTGCGGCGTCACGCTCCGGCCCGAGGGCCAGGGTCGCGAGCAGCTCGTCGGCGAGCGTCGGCAGCGTCAGGTCGAAGCTGACGGCCGGAACGCCGAGGGCGGCGAGCGCCTCGGCCGCCACGGCGATCACCTCGGCCTCGGCCTCCGGCGCGTCGGCGCCGATCAGCTCAACCCCTGCCTGGGCCATCTGCCGCGCCGGACGGAGCTCCGAGCCCCGAACGCGAAGCACCTGGCCGTTGTAGGAGAGGCGGAGCGGCCGCGGCGCCCTGGCGAGCCGAACGGCGGCGATCCGCGCCACCTGCGGGGTGATGTCGGCGCGGAGCCCCATCATCCTCTGGCTCACCGGGTCCATCAGCCGGAAGGTCTGCTCGGCGGTCGCCGCGCCCGTTCCGGCGAGCAGGCTCTCCTCGAACTCGATGAGCGGCGGCTTCACCCGCTCGTAGCCGTGCGCGGCGAACACCCCGAGCATCGCCTCGATGGCCGCGGCCTCGGTCTCCGCCTCGGGGGGGAGGACGTCGGCGAAGCCTGCCGGCAGCAGCGAGGGATGCTGGCTCATCCGGACGCCGGGCTCAGAACCCGAGCGCGGTGGCGTTCACCACGAGCGGCAAGGCACGCACCGAGGCGAGCACCGTCTCCGGCACCGGCTCGTCGACCGAGACGAGGCAGATCGCGTCGCCCCCCTTCTCGGCGCGGCCGAGATGGAAGGTGGCGATGTTGATCCCCGCATCGGCGAGCACGGCGCCGAACCGGCCGATGAAGCCCGGCTGGTCCTTGTTCGTCACGTAGAGCATGTGGCGGGTGAAGTCGGCCTCCACCGGGATCCCCTTGATCTCGACCAGCCGCGGCTTCTGGCCGGCGAAGAGCGTGCCGGCGACGCCGCGGGTGTCGCGGTCGGTGGTGACGGAGATGCGCACCAGCGTCTGGTACTCCGACGGCCGGTCATGCACCGTCTCGGCCACCTCGATGCCGCGCTCGCGCGCCGCCACAGGGGCGTTGACCATGTTCACGCCCTCCATCAGCGGCCCGAGCAGGCCCGCGAGCGCCGCAGCCGTCAGCGGCCTGTGGTTCAGCGCCGCGGCATGGCCCTCGTACTCGATCGTCACCTGGCGGAAGCCGCCGTCGCGCGCGACCGAGAGCTGCCCGGCGAAGGCGCCGAGGTTGCGGCAGAGCGCCATGTAGGGCGCGAGCCGCGGCGCCTCCTCGGCCGAGACCGAAGGCATGTTGATCGCGTTCGTGACCGCGCCGGTGAGCAGGAAGTCGCTCATCTGCTCAGCGATCTGCAGAGCGACGTTCTCCTGCGCCTCGGTGGTGGAGGCGCCGAGATGCGGGGTACAGACCACCGCCTCGAGACCGAAGAGCGGGTTCTCGGTCGCGGGCTCGGTCTCGAACACGTCGAGCGCGGCGCCGGCGACATGGCCGGAGCGGATGGCCGCGGCGAGGTCCTCCTCGACGATCAGCCCGCCGCGGGCGCAGTTGACGATCCGCACCCCCTTCTTCATCCGCCCGATCGCGCGCGCGTCGATGATGTTGCGCGTGCCCTCGGTCAGCGGCGTGTGCAGCGTGATGATGTCGGAGCGCGCGAAGAGCTCCGGAAGCTCGACCTTCTCCACCCCGAGGTCGAGCGCGCGGGCGTCCGACAGGAACGGGTCGTAGGCGATCACCTTCATCTTCAGGCCGAGCGCGCGGTCGGCCACGATCGCGCCGATGTTGCCGCAGCCGATCACCCCGAGCGTCTTGCCGAACAGCTCGGTGCCCATGAAGCGGTTCTTCTCCCACTTTCCCGCCTTGGTGGAGGCGGAGGCCTCCGGGATCTGCCGCGCGAGCGCGAACATCATGGCGATCGCGTGCTCGGCGGTGGTGATGGCGTTGCCGTGCGGCGTGTTCATCACCACGACGCCGCGGGCGGTCGCTGCCTTGATGTCGACGTTGTCGACGCCGATGCCGGCGCGGCCGACCACGCGCAGCCGCTTCGCCTCCGCGAGCACCTCGGCCGTCACCTTGGTCGCCGAACGGACGGCGAGGCCGTCATAGTCGCCGATCACGGCACGGAGCTCTGCGGGCGCGAGGCCGGTCTTCACATCCGCCTCGATGCCGCGCGAGCGGAAGATCTCCACCGCCGCCGGGGAGAGCTTGTCGGAGATGAGGACGCGGGGCCTCTCCATCGCGCTCACTCCGCCGCCCGCGGCGCCGCGAGCGCCTCGCCAACGGTCTCGGCCGCCCAGTCGAGCCAGGGCAGCGCCGCCTCGATGTCGGCCGTCTCCACCGTCGCCCCGCCCCAGAGCCTGAGGCCAGGCGGCGCGTCGCGGTAGCCGCCCGCATCGAGCGCCACGCCCTCCTTCTCCAGCAGCGCGGCGATGCGCTTCGCGGCCTCGGCCTGCTGGTCGGAGGCGAGGGCCGCGAACCACGGCGCGGTGATGGAGAGGCAGATCGATGTCGGCGAGCGGGTCGCCGGATCGGCGGCGAGGAAGGCGTAGTTCGGCGTGCGTTCGACCCAGGCCGCGACCGCGGCGAGGTTCGCCTCCGTCCGGGCGATCAGCGCCTCGAGCCCGCCGATGCGCTCGGCCCAGGCGAGCCCGTCGATCGCATCCTCGACGCAGAGCATCGAGGGGGTGTTGATGGTCTCGCCCTTGAAGATGCCCTCCGAAAGCTTGCCGCCCGAGGTGAGGCGGAAGATCTTCGGCATCGGCCAGGCGGGCTTGTGGGTGGAGAGCCGCTCGACCGCGCGCGGCGAGAGCGCGAGCATCCCGTGCGCCGCCTCGCCGCCCAAGACCTTCTGCCAGGACCAGGTGACGACATCGAGCCTGTCCCACGGCAGGGCCATCGCGAAGGCGGCCGAGGTGGCGTCGCAGATCGCGAGGCCCTCGCGGTCGGTCGCGATCCAGTCGCCGTCCGGCACGCGCACGCCGGAGGTGGTGCCGTTCCAGGTGAAGACGACGTCGTGCGACCAGTCCACCGACGCGAGGTCGGGAAGCTGGCCGTAGGGGGCCTTGATCACCCGGTGGTCGAGCCTGAGCTGCCTGGCGATGTCGGTCACCCACGCCTCGCCGAAGCTCTCGAAGGCGACGGCGTCCACGGGCCTCGGGCCGAGCAGGCTCCACATCGCGCACTCGATCGCGCCGGTGTCGGAGGCGGGAACGATGCCGAGGCGCCAGTCCCCTGGCATGCCGAGAAGCGCCTTGGAGCGCTCGATCACCGCGGCGAGCTTCGCCTTCGGCTCCCTGGCGCGGTGGCTGCGGCCGAGCAGCGCGCCCTCGAGCGCGGCGAGCGACCAGCCAGGCCGCTTGGCGCAGGGGCCTGAGGAGAATCGCGGGTTGAGGGGGCGCACGGAGGGTGCGGGGGTGACCATGGCAGGCTCTCCCTTCCAGAAGAGAAGCGCCCCGGTGGGGGGGCGTGACCCGCCGCGAGCGTTACACCGCCGCCGGCCGCCTGCGCAAGGGGTGGCTCAGCCCGGCAGCAGGATCTCGCCCCGCGCGTAGAGCACGGCTGGCCCGCCAATCCGCACCCGGTCTCCCGCGAGGTCGCAGGTGAGGGTGCCGCCGCGCGCCGAGGCCTGGCGGCAGACCAGGTGGGTGCGACCGAGCCGCCCCGCCCAGAACGGCACGAGCTGGGTGTGGGCAGCCCCGGTCACGGGGTCTTCCGGGATGCCCACCTTGGCGGCGAAGTAGCGCGAGACGACGTCGGCACCGCCCCTGCCGGGGGCGGTCGCGATGGTGCGAGCCGGGCCGCGGCCGGGCCCCCGCGACGTGGCAATGACCGAGGAGCAGTCGGGCGCCGTGTCCGTGTCGGGCAGCAGGGCGATCAGCCCGTGGTCGGGCCGCAGCGCCTCGACGGCGTCGGCATCGTCGAACAGGCAGATCCAGTCCCGCGCCTTCCACACCTCGCGCGGCGCTGCCCCGAGCGCGGCGGCGAGGCCCTCGGGCGGGTGCGCGGCGGGCTTCGGCGGGTCGGCCGGGAAGTCGAGCACGAAGAGATCGCCCTCGCGGGAGACGCCGAGCGTGCCGGACTTCGTTGCGAAGGCGAAGGGCGGCGCCTCGGCCCGCTCGGTCGCGAGCACGAAGGCGGAGGCGAGCGTCGCGTGGCCGCAGAGCTCGACCTCCGTGGTCGGCGTGAACCAGCGGAGCCGCCAGCCCGCCCCCTCGCGCACGAGGAACGCCGTCTCGGAGAGGTTGTGCTCGGCCGCCATCGCCTGGAGCGTCGCGTCCGGCAACCATTCCGAGAGCAGCACGACAGCGGCGGGGTTGCCGGTGAAGGGACGGTCCGCGAAGGCGTCGACCACGTAGAGGGGAAGGCGGGGCATGCGCGGACCAGCCGGTATCGTTGCGATCTCGGTCCGCGAAGGCGCCGGGCCGGAGGATCGCTTCCTGCGTGGTGCCGGAACGGACGGCGGGTCAGCCGCCGGTGACGCTCATGTGGCGGGCGACGGCGGGGGCGGCGCCGCGCCGGTCGATCACGAAGTCATGCCCCTTCGGCTTGCGGCCGATCGCCTCGAGGATGGCGGCGCGCACGTCGTCCTCCGTCGCGCCGGGGCGGCGAAGCGCGCCGCGCAGGTCGGCCGCGTCGTCCTGGCCGAGGCACATGTAGAGCGTGCCGGTGCAGGTGAGGCGCACGCGGTTGCAGCTCTCGCAGAAATTGTGGGTCAGCGGCGTGATGAAGCCGATGCGCCTTCCCGTCTCGGCCACGCGCACGTAGCGCGCGGGCCCGCCCGTCCGGTAGTCGGTCTCCTCGAGCGTCCAGGTCTGGGCGAGGCGGCGACGCACGAGGCTGAGCGGCAGGTACTGGTCGGTGCGGTCCTCGCCGATCTCGCCGAGCGGCATGGTCTCGATCAGGCAGAGGTCGAAACCGTGCTCGCCGCACCAGGCGACCATGCGGTCGAACTCGTCCTCGTTGACGCCCTTGAGCGCGACCGCGTTGATCTTGATCGCGAGCCCGGCGGCCTTGGCGGCGAAGATGCCGTCGAGCGTCTTCTCGAGCCGGCCCCACCGGGTGATGGCGGCGAACGTCGCTGCATCGAGCGTGTCGAGGCTCACGTTGATCCGCCGCACGCCCGCTTCCCTGAGCTCCTCGGCGTAGCGGGAGAGCTGGGTGCCGTTGGTCGTGACGGTGAGCTCGTCGAGCCCGGTCCCGAGGCGGGAGCCGAGCGAGCGGAACAGCGTCATCACGTCGCGGCGGACCAGCGGCTCGCCGCCGGTGAGGCGGATCTTGCGCACGCCGAGGGAGACGAAGACGCCGCAGAGCCGGTCGAGCTCCTCGAGGCTGAGCAGGTCGGCCTTCGGCAGGAAGGTCATGTCCTCCGCCATGCAGTAGACGCAGCGTAGGTCGCAGCGGTCGGTCACCGACACGCGGAGGTAGGTGATGGACCGGCCGAACGGGTCGATCATGGGCGTTCCGTCATGGCTGTTCTGGGTGCTTCCCGGAAGTGGTGCCGCTCTCCTCGTCATATAGGCAGCGGCGGGCGATATGTCCAACGCGTCATGTCGCCCCGGACCCGGAGCGGCGTCAGGCCCGGACGAATCGGAGGGATATGCCGTTCGCCGCGTCGGGCGGCGGGGAGAGGGCGGCGCCGCCTCGGGAGGCCGCGATGCCGCCGGCGGCGAGCGCCGCCGCCGCCACGTCGAGATCGCGCACGCGGATCGAGATCGCCTCGATGCCCGGGCGCCTGCCCTCGACCGGCGCGAAGAGCAGCGCGGCCCGGCCCGTCTCGATGGCAGGCCGGCCCTCGCGCGATGTCACCGCGCGCCCGACCAGCCGGGCGGCCGCGGCCGCCGTCGCGCCCGGGTCCTCGGCGCGGATGGTGAAGCTCTCGATCGCGACCGCTCCGTTGGGATGGTCAGTCGATCCCGGCGGCCAAGTGGCGCCGGGGACGAGGTGGCGGCAGAAGAAGAGCCGGAAGCCCGGGGAGACCTCGTCGCGCAGGTGCACGACGTCGAAGCGCGCCTCGACCGCGCCGGACCCGGGCATCGCCACAGCGCGGCCGAACTGCTGCACTGCCATCGGCTGGCCGTCGCGCGCGGCGAGCTCTCCCGCGGCGGCGGCGGCGTCGAAGGCGCGCAGCGCCACGGCGATCAGCCCCTCCCCGGCCTCGCCGAGCCGCGTGACCCATTTCGCGCTCGCCTCGGTCTCGGCCACCACGCCGAGCAGCTCGACATAGTCGTCGGCGAGCATGATCGTGTGGTTGGCGGTTCCCATGTGCGCCGAGTGCACCCCGCGCGGGGTGGTGCGGAAGCCGAGCCTCTCCCAGGCCCCGCGCGCCGCATCGAGGTCGCGGACGAGGACGATGCAGTGGTCGACACCGCCGATCGCGCCGGCCATCGGGGGTCAGGCCGCCTTGGGGATGGCGGCGCCCTCGAGGCCGAGGGCGCGGGCGGTCGCGACGATCGACGCCCAGGTGTCCTCCGGCAGCGGCACGCCGTTCTTGCCGCGCTCGGCACGCGAGCGGTTCTCGGTCTCGCCCGGGATCAGCACCTCGCCGCCTGGCTCGGCCGGGCGGGAGGACTTGTAGAACGCGATGTAGCGCTCGGCGCGGGCGACCATCTCCTCAACCGGGCCGATCACGTCGGGGCGGAGATAGAAGCTCATCATGCCGTTGGTGATGCGCCCCCGCGCCCCCTCGCGCGGCCCGCAGGTGCCGTTGCCGGTGAGCGCGCCGCCGAGGATCTCGCACATGAAGGCAAGCCCCGAGCCCTTGTGCAGGCCGAAGGCGCGGATCGCGCCCTCGCCGTTCTCGGGGTTGCGGTCGGGGCTGTCGCCGTAGAGCGTGGCCGGGTCGCCCGAGAGGGTTCCGTCGGGGCGGATCAGCGCATCGGGGGGCAGCGTCTTGCCGCCGCGGCTGGCGACCAGCACCTTGCCCTCGGCGACGAGGCTGGTCGCGAAGTCGAGGATGAGCGGGCGCTCCGGCAGCGGCACGCCCATCGCGTAGGGCGCGGTGGAGAGGCGCCGGTCGACCCCGCCGAAGGGAGCGACGAGCAGGCTGCCATGGACGTTGACGTAGTGGATCGAGATCAGCCCGGCTGCGGCTGCCATCTCCGCCCAGTCTCCCGCCCGGCCGAGATGGCCGCTGTTCTTGAGCGCCACCGCCGAGAGGCCCATCGCCTTGGCCTTGTCGATGCCGATCTGCACCGCGATGGGCGTCACTGTCTGGCCGAAGCCGTAGCGGCCGTCCACCACGGCGATCACGGGCGTGTCGACCACCACCTCGGGCGTGACGCCGGCGACGACCTTGCCCTCCTCGAGCCACTGCACGTAGCGCGGCACGCGCACCA
>Ga0272446_1003493_pt1:0-5000 | contig 19691 bp, 15 predicted proteins | sample YNPCB0061_FD_194587 | JGI IMG/M metagenome (GOLD analysis project Ga0272446, IMG submission 194587) | Hot spring microbial mat communities from Yellowstone National Park, WY, United States - YNP-CB-006-1 | ecosystem: Environmental > Aquatic > Thermal springs > Hot (42-90C) > Sediment...
CCGCCGCGGTCCCCTCCTTACGTCGTCCGGCCTGGTCTCGCCCGGGTCTTCAGCTGTCCTGCCCGAGGGCCGGGAGAGTCTAGCACAGCCTGAGCCCCGGCTACAATCTGGCGACCGTGCCCGAGCTGCCCGACCTCGCCGTCCTGGCGGAGGCCTTCGGGGCCGCCCTCGCCGGCCGCCGGATCCGGGCGGTGCGGGTCGTCGCCCCGCTGACGGCACGGGCGACCCCCGGCGAGCTCGACGGCCTCGTCGGTCAGACCCTGGTCGGCGTCGCGCGACGCGGCAAGTTCCTCCGCTTCGTTCTCGATCGCGACGAGATTGTCGTCAACCTCATGCTCTCCGGTCGGCTTGCCCTGGCAGCGACGACCGGAGAGGCGAGTCCCCGAGGCGCCGCCGTCGTCCTCGACTTCTCCGAGCGGGCCACGACCCCATCGGGTCCCCCATGGACGGTCGGGGCGGCGTGGCTGCCGGCCGCCGCGGCGGCACCGCGACTCACCCTCCTCGACCGGCGCCAGATGGCGAAGCTCTACGTCGTCGGTCCAGCCATCTCGCGACGGGTCCCCGGGTTCGACCCGGACGAGCTCGGCCCTGACGCCGACGACCCCGGCCTCACCCTCGACGTCTGGCGGGGGCGGATCCGACGCCACCCGGGCCAGCTCAAGCCGCTCCTCCGAAACCAGCGCTTCGTGGCCGGGATCGGCAACGCCTACGCCGACGAGATCCTCCACGCGGCGCGTCTCCTGCCCTTCCGCCGGCGGGCGACCCTCGCCCCCGACGAAGTCGACGACCTCTACCGGGCCACGCGGACGACCATCGAACGAGCCGTCGAGATCCTTCGGCAACGAGTCCCGCCGTCCTTCGAGCGCCAGGTGCGCGACTTCCTCGCCGTCCACGGCCGCGGCGGCGAGAGCTGCCCCCGCTGCGGCGGCCGGATCAGCGAGGTCGGACCCGGCGACGAACGGACGGCCTACTGTCGGGGCTGCCAGCGCTGAGAACCGAGCGCGACTGCGGGCCACGAGGCTCGACGCCCCGTCACGGGATCCGAAGGACCTGACCGACGCGGATCCGAGACGGGTCGGCGATGCCGTTCAGCTCGGCGATGGCCTTGACCGTCGTGCCGAAGCGGGCGGCGATGGCGACGAGGGTGTCGCCGGACTGGACGCGGTAGGTCCGATAGCTCGTCGGCGCGGACGACGTCGGGGTTGGGCTCGGGCTCGGCGACGGAGCGGGCGTCGGGGTCAGGGAGGGAGCACGAGTCGGGCTCGGCGACGGGGTCGGCGAGGCAGCCGGTCCCGAAGCGGCCGGAGCTGACGGAGAGGGAGCCGGCGAGGCGACGTCGAGGCGCCCGGTCGTCGAGCGAGCGAGGACGAGGACGCCGAAGGCGATGGCGACGAGCCCGACAAGAGCGGCCTGGCCGACCCGACCCCCGGCTCGGAAGAGGACCCCGAGGCCCGCGCTCCGCTCGAGAACGACGGGCGTCGTCCCGGCGAAGCGCCAGCGGGTCGGACCGTCGGCCGCGACCCGGTGCAGGACGGCGGCCTCGCCGTCGGATGTCGACGGCACCCCGAGCTCGCCGCGGGCGGCGAGGAAGGTCGCGCAGGTGACGTGGCGCTCGTCGAGACAGAGGCGACGCTGCTTGGCCGGCGCGATCGGCGCCGGCGGGGCGACCGCCGTGCAGCGGTGCTCGGGGTCGGGTGCAGCCGACCGCCAGGCCTCGTCGGCGGCGACCAGATACGGGCACGCCGCCGAGAGGCGGAGGACGGCCGCGGGTGCGGTGACGCGGGAGCGTTCCGTCGGGGCTGCGTCGAGATCGACGCCCTGCCCAGGGGACCGGGGGGCCGCTGGTTCTCGCATCGCCGTCGAGCATAGCCGAGGCCCACCGGTCGGGGCCACGGCCGACCGCCCGCCGGCGGCCCTCACGCCCGGGGCCGTCCCCACGCGACGCCCCGCGGCGGACGGAAAGGCGGACACAAAAACGATCGATCCCGGCGACGACCTATTTTCCCGAGGGGCTGCCCCCTCAGTATCTTCGGCGCTGGAGAGCTTAACTTCCGTGTTCGGGATGGGAACGGGTGTGGCCTCTCCGCTAGAGCCACCGGGATCGATCGTGGAACTGGACGTGGTGAACAGGAGATCGGCCGCGAACTCCGATCTCGGCGGTTCGAGCGACGCACCCCGCGTCTCCGTCCTGACGCCTGGTCAGGTGCGGAAGCGGTCAAGCCCTCGACCATTAGGACGGCTCAGCTTCATCCGTCACCGGACTTCCACGTGCCGCCTATCGAGCAGGTGGTCTCCCTGCGGTCTTACCCGGTTCACCCGGTGGGGAACCTCATCTCGAGGTGGGCTTCGCACTTAGATGCTTTCAGCGCTTATCCCGACCGAACATGGCTACCCAGCGGTGCCCCTGGCGGGACAACTGGCACACCAGCGGTTCGTCCACTCCGGTCCTCTCGTACTAGGAGCAGCTCCTCTCAAGTTCCCTGCGCCCACGCTGGATAGAGACCGAACTGTCTCACGACGTTCTGAACCCAGCTCGCGTGCGGCTTTAATCGGCGAACAGCCGAACCCTTGGGACGTACTTCCGCCCCAGGATGCCACGAGCCGACATCGAGGTGCCAAACGGTGCCGTCGATGTGAACTCTTGGGCACCATCAGCCTGTTATCCCCGGGGTAGCTTTTATCCGTTGAGTGATACCCCTTCCACTCGGAGGTACCAGATCACTAAGCCCGACTTTCGTCTCTGCTCGACTTGTAGGTCTCGCAGTCAAGCTCCCTTATGCCTTTGCACTCTACGGCTGGTTTCCATTCAGCCTGAGGGAACCTTTGGGCGCCTCCGTTACGCTTTAGGAGGCGACCGCCCCAGTCAAACTGCCCGCCTGACACTGTCCCGCGCCCGGATGACGGGTCGCGGTTAGAACCGAAACCCAACCAGGGTGGTATTTCAACGTCGGCTCCACCGAGGCTGGCGCCCCAGCTTCTCAGCCTCCCACCTATCCTACACAAGCTGGATCCCAATCCAATGTCAGGGTGCAGTAAAGCTCCACGGGGTCTTTTTGCCCTAGCGCGGGTAACCTGCATCTTCACAGGTACTTCAATTTCGCCGGGTCCCTCGTTGAGACAGCGCCCAGACCGTTACGCCATTCGTGCGGGTCGGAACTTACCCGACAAGGAATTTCGCTCGGTGTACCTCACTCTGTTTCCAGAGGAGCCGGACTTTCTCTTGGCTGCTTGGCATTCATCGTCGCCACAATGGACCTGATCTCCTCGAGCCCATCCGCCGTCAGGTGGCGCTTCGCCTCCATCAGACGGACAACTCGACGGAACTTCAGGAAGTTCACGTGCTTCGTGGTCTTGAGCGGGTGCCGCTCGAAGAACGGAATGATCCGATCCCGCAGGTGATCGAGACGGCGGACGCGGTACGCCCACCGATCACCATGGTTACGTCGGACAACACCGCAACCGAAGAACGCTTTCAGGCCATGCAGGACCTGCACATCACGCTCGTGCTGGACGACCGTGAACTCGGGCAGGACCTGGTAACCCGTGCTCATCTCCGGGTGCGGGTTCACACCGACGAAGAAGCACCCTTCTCCGTCAACGAAGCCGACAACCCATTGTGCTTCGAGTTTCATTGCCTTGCAGCCCCGAACGTAAAGTCTCTGAGGGTTCTCCCCCGGCGCCGCCGTGGCGGAGCCCGGAGAGCCTTCCCTGCGGATTGTCCCCATGTCCGGCGGATTGTTACTGCCCGACCAAGGGTCGGGTCCGTACCGCCCGGCTGTGCGAGGAGTTTCCCGCATATGGTTCGGTTTTACTAAGGCTCGCGAACAGGAACCTTAGGACCGTTATAGTTACGGCCGCCGTTTACCGGGGCTTCGATTCGGAGCTTGCACCCCTCCTCTTAACCTTCCGGCACTGGGCAGGCGTCAGCCCCTATACGTCAGCTTTCGCTTTCGCAGAGACCTGTGTTTTTGCTAAACAGTCGCCTGGGCCATTTCACTGCGGCTTCGATCGACCGCCAGCAGAGCTGACGGCCGCGAAGCGCCCCTTCTCCCGAAGTTACGGGGCCAATTTGCCTAGTTCCTTAACGAGGGTTCTCCCGATCGCCTTGGTATTCTCTACCCGCCTACCTGTGTCGGTTTGCGGTACGGTCACCTTTGATCTCGCTAGACGCTTTTCTCGCCGGCCTGGCTCGCTCGAATCGGGACGGATGCCCCTTTCACTCGCTGCTCGGGGTTGAATGAGTCGACGGATTTGCCTATCGACTCCCCCTACCGGCTTGGACGCGCATAGCCAAAGCGCGCTCGAGCTACCACGCCGTGTCACGCCATCGCTCTCACCTGGGCTCGGACTCCCGGACTCGGCCGGCGAATCGCCGGCCAACCTCCGTTCGCCTACCTCCAGGCGACACCTCGCGGTGCAAACGATCGCTGGTGGTTCCGGAATATCAACCGGATGTCCATCGCCTACGACGTTCGTCCTCGGCTTAGGCCCGACTAACCCTGAGCGGACGAGCCTTGCTCAGGAAACCTTAGGCTTCCGGCGTGTGGGATTCTCACCCACATCTCGCTACTCATGCCGACATTCGCACTTCCGCCCGCTCCAGCCGTCCTCACGGTCGACCTTCACGGCGAGCGGAACGCTCCCCTACCACCAGCCGCCGAGCAAGCTCGACGGCTGATCCGCAGCTTCGGTACCCGACTTGAGCCCCGTTGAATTTTCGGCGCGGGTCCACTTGACCAGTGAGCTGTTACGCACTCTTTCAATGATGGCTGCTTCTAAGCCAACATCCTGGTTGTCTGAGCGAACCCACATCCTTTCCCACTTAGTCGGGATTTGGGGACCTTAGCTGGCGGTCCGGACTGTCTTCCTCTCGACCACGAAGCTTAGCCCTCGCAGTCTGACTCCCGGGCTGCAGGAATCGCGGGATTCGGAGTTTGGTTGGGGTTGGTAAGCGGGAAGCCCCCTAGCCCATCCAGTGCTCTACCCCCGCGATTGATCGC
>Ga0272446_1003493_pt1:10000-19691 | contig 19691 bp, 15 predicted proteins | sample YNPCB0061_FD_194587 | JGI IMG/M metagenome (GOLD analysis project Ga0272446, IMG submission 194587) | Hot spring microbial mat communities from Yellowstone National Park, WY, United States - YNP-CB-006-1 | ecosystem: Environmental > Aquatic > Thermal springs > Hot (42-90C) > Sediment...
AGCCCTCGACCTGGATCGGCCGACACTCGACCATGAGCGGCCGGAGCGGTGGTCGCCGGCTCAGGTGGGCGACGATCTCCGGCCAGCGACGAAGGACCTCGTCGATGCCCGTCGCCGGACCGGCAGCCGTCGTCGGCCCGGGTGGAGCCGGCGACGGAGGCGAAGCGATCGGCGTCGAGGCCCGGGACGCCGACGCCGAGCCCGCCTTCCGAGCGGCAGGGACCGTGCGGTCGGACGGCGGACGGTCCGAGACCGGCACGCTCGGCTGGACCCCCGCCACCGCTCGACGATCGGGCGAGTCGTCGGCTCGGGGCGCCGCGGGCGGGGTGACCGTCGAGTCGCGACCGGCCCGACCAGCGGCGGCCGGCGGAGCGGTGACGGGCGCGGGCCCAGCCCCCCTCGCCGAGACCCCGGCCGCCCCGACGACCGCCGGCCCGGCCAGGAAGGCGAGCTCGATCTGGAGTCGGAGCCCGCCCGGGCTGGCCGCCGTCGGATCGATGGCCGCCAGACGACGGGCGACCTCGACGAGGGCCGAGGGGTCGCCACCCCGGGCGACCTCGTCGAGCAAGACCCGACGGAGCCGGTCGACGACCTGGTCGAGGACGGTCCGCAGATCGCGGCCCCGCTCCTCGAGATCGTCGAGGAGGGCGATGCCGGCGACGGCGTCGCCACCGACGAGGGCCCGGACGAGGCCCTCGACGGTCTCCGGGTCGGCGAGCCCGAGGAGGTCCCGGACGTCGTCGACCCGGATCGCCTCGCGACCGGTGGCGAGGAGCTGATCGAGGATCGTCTCGGCGTCGCGCATCCCGCCCGCGGCGAGCTCGGCAATGAGGCGGACGGCCTCACCGTCGGCGGCTCGGCCTTCGGCAGCGAGGATCGTCTCGAGCTTGCCGGCGATCTCGGCGACGGTGAGCCGCCGGAAGTCGTAGCGCTGGAGGCGGGAGAGGATCGCCGCCGGAAAGCCCTGGGGATGGGTGGAGGCGAAGATGAAGGTGACGAAGTCGGGCGGCTCCTCGATCGACTTCAGGAGCGCGTTCCAGGCGTCTTTCGTGATCTGGTGGGCCTCGTCGAGGATGTAGACCTTGCGCGGCAGATCGGCCGGGGCATAGGCGAGCCGCTCGCGGAGGCTTCGAACCTCGTCGATGCCGCGGTTCGAAGCGGCGTCGAGCTCGACGACGTCGAGGGCCCGACCCTCGCGGATGGCGACGCAGCTCGGGCACCGATCGCACGGCTCGCCGTCGGTGGCGTTGGGGCAGTTGAGGGCCTTGGCGACGATCCGGGCCACGGACGTCTTGCCGGTCCCGCGCGGACCAGCGAAGAGGAGGGCGTGGGCCAGGCGCCGATCGCGGATGGCGTTGCGGAGGGCGGTGACGACGGCGTCCTGGCCGATGACCTGGGCGAAGGTCTGGGCCCGCCAGCGGCGGTAGATGGCCTGGTGCTGGTCGGTGGCGATCACGCTGGGCACCTCGGGCGAGCGGCGGGCAAGGAGAATGCCGTGCACCCACCGTCGATCGAGACGACCCCGCGCCCTTCCCCCTGGCCGGCTCGGACCGTGCCGATCCGCGGCACCCGGCGGACATCGCTTAGGGCTGCTTCCTTCCGGACCTGACCCGGTTCACGAGCCGCCGCTGCGCGGGACCCGGTCCTCAACGTCGCCCAGAGGGCGGCCTTCGACGCCGCTGACCTCGGGTGGGGATTCGGCCCTGCTGGAGCGGATTGCAGGTACAGGGCACCGCTAGTTCCCCGCCTAGCACGGCGAGGACAGGATAGCAGGGCTGGCGGAGAGGGCGGGATTCGAACCCGCGATGGGTTGCCCCATACCGCATTTCCAGTGCGGCGCCCTAGGCCTCTAGGCGACCTCTCCGGGAGATCGGACGGGCCGGCCCGCCGGCCGGCCCGTGGCTCGTTTCGTGCGTGGCGGAGAGGGTGGGATTCGAACCCACGGTGCTTTCGCACACCGCTTTTCGAGAGCGGCACCATAAACCACTCGGACACCTCTCCGCCGATGAGGATACCAAAGGGCGCCGGCTCCGACCAGAGGTGGCCGGGCCACGGGAGCGACGATGGGCCGCGGCTCGCAGGGACCCGGCCGGCCCCGCCGGGACTCGCGGCGTCCAGCCCGGCGGCCCTAGCTCGTCCCGACGGCGACGGCGCCGGAGAGGGCTTCGGCCTCGGCCCGCCGAACGCCGGCGACGACCCGCATCCGCCGCGGGAGCGCCTCGTGCTCGGCGAGCTGGAGCACGGTCCCGGCGGCGCCGTCGACGGGGTTCGGGGCAGCATAGACGAGGGTCCCGACGTTGCTCTCGAGGAGCGCCCCGACGCACATCGCGCACGGCTCGTGGGTGGCAAAGACCGTCGCTCCGTCGAGCCGGTGAGGCCCGAGCTTGCGGGCCACCTCGCGGAGGGCAACGATGACGGCGTGGGCGGTCGGATCACCGGTGCCGACGACGCGGTCGTGGGCCCGGGCGACCATCGCCTCGTCGACGACGGCGACGGCGCCCGTCGGGCGTTCGCCGCGGCCGACGGCGAGGCGAGCCTCGGCGAGCGCCTCGCCCATGTAGAGGTCGTAGTTCACGGTTCGATGATACGAGCCACTGCAAGCCCCGGCCGACGGGCGGCGGCGATACGGGCGGCCGGGCTGGGTCGACGGGCGGTGCGGGCCGGCCGGCCCGAGTCCTTCGGGCCATTCGCCAGATCGGCCGGGGCCAAGAGCCGGGTACGATGTCCGGGCGACGGCCTGGCGCACTGGCCGTCCCCACCATCCCGTTGCTCGCACCCGGAGACTCGAAGGACATGGCGCGGACGAAGCGGATCGGCATCCTGACCGGCGGCGGGGATGTCCCCGGTCTCAATGCCGTCATCAAGAGCGTGGTCTATCGCTCCACCGACCTGGGCTACGAGGTCATCGGCATCCGCCGTGGCTGGGAAGGGCTCACCCACATGCGTCCCGGCCCCGAGCTCGACCCGGACTACCTGCGACCGCTCGATCGGATCAACACCCGAACCATCGACCGGACCGGCGGGACCGTCCTCCACACGTCGCGAACGAACCCGAAGCGGATGAAGGCGACCGCCCTCCCACCCCACTTGCCGCCTGCTCGGCTCGATGGCCTGGCCGTCGAGGAGGGGGTCTACGACCTGACCCCCATCGTCCTCGAGAACATCGAGCAGCTCGGGCTCGACGTCCTCGTCACCATCGGCGGCGACGACACGCTGAGCTTCTCGCGGGTTCTCGTCGACGCCGGCGTCCCCCTCGTCGCGATCCCGAAGACGATGGACAACGACGTCCAGGGAACCGAGTACTGCATCGGCTTCTCGTCGGCCATCACCCGGGCCAAGGAGCTCATCAACCGGCAGCGGACGACCCTGGGCAGCCACGAACGGATCGGCGTCTTCCGGATCTTCGGCCGCGACGCCGGCTTCACCGCCCTCTACACGGCCTACGTCACCTCGGGCCGCTGCGTCATCCCGGAGGCCCCGTACGACCTCGAACGCCTGAGCGAGATCCTGGCCGAGGACCACCGCAACAACCCGAGCCGCTACGCCTTCGTCATCACCGCCGAGGGTGCCATCTGGAAGGGCGCCCAGATCCCCGACGTCGGTGAGCCCGACATGTTCGGCCACCGCCACAAGGCGAACATCGGCGAGGTCCTCGCCGCCGAGCTGAAGCATCGGACCGGGATCGAGACCGTCGCCTCCGAGCTGACCTACGACCTGCGGTCCGGCGAGCCCGACTCCCTCGACTCGATGGTCGCCATCACCTTCGCCAACGTGGCGATGGACCTCATCGCCGCGGGGCGCTTCGGCCGGATGGTCGCCATCGTCGACGGCAAGTACGCCGACTCGCCACTGCCGGCGCCGGGCATCGGGCCCCGAAAGGTGCCGGTCGCCGAGATGTACAACGTCGAGCGGTTCCGGCCGCGCTACGACGGCAAGCTCGGCGAGCCGCTCCTGCTCCTCGAGATCGGGCGGTCCTGAGGGCCGGCTCCGATCCTCCGTCGGGGGTAGAAGGCCGGTCAGTCGAGTCCAGCGAGGCCGCGGATCGTTCGGGCGACGGCCGAGACGTCCTCGTCACCGTGGCCGGTCGCCACGAGGGCGGTCTCGACCTGCTCGCACCAGGCGGCGACCGGCAGGGCGACGCCGACCTCGCGGGCCAGATCGAGGGCGATCCCGAGATCCTTCCGATGGAGGGCGACCCGGAAGCCGAGGGGGTAGTCGTTGGCGATCATCCGGCCGCTCCGGTTCTCGAGGACCCAGCTCCGGGCGGCGCCGCCGCCGAGGGCGGCGACGACGGTGGCGGGATCGAGGCCAGATCGGATGGCCAGAACGATCCCCTCGGCGACGCTCAGGTAGGTTCCGGCGATGATGACCTGGTTCACGGCCTTCGTGATCTGACCCGCTCCGACGGGGCCGACGTGGGTCACCGTCCGTCCGAGCCGCCCGAGGACCGGCCGGGCCCGCTCGAGCTCGTTTGGCTCGCCGCCGACGAAGATGGTCAGGGTCCCGTCGCGGGCCCCCTCCGAGCCGCCCGAGACCGGAGCGTCGAGAAAGCCGATCCCCTGGCTTCGGAGGCGCTCGGCGATGGCACGGGTCGCCGACGGGCTGATGGTCGAGCAGTCGACGACGAGGGCGCCCTCGGCGAGGCCGGCCGCCAGGCCATCGGGGCCGAAGACGACGGCCTCGACGTCGGGCGTGTCCGAGACGCAGATGACGACGATGTCGCTCGTCCGCCCGACCTCGGCCGGGCTCCGCGCCTCGCGGGCACCGAGGGCAAGGAGCGGCCCAGCCTTGCCGGGGGTCCGGTTCCAGACCGTCAGCGGGAAACCGCCCCGAGCGATGTTGGCGGCCATCGCGGCCCCCATGGTCCCCAGTCCGATGAAGCCGATCCGTTCCATGCCGTCTCCCGTGCGCTGCGTCGGGTGGGAATGGGCGGACGCCGGCTCACCGCCGTGCCCGTCCGCCCCCGGCCGATGGTAGTCGCCCGGATCTCCGAGCGGGGGCCCGGCCGGCGCCCGGCGGCCGTCAGCTCGACTCGCAGCCGATGCCGTCGTGATCGCCGTCGAAGCGATGCGGATCCGGCGGGAGGACCTCGAAGCGACGGTACGGGATGTCGCCGCAGTCGAGGTCGGGTGGCGGTGGCGGGATGCAGACCGTCGGATAGGCGGGATCGCAGTCGCCGGTCGCCAGCGCCGTCGCGGTCGGCTTCGGCGTAGGCGCCAGGGTCGGCGTCGGCGTCGGCCTGGGGCCCCAGAGGCCGCGCTCGGCGGCCCGCGCCTCGGCCTGGGCGGCGAGGAAGAGCTCGGCGTAGCGGACGTCGGGCGGGTACGTCGCCACCTGGGCGAACCCGGCTGCGACGAGGGCGAGGTTGACGAAGAGCCAGCCGCCCGGGACGCTCGGGTCCTCGATCCACACGTAGCGCAGAAGGCGTCCGTAGCGATCGGTCTCGCTGACGTCGCGCTCGAGGACGACGGTCCGACCCTCGACGAGGGCCGCGTTGGCGGCCGAGGCCTCACGACCCATCCACTCCACCGGACGCGACGGGTCGACGGTCTCGGGGGTGTCGATGCCGATGTAGCGGACCTTCTCGGGTCCCCGACCGCGGTCGATCTCGATGGTGTCGCCGTCGACGACGCGCAGGACGGTGGCCCGCTCGGTGGGCCCCAGGGGCGCAACACCCAACGGCGCCGGGGTGGCGGCGGTGGTCGGCGTGGTGGTCGGTGACGGGGGAGCGGGGCTCGGGGCAGGCGTCGGCGGCGACGCGGGACTGCTCGGCGGGAGGGAGACCGCTTCGAGGCTGCGCTCTGCCGGCCCCGCGCTGCAGGCTACGAGGCCGACGGCGAGCATGGCGACGGCGAGCCGAGCGACGATCCGGCGACCGGGCCGGCGAACCGAGGCGGGACCCGAGGTCCGGCCGAGCTCGCTGGGCCGCGGCGGGCGCTCGGTCATGCGGGCGCTGGAGGATGCACGGGCGGGCTCTCCGAGCGTGCGATGGCGCGCCCGGCGAGATTCGAACTCACGGCCTTCAGGTCCGCAACCTGACGCTCTATCCACTGAGCTACGGGCGCGCGCTGGCGGAGAGGGAGGGATTCGAACCCTCGGAGCAGGTTACCCCACTCGGCGGTTTAGCAAACCGCTGCACTAGACCACTATGCGACCTCTCCGAGCGCGGAATGGTAGCACGGGCGCCGTCGCCGGTCGGCCGCCACGGAGGGGAGAAACGGACCGCGGAATCCGGGCGGTCCGCGATCCACGCCGGTCGGCCGGCCGCCCGGGACGAGGCCGAGGGCAACCTGCGCTCCGGCCCGACCGACCCGCGCCGGCATCGTCGGAAGCGCGTGCGTCGGGTGCACATCTCGGTGGCCGGGCAGGAGTTCCGGAGGATCAGCTTGCCGGTTCCGTGCGTGGGCTGCACGACACCAGCAGGTCGGCGGGCAACCGACCGACCGGATGTCGAACGTGCGCGACGGGCGCACGCTTCCACCCCGGATGGCGCCCCTGCCGGGCCAGGATGTGCACCCCGCTCACGCCGACGCCGGAGTTGTGCGCCAGGCGCACGGAACGAGCGAGGAGGACCAGATGGAGGTGGCTCGTGCTCCGCCGTCCATCGACGGAGTCGCCCGCCAGGCGAACGGAACGAGCAAGGGGGATAGGAGAGGCCGCCTCCGGGTTGCGCCGAAGTCGGCCGAGGTGCGTCCAGCGCACCGGGCCGACGGGGCTGGGACGGGCCCCGCCGGGCGGCCGGAATTGACGGCGGCAGGTGGAGTCGGGTATCGTCGAGGGCACCATCGATGAGCACCTTTTTCTTTTATCGGTACCCGGCATGATCGGCCTCGGATCCGCGTGATCCGGGCAGGCGGGTCGTGCCGGGAGGAGCAGAGGCAGCGCCTCTGCTTTTTTGTTCGCCCGGAGCGACCCGGGGTGGAAGGGATGGAACGATGTTCGTCATGATGCGGGCGAATGCAACCGAAGAGGAGATCCTCGGCGTCAAGAGCCAGATCCTGGCCGAGGGCCTCACGCCCTTCGCCCACGAAGGAAACGGGCGAACGATCATCGCCGTCGTCGGCGACGCCGGTCGCGCCCGCCAGCGCCTCCTCAATCACCTCGCCGGGCTGGCCGGGGTCGAGGCGGTGACCGAGATCAGTCGCCCCTTCAAGCTCACCTCGCGCGAGTTCCACCCGGAGGACACCGTCATCCGGGTCGGTGACGTCGTCATCGGCGACGGCTCGCTGACCGTCATGGCCGGACCCTGCGCCGTGGAGAGCCGAGAACAGCTCCTCGAGACCGCGGCCGCCGTCCGGGAGGCCGGGGCGAAGGTCCTCCGGGGCGGGGCCTTCAAGCCGCGGACGTCGCCGTACTCCTTCCAGGGTCTCGGGGTGGAGGGCCTCCGCTACCTCGCCGAGGCCCGAGAGCGGACCGGCCTGCCGGTCATCACCGAGGTCATGGAGCCGAACCAGGTCGACGTCGTCGCCGAGTACGCCGACATCCTCCAGATCGGGGCCCGGAACATGCAGAACTACTCGCTCCTCATGGCCGTCGGGCGGGTCGCCCGACCGGTCATGTTGAAGCGCGGGTTCGGCTCGACCATCGAGGAGCTCCTCATGGCGGCCGAGTACATCGTCTCGGCCGGCAACCCGAACGTCATGCTCTGCGAGCGCGGGATCCGCACCTTCGAGACGTACACCCGGAACACGATGGATCTGACGGCCGTGCCGCTCCTCCACCACCTGACCCACCTTCCGGTCATCGTCGACCCGTCACACGCCACCGGCAAGCGCTGGCTCGTCAAGCCCCTCGCCATCGGCGGCGTCGCCGTCGGTGCCGACGGCGTCATGGTCGAGGTCCACCCGAACCCCGACGCAGCCCTCTCCGACGCCGAGCAGCAGATCACCCTCGACCAGTTCCGGGAGCTCATGGCGGCCCTCGGCCCGATCCACGAGCAGGTTCGGGCCTTCCGCAGCGATCCGGTCGTCCCCGCCGCCACGGCCGGCATGGTCGGCCGGCATTGAGCGCCCTCGACGTCGCGGCGACGAGCCGCCGGGCTGATGCGGCCGCCGTCGTCCGACCGGCGCGCCGGCTCCGGGGCGAGCTTCGACTGCCCGGCGACAAGTCGATCAGCCATCGGGCCCTCCTCCTCGCTGCCCTCGCCGCCGGCGAGAGCGAGATCCTCGGCGCCGGCGACGGGGCCGACGTCCGGACGACGGCGGCCCTCATTGCACGGCTCGGAGTCGGGATCGAGCGCCGGGCCGGCGACGGGCGGAACGTCGACTACCGGGTCCGTTCGCCCGGCGTCGACGGCCTCGAGGAGCCCGACGGGATCCTCGACTGCGGCAACTCGGGGACCTCGCTCCGGCTCCTGGCCGGGATCCTGGCTGGCTTGCCCGTCTACGCCGTCCTCGACGGCGATGATTCGTTGCGGCGCCGACCCGTCGCCCGTATCATCGAGCCGCTGCGTTCGATGGGGGCGCAGCTCCACGCCCGGCGGAACGACTCCCTCCCACCGCTCACCGTGATCGGTCGCACCCCGCTGCAGCCGATCAGCTGGACGACCCCCGTGCCGAGCGCCCAGGTGAAGTCCGCGATCCTCCTCGCGGGCTTGCGGGCCGCCGGCACGACGACGGTCCGGGAGGCGGTCGCGACCCGGGATCACACCGAACGGATGCTCCGGGCCCGGGGCGTCGCGGTCCGACGCAGCGAGGCGGGGACGGCCGACGCACCCACGGCGGTGGGCTGGTCGATCGAGGGAGGCGCACGGGTGGAACCGACGACGGAACGGGTGCCGGGCGACGTCTCGGCGGCGGCCTTCTGGCTCGTCGCGGCCGCCATCCACCCAGACGCCGAGCTCGTCCTCCGCGGCGTCGGCGTGAACCCGACCCGACGGGCGGTCGTCGACCTCCTGCGGAGGATGGGGGCCCGCATCGAGGAGCGCCCGGCCGACGAAGCGACCCCTGGACAAGCGACCGCGGCCGACCTCGGCGGCCCGGTCGGGGAGCCGACGGCCGACCTGACGGCCCGTTCGTCCGAGCTCCGGGCGATCGAGCTCTCCCCTGCCGATGTCGCCGCCGCCATCGACGAGATCCCGATCCTCTGCCTCGCCGCGACCCAGGCGGTCGGGACGACCCGGATCCGGGGGGCGGGCGAGCTCCGCCACAAGGAGTCCGATCGGATCGTCGGCATCGCCGCCGGCCTCCGCCGGCTCGGCGCCGACCTCGAGGTCGAGGGAGATGACATCATCATCCGGGGTCCGACGCGGCTCGCCGGGGCCGTGACGGACAGCCTCGACGACCACCGCCTGGCGATGACCTTCGCCGTCGCCGGGCTCATCGCCCGCGGCGAGACGACGGTGGAGCGACCCGCCTGCGCCGCCATCTCCTATCCGGGCTTCTTCGACGAGATCGAGAGGGTTCGAGCATGACCAAGCGCGTCGTCCTCATCGGCCACCCCGTCGCGCACTCGCTCTCGGGGGCGATGCAGCAGGCCGCCTTCGACGCCAAGGGCATCGACGCCCGCTACGAGCTCTGGGATCGGCCGCCCATCGCCCTCGCCGAGGCGATCGAGTCGCTCCGGGCCGAGGAGTTCCTCGGGGCGAACGTGACCATCCCCCACAAGGAGCGGGCCGTCCCGATGGTCGATCGCCTGACCGAAGAGGCCCAGGCGACCGGGGCGGTGAACACCATCACGAAGGAGGGCCGGC
>Ga0272446_1003494_pt1 | contig 19685 bp, 18 predicted proteins | sample YNPCB0061_FD_194587 | JGI IMG/M metagenome (GOLD analysis project Ga0272446, IMG submission 194587) | Hot spring microbial mat communities from Yellowstone National Park, WY, United States - YNP-CB-006-1 | ecosystem: Environmental > Aquatic > Thermal springs > Hot (42-90C) > Sediment | place...
CTTGTAATTGGTGCGAGTTCCTGTCGATCGGGGCTTTGCCGAGGGGTCTAGCGTATTTGATATTTGTTCTGCTCCCATGAGCAATTTAACTCCCTCTAACTTTTGCTCAATCTCAGTGATTGTTACAAGTGATTGTTACATTTGATGGTATATGCTATGGCTCTCCTGTCCCTGAAAGAATTTTTAAGTTCTATGCCCCGACGGGGTGGCAAATACGAACGCTTACAGATCATCATTGCCCATTGGCAGTCGATCGTGGGTGCCTATCTCGCCCCCAAAAGTCAGCCCACAGGGGTCTATCAAGAGGTATTACAGGTGGCGACCGCTGGCTCGGCTTGGTGTCAAGAATTATCCGCGCAACGATCGATCATCCTAGATAAAGTAAATACAGTGTTGCGGTCAGCAGGGATTCAGCAGGTATATCGGGACATACATTTTTCCACTAGCCGTTGGCGCTCCATTTCTGTGGGCAATGCCGTGTCCCCATCCCCCCTTAAACCAGTGGTAATTGCCGAAAAACCTACAACTGCGGTAGAAGCCTGTGAGCGATTCCGTCAAGCCATCCGCTCCAACCATCCCTTAATTACTTGCCCCCGCTGTGGCAGTCAGGCGTTTAAATCTGATGTCGATCGATGGGGCGTGTGTCGCTTTTGTGCCAGAAATAGGTTAATCCCCTAAACCTAGTCCCCAATCCCATAGCTTTTCATACCAGCGGCGGCGGGAAAAATGGCGACTAAATTGTAACTGGTAAACTTCGTCTTCATCTTGGGTTTCCGCCACCACATCGGAACGCAGTTTGCCAATGCACAGGAGGGCGTAGCCCATTTGCTGGAGTTCTGCCCCCAGCCCCATCCCCTCCGATTGTTCTAAACAACCTGATTTAACCCGCACGGCACAGGTGGTACAGGCTCCATTGCGACAGGCAAAGGGCAGTTCTATGCCCCGCTCTTCCAATGCCTCCAGCACATAGCGGTCACTGGGCAGTTCCACCACATATTCCTGATTGGTGTGTCGATCGAGAATGGTCAGGCTATAGCAATCACAGGACATGGAACTGTACTCGGTCATTTTTTCACCCGTTCCACTTGGGAATAGGTTTCTACGGCTTTGGTAATCTCAAATAGGTATTGCTGGGCAGGTTTCAACACCGACAACAGCACCTCCCTACCCGTAGTTTCATCGTTGACTACCTTTTTCAACATATCTAGGGCTTCTTGGGCGGGGGTGCGCAAGCTCTGACTGATTACCGTCGGTCCATGAGCACTTAGTAACTCCTCCATACTGCGAATTACGGTCATGGCTTGGTTACGGGTATCGGCTAACTCCTTGCGGGCTAAATCCTCTTCCGCATAGACCTCTGCCTCCATGCGCATCCGCTCAATTTCGCTGGCACTCAAGCCGCCAGTATTGGTGATGCTAATGCTCTGGGCTGATCCCGTGTCTATATCCCGCGCCGACACATTGAGAATGCCATTGGCATCAATATCAAAAGATACTTCAATCTGGGGCACACCCCTTGGGGCAGGACGAATACCCTCTAGGTCAAAGCGCCCTAGGGTTTTGTTGTCCTTTGCCATTGCCCGCTCCCCTTGTAACACATGGATTTCCACTAGCGATTGATTTTCCACCGCTGTGGAAAAAATTTGCGACTTACTGGTGGGAATGGTGGTATTCCGCTCCAGAATTTTGGTGAATACGCCCCCTTGGGTTTCTAAGCCAATGGACAAGGGGATCACATCCAGCAGGAGTAAATCTTTGACCGATCCACCCAAAATCCCTGCCTGCACTGCCGCACCAATGGCTACCGCTTCATCAGGATTGACCGACTGGTCAGGCTTTTTGCCGCCAAAAAATTTGGATACCGCTTGTTGAACCGCAGGAATACGGGTGGAACCCCCCACCAATACAATGCGCTGAATATCGTTGGGGGTCAAACCCGCATCCCGAATAGCTTGGGCGGTGGGATCGATCGTGGCTTTGACCAAGTGGGCTGTCAGTTCATCAAATTTGCCCCTACTCAGTTCCACATCGATCGTGCGGGGTCCAGCAATAAAGGGCAGGTTAATCAGGGTAACAGGTGCGGAAGACAGTTCAATTTTTGCCCGCTCGGCGGCTTCCTTGAGGCGCTGAACTGCGGTGGGGTCTTTAGTTAGGTCAATACCTTCCTGCTCTTGAAAATCTTTGACCAACCAGTCCACAATACAGGCATCAAAATCATCGCCCCCCAAATGGTTATTCCCCGCTGTGGCTTTTACCTCAAATACCCCATCCCCCAACTGGAGTACGGACACATCAAAAGTACCACCGCCCAAATCAAATACCAAGATAATTTGCCCCTGATCCTGTTTGTCTAAGCCATAGGCAAGGGAAGCGGCGGTCGGTTCATTGACAATCCTGAGTACCTCTAAACCAGCGATCGCCCCTGCATCTTTGGTGGCTTGTCTCTGGGCATCCGTAAAATAGGCGGGTACGGTAATCACCGCTTGGGTTACCTCTTCTCCCAAAAAATTTTCCGCATCTTGTTTCAACTTCTGCAAAATAAAGGCAGAAATCTCTTGAGGGGTATAGGTTCGGTCGCCAATTTGGATATTTACCGTATTGTCCTTACCTGGTACGGTTTGGTAGGGCACACGACTGCGCTCATCTTCGGTCTCATCCCAGCGCCTGCCGATAAAACGCTTAACGCTAAATATGGTGTTGGTGGCATTGGTGACCGCTTGCCGCTTGGCAACTTGTCCCACTACCCGATTATTGTCTTTCATAAACGCCACAATACTGGGGGTGGTGCGTCCCCCTTCCGCATTGGGAATAACTACGGGCTGAGTACCTTCTAAAACGGATACACAACTGTTGGTGGTGCCGAGGTCTATACCAATTACCTTTGCCATAGGAAATTTTCACTCAAATATCATTTAAGTGTACCCAAATTTATGTCTGTGGTGATCAGGTAAATCATGGGGAAATAAATTTTAAGTACTGGGTGGCTCTTCTACATTCTCTGGCTCTGGGCTAATTTTTTGGGACGACACCTTGACTAGGGCGGGACGCAGTACCCGATCGCCCAATAGGTAGCCCGCCCGCAGTTCTACACAGATGATATTTTCCTCGTAGTCGGGGGAAGGTTCATGGGCGATGGCCTCGTGGAACACGGGATCAAAAGGATTGCCCACGGTCTCCATGCGGGTCACCCCTGCATCCTTGATAAATTTTTGCAGTTGTTTATAGATGGATTGGTAGCTACGGTGAATTACGGCTTCCCCGTCGCTTTTGGGGATGATTTGGGACTGAGCGCGCTCAAAGTCATCCAGGGTAGGTAAAAGGCGCTCTAGGAATTTGCCCGCCAAGCGATTTTCCAGTTCTTGCTTGTCTCGATCGACCCGCTTGCGGAAATTGTCAAAGTCGGCATAGAGACGGCGGTATTGTTCTTTGGCTTCGCTAAATTGTTGTTGCAAGGTGTCGTTTTCGGCGGTGAGGCTGGCAATTTGTTCTTTGAGTAATTCGGTGGCAGGATCAATGGGGGTTTCTGGAATACTTGTTTCTGGGATACTAGGCAATTTGTCCCCTGGTGGTTCCGTGAGCTGGCTGAGGGAAGCGGCTAATTCCGCCTCGTCAATCTCCTGCAATTCTTCACTCAGGGTTTCAGGGATTTCGGCGGACAAATCGGGGATGTTTTCGGTACTCATGGTTTTGCTGATCTTTAGACTCGCTAGAGATATTTGGGGTCTGGTGCGTGGGGTTATTGTAACAATTTAGCATAGGAGTTAGAGTTTAACTTAACTTTTCTCTGCTGGGGGGTATCTGCCTAGACCTTTGCTGTTATAGGTATAGGAAGTGGGGATGTGTGGCATTTGGGGCAGAGGATCAGTTAACATTTAAGATAAATTAACATTTCACCTATTCTCAAGCGTCAGTATGGTTAACCCTATTCCCGAATCTCTGCGACCGATCGTGACCTTTTTTCATCCTGCGTTGATGACCATGACTTTATTTTTTGCTGTTTATGTGGGTTATCTAGGGTGGCAAATTCGCCGTACCCGTAATGCTGAGGGGGATGTCAAGAAAGAATTGATTAAGGGTAAGTACAATCTGCGCCATTTTCAGGCGGGTTCTATCCTCTTGGTAATTTTAGTTTTAGGTAGTGTGGGGGGCATGGCGGTCACTTATATCAATAACGGTAAACTATTTGTTGGTCCGCACCTGTTGGCTGGGTTAGGGGTAGCTTGCCTAGCGGCAGTTTCGGCTAGTTTGGCTCCTCTGATGCAACAGGGACAAAATTGGGCGCGCTGGACCCACATCACCCTCAATACGGTTTTGGTAGGTATTTTTGCGTGGCAGGCGGTGTCTGGTTTTGACATCGTTCAGCGCATTCTGGCCCAGATGGCTAAAGCTAGTTAGTAGAGCAATTCATGGATTTTCCCGCACTGCAGGGGCGTACCTACCTCAATTATGGTGGACAGGGGGTGCTGGCTCGATCGACCCTAGATACCATTAGCCAATGTTTTCATGACATCGAGGCGCGGGGCTGTTTTTCGATCGCCAACAATCGCTGGTGTGCCGAGACCATCAGAAGCACCAAACAACGCATGGCGGAAGAGTTAGTCTGTGCGCCTGACCACATTACCCTGACGGAAAATACCACTGGTGGTTGTAATATCGCCCTGTGGAGTTGGGACTGGCAAAGGGGCGATCGCCTGTTGTTGTCTGACTGTGAACATCCCGCCATTGTGGCTATTGGGAAGGAATTACAGCGTCGCTGTGGGGTGGAGATTGATATTCTGCCCCTGTTGGACTTGGGCAATAGTGGCGATCCTGATCTCGTCTGTCAGCGACTGGTGGCCCATTTGCACCCCCGTACCAGAATGGTCTGCCTAAGTCACATCCTCTGGAATACTGGATTAGTTTTGCCTTTGTCGGCGATCGCTGAGCTGTGCCATGCTCGATCGATCCTGGTGGCGGTGGATGGTGCCCAGTCGGTGGGGGTATTGCCCTTAAACTTGAGCCAGTTAGGGGTAGATTTTTATGCGTTTACTGCCCATAAATGGTGGTGCGCCCCCTTGGGGGTGGGTGGGTTGTATGTCAATCCGCAAATTTGGGAGCGGGTGCATGCCCCCTATGTGGGTTGGCGGGGTTTGGAGGGGCACGATCGGGGGGCAAAGTTTGAGGTGGCAACCAGTGCCTATCCCCTATATCAAGCTGTCCAAACTGCTTTGACTGTACACCAGAGTTGGGGCAGTGCCCATGACCGCTATCAACGGTTGACTAAATTGTCAGCCCAGCTCTGGCATGATTTAGCCCACATACCCAAAGTGCACAGATTTGGTAATCAATCGCCCCCATGTGGTCTGGTGCTATTCTCGATCGAGGGTAGGTCAGCGGCTGAAGTATCTTTATGGTTAGAAAATGAACGCCAAATTTTTGTCCGATCGCTCCCAGAGCCTAAATGTTTACGGGCATCAGTGCACTACCTGACCCAGCCCCATGATTTAGCCACCCTCCTAGAAGCCCTGTCCGAACTATGAACCTAAGTTTGACTCGCACTCAAGTATTTATTGCGGTAGCGGGTACAGCCCTATTATTGATAGGCATAGGTAGCCTGTGGAGTTATGGTTTTGGGGTAGAAATTTTGCCTTGCCTGTGGCGGTGGACAGATGTGGTCTATGGATTGATTATAGGAACTGTAATTACTGCTATCAGTCAGTTTTTATATCACCATTGGGGCTTGTACCGTCGATCGGCGGATGATTATTTGCATTTAGTGCTCAGTCCTTTACAGCCTTGGGATTTACTGTGGTTGGGCATTTTACCCAGCATCAGTGAAGAGTTTTTATTTCGGGGGGTGATTTTGCCCCACCTAGGCATGAATAGCTTGGGCATAGGAATTACCAGTGTCATTTTTGGCACTTTGCATATGTCTAGTTGGCGGCACTTACCCTATACCCTGTGGGCAATGATCGTGGGTGTGGGGTTGGGAGTGGCGACCGTAATTACCCACAATCTTTTACCTGTAATTATTGCCCATGCCCTCACTAATTCTTTATCGGGCTATTTTTGGCAAAGGTATCAGGCACAGGCTAATTTAGACCAGAACTCGCCTCCCTAACTCGATCGACATAAAACAGACTAAGGATGGTTGACTTGACTCTCACAGCGTTCAGTCCTTTCCCACTCTCAAATTGACAGTTTTTCCCTCACCCCCAGCCCCTCTCCCACAGGGCGAGGGGAGTACAACATGGGTAATCATTCCCACAAGTATATGGCACAGCTAGATAACTTGGTCGATGGTAGGATGGGCAAAAATTATCGCAAAATTCATGGCTAATTTCTCTAATGTACGCACCAATTTGGCTCCCCTGCCTGTGGGTCCCTACAGTCAGGCGATCGTGACACCCCAGTTAGTATTTCTCTCAGGGCAAATTGCCATCGATCCCAGCACTGGTCAATTGATTGCAGGAGATATTAGCGCCCAAACGGAACAGGTATTTCGCAATATCGGGGCTGTCTTAGAGGCTTGCGGACTAGATTGGCGACGGGTAGTGAAAACCACTGTATTTTTGACCCAAATGGCGGATTTTGCCCCCATGAATGCTATCTATGCCCAGTATTTCCCGCCCGAAAATTGTCCCCCTGCTCGATCGTGCGTGGCGGTATTCCAACTTCCCTTAGGGGCATTGGTGGAAATAGAATGTATAGCCATCCCTTGAAGACCTACAGGGGTAGCATCTGTAAAGGTAGCATTTTGGCAAGGCTAGTGCCTAAGCGATAGGCTTGGATGTCGTATAGATTCAACTCGATCACCCCCGGTAATTGCTCCACAAAATCCCTAGCAGTTTCCAGATCACAGCCTGCCATGAGACTGAGTTTGTTGCTAATGTCTATATTGGCATTGAGGGGCGGTTTGGCATAAATCTGCCAACGGCGGGGCAGGCGAATTTCTCCCTGTTCAATGCGTCTTAACCCAGAAATAGAGGACAGCACCACCAATCGATCGCCCTCATTCAACAATTCATCATCACTGGGCAAAAAGAAGCGGTTAGTGCCATCATTGCGGGGCATGAGGGTTTGTAAAAAGAGGGGCACCACATCATAGCCGTAGGCAATTTGGGAGAGGGTCTTACCCACCAAAGTATCCCCTGGGGTAATTTCATATTCTGCCACCAGCACGGTTTGGCGATTGAGGCGAAAGACATTTAACATATCTTCCCCAAAGGCGGCACCAGCAAACGCTTCCGCCGATAGGGCATAGACACTGAGGGCTTTGGCTTTGGGCAATAGTTCCTCAAGGTTTTCGCTGAAAAATTGGTCCTGGGTACGAATCACTAGGTCGATGTTGCGATTGCGAGAGCGGGCGGCATTTTTGGCTAAAAGAGTGACCTCTAGGTTAAACATCTGATTATCGGTGACCGCCACCACACTGCGGGCTGTAGCCACATTGGCTTTAGTTAAATCTTTGGGCGTGGCGCTGGTGATGTAGGGGGTCTGGGGCGGTACAGTTAAATTTGCCTGCCGAGAAATAATTACCATCGGTTGGTTTAGTTCATAGAGCAGGTTGGCTATTTTTTGCCCCAGTCGCCCAAAGCCAATCAAGACAATGTGGTCCTGTTCGGGCATGGGCACGCCCCGATTGAGAAAGTCAAATTTAGAGCTGATCAGGTTATCGGCAATTAAACCCAGCACCCCTAAAACATAGATAATACTGACAAGGGTGGTCATTAGGGCAAACACTTCTACCCACGGGGGGACGGGCAGTTCATCCACATTCAGGGTGGCAAACACATCTCCATACCCCCCTAGAATGAGTACTACAGCACTGATGGCGGCGCGGTGCCAAGGTAGCTTAGGTACATTGGTAATAAAAATAATGGTGTTAGTCGCCCAAAGGATAAAACCGATAATCATGCCGATCAGAATTGCTTGACGGGCTTGGCTGTCCTGAATCCATTGCCAAAACTCTTGGAGTTGGAATTTTTTGATCCTCTGCCCCACATTGCTGAGCCACGATCGATGCCTCACCTGACGGGGACGGATCATTTCATGCTCTTTATCAATCACTTCCACATAGGCACAGCGATCGCCTACCCGTAGTTTCAGGTCTGGATGCCATTGAAAAAATAGTCGATCGCTACTCAAGCTAGGCATACTGATGAGGCGCAGGTTGCGCTTGTGTAGATTCTGGACTGGCATATCCACAAATTTCAGGTCTTGGGCAGTCAATTCCCGCTCAATTACCCTGACCGATTGTTGCTCTAGGTCAAATAGTCCCAAGGTGTCACTAGCCATCCCAGCTACGGTGTAGGCGGCGGCGGGCAGTTCGCTGGGGTCAAGTGCCACAAATCCCCCTAACTGGTCTTTGAGCAATTCATTCAAGTTATTTTGGGCAGAGCGGACAACGATACGAATACCGGGGTTGAGCCGACGGGCGGCGATCGCCCCCTCGATGTTGGCACTCTCATCCCCCGTCACAAACAAGATGGCTCTGGCACTGTGAATACCCGCATGCTCTAAGACATCTGTACGGCGACAGTCCCCCACAATTACCCCCTGATCCAGCAAGTCCATCAGGTTCATCACTTCATAGGTTTCTGGGCGCACCTTATCGATGGCCACCACCTCCACTTGATAGTGCAGATAGGCGAATTTTTTGAGGTTCAAGGCACAATACTGCCCCAAACCCCCCAGACCGCAGACAATAAAACGATCGGTACGAAATTCGGGTACCCTCAGTTGATCCCCATCGTCAGCGTCTGTCCTTTCCGCATTGGTCAATAGGCGGGCAAAACTGGAGCGATCGTCCGCTTCTTTAGTGCCAGAACGCACCCACAGGCGGGTGGTGCGCTGAAAGAAAAGTCTTTCTGCCCACTGGGGAAAGGGCTGGCCTGCTTCATAGCCATACACCCGCAGATACAGTAACCGCTCCACGCCGATTTTTGCCATACTCTGACTGACAAATGACAGCATGGCTTCCGCATCGGGTGCGCGTTTCCCCTCAAAAACTATGTGCAGGCAGGGATAATGAAAAACGGCTCGTACCTGAATGTTTTTACTATCCAGTGCCAACTGCATCAGGGTAGCGATCGACTGGGCATCCCCTTGTTTAGCTAATTCATGCAGACTGGGTTGTGCCATAGAAGCCCCCACAGGGTGTCTTAGTTCTTTGATTATAGAAGAAATTTGTTTGAGTGCCCTGATACTAATTTTTGTCAAGCAAAATCTGGCAAGGGACCAGGAACATCTGGGCTAAAATGGACTACCAAGACCTTGTGACCATCTGTGTTTACAGCAAAACTGCACCCACAAACGATCGAGCAGGTCAATCAGCGCATTGACATAGTGGATATTGTCTCGGAATATGTGGTGCTTCGCAAAAGTGGGCAAAATTTACGGGGTGCTTGTCCTTTTCATCAAGGTAATAATCCTACAGCTTTTAGTGTTAGTCCCAGTAAGCAGATTTACCATTGTTATAGTTGCGGTGCCAGTGGCAATGGCATCAAATTTTTGATGGAGATTGGCAAACAATCTTTTCAAGAAGTAGTTATTAGTTTAGCCCAGCGTTACGATATTCCCATCCGCACCCAAACCCCAGAACAGTCCCAAGAGATACAAAAACAGTTATCCCGCCAAGAACAGTTATACGAAATTTTAGCGATCGCCAGTAATTTTTATCACCATAGCCTATTAGTAAAACAGGGGGAGTTGGCTTTAACTTATCTACAAACAAAGCGCCATATCCAGTTAGAAACTATTAAATTATTTCAGTTGGGTTATGCCCCTATGGGTTGGGATGTAATTTATCGCTATCTGGTACAACAAAAACAATTTCCGCCTAGTTTAGTAGAATCCACAGGATTAGTGTGTCCCCGCAAAAATGGGGATGGTTATTACGATCGATTCCGTGATAGGTTAATGATTCCCATTCGGGATAGTCGGGGTAGGGTAATTGGGTTTGCGGGCAGGGCATTGGGGGATGAAGAGCCGAAATATCTTAACTCTCCTGAAACTGAACTGTTTAATAAAAGTAGCGTTTTGTTTGCGTTAGATCAGGCAATTCCCCACATTACTAAAAACGATCAGGCGATCGTGGTAGAGGGTTATTTTGATGCAATTTCTTTACATCAACAGGGGATTAAAAATGTGGTTGCCAGTATGGGCACTGCTCTGACCGCTGGGCAAATGTTGAGCCTATTGAAATATACTGAATCCAAACGCATTGTCCTTAATTTTGATGCGGATAAAGCAGGGGTAACAGCCACCCAGAGGGCGATCGCTGGCTTTGAGAAATTGATTTTTCAGGGCACAGCACACCTGCAGATTTTAACTTTACCCGATGGCAAAGATGCGGATGAATTTTTACAGCAGAATAGCCCAGAACACTATTTAGATTTAATCCATCAAGCCCCCCTATTTATCGATTGGCAAATTCAGCATATCTTGAAGGGGAAACAATTAAAACGGGCAGATCAATTTCAGATTTGTACTAAAGAAATTACGGAACTTTTGGCAAAAATTCCCCATGATTCGCCTTTACGCACCCATTACATTTATGAATGTGCCAATCTGTTAGCACAAGGTAATTCCTATCTTACCCAACGATTGGAACAGGATTTACGCAAACAATTACGCATCAATTCTTGGTATAAACGCAACCCCGAAATTAATACCCCCGCCACTACTGCTTTACAATTAGCGGAAACCCAATTATTACAAATTTATTTGCACTATCCCCAATACCGTCAATTAGTTCATGACTCGATCGAGGCAGAAGAAATCGTGTTTAGTTTTTCGCACCATCGCTTTTTATGGGAAACAATCCTCGAGCTGTTACACCAAGGTAAAACCAGTCTTGATCCCTGCGAACCCTACCCTAATCATTTAATTCAACTATTACAAATTGCCTGCGCCCCTGAAAGCGAAACCTATCGGCAATTACATTCTTTATTGTGGTTGGATGAACATTCTAAAGTTTCTTTGCTACGCCCGCAAATGGTGGTCAGGGTGGCGATCGCCAACATCAATTTAATTATGAGTGAAAAAAGGTATCATCACTGGGGACAGTTGTGGAAGGAAACAGATTTTGTCCAGAATCCCGATTTAGCCCACTATTATCAACAAAAAATTCAAGCAGAAAAGACCTATATGGAAACCCTAAAAGCCCAGATTCGTACTTCTTATATTCCTCAAGATACCGCTTCTGGTGCTCCAGATGCAACATTAGAGCTGGGTGAATTTTGATTGCCACCAAGCCACTATTTTTTGCCACAATTTATGTAGCCATTGTTCTATTTTTGCCACTAAACGGTCTAACCACAGCAATAATTTAACTGCCCAAGAATCCCCATAATTTATGAGTAATACTTGACTTTCTAACCACGCCCGCATATGACTTGGCTCAGGCTCTGCCCACGCGTCCGTTTCAGGTAAATTGTTTTCCGCAATAACAGTCAAATTGGGTTCAGGTTGCAGTAATTTTGTATCATCTAGCCATGGCACGGTTGGCTCTTCGTAGGGTATCTGGGCCCCCTGTGCGGCTTTGGTCAGGGCGGGGTCGGGCAGGGCGCGTTGCCTTTGCCGAAAATAGGCGATCGCCTGTTCCAGTAGTTCATACAGCCGCTGAAAATAATCTCTGGGACGGTCAAGTGCACCCCCTCGATCGGGCGGGGCAACCTCTGGCACTACCACAATCCCCTCTACCACTGGAGCATTGGTACTAGGCTTAGTTCCTTGGTTACTGCCCGCTAAATAACACATCAGGGCATAGGCTGGTTTCAGCAGGGCGCGCCAAGCTGAGGGTAGTCGCTGGGGATCAGGTGCGGGCTTGCCATCGATCGGGTCAGGTTCAGGGTCGGCAATAATTTGGGCTAGTTTGTCGGCTAAACTGCGGGCAATTTGGTCAAAAATTTTTCTGGTCTTGCGCCCCAGTGCCACTGGTAGTGACCGCTCAAGCCAATTAAATAAGTGACTCTGAAAACGAGACATAGTTTAAGGTTTGAGGTGCACAATCAACAAAGGAGAAAAAAACCAAGACCTTACTCAAGTTAGGAGGTTTCCCCTCACTCCCTTTTGATCCTAGTTTATTCTCCTTGGGGCGGTTTTTGCCTACTTTTTGTCAGTCTCGCTCAACTAACCGCAGGCACACTGGTTGTGGGGAGTGCAAACACACCCCTTTGACCCATCCTTGTGCCCGTTGGCACATACTTCACAACAGTAGTATTTGCCATCCACGACGATCGCTGAGGCAATATCTACGGTGCAAATACAGTTGGGACAAGCGCAAGCTACTTTTTCGTTGGTCATGGTCATCACTGGAAATCAACAAACTAATTATATGTGAACATATGTTCAAGTGTCAAGTAAAAAATAGGGATGGGGTTACTCCTTTCCCACTCTCAAATGGGCAGTTTTTCCCTCTCCCAAAGGGCGAGGGGAGTTAATGGAGTGTAAGCATTTTGTCTATTTCCACACTAGGAAGGGAGTATGATTTATGGCTATGGAAGACAGGTTGGGGCGGGGATACCTAGTTTGCGCTGACAATCACGATGGAGGGGGCTTGAAAACATTGTTGGGCGGTGTGTTGCAACTGTTCAGGGGTAACGGCTTGCACTTGGGCTTGGTAGTGTTGATCAAAGTCGACAGAGAGTCCTAAACATTCGTACCAGCCGTAGGTCTGTGCCAATTGGCTATTGGTCTGTTTGCTGAGGGCATATTGTCCTAGGAGTTTACTTTTGGCGAGGTCCAGTTCTGCGGGGGGGAGGGCGGTTTCCGCTAGTCTCTGGCACTCTTGCTCTAAGCCAGTTTTGGCTCGATCGATATTTTGGGGGGCTGTGCCCATGTAGGCTGACAGTTGGGAGGTGAATTGGCGGGTGGGGTAAAAGGCGGATACTTCGTAGGCAAGCCCTTGTTTTTCCCGCAGTTCCACAAATAGACGACTGGAGAGACCACTGCCTAGGTAGGTGGCAATTAGTTTCATGGCGCTGTAGTTGGCATCGGTGACGGGGATGGCAGGATAGCTCACCATGACGATCGCCTGTTGGGTGGCTTTGGGAATGTGCAGGTGGGTGGGGGGCTGGGGTTGGGGGGGTTGGGGGCTGGGGGGGGCGGGGTGGGGGGTGTGCCAATCTCCTAAGTATTCTTGAACTAGCGTCAAGGCTCGATCGGGACTGAGATTACCCGCCAAGGCAATGACCAGGTGATCGGGGCGCAGGTATTGGCGATGATATGTTTGCAGGTGGGCTTGGGTGAGTTGGCTAACGGTTTCGGGGAATCCCAGCAGGGGCAGTCCGTAGGAATGTTTGCCAAATAACAGGGTCTGCATTTGGTCGTAGGCAATACTAAAGGGGCGCTCCTGTTTGGCTTTGATGCCCTGTAGGGTGAGATACCGCTCCAGTTCCAACTCTGACTCAGGGAAAGTGGGTCGGCGCAAAATTTCGCTAGTCAATGCAAAAATGCTGGCAAAATCACTGGTGAGGGTTTTGGTGTTAATGACCAGATAATCGGCACTGGCTTCGGCGGACAAGACTGCCCCCCGCGACTCGATTAATTCAGCAATCTCTTGGGCGGTGTGTACTTCTGTGCCCTTGGTGATCATGGCGGTAACTAGGTGCACCAAACCCGCCTGCTCTGGGGTCTCTACTTGAGTGCCATAGCGAAAAAAGAATTTGGCGGATACTAAATCTACCGCAGGGTTTTCGATCGAGATTAGGGTAATGCCGTTGTCAAGGGTGTATTTGTGGCGTTCCATGGATTAGGGATGGGGCAAACAGGTAATTACGGTGAGACGATCGGGGGACAGGTAGCGCTGGGCAAGATACTGCAGGTCGGCGATTTCCATGCTCATCACCACTTCATTATAGACAGTAGTCCAATGGTTACACAGGTCATGGCAACCCAACATGGTGTGATAGCCCAAAAAGCTGGCGAGGCGGGCGGGGCACTCCATAGCAAAAATGAAACTGTTGCAGAGGGAGCGTTTGGCTTTGGCTAGTTCTTGGGGGCTAATTTTGCCCCGGGCCATGTGGCTGAGGGTACGCAAAATATGGGACTCGGTGCGTTCCACATACTCAGGCTCTAGGGTGGCACTGATGGTAAACAACCCAGGATATTTTTGCAGGGCAAAGCCCCCATCCAAGTCGTGTACCCACTGGTAATCTTCCCGCAATTCATGGACAAGGCGGCTACTGCGCCCGCCCCACAACAGGGTGGCAATTAAATCTAACCCCAAACCGTCTTCCCACCGTTCCGCACTCGTGCCCAACCAACCCATCAACAACCTAGCATGGTGCAGTTGGGGCAGATACTTAACACAGCGGTTGGCTTTGGGGAAAATGATCCCAGCTTGTAGGGGGGGATGATAGGGCAACTGTAAAAAATTTTCTGCCACTAACGATCGTACCAGGGCGATGTCTATGGCCCCTGTGCAGGCAATGGTCATGTTGGCGGGGGTATAGTGCCTGCGGTGAAATTTTTGTAGGTCGGCAAGGGTCAATTTCGCAACCACAGGATAAGCACCCAACACCGATCGACCGTAGTTGTGGGCATTGTAGGCGGTCTGTTGCAGGAGTTGATGACAGACCCATTCGGGGTCATCGTAACAGTAGTTGATCTCCTCTAGGACTACCAGCTTTTCCTGCTCAAAATCTTCTGGATCAAAGCGGGGCTGGCTCAGCATATGGGCGAGGTAGGGCAGGGTGGTGGCTAACCCTGCCGCAGGGACGGTAAAGGAAAAGTGGGTATAGTCAAGACTGGTGGCGGCATTGGACACACCCCCTTGGGACTCGATCAAATAGTCAAATTCCGTGCCCCGAAAAATCATGTGTTCCAAAAAATGGGCTGACCCCTGCTCTTCCTCAGTCTCGATCGCACTGCCTGCACCGATCCAAATGTCCACGCTGGCGGAGGCACTGACCATGGGCTGACAGATGAGGGTTACCCCCCCACAGTATTCCTGATGGGTAACAGGGGGACGATCGATGGCACTACTGCCATGGGGATACATATTAGTTGGGGACAAGTTGAGATGGAGAATAACCAGATTTTGGTATTTTGGATTACCTTGTCTCAACAAAATGTAGCGATTGATACTATTGCCCGCAAATTTTGCGGAACTAACGGGCGGGGATGGGTTTGAGGGTAAACAATATCTCTAGGCGGGCGGTGCGGTCAGTTACTCTGGTGCTGGTGGCGGCAATACCCTCGATCGAGTCAAGGACAGTGCGGGTTTGTTGGTAGGTAGGATTAGCCTTTACCTCTGGGGGCAGGCGACTTTCCAATAGGGCAAGGGCAGAGGTGATGTGCAGATAAAAATAGCCGCCAGTAGCACTACTCAGTTGGCTAGTCAGTAATTGCCACAGGGGCGTATCGGGCAGGGGGCGGGCGGGGGTGGGCAAAAATTGTTGATGCAGTTCTCCCATAGTCCAGAGCACTAAACCTTGGGCGGTTACCCCCCTAGAAGCCACCACGGTGGAACCTACCTGCCATGTGGTCAACTCTCCTGTACTCTTGACCTCTACCCCTTGGGGAAACAAACCGCCCCTAGTTTCCCTGACTTTGCTGTCCAGTTTTGCCATAGCCGACTTGGTGGCATTGGGATCACTGGTCTGCAACAGTAGGGCTAACCCAAACCCCGTATTGGTCAAAATTCCTTGCTTATCTGCCACCAGCACCACCGCGAACTCTCCTGTAGTCCAGGGCAATAAATCCTGCTCCACATCCCACCCCGTAGCATCCTTGATCCCCTGCTTAAGCTGGCTCACAAATTGCTGGGAGGTAGGGTTACCTTGGGATTGTTCATGGAGGCTCTGCCATGACTGGGTGAGGTTGTTACCCGTAATCACCAAAAATGCGCTCTCTGGTATGGCTTTGAGAATTTGATTACTGGAAACTTGGATATTGTCTTGGGGGGACTGTAAATGGGTATCAATCTCCCACCGCAGTCCTTCCCGCTGTACCCCCACGCTGGCGGTCACCGCTTGGATTTTTGCACGGGTGGGGGCGGGCAAATTTAGATTAGGCACCTCGATCGAGCCATCTAGGTAGATTTGCACTAGGGGGTTAGGAATCTGGGTGGGAACAGTTTGCGTCCTAACAAAAAGTTCCTTTTGGGCAAGGGAGCCTTGGCGACTGCGGTAGATGGTAAATAGCTGTTGCATGACTGCTTCATTGCTGGCGATCGCCACATAGCGATTATCGATGTGGGCTGTGACAATGCTGACATTATTGTCATTACTGGGGGAAACAAAATAGGCGAAGCCATCTGCGTTCTTTTCGGTGAAATTTGCCCCCTGAGCTGTCATGGCTGACCGATATTTTTCTAAAAAGGCTTGGGATTTACTTCCATCGGTACTGCTGGCAATAATTAAAGTGGCGGGCGGGGCATTGGGTACAGGCACTAGAGCCGTCACCACTCGATCGCCAATCCAAGGTTGAATATCTTGGGCAAAGTCTAATTTGCCCTGTTTTACCAATAAACTCAGGGGCGATTGCACGATCGCTTGGGCGATAATTTGCCGAGATTCGCTACTGCCAAACTGCCCCAGACTATTCCAAGTGTCACTGTCGGTGTTAAATGCCACCACCACTTGGGCATTGGCGGGCACTACCTGAGCAATGGCGGGAAACCCTCCCCCTTGGGTGATACTGCGTCGCCACCAGACAAATGCACCAATTCCTGCGGTTATGGCTACAGTAATACCCGCCACAATTACCAGACTGAAATCACGGCGTTTTTTAGTTTGGGCAGGTTTGCGATTGACAGGGGGCATGGCTAAATCGGTAGGCAATCCTGATGCATTATAGCGGTTTTGGGCACTTCTGCTGAAACGACACTCCCCTCGCCCTGTGGGAAAGGGTCGGATGATCGAGAGTTCCAGTGGGGTGGAACCCCAATTAAGCTAAAATTTTAAGTGCTCTCACCATACAAACAATATGACAACTAAACTCACTGAAGTAGAATTAGGCGCACACATGGCACAGTTGGCGGGTTGGTCGCTCGAGAACGGCAAGTTACACAAAAAATTTCAATTTGCCGACTTTGTCACTGCCTTTGGGTTTATTACCAAGGTGGCGATCGTGGCGGAAAAAATGGATCATCATCCCGAACTATACAATGTCTATAACCGCGTGACCATCGATCTCACCACCCACGACGCGGGGGGTATCAGCATCAAAGATATAGAACTGGCCAAAAAAATTGACAGCCTAAGTTAGGGCTAGGGGCAGACTGACCACAAAGGCACTGCCCTGCCCCACTTGGGAATGCACCCCGATCATGCCGCCCATCCCCTGTACTAAATCCTTGACGATCGCCAATCCCAAACCACTGCCCGAGGTTGTCTGAGCGGTATGTGCTCCCCGCCACCCCGCCGTAAAAATGTTGTCCAAGTCTGCATCGGGGATACCTAATCCCGTATCCTGCACTGTAATTTCCAGCCGTTGCTCTAGCACCTTGGTACTGATTTGTACCCGTCCCCCCTCTGGGGTGTATTTGAGGGCATTGTCCACCAAATTGTGCAGGACTTCCCGCAATGCCTGCTCCTCGCCACAAATAGGCGGTAAGCGATCGGGCAGGTCAGCGGTGAATTGTAAATTGCGGGTAGGGGCGATGGCTTGGGCGTGGGCACACACCCTGTGCAGAATGGGCAGGGGATCGATCGAGGCACTGGCGGGCAATAATTTGGGGGTATCGCTTCCCAGCAATAGGGGATAGGTCCCTGAGCCAGCCCCCAGTAATTCTTGTAGGTGGATGGTCTCCTGTACAATTTGCCCCGCGATTTCTTGATTAGGGGGGTCATCTGCCAAGCGTCGCCACAGCAGTTGGGCAAAGGTGCGAATTGCCGACAGGGGATTCCGCAGTTGATGAATAAAACGGGCTAAAAAGTCCTTCTGCTGTTGATATAGCACTTGATTGCGTCGATCGAGGGCAACGGCGATGGAAATGGTATGCACTACCTGTTTAATCAGTGCTAAGTCCGCCTCTTCCCACTCCCGTTTCCCCTTGCCAATGGTCAAAAATCCCAGCCATACATTGTCATAGAGCAGGGGCAAAATGATAGAACCTTGGGGCAAAAGGGTTTGGTGCAGGTGTTGCATATCTACCATCTGCCCCTCAGCACTGGGTAACAGGAGGGGGTAATGGTCGGGGTAGCTAAAAATTGCCTGCAACTGCCCCATATTTTCCGTCAAATACACTGCCCCCATACCAATCCCCAAACTTTGCAATAAAATTCCCATCTGCGATCGAGTCAGGGCAATTAGGTCATCACTACAGTTGGGCATGGAAACCAGTTAATTAAAGGCAATGAAACCATATTACCGAAAAAACGCCGTAAAGCCCTGCACTTTAGGGCAGGGATGTAAGGCGCACGCTGTTTTATCAAGCCAAACTTGTGATAAAATAGCAGTATGAGAGTAATGGAAGCCAAGCTACTAAACGGGACAGCAGAGCAGTATCAGGCTCTGGATGAAGCCATCCGTACCGCACAGTTTGTCAGAAACAAATGTCTGCGCTACTGGATGGACAATCGTGGTGTGGGCAGGAATGACCTCTATGCCCAATGCAAAGACCTAGCCAAAGAGTTTGACTTTGCCAAGAAGTTAAACTCATCGGCAAGGCAGGCAAGTGCAGAGCGAGCTTGGGCTTCTATCTCTCGCTTCTATACCAACTGCAGAAACAAGGCGGTCAAGAAAGGGTATCCCAAGTTCAAGAAGCATTGCCGTTCTGTGGAATACAAGGTATCGGGCTGGAAGCTGTCAGAAGATGGGATGACTATCTCGTTCACTGATGGCTTCAATGCTGGCTCGTTTGCTCTGTACTGCAATGGTGAGGCAAGACACCATATCCTAAACTCCAAAATCAATCGGGTGCGGGTGATACGCAGGGCAGATGGGTACTATGCTCAGTTCTGCTTGGATGTGGAGCGCAAAGAGCAGGGAGAGTACACAGGCAATGTGATTGGCATTGACTTGGGCTTGAAGGCTTTCTACACCGACCAGAACGGCAACCCTGTAGAGTGTCCTAAGTTTTTGAGGCGTAGTGAAAGGAGGTTAAAGCAACACCAGCGCAGATTAAGTCGGAAGTTCAAGAAGAGGGCGAAACCTCAATCCAAGAACTACCACAAGCAAAGAAAGCGACTAGGTAAAGTTCATCTGAAAGTGCAACGCCAGCGTAAAGACTGGGCAATTAAGCAGGCACGGTGCGTGGTGGCATCTCACGATGTCGTGGCGTATGAAGACTTGCAGGTAAAAAACCTAGTTAAGAATCATAAATTAGCCAAATCCATTCATGATGCTGGCTGGTCTCAATTCACCCAGTGGCTGGACTACTACGGCAAGGTATGGGACAAGGCAGTAGTCAGTGTACCGCCGCAGTACACCACACAGGACTGTAGTAACTGTGGGCATAGGGTAGTAAAAACCCTATCCACTAGAACCCATAGTTGTCCTAAATGTGGATTTGAATTAGACAGAGACCAGAATGCGGCTTTGAACATCCTCAAGAAGGGACTAAGCATCTTGGGAATGGAGTGGCTCAACAGTACCTTTGGGCAAAAGGGAACTGGGGAGAAATCCTGAACGACTGGGGAGATAAGCACCTCTGCTATGGATGGGAAACCTGAAATGGTAAGTGCTGTCGCAGAACCAGTAACAAGAATCCCCTGCCTTTAGGCAGGGGAGTATGTCAACCTAAACCAGAAGCG
>Ga0272446_1003495_pt1 | contig 19684 bp, 16 predicted proteins | sample YNPCB0061_FD_194587 | JGI IMG/M metagenome (GOLD analysis project Ga0272446, IMG submission 194587) | Hot spring microbial mat communities from Yellowstone National Park, WY, United States - YNP-CB-006-1 | ecosystem: Environmental > Aquatic > Thermal springs > Hot (42-90C) > Sediment | place...
CCTACGGAGCGCGGACTTTCCTCACCCCTTGCGGGGCGCGATCACCTAACCCCCCTGAGCATCCTCATTGTAGCAGACTTTTGGCTCATTGTTTGACATCGGCCACCGTGCCGCCCGTCATCGCCACTAACTCCGAAGGGAGCAACTTAAACAGCGCGTTCGGCGTGCCCGCCGCCGCCCAGATTACCTCAAAAGCCAGCAAATCGGGGTCGATCAGGGTGCGGAGGGGCGTGGCATGGCCCAACGGCGGCACACCTCCGATCACGAATCCGGTTTGGGCACGAACAAACTCGGCGTCCGGCTTCTCAATCGGCTCCCCGACTACCGCCGCAACTTTCTTTTCGCTGACGCGGTTCGCCCCGCTCGCAATGACGAGGATGGCCGTCCCGCTGTGTTTGCCCTTGAAAATGAGCGACTTCGCAATTTGGCCGACGGTACACCCGACGGCGGCAGCGGCTTCGGCAGAGGTGCGCGTGCTCGCAGGCATTTCCACGACCTGATTTGTGAAGCCGCGTTCGGCAAGGGCGTCCTGAACCTTCTGGGCGCTTGGTGCAAGCATGGCTGAATCTAAAACTCCGTATGTATGTTTCTTCGGGGGAATTATACGCCGAACTCGCTGCGGACAAGTTCCAACTTGCCGATGATGGCCGATAGCTCGCCGATCAAGGCGTTAGAGCGTTGTACATCGGAAACGGCCATGTAGCTGACCGATTTTCGGAAACTTTCCGGCAGGGAGGCCACCTCCACCCGGATTCGCTCGATATTTTCGTGCTGCGCGACGATGATCAGCCGTTGCACCGTCGGGTTATTTTGAGCGCGTTGCAGGTTCAAAATCAGGGAGTCCATGCTGCCGCGCCGTTGCACCTCAAAAACGTAAGTCACGACCCCCAAATTGGCGATCCGCGCCTGCCACACCGCATCGACTTTGGCCCCCCGTGCCACCAACTTCTCTTTTTCGGCCTGAAAACCGAGCCATTGCCCAATGTTCACGATCTGCTCGACCGTCTCATCGTGATCGAAGTCGGGTTCAGTGGGCAGCTCATCGTCGGGGGGGGAGTCCAGCGGGGCGACGAGGTGATGCTCCCGCCCGATCTCGTAAACGGTGTACAGAAAGGCGTTCATATCCAGATAGTCCAGCCCGTCAAGGCGGTGACGTTCGGCCAACTCCGCCCCAAGGTCAGCGATCAGGGCGTTGAAAGCGCGATATTCCGCCCCGCTAATCTGGACTTTACGCACCGCCGGAAAATCCGCCCGGAAGCCAAGCATGATCAGGGCGGCGCGGACGGTATCATTCCACAGCCCGCACGATTCCGGATGGGTGAAGGCCAGCAACTCCGTGATGCTGGCGGCCCCCAAGCCTTTGATCGCTCGGCGGAAGGCGTCGTAACGGCGGGCGATGTCTTCCCGGCCCCACAACAAGGCGCGCAGATGTGAGGCGATGGCGGGCAAACCGTTCAGCGCGATCAGTTTTTCGACCAAGTAGGCCTTGTTGCCCCACTGGCGGCTGGCCCAAAGGCTGGCGACAAGCTGGCCGAGTTCCAGTTCGGTGAAGGTGCGCAAGCCTTCGGGCGAGAGGATTTGCGCGTACAGGGCTTGGCGGCCTTGCCGTTCCAGCAGCGACTCGGTGTAGGAATCCAACAAGCGGCGGAAGGCGGGCACAAAACGGGCGATCTGTTCGCGTTGGGCGTCGGTCAGGGGCATGGAGAATATCCTTTAGCGTGGGGGTATTTTACCCCAGCCCCGCCCAAACGGGCAGGCAGAGCCGCAATCCGCCATCGGCTTGGGCTTTTGCAGCCAGCCGCCACAATTCCCTTGCCCCACGTCAGGTAGAGGTTCGCCCCCTGACCCCATTCAAGCTAGAATTACCCAAAACGCCGAACCCCAAAAGCCTTTTGGAGAATCCGTTATGGAAATCGAATTCACGCTGAATGGGCAGCGCGTTCAGTGGGACGTTGGCCCGAACGAAACGCTCATGAATGCCCTGCGCCGGAATGCCCTGTTTAGCGTCAAGCACGGTTGCGAGACGGGCGAATGTGGCGCGTGCGTCGTCCTGATCGATGACAAGCCCGCCAACACGTGCATCACATTGGCGCACCGCGCCGCTGGACGGGAAATTACCACCTTAGAGGCGCTCGCCACCAAAGCCGCTGAAATGCATCCCCTTCAACAGGCCTTCGTCGAGACGGGCGCGATCCAATGCGGGTTCTGTACGCCCGCCCAAATTTTGTGCGCCAAGTCCCTGCTGGATTCTAACCCCAACCCGACGGAGGGCGAAGTCCGGGAGGCCATTGCAGGCGTCCTATGCCGCTGCACGGGCTACGTCAAGCCTGTAGAGGCCGTGATGCGGGCGGCGGCGGTCATGCGCGGGGAGGCCGTCACCCCGATCAGCCTCGATGATGGTACCGAACGGGCCATTCCCGCCCCGCCGGATTTGTTCGGCCCGCGCCGCGATGGGGGGGATGACCTGCCTTCGGGTCGCATTGGGGACGGCACGCTAGACGTACAAACCCGCGCTACCCCTATCGTGGTCACGCCGCCGGAACTTAAGCAAACGGCCACTGTCGGCAAGCCGGAGCCGAAGGTTGACGGGATCAAATTAGCGCTTGGCAAGCCCGCCTTCGCCGATGATATTGAGATGCGTGGCCTGTTACACGGCGCGCTGATGACCAGCCCGCACGCCCATGCCCGCATCAAGCACATTGATGTCAGCCGCGCCCGCGCCATCCCCGGCGTCCACGCCGTCCTGACCTACCAAGACGTGAAGCGTGTGGTCTATGCCTCCGGCGGGCAAAGTTACCCCAACCCCCCGCCCTACGATCAGGTCAGTTTGGATAGCAAAGTTCGCCACGTTGGGGATCGGGTAGCGATTGTAGCGGCGGAATCGCCGGAATTGTGCCAAAAGGCGATTGAGGCAATCGAGGTCGAGTGGGAAATTCTGCCCGCCGTCTTCGATATGGAGCAAGCCATGCAGCCCGGCGCTCCCGTCATTCATGATGAGCCGGACGCGGTGGGGATTCACGATGCCAGCCGGAACGTCGTCTGCCACATCCACGCGAAAATTGGCGATGAAGACAAGGCATGGCAAGAGGCAGATTTGATCGTCGAAGGCGAATATCGCGTCCATCAGGTTCAGCAGGCCTCGATTGAGCCGCACATCGTCGTTAGCTATTGGGATGAAGATGAGCGCCTCGTCATCCGCACCAGCACACAAGTCCCCTTCCATGTGCGGCGCATGATCGCCCCCCTGATCGGGCTGCCCGTCAGCCGGATTCGGGTGATCAAGCCGCGCATCGGGGGCGGCTTCGGCGGTAAACAGGAAATGCTAATCGAAGACCTGTGCGCCCACCTGACGATTGCGACGGGCCGTCCGGTGCGCTTTGAGTACACCCGCGAACAGGAGTTCACCAGCGCCCGCAGCCGCCACCCGCAGATTTTGCGCTACAAGTCCGGCGTGAAGAAAGACGGGACGCTTGTCGGACAGAAGTTGTATATTTTGGGCAACACGGGCGCGTATGGCACACACGGCCTGACCGTCCAAACCGTCTCCGGGATGCGCGGGCTGAGCACCTATAACGCCCCTTACCGCGAATTCACCTGCGACGTGGTGTACACGAATATCCCGACGCCGGGCGCGTATCGGGGGTATGGGGCGCCCCAAGCCCTGTTTGCCCTCGAAATTCACATGGAGCAGATCGCCCAGCAGTTGGGCATGGACGTGCTGGAGTTCAAGGCCAAAAACTGGGTCAAGGTGGGCGATCCGCTGCCGTTGGCGGAGGCGCTCGGCGAGGCGCGGGACGGCTTCCCACAATCCGTCGTCACGTCCGGCTTGGCAGAGTGCATTGAACTTGGGGCGAAGGCCATCGATTGGGCGAACAAGCGCGGCAACCCCGGCGATGGACCGATCAAGCGCGGGGTAGGTATGGCGGTCTGTATGCACGGCACGGCCATTGCCGGGCTGGATATGGGCGCCGCCAGCATCAAGATGAACGACGATGGCTCGTTTAACGTGCTGGTCGGCGCTACTGATCTGGGCACGGGGTCGGACACGGTCATCGCGCAGATCGTCGGGGAAACGCTCGGCGTGCCGCTGAACAAGGTCATCATGTATTCCTCCGATACAGACTTCACCCCCTTCGATACGGGCGCGTATGCGAGCAGCACCACCTACATTTCTGGTGGGGCGGCCCTGCGCGCAGCGGAGCAAGTTCGGGCGCAAATCCAGAAAGTGGCCGCCAAGATGCTCAAAGTCAGCGATCCGGAGGCGTTGTGGCTGGAAAACGAGCGCGTCTTTGCGCCGGGCGGGGCGTCGGTGACGTTGGAGGAGGTGGCGCTGCACTCGCTCCACAAGGAAGACCAGCACCAGATCATGAGCACGGCCAGCCACATGTCGTTGGCCTCGCCGCCGCCCTTCGCCGGGCAGTTCGCAGAGGTCGAGGTCGATACGCGCACCGGCCAAGTCACGGTCAAAAAACTGGTCATGGCTGTAGACTGCGGCATTGCCATCAACCCGATCACGGCCTCTGGGCAGGTTGAAGGCGGCATGACCCAAGCGCTGGGCTATGCCCACTGCGAGGAAATGGTGTACGACGAAAAAGGGGTTCCGTTGGCGACGAAATTCGGCGAATACCGCATCTACCAAGCCGACGAAATGCCCGAAACCCGCGTGATCTTCGTGGAGACGTTTGAACCCACTGGGCCATACGGGGCGAAGGCCGTCGCCGAAATCCCGAAAGACGGGGTAGCGCCCGCTATCGCCAGCGCCATCCACGACGCTACCGGCGTGTGGATTCAGCAGATTCCCTTCACGCCGGAACGGGTCTGGGCGGCCCTGAACAAACAGGCCTAACGGGTTGGCCCCTTTCATAAAACCTCACCCCCTACCCCCCTCTCCCACGTGAGAGGGGGGCATCGGACTCGCGGTGGGGAGTCCGTTTCTGGTGCCCCGTTCCCCCACACAAGCGGGGGGAATGGGGTTAGGGGATAGAGGGGCTTCCCGCCCTTCCTTAAGGTTATGGCTACGTTACCGAATCGTTTGATATAATCACGCGCAATTGGGCCAACGGCCAAATGTGAGGAATTTTGACGATGAAATTAAGCCGCGAACAAGTCATGCAGATTGCTGAACTGGCAAAACTTCGCTTGACAGAGGCCGAGATCGACCAATACGCTGGGCAACTTTCGGCAGTGTTGGAATACGCCTCCCGCCTAGAGGCGCTCAATACGGCCGATATTCCGCCGACGGCCAGCGTCCTCCCCCTCGAAAACGTCCTGCGCGAGGATGAGGTGCGTCCGTCCCTGCCGCGTTCGACGGCTGTCGCCAATGCCCCCGATGCCATTGAGGGTCAATTCCGCGTTGCGGCGGTGATGGAGTAGAGGATCATGCTTAAAAAGCGCCTGCTGGTCATTGAGGACGATACCGACATTGCCGATATGCTCCATGCGTACTTTGATACGCAAGGCTACGAGATTTTTAATGCCCTCAGTGGGGAAGAGGGGGTCGGGATGGCCCGCGCCAAATCCCCTAACCTGATCCTGCTCGATGTCATGTTGCCCGATATGGACGGCTTTGATGTGTGCAAAGCCCTCCGTACGACGCCCCTCACCAAGTTTATCCCGATCATCTTCCTCACCCAGCGGGATCGCCGTGCGGATAAGGTGGCCGGGCTGGAACTCGGCGCGGATGACTACATTACCAAGCCTTTTGACGTGGATGAGTTGCGTTTGCGTGTGCAAGGCTCCCTGCGGCGGGCCAGCCGCGAGGCCCTTACCGATACCCGCACCGGCCTCCCGACCATCGCCGTGATTCGGGAAATTGAGGCCACTTTAGCCACCCGCACCGATTGGACACGCCTCGATGTGGAGATCAACGGCTTCCGCGCCTTCCGGGATTATTACGGGTTTGTGGCGGGGGACGAGGTCATTGCCTTCATCGGCCTGACTCTTGCCGAGTGCATTGCCGCTGTCGGCACGCCCGACGATTTCGCGGGGATGGTCGCCGAAGACCGCTACACCGTCGTTACGTATGGGGATGGCGATGCCCTCTTAAACCGGATCATGACCCAGCTTCAGAATGGGTTACCGGCCTTTTACAGCTTTATGGAGCGCGAACAAGGCTATCTGATCCTCAACAGTGGGACTTCTACTGAAGAACGCGTTGGACTGATGCGGGCGGTCATTCACAAGTCCACCGCCCAGAGCGCTAGCGCAACGGCCTGATCGAGGCAGGGAGCAGGGCGAGCACGGCGAATCTCCCCCTCCCGCCTTGTGCTGAACCCTGCCCACGCCTGTGTTTACACCCCTTTGATAGGGCTTTCCCCGCGATTTTGCCCTCAATCCCTTCCCGACGCCTGATCGAGCCGTGCGAGGCCAAACGGTGCGAGCGTGATCCGCAACCCGTCTGCCTCTGCCGCCACAACCGACCCCGCTGCCGCACGGAACGCCTCCGGCGCAGACATGGCCGCCTCCGCGTTGGCCGCCGTAAGCGTGGTCATCGTCCATTGGCCGCTCGCGCTGGGCAGCCAGACGGTTTGTGGCACGGGCGTGTAGTTGGCGAGCAAGGCGCGTGTGCGCTTTTCCCGCCGCAAGATGAGGCCCTCGACCCGCATCGGATCGCTGCTGTAGCTGATGACCACCTGCCCGCCCCGAAAGTCACCGACATCGGCGAAGAGGTGGTACATCGGGTACACCCCGCCCGGCACGGATCGGAACACATCCGGCACGGGCGATCCTGCCGCCGTCTCCATCACGCCGCGCCACCCCACCGTTTCGTAGTACGTCATGGCCGTTGTGCCTGCCTGCGCCAAATGCTTGATGCTGCCTAACGTCCAGCCAGCGCCGTACAGGGACATCTGCCGGGCATCGACCTGTGGCGGTAGTTGTCCGGGCGGCGTCGGAGCCTCTGGCGCGGTGGCAACGGGGTTGCGCTGCATCTTGAACGTGATCGGCCCGACGCAGATCGGGCGGCCTTCGGCGAAAGCACGGGCCGTTTGCACCGTCAGCCCCTGTACGGGCAGTGTTTCAGTCAGGGAGCTGAGGTCGGTGGCGTGGACTTGCGGGTTGATGGCGTAGGTCAGGATGTCGGCGGCATGACGTGCGGGGCGGGCGCGGTTGAGTTCCGTGAAGTTCGCCACCGTCCCGACCCCGACGGGAACCCCTTCGGCCCACGTGCCCAACTGTTGCCGCACCCAAGCGACGGTTTCGGGGCGGGCGACTGGCCCCTGATCAAAGATGATCCAGCGGCAAACGGTGGGCCGGAGGGCTTCCAATGCAGCGCGGAATGCCGCAAAATCGGCTCGTTCGTCGACGAATAAGGCAATCTCGAGGGCTGCGTTCAACGCGGCGGCCTCTTGAGCGGCTTGCCGAAGCCGCGCAAGGGGATCGGGCGCTTCAAAATGGATTTCGGCCCGCAGATGCGCGAGATTCAGCGCCCGCAGCCGCCCGATTTCGTTTGACGTCAGGCCGCGATCTGCCATGCCGAGTCCGATGGGCGGCAGCGGGACGGCCTGATCGGTGAGCGCAAGCGTCAAAGCGGGGGGCGTTGCCGGTTCGGGGGGGGCGTCTCCCCGCAACTGAAGGGTGATCTTCTGGCTGATGCGCGTCCCCGGCGTCACCGTCACTGGGAACGGACGCTCAAGCGGGGTGCAGTACGTCTTGTAGGAGGCATCCGACCAGTTACGCTGATCCTCCGTCTCGAAGACATCGCCCACCATGTGGGTTTCTAGCCACAGGCCGGGCCGTACCTGATGGGTGATGGCTTGCACGTTGCGGAACGGTTGCTCAGGCGCGATCAGGGTAGGGAAGGTGCCTTCGATCCGCCCGCCGTCGCTCTGTTCGACGATGCAGGGTTGGCCCGCACAGTCCGTCGGGTGCAGAACGCAGAAGCCGATCCGGTTGCGGCGGAAGGTCGCTAATACCTCGCCTTCCATGCTGAACACGATCCGCCCGTCGGCCTCGCCGCTGATCGCGCCCAGCCAGACGAAGTGGACGGGGTCTTGGCGGTGTTCGGCACGAAAGCGGATCGTGAACGTATCGGCCCCGATAGTCGTTTCCAGCGGGGTGAATTGGGCGGGGATCGTGCCCCAGTTATGGTCGCGCACGGCGGCGTACACCTGATGTAAGACTGGGTAGCCGCCCGCCCGCACAAAGCGGAGCGTGCCTTCTTCGATGGTGGCAGTCAGGGGGCCAGCACGCACCGTAAGCGTCGGCGGCAGCGGCACATCGGAGCCGTAATACAGGACTAATTCAGAGAGAGGCATATACCAGAGTTATTCCTTAGCGCCAGAAAGGGGAAAAATTTCCTACCACGAAAACCTTGACATGCATACTGTATGCTGTATACAATTTGAGTATATACAGTTCGTGCTTAAAATTCAACCATTGCACGCGCACTGTATTATGTGAGATTCTTTTATGGGTGTTTTGTCGCAAATCCGGCCTGTCAACCTTCGTGAACAAGTGGTGGAACAAATCCGCGCCGCTATCATCGAAGGCCGCCTAAAGCCCAACGACCACATCACCGAAGCCGCGCTGACGGTGGAATTGGGCGTCAGCCGCACCCCCGTCCGCGAAGCCCTGATCATCCTTGAACGCGAAGCGCTGATCGTCTCCATCCCCAACCGAGGCAGCTTCGTCCGCGCCTTCTCCGAAGAAGATGTGAAAGCCGTCTTTTCGATGCGGATCACGTTGGAAAACTTCGCGGCAGAGCTGGTCGTTGACCACCTCGTTGAGCGCGACTTTGCCCACCTTGAGTCGCTGATCGAAAAGCAGCGGGCCGCCATCGAACAGGGCGATTTTCGGCAGGTACGCCGCGTCGATATGTCCTTCCATCAGTACATTGTGAATGCCAGCGGCCACCCCTTGCTGATGCGAAACTGGCAAGAGATCGTCGCGCAAGTCGCTGCGATTTTGTTCTTACGGGCCGAAGCCATGCCAGATTACGACGAAACACACGCCATAGAAGATCACCACACGTTGTTGAAGTTATTCCGTGCCCGCCACCTTGAGGGAATCCGCCTCGAAAACCGCCGCATCAATAACCGAGTCATGGAGGAGTGTATCGCCGCTGTGCGGACGCTCTCCACGCGGCAAGGCAGCGAACGCGGCAAGTTGGCGAGCAAGGCGCGGCCCTAAACTCATCCGGTCACCGCTTTCAGACCGGGTCGCATCGCTTTACCGATGTGATGATTGTATACAATATACAAAATGAAAGGAGTGATCATCACCCAAGAAAAAATTGCGTTTTCCGCCGTCTAGCCTTTTCAACAGCTATTCTTTTCAGGAGCACACACATGAACAAGATCAAGATTCTTCTCGTCATCGCTATCGTTTTTGCCACGCTGGGCGTGGGAACCGCCCTCTCCGTCTCGGCCCAGTCTAAGCTCAAGATTTGCTTCGGCTTCCAAGACCTCGAAACTGAGTTTTGGGTGGCAGGCCACAAGGCCATTACTGAAACCCTGCGGGGGCAGGGCCACGAGGTGCTAGAATACAACGCTAACGAGAACCCTGACCGCCAGCTAGAGCAGATCAAGGACTGCATCGCGCAGAGCGTCGACGGGATCATCATCATCCCGCAGGACGGCGATAGCGCGGTGACGATTATCCGTGAAGCGCAGGCCGCCGACATCCCGATTGCCGTCTTCAACCGCCCCCCGAATGACCGGAGCCGGGGGATCACCGTCGTTGCTGATAACGTTAGTGCCACAGAACAGGCCGTAGAATTCATCGCCCAGAAAGCATTGGCCAAGTGGGAAGCGACGGGCAAGCCCATCAAGCCGCTGATCGTGGTCGGTGCGTTGCAAGATACCAACGCCATTGGCCGTCGGGAAGGCTTCTTCAACGTCATCAACCGCTACAACGAGAGATACCCCGGCATGTTTGAGAAGCCGATTGAGGTTGCCTCGGAATGGGATGCTGCGACGGCCCTCGCCAACCTTGAAGCGGCCATCACCGCCAACCCCGATGTCGACTTCCTGTACACGTCTTCGGACTTCCTGTTCCCCACCATCCGTTCGGTGCTAGAACCGCGTGGGAAATGGGTTCCGATGGGCAACAAGAACCACGTGCTGATGGCCGGTCTCGATGGTGACGCCACCGCCTGCATGTTGATCGAGCAGGGCTTCGTCGACGCGACGGGCGTCCAGAACCTATACTACGAGGCCGAACTGACCATGAACCGGCTCTTGCAGGCGATCAACAACAAAGAAACCCAACCCAACGACGTGCTGCTCGACCCCGGCTTTGCTCTCACGGCGGGCAACTTCAAATGGGAGAGCGACAAGATGTGGGGCTGCAAGCTGTACCGCGAAGGCTTCCTCAAGAAGTAACCTTCTGAGCAAAGCCCTATAAGTCGCTTAGGGCAGGGGCATCACGTGTTTGCACGCCCCTGCCCCTACACACATCAATAGGATAGAACGAACGTATCATGATGCCTACCCGTTACTCCCCCATCTGGTGATGGCGTCTGCACATGAGGCAAAGAGATGTCTACGATTGAAGAACGCCTGACCCCCAGTGAGAACCTGTCCCTCGTGGTTCCAGTCGCAGGGGCAGCGAGGCGTAGCCGCAATTCGCTTACGGCGTTTATCCGGCGGCTGCTGCTTTCAGATTACTTTGTTTTGTACCTTGTCCTGATTTTTTTTGCCGTCGCTTCGGTGTTTTTTCCGAGCCTTTCTGCGCCGGGCAACATCAGCAATCAGATTTCTAACGTATGGCCGCTGTTAGCCGTTGCCGTTGGGCAAACTTTCGTCCTGATCCTCGGCGGGATCGATCTCTCGGTTGGCTCTACGATGGCCATTACCAGCGTCGTCGGGGCCTTGCTGATCACGACGACCTTAGACGCCCCCACCTTCGATAAGAGTCCGTTGTGGGGGACGTTCATTGGCCCGCAGGGGGGCTTGCTCTCCGGCCATCCGAACGCCGTGCTGATCGGCGTGGCCGTGATGTTGGCGCTCGGCACCCTGATCGGCCTGCTGAACGGCTTCGCCATCGCCCGCTTCCGAATGGCTCCCTTCATGGTCACGCTCGTCTCCATGATCTTCTTCAGCGCGCTGGCCCTGTGGATGACGGCCTCTCGGAATGTGTCGGGGTTGCCGCCAGAATTCGTGTTGCTTGGCAAGGGGGATATTATCTCGGTCTATCTTGGGCCGAAAACGGCGGCGACCATTCCCCGCCGAGAAATCCTCCCCCTGATCACGTATCCGTTTGTGATCGCCGTTGGGTTAGCCATCGTCGCCCAATTCATCCTGAGCCGGACAGTCTTTGGCCGCCAGATGTTCGCCATCGGCACAAATCGGCGCACGGCGAAGGTCTCCGGCATCGCCAATGATCGTGTGGTGATACTGGTCTACGCCTTCAGCGGCTTCTGCGCGGCGGTCTCTGCCATCCTGTATTCCGCCCGCCTAGAGATCGGGCGGCCTTCGCTCGGCGATGGCCTGTTGATGGACATCATCGGCGCGGCGGTCATCGGTGGGACGAGCCTCATGGGGGGCAAGGGCAGTATTCGGGGAACCTTCTTCGGCGTGGTGTTCTTCACCTTACTGCTCAACATCCTCAACGCGATGCGGCTGTCCCCCTTCGTGATCGATGCGGTCAAGGGCGTGGTGATCCTCATTGCCGCCTTGTTAGATATTACCCGTACCCGCCTCAGCAATCGGGAGGTGCGCGCATGACCCCCGTCCTCAGAACACACAAACTCAGCAAAGCCTTCTATGGGATCGCCGCCGTGAAAGAGGTGGACTTCACGGTCGGGGCGGGCGAGGTCGTGGGGCTGATCGGCCAGAATGGGGCGGGCAAAAGTACGCTCATGAACCTGATCGGCGGCGTGGTGCAACCCGATAGCGGCAAAATGGCCTATCAGGGCCAACCCTACGCACCGCGTAGCCCGGCTGATGCAACCCGATCCCGCATTGCGTTCATTCACCAAGAACTGAACCTGTTCACGAACCTGAGCATTGCCGAAAACATCTTCATCGAAGGCTTCCCGACCATCGGGCGCGGCCCCTTCCGGCTGATAGACCGCGCCGCAGTCCGCCGCCACACGCGGGAAGTGCTGGAGACAGTTGGCCTAGACCTCTCGCCGGATATGCCCGTGGATCGGCTTTCGCCGGGCGAGCGCCAATTGGTGGAAATTGCGAAGGCGCTCTACCTCGACGCCTCGCTGATCATCTTCGATGAACCCACCACGTCGCTCACCACGCGGGAGACGGAAAAGCTCTTCGAGATCATGCGCCGCCTGCGCGATCAGGGGAAGGCGCTGGTATACATCTCGCACATCTTGACCGATGTTTTGGCCATCTCCGACCAGATCGCGGTGATGCGGGATGGGCAGCTCGTCACCCAAGCGCCAACCAGCACCTTCGACGTGAACCGGATGATCTCGCTCATGGTGGGCCGCAGCATCGAGAGCCTGTACCCCAAGCGCACCACTGCCCCAAGTGCCACGCCACTCCTAGAACTGCGCGGCATCTCGGCGAAGGGCATCGTCGAGAATATCCATTTGGAGGTGCATCAGGGCGAAGTCGTGGGGCTGTTCGGGCTGATGGGTTCTGGCCGTACCGAATTGGCTCGGATGCTCTTTGGGCTGGATGCCTTCGAGCGCGGCGAGATCGTCATCAATGGGCAGGTACTCCACCGAACCTCCCCGCGCAGCAGCATTCGTCATCGCATCGCCTTCGTGACGGAGAATCGGCGTGAAGAAGGCCTGCTCATGAACATCAACATCGCCGATAACATCGCCCTCGTCGCCTTGCCGACCTTTGCCTCGCCCCTGACCCAGATCATCCATCAGGCCGACCTGCTGGCGGCAGCCCATCATTTGGCGGGCCAATTGCAACTCAAAAGTGGGAACATCGCGGCGCAGGCGGCCAAAGCCCTGAGCGGCGGTAACCAACAGAAGGTCGTCATCCTGAAGTGGCTGCTCTCGCAGCCCTCCGTCTTTATCATGGATGAGCCTACACGCGGGATCGATGTCGGGGCCAAGTACGAAATCTACAGCATCATCGATCAGCTGGCCGCCAGCGGCAGCGGGATATTGTTCATCTCCTCCGAACTGGAAGAACTGATGGGCATGTGTGATCGGATCGTCGTCATGAGCCGGGGCGAGGTGGTAGCGTCCTTCCCCCGCGCTCAGTTCGATGCAGAGTCCATCTTGCGGGCGGCCTTCCGCGAAATGAACGGCCAGAATAGCCAGAACAGCCATCCGCACCCCACCCACACCCCCGTCGGGCACTTTAGCGCCGCCTTGAAGGGAGAGCATGAATCATGAGCGTCCTTCGCCAGAGTACCAAGCCCACCACGACGGGGCGCACCAACTTTGCCCAAGTGCTGCTCAACAACTCCACCATCGTCCTGTTCGTGGCGGTTTTCGTCATCTTCGGCCTGTCTTCCCCCAGAATTTTTGAGGGCAACACGCTGATCGAAAGCGTTTTGAACATCGCTAAGCAAGCCTCATTCACGGGCATCATCGCGGTGGGCATGACCTTCGTCTTGCTCACGGCGGGGATCGACCTCTCCGTTGGGTCGAACATGTACCTGTCTTCGGTGGTGGCCGGATTGCTGATGCGCTATCAGGGCTTTGATGTGATCCCCGCGCTGATCGTCGCGCTATTGGTGGGGACGTTATTTGGTGCGTTCAATGCGTTTTGCATCGTTAAGTTGCGCATTGTGCCCTTCATGGTCACGTTGGGGACGTTAGTGGTCGGGCGCGGGATCGGCACGGCCCTCACCGAGTCCAAACAGATCGATTTTCCACGCCAAATGCTCGACTTCGGCCTGATCTCGATCTTGGGCATCCCCATGCCGATCATTGCGTTCGGCCTTGTGACGGTGGTGACGTTCGTCATCTTAACGCGGACGCCCATCGGGCGGCAGGTTTACGCGCTCGGCAACGATGTCGAAGTGGCCAAGAAAGCCGGTATCGATGCGGATCGGGTGACAGCGCTGGTTTACATCGTCTCAGGTTTTTGCGCTGCGCTGGCGGGCTTCATCCTGATTGCCCAAATTGGCCGCCTAGACCGGAGTTTTGCCGAAGGCAAGGAATTCGATGCGATTGCGGCGGCTGTGCTCGGCGGAACCAGCCTGTTCGGGGGGGTGGGGAACGTGCTCGGAACGGTGGTCGGCGCGCTGCTCATCCAGATGGTGCAGTACATGTTGCAGTTTAACAACGTGAACCTGTACATCCAGCCGATGGTACGCGCCGCGATCATCTTCATGGCCGTATTTTTCGATAGCCTGCGTGAATCGAACCTGACGCGGCTCAAACGGCGGTTCATTCGGCCTATCGAGAACTGACGCCCTGCAACGTACTACATCGTCGGCGTGTGCCGTGTGAGCGCACAACCCCAATCGAGAACCATTCTAGGAGTTTCTAAAATGTTGAAGATTGCATTGATGGGTGCGGGCGGCAAAATGGGCTGCCGCATCACCGATAACTTGATGAGAATGCCTGAAAAATATGCCATGCGCTACGTAGAGGTCAGCGAGGGCGGCCTTGCCAACCTCGCCAGACGCGGCCTACAACCAACGCCGCAAAACGAAGCGCTCGCCGATGCTGATGCCGTGATCCTCGCCTTGCCAGACCGCTTGATCGGCAAGATCACCCATGAGATCGTCCCGCTGCTGAAGCCCGGCGCAATGGTGATCGGCCTCGATCCGGCAGCTGCCTACGCCGGCGTGATGCCCATCCGCGACGACCTCACCTACTTCGTGAGCCACCCGTGCCACCCGCCCTTGTTCAATGACGAGGTTACTGAGGAGGCCCGTACCGACTGGTTCGGCGGCGTGAAAGCCAAACACCACATTGTGAATGCGCTGTATCACGGCCCCGATTCCGACTACGACAAGGGCGACCAGATCGTACGGGATATGTACATGCCGGTGATGAAGTCCTTCCGCATCACCGTAGAACAAATGGCGATCCTAGAACCCGCGCTGGTGGAGACCTTCGCCGCAACGGTGGTCAGCGCCATCAAAGAGTGCTACGACGAGGCCGTTAAAATGGGCGTTCCGGCAGAAGCCGCGTGGGAATTCCTCTCCGGCCATATCCGCATCGAATTTGCGATCATCTTCGGCTTTTCCGGCTTCCCCTTCTCCGATGGGGCGAAACTGGCCATTGCGCGGGCTTACGACAAAATCTTCAAGCCGGACTGGAAAGAGCAAATCATGAATCTTGAGGCGCTTAAACGGAGCGTCGCCGAGATCACGGATAGCCTGAACCAACCTACGGAGGCGTAAGCCGCCATGCCCCGCCCCCACACCCTGCCGCTTTCTTCCGATTCTTTCGACAGGAGGCCGGGGGTGGGGGGGTTTCTGGCCCTATGAAGAAGGTATGACCATGGCAACCCTTGCACAACTTCGCCAAGCGTTTGATGCGGCGGGCCAGTTTTACCATGTGCTGCCCCTGCACGATGGCGCCGCTGCACTGGTGACCCAACGCGGGGCGCGTGTACTCGGCCTATTCCCCGCGCCAGACGCCGAGAACCTGTTCTGGACAAACCCGACGCTCTTGGATGCGGAGCGCTTTCGCGGCTTTTTGGCGGCGGGGGATTGGAATTTGGGTGGGGATCGGTTCTGGATTGCGCCAGAACTCCATTACAACGTGCGGGATCGGTTCCGCTTCAACGAGAAGTATGCCCTTCCTCCGGCCGTTGATCCGGGTCAATACAGCATGACGGTGCAAGGTGAAACGGTCACCTTCCAACAGCACCTGACGCTCACGGCCTACAATCAAGCGAGCGGCACGGTTCAACTCGAAATTGAGCGTACCCTCTGCCCAACCCGGAACCCCCTTCACACCCTCCGCGCCGCCGCTGACCTCATGGCGGGCGTGCGCTACAGCGGTTATGAACAAACCGTTCGGCACGGCGCTGATGGGAATTTCGGACTAAGGCGCAGCGGGCAGGGAGGCTGCACCCTGCCCATCAACACAGACGAGGATTAAACAATGACCATGTTGGGTTTGGGAACCTATGCGGTAGCGTGGGCAATTGGCGTGCCGGGCTACGAACAGCCTAAAGCGCCTCTGGACGCCTTCGGGGTGCTGCAATGCGCCGATGAACTGGGCCTGCGCTTGGTTCAGTTTGCCGATAATTTAGCCCTGCATCCGCTTACGGAGAGCCAGCTGATGGCGATTCGGGATGAGGCGCAACGCCGCCGGATCGCCCTTGAGGTCGGGACGCGGGGCATTCAGACGGCGCACCTTCACCGCTACATTGAGATCGCCACCTTGCTCGGATCGCCGATTTTGCGTGTCATCATCGATACCCCCGATCACCATCCCTCACCCGATGAGGTCGTGGCGCTGATCGAGGCGGCCCTGCCCGCGCTGCAAGCCCACCACGTCACGTTGGCCATCGAAAACCATGATCGCTTCCGGACGAAGGTATTGGCGGGCATCATTGAGCGGCTCAACACCCCTCACGTCGGCATCTGCTTGGATACGGTGAATTCGTTCGGCGCGCTGGAGGGGCCAGAAGTCGTGGTGGAAACGCTTGGGCGCTACGCCGTCAACCTGCACCTGAAAGAATTCATCGTCAAGCGGGCGGGCCATGCGATGGGCTTTGAAATCACTGGGCGGCCCGCCGGACAAGGGATGTTGGACATCCCTTGGTTGCTGGGCAAGCTAGATAGCTTTGGGCGTTCGTACAACACCATCCTAGAGACATGGTTGCCCATGCAAGCTACCATCGAAGAAACCGCCGCCATGGAAATGCGGTGGGCGCGGCAGGGCGTCCAGTATATGCGTCAGTTCATCAGGGATTAGTGCGATCATGTCAAAACTAAAATTTGCGATGCTGGGAACGGGCTTCTGGTCGTTCTTTCAGTTGGCGGGCTGGCTTGAAACGGGCGAGGTCGAATGTGTAGCGCTCTACAACCGCACCAAGCACAAGGCCGAGAGATTAGCCGCGCAGTTCGGCATCCCTGCGACTTCCGTCTACGACAACGTTGAAGCCCTGCTCGATGCTGAAAAAGTAGACTTTATCGATATTTGCACCGCCGTCGAATTGCACTACCCGCAGACCAAGATGGCGGCGGAACGCGGCTTGCCCGTCGTCTGCCAAAAACCGATGGCCACCACGCTTGCGGAAGCAGAGGCGCTCGTCAGGTGCTGTGCAGCGGCCAACGTTCCGCTGTACATCAACGAGAATTGGCGTTGGCAACACGCCATCCGCGCCTTTAAGCACCAGCTGGATAAAGGCCGCATTGGGCGAATCTTCCGCGCCCACATCGACTACCGGAATAGTTTCCCGGTCTTCGATAATCAGCCGTTCTTGAAGGAGTTAGAGCAGTTCATCCTCACCGATATTGGGAGCCACATCCTCGATACGGCCCGTTACCTGTTCGGGGAGGCCTCGACCCTCTATGCCCACATCCACCGAGTCAATCCGACCATTAAAGGTGAAGATTCGGCGACGGTCATGATGACGATGGGCGATGGGGTGAGCGTGATCGCCGACATGAGCTACGCCACCAAGCGCGAATTTGACCGCTTTCCAGAGACGTACCTTCAGGTGGAAGGGGATCGGGGCTTCCTCGAACTCGGCCCAGATTTTTGGGTTCGGGAGACGACGGCGGAGGGCGTTTTGGCCAGCCGCCACAAGCCCCCGCATTACGCTTGGGCAGACCCCGCCTACGACGTGACCCATTCGAGCATCGTCCCGGCCCAACGGAACATCGCCCGCGCCCTGAAAGGTTTGGAGGCGGGCGAGACGACGGGCGAGGATAACCTCCGCACGATGCGGCTGGTCTTTGCAGCCTACGAATCGGCCCGCACGGGGGCGGTCATTGGCCGCGATGTGCTTTTGCCACAGTGATCTTGCCCGTCTTTTCTGTTCCTGCGCGAGCATAGCACGCCATAGGGAGGGGGCAGTACGCTGCACCCTCCCTTTTTTCGGGTAGTTTCCCTCAGTCGATCATGCCGTAACGGGCGAGGAAGGCGCGGAGCGTGCCCTCGTCCGGCTCGTGCAGCATCGACCCCCGGTCTGTGTTGCGAAGGGCCTGCAAATTAGCCGCTGTCGGCTCGCTAATCGGGTCGATCTGACCGTACTCGGTGATGAACAACGTCGGGACGGTGCGCGACCCCAACCACGAATCCAGCCGCCACGCCATTTCTTCCACTAGATCGTGGTTGATCTGACGGTAGGGCACATTCCATGCGTGGAGCCAATGCTTCACATCGATCAGGTCTGGGCAGAATACCGAACGCCCCACGACGACCAGATCGTACTTAGGCCGCCGCGCCAATGCTGGGCTGTCCCCCCCGACGGCTAGCCGGAATCCGGTTGTTGTATCAGCGTAGAAGGGCATCCACAGGTAGCGGGCGGTCAGGCGGTTGACGTACTTCCCATCGGCCCAATTGCCGCCGCGCAAGACGCGCTTTTCAGGCGTGTAGCGGTCTTCGCGGCCATCGGCGGGGGTGTACGGATACGGCGCGAACAGGCTGTTTGTCCACTCCCAGACCTGCCCCAACATATCGGCATGGCCGAAGGGCGCATCTCCGGCGGGGCTGTAGCTACCGACGGGGACCGGCTGGCGGTGGGGGGTATGCTTATCATCGTGATAGCCGCTGTTGAGTTTGGTCGCATCCCAGACGCCGCCCCAAGGGTACAGCCATTTGGCGTTTGGGCCACGCGCCGCCCATTCCCACTCGGCCTCCGTCGGCAAACGGACGGGCCGTCCAGTGACTGCCGCCGCCCATGCGGCAAACGCCATTGCCTCGTACCAACTCACCCCGACGACGGGTTTTGAATCGCCCATGAAGCGGGCGTCGCCCCAATAGCGGGGTTGCTGACGATTGGTACGAATGTGCCACGCCCAGCCATCGGGCGTCCAGTAGGCGGGGGAATCGTAGCCGCCCGCCGCTATAAATTGGGCATACAAGCCATTCGTGACGGGGTAGCGGGCCAGTTCAAACGCGCTGATCTCGACCTCGTGCTGGGGGATTTCCCGGCCAAAGAACTGATCCCAGTAGGGGCCGTAGGAATTGATGAAACGCTCGGCGACTTTCTGTTCCATCCCTAGCAGGGCTGTGCCCGCCGGAACGGGCAGAAATTCAAAGTCGGCGAGGGTGATGTTAGGTGTGATCGGGAGAAGATCGGTCATGGGTGGGGGTTCCTTCAAGTTTATTGGCGGTGGTGCGTTCACACAGAACGCCGATAACGACTACAATTATAGAGGCACGCACCGCCCGTGACCTTACTGAGCGGCGGCATCGTGAGAATCTATCCGTTTAGAGGGGAAAGGATAATGGGCGTAACCGATCAAGGGGTGAGCAGCGAGCGGTGGGCGGCTATCCCGCGTACCCTGATCTTCCTGACCAATGGCGGCGATGTGCTGCTTATGGAACGCGGCAAGCACAAGCGCATTTTTCCGGGCCGCTACAACGGGATCGGCGGGCATGTGGAGCGCCACGAAGACCCGATCAGCAGCGCTCGGCGGGAGATCACAGAGGAGACGGGCCTACCCGCCGAGTCGATCCGCAATTTGCGGCTGCGCGGCCTGTATCACATTGATGCGGGGGGGCCAACCGGCGTGATCGTGTACATCTTCACCGGCGAATCGACGCAGCGGGCGGTAACCAGCAATGGCGAGGGGACGTTACACTGGGTTCCCATCGGCGGATGGGACGGCCTGCCCCTCACCGACGACCTGCCGATCTTATTACCGCGCCTGTTGGGGCCATCATCTGCTA
>Ga0272446_1003496_pt1 | contig 19683 bp, 17 predicted proteins | sample YNPCB0061_FD_194587 | JGI IMG/M metagenome (GOLD analysis project Ga0272446, IMG submission 194587) | Hot spring microbial mat communities from Yellowstone National Park, WY, United States - YNP-CB-006-1 | ecosystem: Environmental > Aquatic > Thermal springs > Hot (42-90C) > Sediment | place...
GGGCAAGTGCTGGTGAGCTACGATGCGCTGGGACTTTGCGAGGAACTGGCGCCGCCATTTGCCAAGCAGTACGCGCGGCTTGGCGAATTCATTACGGAAGCAGCGAAGGAATACATCGAAGAAGTGCGTTCCGGGCGTTTCCCCGCCCCGCCCGGCGCCGGGCCGCTGGTGCTCCACACGGTAAGCGAGACGCGGCGCGCCTGCGCAGCCGCGCGCCGGCGGTACGCCACAACCGGTTTCGTCCCCACGATGGGCGCATTGCACGAAGGACACGCCGAATTGATCCGGCGCGCCCGCGCAGATTGCGACTGGGTGCTGGTCAGCATTTTTGTCAATCCCATCCAGTTCGACCGGGCGGACGATTTTCGGGCGTATCCCAGAACGCTGGAAGAGGACGTTCAACGGTGCCGCTCGTTGGGTGTGGATGCGGTATTTGCTCCGGCGGCTGAAGAGATGTACCCTGGGGAGCTGCTCACATCGGTGGAGGTGGCCCGCATTTCGGAGAACTTGTGCGGCAAGTTTCGTCCGGGGCATTTCCGGGGTGTGGCGACGGTGGTCACGAAGCTGTTGAACATCGTGCAACCGGACAAGGCGTATTTCGGGGAGAAGGATGCTCAGCAGTTGGCGGTAATCCGGAAATTGGCGGCAGATCTGAATCTGCCAGCTGAAATCGTGGCTGTGCCGACGGTGCGGGAAGCCGATGGTCTGGCGCTGAGTTCCCGCAATCAGCGGTTAACGCCAGCGGACCGGGCGGTTGCGCCGAAGCTGTATCGAGCGCTTTTGACGGCCAAGGGCGTGATTGAAGGCGGCGGGGGCGCGGCGGAGGCGCGGCGCGCGGCTCTGGACTTGCTGGCTGCCGAACCGAGGGTACGGGTTGAATACCTGGAAGTGGTGGACGCGGCAACCATGCAGCCGGTGGAGGCGGTGAAATCGGCGGTTCGCGTCTCGGCTGCGGTTTGGTTGGGTGAGGTGCGGTTGATTGACAACGTTCTGGCCGTTCCCGGATCTGGTACAAAAGAACAGTGACTCCGCGAGCGCTTATCGACGAGTTTCTCGCTCTGCCCCGTTTCGCGATGATCGGGGTGTCGAAAAAGCCGAACCACTTCAGCCGCATGCTATTCCGCAGTCTGACAGAGAAAGGCTTTGATGTTTTGCCGGTCAACCCGGGCTTGACGGAAGTGGACGGGAAGCCCTGTTTCAGCCGCCTTTCCGAATGCAGCCCGGTGGGAGGGGCGTTGTTCATGACGTCCCCCAAGCTTACCGAAGCCCTTGCGCCGGAGTGCGCCGAAGCCGGCGTAAAGGTTGTCTGGATGTACAGTGCGGTGGGCACCGGGGCGGTGAGCGAAAAAGCGGTGCGGTATCTGGAGAACCGCGGGATCCGCGTGATTGCCGGAGGCTGCCCGTACATGTTCGTGGAAGCCGGGCGTTTTCCGCACAACGTGCACGCAGGTTTGCTCAAGCTGTTCGGCTGCTATCCCCGCTGAAACGCCCGGGGTCACAGCAGCGCCGAATATAGGACGACGATCAAGGCGATCACGACCGCCAGAATGACGCTATGGCGGAGGGTGAAGCGGAACAGGCGGGACTCGTCGCCAGAGGGCATTTGAGTAGCCGCCGCGGCCACGGCGATGCTTTGCAAGCTGATCATTTTGCCCATCACTCCGCCGCTGGAGTTAGAAGCGGCCATCAGGACCGGATCCAGTCCCAGCCGCGTGGCGGTCACCACTTGCAAGTTCCCGAACAACGCATTGGCGGAGGTATCGCTGCCGGTCAAGAACACGCCGAGCCAGCCCAGCATGGCGCTGAAGAAGGGGAACAGAAAACCGGTGGCGGCGAACGCCAGCCCGAGCGTAGCCGTGGCTCCGCTATAGTTCATCAGGAACGCCAGCGCCAGCACGGAGGCGATGGTGAGGATGGAAAAGGCGAGCTGGCGCAATGAGGTCGCTACGGCTTTGGCAAATTGAGCGGGCCGGAGCCTGAGCCATGCGGCAGCCACGAGCACGGCGCCCAGGCAGGCGGTGCCTGAGGCGGTGAGCCAGTTCAAGGAAAAGACCGCCGGATACGGCGAAGTCTTAGGAACCACCGGAGGCACCCGCTCCACCACGTTGTGCAGTCCCGGCCAGGCGATTTTGATGGTGGCGGCATCCAGAGGTTTCTTGACGGCGTCCATGCCCCACAACAACACAAACACGACCAATAAGAAGTAGGGCATCCAGGCGCGGGCGACTTTGGCGGCGGGATGGCGAGTTACGGTGTGGGCCTGATGTTCGCCCTCCAGGTGGAAGTCGTCTTTCGGCTTCCAAAGCTTGAACAGAACCACCAGCGTCCCGATAGCTGCCAGGGAACTCAGGATGTCAGTGAGCTGCGGCCCGATGAAGTTGGAGACGAACAGTTGAGTGGCGGCGAAAGAAACGCCGCAAGCCAGCGCAGCGGGCAGCACGCCTTTGATCGCTTTCCAGCCGCCCATGACGCTCATCAGGTACAGAGGAACGATTACGGATACCGGGGCGCAAATCCGCCCCACCCAGGAACTGAGAGCCTGAAGCGGAAGGCCGGTAACGCCGGCCAGGGTCAGAATCGGCGTACCGATGGAACCGAAAGCCACCGGCGCGGTATTGGCGAGCAAGCAGATGCCCGCCGCGTAAAAGGGAGAGAATCCCAGACCTGCCAGCATGGCGGCGGCGACGGCCACGGGAGCTCCGAAACCGGCCGCGCCTTCGATGAAAGCGCCGAAGGCAAATGCCGTGAGCAGCGCCTGCAAGCGCCGGTCTTCGGTCAAGCCTCCAATGGAATCCTTAAGCACCTCGAAGTTGCCGGTGTCGACCGTGATGCGGTACAAGACGATGGCCCAAAAGACGATCCAGCAGATAGGAAAGAGCCCGAACGCGGCTCCGAAGGTGACAGCCCCGAGGAGGGTTTTAAGCGGCATTCCATACGCGAAGACGGCCACTGCCGCGGCAGCCGCCAAGCCGGAAAGCGCGGCGATCCAGGCCGGGCGCCGCCGGACTCCTAGCAGATACAGAAGCACAAAGATCGGGATTGCCGCCACCAAGGCCGACCAGCCCAAGGTTCCGGCGACCGGAGTGTAGTTCTGTTGCCACATAGGTAAGTTCGCATTCTCCCATGTTTCGGCGATCCGGCACCACCGGCGCGGCGGCGTACACTCGAAGTTTGGGGATGATCGAGCTAGAAAACGTCACCAAGCGCTATGACGGCAAGCGGCAAGTCACGGCGCTGAAGGATGTCTCCTTACAAATAGGACGCGGCGAGACGGTGTCGATCATCGGACCGTCGGGGTCCGGAAAATCCACCTTACTGAATCTGATTGGGGGTCTTGACCGGCCAACTTTCGGGACGCTGCGGATCGACGGGGAAGACATCGCCGCCATGAGCGACGATCAACGGACTCGCGTGCGGCGGGACAAGATCGGCTTTGTGTTTCAATTTTTCAACCTGCTTCCGACGTTGAGTTGTTTGGAAAACGTGGCGCTTCCGCTGCACTTGCGTGGTTGGCCGAGGCCGAAAGTGCGGGAGCGGGTGACGGAACTGCTGAGCTTGGTAGGGCTGAGCGAGCGGCAGGAGCACTTGCCGGAGGAGCTTTCGGGGGGCGAGCGGCAGCGCGTGGCCATCGCCCGGGCGCTTGCGGTGTACCCGCCCATTCTGTTGGCAGACGAGCCGACGGGCAATCTGGACAGCCAGACGGGAGCGGAGATTCTGAAGCTGATTCAGGAGCTGCATCAGCGCCTTGAAGTGACGGTTCTGATCGTGACGCATGATGCGGGCGTGGCCGCGAGTTGCCAGCGCACGGTAGCGCTGCGCGACGGCAGAGTGGTTGAGGATTACCGGCGATGAGACTGCTGCGGCTGCTGAGCTTGCCTTATGCGCGAAAGCATCGTTTGCGCTGCCTGCTGACCGCGGCGGGCATCGCGCTGGGCGTGACGGTGCTGGTGGGAATGCATACAGCCAACCAGAGCGTACTGGCGGGTTTCAGGCAAACGGTGGACCGGGTTTCGGGGACCACGCAGCTCCAGATTTCGGCAGGCGATGCAGGCTTTGAGGAATCCGTGCTGGAGCGGGTGCAAGCGCTCCCGGAAGTGCGCGTTGCGGCGCCGGTGATTGAAGCCGTGGTGGACTCGGGCATGGAAAGCGCAGGCCGTTTACTGGTTCTGGGTGTGGACATGTTGGGAGACCGGAGCCTACGCAACTACGATTTGGAGGAACACACGGACGAGGTGATTGACGATCCCTTGGTTTTCCTGGCGCAACCGGACTCGCTGATTATCTCCCGGCGGTTCGCGGAAGCCAACGGCCTCGGGCACGGCAGCAGGTTGACCATGCGCACCATGGACGGGGACAAGCGTTTCACGGTGCGGGGCATCATGAAGGCGGGGGGACTGGCGGGAGCGTTCGGGGGCAACCTGGCGGTGATGGACGTGTATTCGGCCCAGAAGGTTTTTGGCCGGGGGCGCATGTTTGACCGCATAGACGTCGCTCTTCAGGAAGGAGTGCGAATTGAGGAGGCGCAGGAAAAGCTGAAGGCCTTGCTGGGTCCGGGTTTTGAAGTGGAGCCGCCGGCGGCGCGCGGCGAACGCTTCGAAGCGATTGCACGGAATTTTTCCGTCTCGATCAACTTTTCGAGCGTGTTTGCGCTGCTGATCGGCTTGTTCATTATTTACAACGCTTTCTCCATCGCGGTGGCGCAGAGGCGCGCGGAGATCGGCATTTTGCGGGCGCTGGGCGCCACGCGCCATCAGATACGGAATCTGTTCTTGATGGAAGGCGCGGTGGTGGGGGTGGCCGGCTCGGCAGCAGGAGTGATCACCGGAGCGGCGGTGGCGCGGGCGGTGGCGGCGTACTTGAGCGAATACATGGGATCGGTGTACGGCGTGGCGCAGAAAGCCGAGGATTTGTCCAGCGACCCGCGTTTGCTGGGCGGGGCGTTCGCTCTAGGCGTGGCGACCAGCGTGATGGCCGCATGGGTTCCGGCCCGGCAAGCAGCCAGTGTGGATCCGGTTCAGGCGCTGCAAAAAGGGCGGTTTCAGTGCATCAGCGAACGCGAGGCTCGCTGGAGGGCGGCGGCGGCTTTGGCAGTGCTTGCCATGGTGCTGGTGGCTCTGAGCTTCCGTACCGTCGCCTGGCTGTTTTATGCAGCTTTCGCCGGGCTGGTGCTGGCGGCGATTCTGATGACTCCTCTGCTGGCGCGGGTGCTGACCCGGGCCTTGCGTCCTTTGCTGGCGGCGATGCGTCCCGTGGAAGGCGCCTTGGCGGCCGACAGCCTGCTGGCGGCGCCTCGACGGACTTCGGCGACGGTGGGGGCGCTGATGCTGTCGCTGGCGCTGACGGTGGGGAGCGCGGGCATGGCGCAATCCAGCCGGTCGGCCATCGTCGAATGGGTGGACCAGGCGCTGAACCCCGACCTCTATGTAAGCGCATCGGATTCGATTGTGTCGCGCGGATTTCGTTTCGACCCGTCGTTGGGCGCCAGGTTGCGCGCGGTGGAAGGAGTGGAAGAAGTACAGATGGTTCGGAGTCCGCGGGTGACGTTTCGGGGAATCCCCATTATGCTGATCTCGATGGAAGTGGAAAGCCTGGCGCGGCGCGTCCGGCGCCGCGTGGTGGCGGGCGATCCGGAAACGATGTGGCGCGAGGCGGCGGCAGGGCGAGGCGCGATTATTTCAGAGAATTTGGCGATTATGCAGGGGCTGCGCGTAGGAGACGTGGTGGAGATTCCCGCCACGCACGGCGTCTTGCGGCTGCCGGTGGCGGGGGTGGTGGTGGATTTCTCCGACCAGCGCGGAAGCGTGCTGGTGGACCGCAAGGTTTATGTGAAGTATTGGGGGGATGAGACGGTGAATACGTTCCGGGTCTATGTCCGGAAAGGCGCCGCTCCGGAGGAGGTGGCGCGCCGGATTCAGAGTCAGATCGGCGGGGGCCAGCGCCTGTTCGTTTTCACCAACCGGGAGGTGCGCAAGTACATCTTGAAGGTGACCGATCAATGGTTTGGATTGTCGTACGTACAGCTCGCGGTGGCGGGGCTGGTGGCGGTGCTAGGCATCATCAACACGCTGACGGTGTCGATCACCGACCGGCGGCGGGAACTGGCGGTGCTACAAGCGGTGGGCGCGCTGCGGCGGCAGGTGCGGCAGGCGGTGTGGATGGAAGCGGTGGCCGTCGGAGTCATCGGTTTGGCGCTGGGGTTAGGGCTGGGAGGCGTGATGTTGCACTACATACACATCATCATCCGCGACCATGTGGCGGGGATGAACTTGCAATACATCTATCCGGCGGAAACGGCGGCTATGCTGGCGCCGGTAATTCTGGCGGCGGCGTTCTTTTCGGCGCTGGGTCCGGCCGAAACGGCGGTTCGGGGCTCGCTGGTGGAGGCGCTCGAATATGAATAGGCTCGCCTGGTTGTGGATCGGTTGGGCCGCCGCCGTGCAAGCGCAGGATGCGCGGCAGATCATGGAGGAGTGCCAGCGGCGCAGCCGCGCCAATTCGCAGCGTTACGAGGGCAGTTTGAAGGTGATCGACGCGCGCGGCAGAACCTCGGAGAAGCGGTGGCGTTACGAACGTCTCGGTTCGGCGGGCAACAGCAAGGCGGTGATCCGGTTCACTGCGCCCGCCGAGGTGAAGGGCGTGGCGTTGCTGGTGCACAACCATCCGGACCGCGTTTCGGACCAGTGGATGTGGCGTCCGGCTATCGCCCGGGACCAGAGGGTGGCCGTGCAAGACCGCGGCACGCGCTTTTTCGGGACGGATTTCACGTTCGAGGACCTGGAGGAGCGGGACGTGGATCAATACGAGTACCGCCTGCTGGGAAGCGAGACGCTGGAGGGCGAGGAGTGCTGGAAGATCGAATCGCGGCCCAAGCGCTCGAAGTCTTCTCAATACACGCACTCCCACGTGTGGGTGCGCAAGCGCAACTATACGTTCGCCCAGATTGAAAATTTCAAGCGCCAGGGTCTTGTGCGGCGGCTGCGTTACCGCGATATGGCGCTGGTGCAGGGCATTTGGACGGCACGCACGCTGGAAATGCACGATCTGGAGCGCAACAGCCGCACGATCTTGTATTTGGAGAAGCTGGAGTATAACGTGGCGCTCTCGGAGGACCGTTTCACTTTGCAGGCGTTGCGGCGCGAGTCATGAAGGCGTTCGTTTTGGCGGGGGCAGCGGCGGCGGCGTGTTGGGCGCAATCGTTCATGTACCGCGGCTTTTTGGATACGCGGGTGTTCCTGTACCCGGAAACGGCGGTCAACGACAGCGGCAGGGCTGTGGGGGAGGCGCTGTTGCGCTGGGAGCCCGCATGGCGCGCCGCGCCGTGGCTGCGGTGGAACGCTTCGCTGGATGTCCGCTTCGATACGCACCGGCAGGTGGAGCGGGAGGCGCGGCTCGATTGGGGGGACCGCGGGTTGCGGCGGCCGGCCGTTTCGGTGCGGAGGCTGAGCGCGGTGATGAACCGGGGACCGCTAACCCTGGAGGTAGGCAAGCAGTTCATTCGATGGGGCAAAGCCGATATTCTGAATCCCACGGACCGCTTCGCGCCGCGAGATTTTCTGAGCGTGGTGACGAATGATTTCTTAGCTGTGCCGGCCGCGCGGGCGACGATGGAATTCGGGCGAGATACATTCGATTTGGTGTGGCAGCCGCGGTTCACGCCGAGCCGGGCGCCGTTGTTGTCCCAACGGTGGACGGTGCTGCCGGAGGCGGTGAACGCTCTGGCGCTGCGGGATGCGGGGGCGCGCCATCCGGGCGGATCTCAGTTTGGAGGACGCTGGAATCACTTCTGGCGCGGAGGCGAGTTTTCGGTCTCCTATTTCGACGGCAGGAATCACTTGCCGCAGTTTGATATCTGGACTGGCAGCCAGCTCCTGCCGGTGGGATTTCAGCGGTATTTTCCACGGCTGCGGCAGTATGGCGCCGATGCGGCGGCGCCGTTGCGCTGGTTTACGGTGAAGGCGGAAGCTGCCTACTTCACGGCGCCGGATCAGCAGGCGGACAGTTTCTTCCAAGGGGTGATCCAACTGGAGCGCCAATCCGGGGAATGGAACTTTGTGGGAGGCTACGCGGGCGAGCGGACGACAGCGCGGCGCAGCCGGGTGCAGTTTGCGCCGGACCGCGGGTTGACGAAAGCTTTTCTCGGGCGCGCCGGCTATACGATTGACGTCAACCGCTCTTTCGCCGTGGAATTTGCCGTGCGGCGCAACGGGGACGGCGCCTGGGTGCGCACTGAGTACAGTCAGGCTTTCGGGCAGCACTGGCGCGCCACGGGCGGGTTTACCTGGATTGCCGGTAACGCCGGCGATTTTTTGGGGCAATATCGCCGCAACTCTCACATTTCATTGGGCTTGCGGTACAGCTTCTGAGCGGCTATCAAGCTTGGGGCGGTTTCCGCCGATGAGGCAAGAGAGTAACGGATGAGCGCACCACTAGCTGGAAAGTTTCAGGATCACTACGCGGTGTTGGAGGTGGAGCCGGATTCGGACCTGGACACCATTCACCGGGCTTACACGGCGCTGGCGGAGAAGTATCATCCGCGGAATTGGGACACCGGGAATCCGGAAAAGTTTCAGGCGGTTACGCTGGCGTATGAAGTTCTGTCCGATCCGGAGGCGCGAAAAGCGTTCGACATGGTGCGGTGTGGACCGGAGAAGGAAAGCCGTCCGCGGTTCTCCGGCGAGTCGTTTTTTTCGAGTTTGGAGCGGGAGATTCCGCGGCGGCAGGCGATCCTGTGCGTGCTGTATGACCGGCGGAGGCAGAAGCCCTTGACTCCGAGCCTGTCCATACGGCAGTTGAGCGACCTGCTGTATCTGTCCGAGGATGAAATCGCGTTTGCGGTCTGGTATTTAAAGCAGTGCGGCTTCATCCGCAGCGACGACAAGAGCGCGCTGCAAATTACCGTAGCGGGGATGGATTTCCTGGAGGCGCACCTGCCGTCGCCGGAAGCGATGAAGGCGCTGATCAAGTTTGAAGATGGAATTGGGGCTTAGGAGGAGAAAGCCTTGCGTATTTGGCGCACCGCCCATTCCAGATCCTGCCGGGAGATGACCAAAGGGGGCGCCAACCGGATAACGAAATCGTGGGTTTCCTTGCAGAGCAAACCGAGGTCCTTAAGCTTCTCACAATAAGCCCGGGCGTGGACCAGCAGTTCGATGCCAATCAGAAGACCTCGCCCGCGCACCTCTTTGATATGGGGATGGCGGAGTTTGCGGAGCTCATAAAGAAGCCAGGCGCCCAGTTCGGCGGAACGGTCCGGCAGGTTTTCCTCTTGGATGACGCTGAGAGCGGCGCGCGCGACGGCGCAGGCGAGGGGGTTGCCGCCGTAGGTACTGCCGTGGCTGCCGGGGCGGAAGACGCCCAGGATCTCTTCGCTGGAAACGACGGCGGAAACGGGGTACACGCCGCCGGACAGCGCCTTGCCGAGGATGTAGACATCGGGCTGCACGTCCTCGTGCTGGCAGGCGAACATGCGTCCGGTGCGCCCTAGTCCGGTCTGAATCTCGTCGGCGATCATGAGGACGTTTTCACGGCGGCAGATTTCAGCCGCCTGTTGCAGGTAGCCGTCCGGCGGGATGTGGATGCCGGCCTCACACTGGATGGGTTCGAACAAGAAAGCGCAGGTATGGGGGGTGATGGCTTCTTCCAGCGCTTCTGCGTCGCCGAATGGGATGGAGACGAAGCCGGGGGTAAAAGGTCCGAAGCCGTCGCGGTATAGCGGTTCGGAGGAGAAGCCGACGATGGTCGTGGTGCGGCCATGGAAGTTGTTTTCGCAGACGATGATTTCGGCTTGTTCGCGGGGGATGGCCTTATGTTGGTAACCCCAGCGTCTGGCGGCCTTGATGGCGGTCTCAACGGCTTCCGCGCCGGTGTTCATGGGCAGCACCATCTGCATGCCGCAAAGCTGGGCGAGTTCGGCGGCAAAAAGAGGGAGCTGATCGTTGCGGAAGGCGCGAGAGGTAAGGGTGAGGCGGCCGGCCTGCTCGTACAAGGCTTGAAGGATGCGGGGGTGGCAGTGGCCCTGGTTGAGGGCCGAATAGGCGCTGAGGCAGTCCAGGTAGCGGCGGCCCTCGACGTCTTCCACCCAAACACCAGAGGCACGGTGGATGACCACGTCCAAGGGGCGGTAGTTGCGGGCCCCGAACCGGTTTTCGATTTCGATCAGTTGGTCTGCGCGGGTGCGCAATTCCGGGTCTTGCATGCCGCGAGTTCCTCAGTGGCCGGAGCGTTGACCGGGTCCGGTCTCCGAGATTTTCGCGGGGGCCGCGCCGAGATGGGCGGCGATTTTAGTGGCCTCTTCGACGGCGCGCGCCAGAACGGAGCGGATGCGCCCGTCCTCAAGCATGAGCAATCCGCCGATGGTGCAGCCCGCCGGGGTGGTAACATCGTCGCGCAGGGCCGCAGGATGGCGGCCGGTGGCAAGCACCATCTTGGCGGCGCCGAGCGCGGTCTGAGCCACCAGGGTGAGGGCGAGCTGGCGGGGCAAGCCGACGCGGACGCCGGCGTCGGCCAGCGCTTCCATGATCAGGAACTGGTAGCCGGGACCGCTGCCGCTCAAGGCGGTGATGGCGTTGAAATGGATCTCGTCGACGGCCACACACTTGCCGACGGCCTCGAAGATGCGGCGGGCGCGATGGAGATCGGTTTTGGAAGCGGTGCGCCCGCGGCAGATGGCGGTCATGCCTTCGCCGACGATGCAGGGCGTATTCGGCATGGCGCGGATGACCGGGTTCTCGGCGCCGAGCATGGCCTCGATGCGGTCTGTGGCCACGCCGGCGAGTATGGAGATGAGGAGGGTTTCACGGCGGAGTCCGGCGTTGCGTAGTGTGGCCAGCGCGGCGGGAGCGTCGCCGGGTTTCACGCACAGCAGGATTAGGTCGGCGGTCGGCACGCGGTGTTGATAGTCGATTTCCACGGGGATGCCGAGCGACTGTGCGGCGGATTCGGAGGCGGCGCCGTTCTTTTCTCCGGCCCAGATGCGGTCGCGGGGGACGAGCCCGCTGTCCAGAATGCCACGGATCAGGGTTTGACCCATGACGCCGGCGCCGATTACGCCCAGTGTCATGCCGTCGGCGATGACAGGGACATTTTGAGAGGAAGCCTGTTGCGTGTCCATGTGTACCGATTGACCTCGAGGCGGGAAAATACCCGACCTTTTAAAGTAACACAAGAAAACCGGGACGAATACAATAAAGGGTTGAGTGCGCCTCGAGTAACGGTTGTGGTGCCGACGCTGGCCGCCGATTCCACATACCGGGAGTGTCTGGAGGGATTGGAGGCGCAAGAGTTCCGCGATTTCGAGTGCATCTTGGTGGATAACAGCGGAGAGGATCGAGTTCGCCATGCGGGTGTGGCCGCGCCGTGGCTTCGCGTCATCGCCGAGGAGCGAAACGTAGGTTTTGGCGCGGCGGTCAACCACGCCATACGGTCGAGCGAGGGGGATTTCATCGCCACGCTTAACGACGATGCGATTCCGTCGCCCGGATGGCTGGGCGCCTTGATAACGGCCGTGAACACGGATGCAAGCGTGGGCATGTGCGCCTCGCGCATTGTGCTGAGCGGCGTGAATTTGCTGGATTCGGCGGGCATGCTGCTGTGCGGAGACGGCAGCAGCCGACAGCGGGGGCACGGCGCGGCGCCTGATTTGTTCCAGACGCCGGGCGAGGCTTTTTTCCCCAGCGCTTGCGCGGCGCTGTACCGGCGGACCATGCTGGAGGCGACCGGCTGCTTTGATGAGGATTTTTTCTTGTATTGCGAGGATACGGACCTCGGATTGAGAGCGCGGTGGGCGGGCTGGAGGTGCCTCTACGTACCGGAAGCGGTGGTGGAGCACCGGTATTCGCATTCGGCGGGGAGGGCTTCGGCGCTCAAAGCGTACTTGGTGGAGAGGAACCGTATTGCAGTGGCGGTCAAGAACCTGCCCGGGCGGATGCTGTGGCGGGCGCCGTTCATCACGCTGGCGCGGTACTTCTGGCACAGCGCGTACCTGTTAGGACGGCGGGGGAAAGCCGGCGAATACAGAAACGACGGCGGCTCTGGGGCGAGCCTGGCGGCGCATGCGGTGCGCGCCCACATGTCCGCAGCGCTGCGCCTTCCAAGGCTTTGGTCGGCGCGGCGGCGGATCCGGCGGCAAGCCCGCATTTCGCCTGCGGAGTTTGCACAACTTGCGCGGCGTTATTCCATTAGTGCAAGGCAGGTGGCGGCGCTGTGATTCGCAAGCCTGGTTCAGACGCCGTGCTGATCATCGTTCCCGCTTACAACGAGGAGGGCGCCGTAGGCGACGTGGTGCGGGAGATACAGGGCGTCATGCCGGGCGTACCGGTGCTGGTGATCGACGATTGCTCGGTGGACGGCACGGCGGCGGTGGCGCGCGCGGCCGGGGCGCACGTACTGAGCGTGCCACACCACCTGGGACTCGGCGGGTGCGTGCAGGCGGGCTACAAGCTGGCGTTCGAGCTCGGCTACCAATATGTAATTCGGCTGGACGGCGACGGCCAGCACGACCCGCGGTACATACCGGACATCCTGGAGGCGTTGCGGACCTCGGGTTGCCAGATGGTGATCGGGTCGCGCTACGTGCGGCGGGACGGCAAGGCTACCAGCGTGGCCCGGGGGATCGGCATATGGTTCTTCCGCCTGATTCTGCGGCCGATCCTGGGCGCGACAGTGTATGACCCGACATCGGGCTATGTCGGCGTAAACCGTCAGGCGCTGGAAGTATTCAGCCGCAGTTTTCCGCTGGAGTATCCCGAGATTGAGGCGCTGGTGGTGCTCCAGCGCAGAGCGTTCCGGTTTCGGGAAGTGCCTTGCGTGATGCGGCCGAGACAGGCCGGCCGGAGCACCATTACTCCCATCCGGTCGGTGTATTACATCATTCACGTGCTGCTGGGCGTGCTGGTGAATATCTTGAAATTCGAACGCCGGCGATGGAGGCGGTAACCATGGATGGCTTTTTGAACATCGTTTCGATTCTCAGCGTGGTGTTGTTTGTGAGCGTGATGCACTCGCTGCGCCAGGCGCACATTCGGGTGGAGCACTCGGTGAGCTGGCTGGCGGCCGCCGTGGCGTTGTTCATCCTGTCCATTGCGCCGGGGGCGCTGACCGCGATTGCGGCGCGGATTGGTCTGGAGGAAGGCCCGCTGACGATCGTCTTTCTGGCCTTCGTGGTGTTTTTGATCGTTTTGTACCGGTTTTCGCGCGTCATCTCGGACCTGAAGGACGCCAACATCGCGCTGGCGCAAAAGGTTGCGATTCTGGAATTTCATTTGCGGACATGGCATGAAGAACAGGAATCCACGCAAGGCCGGTAGCCAGACGGCGGCTCCAGCCGTTTCGCGATCGTATTGGTGGGCTTATTTGCTGGGGCTCTTTTTGGCTGTCTTGGTGGCGTTTGAGGTGTACGGATCCACGCTGCGAGCTCCGTTTTTGTTTGACGACCTGTATCTGCCGTTTACGGATCCGAACTATGTCGAGCGCGGATTCCGGCACTGGGTGCAGGGCCTGCGGCCGCTGTTAATGGCCACCTACTGGCTCAACTTTCAGGTTTCGGGCCAGGATCCTTTCAGCTACCACGTTTGGAACGTGCTGCTGCACTTGGTGGCGGCGGCCATGGCGTGGCTGATCGTCCGGAACTTGCTGGAGCGGGCGGGCGAGAAGGGCTGGCGACTGGAAACGCTGGCGGCTTTTGCGGGCGCGATTTTTCTGTTGCACCCGTTGCAAACCGAATCGGTCGCCTACGTCGCCAGCCGGTCGGAGAGCTTGAGCGTGGCGCTGGCGTATGCATCGCTGGCGGCATTCCTGTACGGCAGAGAAGAGGAAATCGGGTGGCGACGAACGCTCCTGGTGCTTGCGCTGTTCGCCGCGGCGGTGATGAGCAAGGAACACACGGCGGTGATGCCGGCGGCGATCCTGTTGGCTGACATATTTTGGAAGCGCCACTCGTTGAAGGAGAGCCTGTCGCGAAACTGGCGGCTGTTCGGTCCGATGGCGATTGCGGGTTGCATCGGTTTGGCAGCGGTGTGGCGGGTGCTGGCGGCTTCGGCGAGCGCGGGCTTCGGGCTGAAGGAGTTGCCGTGGCACCACTATTTTTTCACCCAGTGCCGCGCCATTTGGGTTTACATCCGGATGTTTTTTCTGCCGTACGGGCAGAACATCGACCATGATTTCCCGATCTCACGCTCGCTGTTGGATCACGGGGCATGGCTGGGACTGCTGGGGCTGATCGGGTTGACAGCCTTGGCGTGGCTAAGCCGGAAGCGCTTTCCTTTGGCGTCGTCCGGCGTTCTGTTGTTCTTGCTGCTGATCGCGCCCACTTCGTCGGTGGCGCCGATTGCAGATCCGCTGGTGGAGCGCCGCACATACCTGCCGATGATCGGGCTCCTGCTGGTGGTATGCGAGGCAGCGCGGCATCTGCCGCTGAGCCGCGGGCCGCTGACGGCCGGCGCTGCGCTGATCACCATCGTGCTGGCGCTGCTGACGGCGTCGCGCAACCGGGTGTGGAGCGATCCCATTACGCTGTGGGCCGACGCAGCGGCGAAAGCGCCTCATAAGGTGAGGCCACGCCACCAACTCGCCTACGCGTATTACGCAGCGGGGCAGTGCGAACGCGCAGTGGAGGAATACGAAAGAGCGGCGCGCCTGGCGCCGCCCGAGCATTCTTTGCTGGTCAATTGGGCGCTGGCGTGCGACTGCGCGGAACGCTATGACGCCGCCTTGGAGAGACTGCAACAAGCGCTGAGCTTGAAAAAGTCGGCGCACGTTTATTCGCTTATCGGCATGATCAAGGCCAAGCAGGGCCGGTACGCGGAAGCGTGGCAGGAGTTGGAGCACGCCATCCGGCTGGATCCGGGCTTTGCCATGTCGTATGTATACCGGGGCAATCTTCGCGCCATCGGAGGGGATTTGAAAGCGGCGATGGACGATTACCGCCGGGCTCTGTCGTTGGATCCGGAATTGCCGGCGGCTCGCCAAGCGTTATTGCAAATCGAGCAGCGCATGAGAACCGGGGCGCCCACCCCATGACCACGGGAGACCGGACTTGCGAATCGGCGTAAATGCGCTCTATCTGCTGCCGGGGGGCGTGGGGGGCACGGAAATTTATCTGAGAAGTTTGCTGGCGGCGCTCGCGGAGCTGGACAGCAAGAACAGATACATCGTTTTCACCAACAGGGAGACCGGCCGGGATCTGGTTCCTGAGGCGCCGAACTTTGAATGGGCGCCGGCGCGCGTGCGCGCAGCGTTCCGTCCTTTCCGGATTCTGTGGGAGCAGTGCGTTCTGCCGTTCCGGTTGCGGAAGCGGCGCGTGGAAGTACTGTTCAATCCGGGTTTCACGGCTCCGGCGTTCCCGCCGTGCCCGCAGGTCACCGTGTTTCACGATCTTCAACACAAGAGGCATCCGGAGCATTTCCGCTGGTTCGATCTGCCGTTCTGGCGTCTGTTTTTGTACTTATCCGCCAGGCGGTCGCAGCGGATCATCGCCTTTTCCGAAGCTACGCGCGCGGACTTGCTCGCCTATTACACGGTGGCGCCGTCGAAGATCCGGGTGATTCCGCACGGGGTCGACCCGCGGATGCTGGAAATTGGACGGCGGCGGGACGGCGCGGAGCTCGAAAGATACATTCTGTGCGTATCCACGCTGCATCCGCACAAGAATCTCGATCGCTTGGTTTCGGCGTTCCGGCGGTTTCTCAGCTCGGCGCCGGACTTCCGCCTGGTGTTAGTGGGGCTGCGGGGATTTCACGCCGAGGCGCTGGAACGGAGGGTTGAGGCGGAGGGCGTGGCGAGTTCGGTGCAAATAACCGGCTGGATTGAGAGAGCCAAGCTTTACGAGCTGTTCGAGCGCGCCTGGGCGTTCGTTTATCCTTCCACCTTCGAGGGTTTCGGGATGCCGGTGATCGAGGCGCTGGCCGCCGGCATTCCGACGGCGTGCTCCAACATCGAGCCGCTGGCTACGATTAGCGGCGAAGCGGCTTTGCACTTTGATCCGGCAGATGAAGACGCGATGGTGGAGGCTTTGCTGCGGATTACGCAGGATGAAGCGACGCGGCGGCGGCTGTCGGCGGCGGGACCGGCGCAGGCCTCCAAGTTCTCCTGGAAGGAGAGCGCGAGGGCCACACTTGACACGCTGCTCGAAGCGGCAGGCGTTTCAGCTCCGTAACAAGTCTTCCAACTGAGCCTTGGCGTCGGTTCTGGCGTCGCGGTATTTCACAATGACAGGAGTGTAGAGGGAGATGCCCCACTCCTTACCCAGCCCCTTTTGGACCTGACGCGAGCCGGCCACCACGACCGCCTCCGGGGGCACCACCAGGGGCTGGTCCTCGGTGGCGGAATGCACCACGCCGCGCACCAAATCGAAAATGGGCGTGGAGCGGTTGAGAATGGTTCCCGTGCCAAGAACGGCCCGGCGCCCCACGACGGTTCCTTCATAAACGCCGCAGTTGCCGCCGACCAGGACTTCGTCCTCGATAATCACCGGCAGCGCCCCCACCGGCTCGAGCACGCCGCCGATTTGCGCCGCGGCCGAGATGTGGCAATTACGGCCGATTTGGGCGCAGCTTCCGATGAGCGCATGGGAGTCCACCATCGTGCCGTCGCCCACATGGGCCCCGACGTTGATGTACATGGGCGGCATGCAGGTGACGCCCTTGCCGATGAAGCAGCCATCGCGAATGCTTGACCCGCCCGGCACGATGCGGACGCCGCTTTCCACGGTCAGGCGTTTGACGGGGTAGGTTGCTTTATCGAAGAACGGCTGCCGCGTCCGGTCCACCGACATATCGACCAATTGTCCCATCCGGAAGCCGATGAGGATGCCCTTCTTCACCCACGTATTGACGCGCCAGCCGGTGGGGGAAGCCGGATCGGGTTCTGCGGCGCGTGCGGCCCCCGCGTTGAGAGCGTCTTTAAATTTTTGGAACAGACGAAAGTGGTCTTCGGTGTAGGTTTCAGGTTTCTCCTCAAAGAGGCGTTCGATTTCAGCCTGCATGGGGGGCCCCCAGCAATCCGGCATCCTCGAGAACCTTGCGAATCTTTTCCTGGTTGTGCGGCTGCGGAGGCACCAGCGGCAAACGCCACACCGGCTCCAGGAGGCCCATCATGGCCATAGCCGCTTTCACGGGAATCGGATTGGATTCGATGAAATTCACCTCCATGAGCGGCAGATACTTCCGCTGGAGGGCGCGGGCGGCCGCAAAGTCGCCGTCCAAAGCCGCCCGGGTCAACCGCGTCATGGGACCCGGGATCTCATTCGACGCCACGGAAATAATGCCCTTGCCACCGAGCGCGATGAGCGGGATGGTGATGGCGTCGTCGCCGGACAACACATGGAAACGCTCGGGCACGTGATGGACGATGGACGCCATTTGACCGATGTTGCCGGAAGCTTCCTTAACGGCGACGATGTTGTCGATGGCGGCGAGCCGCTTGAGCGTAAGCGGCTCGACGTTGACGCCCGTTCTTCCCTGCACGCTGTAAACGATGATGGGGAGACGCACAGCGCCGGCGATGGCGCGGTAATGCTGGTACAGCCCCTCTTGAGTGGGCTTGTTGTAATATGGCGTGACGCTGAGCAAGCCGTCCACGCCCATGGCTTCCAATTCCTTCGCCAAGGCGATGACTTCGGCGGTGTTATAGCCGCCCGCACCCGCCACCACGGGAACCTTTCCCTTGGCCTCCTCCAGCGTCACTTCGACGACGCGCAGGTGCTCCTGGCGCGAGAGCGTGGGGCTTTCGCCCGTAGTGCCGCAAGGCGCCAGAAAATCGATTCCCTCCTCGATCTGCCGGCGCACCAGCCTGCGCAAAGCAGCCTCATCCAACGAGCCGTCCTGCTTGAACGGCGTCACCAATGCCGTGCCGCAACCTGTAAACATGTCCTTTCTCCCGCCGGCTCTCAGCCGAACAAAATCTGACTGAACTCATAAATCCCGCGCTTGCCCACCACCCACTGCGCGGCCTTAAGCGCGCCGCGGGCGAAGCCTTCGCGCCCGCGGGCGACGTGGCGCAGCGTGATGGTGTCCGCCGCCGAATCGAATCCGATTTCATGCGTGCCGGGGTGCGCGCCGGCACGGTTGGAGGCCGTGTCGACGGGCCGCTGGTAGCCGGCGCGCCGCATCTCCTCCACCAGCTTCAAAAGCGTGCCGGAAGGCGCGTCCTTCTTGGTGGAATGGTGGATCTCCCAACCCCAGGCGCCATATTCTGGTTCGGAGGCGAGCAAGCGCGCCGCCTGCGACACCAGCCGGAAGAATACGTTCATGCCTACCGAATAGTTGGGGCTCCAAACCAGTCCCACGCCGTGCTTTTCCACCGCCGCTTTGACGCGATTGAAATGCTCCGCCCAGCCCGTGGTCCCCACCACCGTATTAACGCCCAGCGCAGCCAGCCGTTCGACGTTTTCCACCACCGCCGAAGGGATGGAGAATTCCACCGCGACGTCGACGCCGCGGAAGTTTTCGGCGGTGATGCCTTCGCCGGCGGCATTGTTATACTCGTCGAGTTTCAGAGCCACCTCGAAATCATACTGCGGAGCGAGCTGCTCGATGAGCTTGCCCATTTTGCCGTAGCCAACGATTGCCAGTTTCATGTCAGTCAAATACCGCCGGATCGAGCGTGCTGAAGAACTCCCCGTGGAGCAGCTCCACCGCTTTGGTGAGATCCTCGCCCGCCACCACCACGCTCAAATTCAGCCGGGAGGCGCCCTGCGAAATCATGCGCACGTTGATGCTATTCAACGCCCGGAAGGTGCGCGCCGCCACGCCGGGCGTGAAGCGGATGTTGTCGCCCACCAGACAGATGATGGCCTGGCCATGGTCGATGCTCACCTCGGCGAACTGTTTGAGCTCCTCGACGATGGGGTCCAGCCGTTCCGTATTATCGATGGTGGCCGAAACGCTAACCTCGGAGGTGGTCACCAAATCCACCGGCGTGGCGAAACGGTCGAACACTTCGAAGATCCTGCGCAGGAAGCCATAGGCCATGAGCATGCGCAAGGACTGGATGTTGATTACCGTAATGTTCTGTTTGCAGGCGATGGACTTGACGTCGTTTTCACAGGGAACCGAATCCGCCACAATGCGCGTGCCGTCCACCTCCGGACGGCGCGAATTGAGGATGAAAACCGGGATATTTTTCTCCATGGCCGGCACGACGGTGGCCGGATGGAGCACTTTGGCGCCGAAATAGGCCAGTTCGGCGGCTTCCGCAAAAGAGATGATTTTGACGCGGCGGCCGATGGGCAGGATGCGCGGATCGCAGGTCAACATCCCGTCCACGTCCGTCCAGATCTGGATCTCTTCGGCGCCGATGCCCGCGCCGACGATGGAGGCGCTGAAGTCGGAGCCGCCGCGGCCCAAGGTGGTCGTGACGCCCTCCAGCGTGGACCCTATGAAGCCGCCCATCACCACCGTCTGGCGTTCTGCAAGCGGGCGCACGAGTTCGGCGAGCCGGGCGTAGGTGGGTTCATATAATGGCGCGGCCTGCGTGTGCCGGGCGTCGGTCTTAATCACCTCGCGCGAATCGACGTGCACGGCATCGATGCCGAAGTTGCGGAAAGCGATCGCGACCAGGCGGCTGGAAATGCGCTCGCCGAAGCTCGAGATCGCATCCACCGAGCGCGGCGTTAGCTCGCCGAGGATGGCCAAGCCGCGCACCAGTTCCGCCAGCTCGCGAAAATGCTCCTCAATCACTGCTTCCGCT
>Ga0272446_1003497_pt1 | contig 19679 bp, 14 predicted proteins | sample YNPCB0061_FD_194587 | JGI IMG/M metagenome (GOLD analysis project Ga0272446, IMG submission 194587) | Hot spring microbial mat communities from Yellowstone National Park, WY, United States - YNP-CB-006-1 | ecosystem: Environmental > Aquatic > Thermal springs > Hot (42-90C) > Sediment | place...
GTTTACGAGTCGGATGGGCAACATTGGGCAGACGGCTCATCGTCAATAAGAGAATGCGACGCTTTCACGATACAAACGTCGTGTCCTCGTATCCTACTTCTTTAGATTCTCTTTAGAAGTCAGCTCTCAGCGGAACGTTTGGGCGAAACACATGCTGCGGACGTGAGGCAAAAATCGATAAACCAGCAAATGGGGATGTACCCATGATATTCAGTCTGAAGTAGACCTTCCTAAGCAAAACGTTTTACCCATGGCTTGCTCAGGCAGATCAGAGAAAAGATGCACGGTTATTTTGCTAAAATCCGAAATAATCTAGTGAAATTACGGGTTATTTTGATCCGATCTTGGATAAATCTCATGTAAGGACGAACTATCAAGTAATAATCATCCACCTGTGGGAAAATTTCCTCTATGGTCTTTACAGCAATGCTTTTAGCCTATTGCTTTTAGCCTATTTAGGAGCCAGGCTTTCAATAACTGCAATTTAACTTCAAAAAACATTCTACTATTTCACAAAGCTGTATGTCAGTTCCAGGTTGGCAGGGAAGGCTATTTGATAAAAGTTAGGTAGTGAACCTAGTGCTAGAGTTTGGTCTTTTCTTTTAGTCAAGCTTCTGTAAAGCTAACTCCGATGAAATAGAGCATATATCTTTTCTTTATAAGTGAGTAAAGTGGGAAGCCAGACATTCTGCTTTACTTTTGGTAGTATTTGACCCGGCGCGTTTGAGGGCAAGCTGTGATCCGCACTGCAATACTTTCTCCGCAATCAAGCTTTCAACACCTAACTGAAAATAGTCGTCTGCGCCTGCTATCGGGGTCTGCAAATGTTCCCCTAGCTCGTGAGATTGCTCGCTATCTAGGGATGGACTTGATTCCAATGGTACGAAAGCGGTTTGCTGATGGCGAACTCTATGTTCAGATTCAAGAATCGATTCGGGGCTGTGATGTCTATTTGATACAGCCGACCTGTTACCCCGTCAACGACCATTTGATGGAGTTACTGATCATGATTGATGCCTGTCACCGGGCATCAGCACGGCAAATTACGGCAGTGATTCCCTACTATGGCTACGCTAGGGCCGATCGCAAAACGGCGGGGCGTGAATCGATTAGTGCTAAGCTGGTTGCCAATCTTTTGACCCAGGCTGGGACAAACCGGATTTTGGCAATGGATTTACATTCGGCTCAGATTCAGGGATATTTCGACATTCCGATGGATCATGTCTATGGCACCCCCGTGATTATTGACTATATTTCAAGCAAACAGTTGACAGACATTGTTGTCGTGTCGCCAGACGTGGGTGGGGTCGCACGGGCCCGGGCTTTTGCCAAAAAGCTGAATGATGCACCCCTGGCAATTATTGATAAACGGCGTCAGGCCCATAATGTCGCTGAGGTGATGAATGTGATCGGGGATGTGGCGGGCAAAACAGCGGTGCTGGTCGATGACATGATTGACACCGCTGGGACAATTACAGAAGGTGCTCGCATTTTGCGGGAGAGTGGTGCTCGTCAGGTCTATGCTTGCGCAACCCATGCAGTCTTTTCGCCCCCAGCAACAGAACGGCTCTCAACCGGGTTGTTTGAAGAGGTGATTGTAACCAATACCATTCCCGTGCCAGATGAAAAGCGGTTTGACCAACTGACTGTGCTGTCGGTGGCGAATACGCTAGGTGAGGCGATCTGGCGTATCCATGAAGATAGCTCAGTGAGCAGCATGTTCCGTTAGAGGCTGCCTCCTAACGACTTGGGAAAGACCCAACCCTAGGGCAGAGAGTTTTTCTTTTTCCTAAAAATTCTGGGGAGTAGTATGTTTACTTGGGTCTAAAGCTATTTCTAGAGCTATTTCTAGATAAAGCTCATATCCTTCAAGATACAGCGATCGCCATGAGTACCCAGCATCACTATTTGAGTGCTGAGTTTTGATCTGGGCTTTCTGACCAAAGCCATATCACCTTTCGATTTTTCTTTTGACCTCGCTCAAGCCAAACTCCTGAGGGTGCGTTTGGCGAATCTTTGTTATTGCTGTCGGATATCTGAGGAGAAAAAACTGGCCAGGCGTTTGTTTGCTAGAACCTTCCTGAGCACAAGACCGATGCTTGCTACTTAGCTAGTTGCCTTTTCCCACAGGTAAATTACCCGATCATTGCCGACGCTAACAAGACGATCGCAGAGGGTGTTGGCCGTTTGGGGATCGGCTGTGGCTACGGCGATCGCGCCCCCAGCCTGGTAACAGAAACCCGTGGCGACTGGGGCAGGCTGCTCCAAGATGAGTTGGGGTTTGCCCGTGCGGGGGTTCCACAGTTGCAGGTTCTGGGCAGCGATGATCAGAGTTCTGCCATCGTGGCTAAAGGCAACCCTCTGGATGGGGTTACCAATCTCTATCAGGCGCTTGGTGCGATAGGTTTGAGTGCTCCAGAGTTTGACACTGCCATCCTGGCTGCTGCTGGCCAGGGTTTTGCCATCGGGGCTAAAGGCCAGACTGGTGACGGCTTGAGCGTGGGCTTGGAGGTGTTTGATCTCCTGCAAGGTTTGGGGATGCCATAATTTGATGCGGCCTTCCCCATCGCCGCTGGCTAGGATCTGTGAGTCAGGGCTAAAGGCGATCGCATCGACGCGACTACAATGCCCCTGCAACCTACCTTGCTCTTGCCCGGTGGTAATATCAAGCAGCACTAAAGGGTCGTAAAGACTGCTGCTGACCAGGGTTGCGCCATCCGCACTGAGGCTGAGGGCCAATACTGTATCGCTGTGCAGCGTTAGGCTAGCCAGACGCTTGCCACTCGGCAATTCCCAAAACTTGAGAGATTTATCGGCACTGCCGCTAATGAGTAGCTTGCCGTTAGGGGTAATGGCTAGAGCCAGTACCAAATCTAAATGCCCTGATAAACTCCGGATCATTTGGCCGGTTTGACAATTCCACAGGCGCAGGTTTGCCCCACTGCTGCTGACCAGGAGCGGTAGGGCCGGGCTAAGGGCGATCGCATAGACTTTGCCACCAACAGGAAAGGTTTGCACACAACGCCATTCCTCATCCTTTTGTTTACCCAGACTCCATCGTTTGCGGGCTGGTAGAGCCGGAGGCCCCGATTCAGAGTGAGCGATTCCCCCATTCAAGCCTGGTGTGGAAGGGTAACCGGGAGTTGCCCCTGGGGTAATTGGGGGAAGGGTACCTTGCAAGAGAATGCCAGTGGCGATGGGGGGTGTCACCAGCCAGGTGTTGAGATCCTGCAGAACCGCTGCAGCAGTTTCATAGCGCAGACTCGTACGCGCCTCTGTTAACTTTGTGAGAAGCTGGGTCAACGGTTCACCCACGGGCTGCCTCAGGTAAGCTTGCCATTGCCATTGGCCTTGATGGGTGTCGTAGAGTTCGCTGGGCGATCGCCCAGTCAGCAGGTACAGGCAGGTAACCCCCAAACTATAGAGATCACTGGCATAAGTTGCCTTGCCACGAGACTGTTCTGGCGCAAGATATTCCGGGCTGCCAATCGCTGTACCCGTCAGTTCTAAAGCCGTCTGAGTCGCCTCTTTGACCGCACCAAAATCTACCAGCACCAGTTGCCCTGTGGTTGCCCCGGTTGTCGTTTCGTAGTACTGCCGCAATTCTTGCAGGAGCCGCCCCACCTCGACCACCAGTGCCTGTCGTTGGTGGATGCTAAGACCTCTGTAGCCAAGGAAGTAGTTGGCGAGTTGTTGACAGCGTTGGCGATCGCTAGCCAGCCAGCTCCTCGGTACCGCCTGCAAGCCACGCTCTAAGTATTCACTGAAGCGATAGGAGGGTGTGATGAAGTCATTAAACCCCTGGCTGGCCTCTTGCCTCAGCGCTTGAGTCAGGTTTTCCCAATCAAAGCTAGCAGGGGCTTCAACCTGACCCAGTAAACGCCCACCCGTAGACACAATACCCGTAGACGCAATGATGTTGTTGGGCTTAATATCCCGATGAATAACCCGATGGCGATGGATAAACTCTAAGACGGGCAACAGGCTCCGCAGCACCTCGTGAATTTGCGCCGCTGAAAAGGCTCCCTGGGCTTGTACCAAATCGACGAGGGTTTTCCCGGCGATGAATTCTTGCACTAAGTAGGGCTGTCCATCCTGGTGAAAGTAAGCCAGCAATGTGGGAATCTGGGGATGGTGCCCTAGAGCTTCGAGTTGAATGGCCTCTCGCTCAAACAGGTCAGCAGCTTTGCGCACATGCCGGGCCTCCTGAATGACTGGCAAAAACTGTTTAATGACGCATTGTGGTTTCGAGGGTTTATCTTCATCAATTGCCAGAAAGGTGCGACCAAAGCCGCCCTGCCCAATCAACCGTAGAGCGCGATAGCGCTCCTTGAGCAACAACCGACTGCCACAGGCACGGCACACCTCTCGACCGGAGCGATTTTGCGGTTTAGGACAGGTAGGGTTGAGGCAGTAACTCATAGCCTGGGGAAGCTGGGCATAGACTATGATACGCGCTGATTTGAATTCTCTGGCTTGATTGTAGAGTAGCCAGAATTGTGAGGACAATTAAACGTCCTAAAAGCCTGGATTGAGCTGTCTTTCAATCCTGAACTCTGATCCCTGAACCCTTATCCCTGTCCCCCGCCATAGAGCTGCTTCACCAGATACGACAGGGGCTGGGGCACCATCTGGCTGGCAACCACCTTCATCCCTTGCCGTTAAATCGTCTCTACCCTTGGGGTAAGATTTTGGCTGCAAGGAAACGATCGCTTTCTCCACGGTTTCAACTAGAACTCCCCACCCGGTCGGGTATCCCCCTCAAAGGCGGGAACAGAACCTGGAATTGGACGGGTAACTGATAAATCCGCCGCCTGCTCCATATAGGCATAGACAATCCGTGAAACTTCCTGGATATAGCCTCTGGCCGTACTGGGAATCGAATTATTCTCCACCAACACCGCCGCCAAATAGCGCTTGCCATTGGGCATGTAGACGATACCCGCATCTCCCAATACCGACCGAATGTAGCCTGTTTTATGGGCAATTGTCGCCCCCTGCCCCAGGCCAACTGGCAGCAGACGCTTATTTTGTACCCGGCGTAAAATATTAATTGCCTGCGATCGCGCCGATGGCGAGAGCAGCTTGCCCTGCTCCACCATTGCCATGACCTGAACCAACTCTCTAGCAGTGGTACGGTTCGTCGCGCCCAAGTCAGGTAGCCAGTTGCGTACAACAGTGTGCTGCAGGCCCCAACTGCGGAAGCGCTGGTTTACCGCATGAAACCCGCCCATGCGTTTGATGATCATATTAGTAGCGGTATTGTCGCTGGTGATGATCATGTTGGTAGCCGTTTCTAAAGCCGAGAATTTGCTGCCTACAGGCCGGTCTTGCATGTAGCCAGACCCCCCAACCACCATGTCTCGTGTCATGGTCAGGGTTTCATCCAGGCGAATCTTACCGGCTTCCACATCCTGAAAAAAGGCAATCAGAATAGGTAGCTTAATTACACTCGCCGTCGGGACATTGCGATCACCCCCAATGCTGAGGTAGTTCCCCGTATCCAGATCAAGAAAATACATGCCAGGTCGCAGGGCCGCATACTTACCAGTGTTTAGGGTTAAGAGCCGCTGTTGCAGCCAAGTCAACGCCTGTCCCTGAGGAATAACACCGCCAAAGGTATCAGCGGGCGGGGTCGCGACCGCGATCGCGACGGGCAGCGTGCTAGCGTTCTCAGGTAGGCCAGTCACAAATTCTGGTTTGGGTAGTTGCACACTCCAGCGGGTAGGCAGAGTTGGCACGACCTTTACCTGCTGGGGATCGACCCGATAACCCGGTGCTAACTCAATCACCAGCCGGGTCGTAAACGGATCAAACTGGGCAATCCGCACGTTCTGAATCGCCCCGCCCACCGATTGCTCAATCTTAGGACGCTTTAATCGAATTCCGGGCAAATCAATCACAATCCGATCAGGGTTCGGCAGCCATTGGGCCACGGGTTGCACTCCTTCATCCGTGGCAAAATCCAGTCGCTGTTGCTGGGCATCAAACCGCCAGGATTCCAGTGTATCCGCGATCGCTGGCATAACCGTCAGGGTTGCACTCAGAGTCGTCAAGGCCAGATACTGACCCCAAATAATGGTGCGTCTGGAGATCCAGGCGACTGTAGAAGAGAGGGAATTAAGCATCGTGGGAGAACAGGAAGGGAGCGACTGCAAAATTTAGGACACATTATGCCTTGCGATGGTTTCTTTGTAACCTAAACTTCAGGAACATTCAGGGCAGATGGTGGCCGTGAGCAATAGGGTGATCGTGAGTCAGAAAGCCTACCCATCGACGTTTGAGCGCTTGGTTGTGTCCTCAACTTTTTGACCAGAGCTATCGTTACTGACCTAGAGCCACACAGTATTAGGATGAGAAAGAGGATTGCCTGAGTCCGTTAGCAACTTCACGGCTCAGAACAAGGGGCAATTGGGGAAATAAGCCCCTGGATGCGGAATTTCAGCAATATCCAGCCCAGCCCGACCATTGCTAATGTTACGAATTCAGCTAACATTTAGTTACAAACCTTAGAATCTGGGAAAGTGATTGGTGCCATGGCTAAACTTGGGGTCTTGTTGCTAAACTTGGGCGGCCCAGAGCAGCTAGAAGACGTGCGTCCGTTCTTGTTTAACTTGTTTTCTGACCCCGAAATTATTCGGTTGCCCTTTCCCTGGTTACAGCGCCCGCTTGCCTGGCTGATTTCTAGTTCACGGGCGACCAAATCCCAAGAGAATTATCGCCAAATTGGTGGCGGCTCACCGCTACGGCGCATTACTGATGAGCAGGCGCAAGCCCTGCGGCAGAAATTGCAGGAGAAGGGGAAAGATGCTGCTATCTATGTTGGGATGCGCTATTGGCACCCTTTTACCGAAGAGGCGATCGCTCGCATCAAGCGAGATGGCATTCAGCGGCTAGTAATTATCCCCCTGTATCCCCAATATTCCATTAGTACCAGTGGTTCTAGCTTTCGCCTACTGGAGCGTCTGTGGAACGAAGACCCCAGCATGCAGACGATCAACTATACCGTTGTGCCTTCCTGGTACAAGCGTCCGGGCTATTTGCGGGCAATGGCAGAGCTGATTGCACAGGAACTAGACCAGTTTGCCGAACCCGATCAAGTGCATGTCTTTTTTAGTGCCCACGGCGTGCCCGTCAGCTATGTAACCGAAGCAGGCGACCCTTACCAGCAGGAGATTGAAGACTGTACGCGGCTAATCATGCGATCGCTCAATCGCCCGAATGCCTATACTCTGGCCTACCAGAGCCGAGTAGGGCCGGTCGAGTGGCTGCGACCCTACACCGAAGATGCACTGCAAGCGTTGGCGGCCAAGGGCGTGAAAAACCTTGTTGTGGTGCCAATTAGCTTTGTTTCAGAGCACATTGAAACCTTGCAAGAAATTGACATGGAGTATCGAGAACTGGCTGAAGAAGCTGGTATCGAGCATTTCCAGCGGGTGCCCGCGCTCAATACCCACTCTGGTTTTATCGAAGACCTGGCAGAGATGGTGTTAGAAGCCAACGATCAACCCAGTGTGACCTTCGCTGAAATCGCCCGAATTCCTGAAAAAACGAAGCTCTATCCCCAGGAACGTTGGGAATGGGGCATGACCACCTCTGCCGAAGTTTGGAATGGCCGACTGGCAATGGTGGGGATTCTGGCTGTATTACTGGAATTGCTGATGGGTCGAGGCCCCCTCCATGCCATTGGGCTGCTGTAAGTCGTTGATGAAGCTAGCCATTCCCCTGTTTTTTGGGTAGCATTTTCACCCCCTTCGATTCGGAGCCTGTTGTTGTTCCTCGACTGGCTTGTTGTTGTAAGGGGCGCATCAAACTCTGGAGAAGATTAAATGGATCCACACATTAAGTTGAAAGCGGTTGATACCCGCAGCCTGGAAACAGCCCTAGAAAAGATTGTGAGCGAGGCAACGGGCTGGGAGTATACCTGCACTATCAAGGAAGTCCAGTACCTGGAACTGGGGGATGCCCAATTAACCCTGACGCTCAAAACCTCTGATTGGCTCAAGCCCGAAAATAGTGAATCCTCTTCTGCAAGCTAAGCGCGCGGTTCAGCTAGTCTAAAATGTGGCATCAGTCCTTTGTCTCGACTACGCGCCCACACTTATCTGCTGCGGGTTGCACGTAGTCAAAACCCAGGCTTTCTACCGCGCACCCATTCAGTCCTTTCATGCCACTCCTGGTTTGTCCTAATTGGTTGAAGCGGTAACAGAGTGCCGGAAAGAAGATGCAGTGAAGTAGGAGGGTCTTTGACCCATCAATCGTTTTCTGACGGGACACCGGCCATACCCCGATCGCCGCTCTCCAGAGATAAGATAGAGCAGACTGTCCATTCGTCGCGATCGCATGCTGACCCTTTCCCCTCAACTGCAAGCCAAACTCGCCCAACCTTTACGGATTGGTAATGTAGCGGTGCACAGCCGGGTATTGCAGGCTCCCCTTTCGGGCGTGACTGATCTGGTATTTCGGCGGCTGGTGCGGCGGTTTGCGCCCGATTCCATGATGTACACCGAAATGGTCAATGCGACGGGGCTTCACTATGTCAAAGAGCTACCCAAAATCATGGAGGTAGACCCTAGAGAACGTCCGATCAGCATTCAACTGTTTGATTGTCGTCCTGATTTTTTGGCAGAAGCAGCTCAACGAGCGGTAGAGGAAGGGGCCGATACCGTCGATATCAACATGGGCTGCCCGGTGAACAAGATCACCAAAAATGGCGGGGGGTCTTCCCTCTTGCGCCAACCAGAGCTGGCCGAAGCCATTGTTAGCCGGGTGGTGCAGGCGGTCAATGTGCCTGTGACAGTTAAAACCCGGATTGGCTGGAACGATCACGAAATTAACATTCTCGATTTTGCCCGTCGCATGGAAGCCGCTGGTGCCCAGATGTTAACCGTTCATGGTCGTACCCGTGCCCAGGGCTATAACGGCCCCGCCAAATGGGAATGGATTGGGCGGGTAAAAGCCATTTTGGGTATTCCTGTGATTGCGAATGGTGATATTTTCTCGGTAGAGGCAGCCATCAAATGTCTGGAGTTTACCGAGGCCGATGGGGTGATGTGTTCCCGTGGCACCATGGGCTATCCCTTTTTGGTAGGTGAAATTGACCATTTCTTTAAGACAGGAGAGGTAAAACCTCCTCCTACCCCGGTTGAGCGGTTGCAATGCGCCCGGGAGCATTTATGGATGCTGTACGAGTATAAGGGCGATCGCGGCGTCCGCCAGGCCCGTAAGCACATGACCTGGTACGCCAAGGGGTTTATAGGAGCGGCTGATTTACGGGGCCAATTGAGCGTGATTGAAAACGTGCATCAAGGGATGGATTTAATTGATCAGGCGATCGCCCAGTTGATGGCACTGGCAGCCGATGGCAGTGCCGTAATGACTGCCGATAACGCCCGTCTTGCCCCGGTTTGAGGAAATTTTTGGGAAAGGTCACCCTGGGATTGAAGCAGGCTGCCCAGGAATATTCTTTAGGGTAAAGATTTGCTTGGCTGGCGTAACTGCCCCCAGGGAATCAAGGCATCCTGAGCTAAACGTTGGGAAACCGCATAACCGCCGTAGCGATTGAGATGGCTGGGATCAGAAAAGTAATCGGTTTGAGTCAAGAAGGATTGGCTCAAATCTCGATAGACAAAGCGCAACTGTTGTGCCCACCGTTGCATCTGGGTTTGGAACTGCTCTTCATAGCGACGACGGGTCGGATCCAGATAATCCTGAGTGAGGGGCAGGTTAACAAAAATGAGAGCGATCTGGCGATTTTGGGCAAACAGGGCAAGATTGGTCAACGCCTCAGCCTGCACCCCCTCTAAGCGGAAGTTTTGATAGTCAGAATCGTAGTCACCAGCAACGCGACTGTATTTCTGATAATAGGTACCTGGGTTAAAGCGAATCGCCAGGGGCAAAAAGCCTTGATAGTCGGAGTTGCCAATGCCATCGGCCAACACTGGCATAGTGGTTCCAGCGGCAGCAGCAGGACTCGTGGAGTTGCTCAAATCACTCAAAGTGGTGGCACTATCATTGGCCGAGGGGCGGGTAGCGGGTAGGTGGGTTGCAATCTCAGCGCGGAGTTGGGCCTTAAAGCGATCGCGCTGGGGGTAGACCATCGATAACTGTCCCAAACGGGCATTGAGTTGTTGATTCACCCGCTGGTAGGCATCTTCACCGGGGAGAGGCATAGAGGATGCTGCAGTTGCCTGGGCACTCTCAGGATGGTTGTTTCTTGGGGTGGTGTCGCCAGGAAACGGAGAGTTGCCCACTAAAAAGGCCTGAAAGCCCTGGGAAGCCACAATGCCGTTAAACGTGATATCGTGCCGTCCGCTGTTAAAGGCTCGTGCTCCGTCGGCCCAAATAATCAGCCTGGGTAGAGAGTCAGGGGGTAACATCTGGCGTACCAACAAATCAACAACTTGGGCAGTGGCCCCATTAATACCAAAGTTGAAGATTTTTAGCGGAGGTTGACCCGGCTGGGCCAGCACCTTCTGTAAAGCGGCTGGGTCAATTCCCCGTAAAGCCCGCGAACTGCCAACGATCAATACATCGGGAGTACCGTGTTGCTGCACGTATTGGCGGTAAATTGCAAAGCGCTCATCCAATTGGCGACTATTAAAGGATGGGTGATCAGTCGTGACCCGGGCCTTTGGTTGCAAGGGTGACGCTGGCAATTGGCCGGGGCTGCGGCTTACTTCCCTGACGTAGTCAGGGGTTGCCTGCTGGGTAAAGCCAGTAGCATCAAAGGCCAGGGGATCAGCAACGGGCTGCTTGCCAGGGGTAAAATTGGGCAGCGGCTGGGAATTGGGGGATGCCACGGGTTCAGAAACTGAGGTCGTAACCGAAGAAGTGGCACTCTCGGTTTGCAGCCAGCGACCGGCTAACCAGTCAGCCTGCACGACCAGCAAAATTCCAGCGGCTACCCAAAGAAGGGTGATGGGGGTTTGTTGTCTGGCCTTACTGGGATAAGCTGGAGGAACCACGTTTGAGGCTGCGGCAACGGTAAAGAGTTGGGTGCGGAGGAGCGATCGCTGCAGACCCGGCACAAAACTGGCGAACATGGCCGACAGGGAGCACCAGGATGTAGACGATTTTGCGTTGGTTGTAGCCTCACAAGGAGAATGAGCAACTTCTGCACCTCCCTGGTAAACCAGGGCACCTGCTGGTTCTAGCAACTCGCTGACATAGGCGGCAGAGGCAGCAAACTCAGGCACTGCTTCAGGTACTCGGCGCTGACGCAAGTCAAAGTCACGCCCATCCCGCCAGAGGGGGCGTTGTTGCCCTGCTCGTCGTCCATAGACGCGAATCCCTGCTACACCCTCAATTTTCATCGGTTTGATACATCTAGCCAGAGCATTAGTCACCTGGCTTTGAGAAGGGCAAACAGGTGCATCGGTCATGATGTGCAGTAAGTCTTCCTTTTGCCGCACCTGCACGCGAATTCCCCCCGTTGCCAGACAGGCATCCAAGTCAGGGTTAAGTAACCGGGTCAAAAGAAAGGTGAGCGCGGCCAGATCACCCTTTTGCGCCAGATCAAGGGGGGGGATTGAGCGTTCTGGTTGGTTAGCCCCAGGGAGTGCCAGCCAATGCACCCATGCGGGTGTTTCAGGGGTAGCATTAGCCGCTAGGGTGGCGCTACCATCGCCTGACACACCGTAGACAGTAACTCCATGAATGCCCTGGGGAGCCAGGGATGTGAGCAAGGGGGCGATCGCCGCGATCGCGATGGACTTATCGGGGGCTGATGGCTCGCCGCCATAGCAGGTCAGGTGTAGGGTCGCCTCTTTGAGAAGGCCACTCACCCGGAGCGCCTCCGGCTGCAGGATCAAGTTGAGTAATTGGGTGATTGCCTGTACATCTCCCCATCGCACCCATTCCCGTAGTAGCGCGGTAGGAGGCGTTAAATCAACTCGCAGCACCCATTCTGGCTGGGCTTCACCCCGTACCTGGGCCAACACCACCGCATCGCTAAAATCCTTTAACCCCAGCTCTCGTAGTTTCCGTGCGATCGGCTCAGCCCAGCGAGCCGGGTCTGGGCGATACGTGGCTTCACAGGCAACCAGGAGTCGTTTGAGTGGTTCCCCCGGTGAGTTGACGATGCGGGTTCGCACGGCAATGTTAAACGGACTCAGGGATTGACTCAAATATCGTGAAATGGCCTGGGTTTTACCCGCCTGGGCTAACGCTTTCAGGTCAAGCGCTGCTGCGTTGGGGGTGCTTCTGACGGCCTCTGCCTGCCGTGTTTCAACAGCATCCCCGGCAACAAGCTCTAGGGTCTTTACCCAGGTTGGCTTTGTTTGTCCCGCCAGACGACGGTAAAGCACTAGGCGATGGATTGGCGCAATCTGGGTAGCGGCCAACCCGGGCATCGATGTTTGAGTGAGCGCCTGGTAAAGGTGTTGAATCGCCCGCTCGATATCCTCGGAGCCTGTCTCGGCGGCTTCGATTAAAAGGTAGAGGCTATTGCCCCGCAGACGGCTACTAACCGTTACCTGGGGGAGGGCGATCGCCCGCTCCACCCATTCGGCCAAGGATCGATGCCGTGCACGATCAGGTGGACTCGATGAAGCAGAAACCGATTTTGAGGGGGAATGTGCCATATAACCTAGCGGCAATTGATTTTTACCAGCCATCATGGTGATGCATGAGTGCAACTATCACAACGGTCAAGGCGGCTTAGCGGTAAAGCATTAACAGTAATGCGTGAATGCGTGGGAACAGTTACGTGCCAGCAAGTGACCCAGCCACTATCGTATCCAGCGGTTATCCTAACCTATCTAGCTAAAGCCCTATTTGCCCCATAGAAATAGCACAGCTTGACTCAAGTGGCACACTTATTTCCTCAGGGGTGATCATTGCGTCTAAAAACTCAAGATCTATCCCCTTTAGAAGGCCTCTTAATCCCTTTACAATAGCTCGACTTGCTGGGGTTGGTAGTTTGGCCCTCGTTTATCCGCACAGAAGCCCATGTGAATGGCTTGCTGGGGATAAATCGTTTGAGCCCAGGAGGGTAGGGTCACCACATAACGAGTTCCCTGGCGAGCGAAATCGCCATTCCAACTTTGCCGAATCTCGGCTTGCCCCATGGTAAAAGCAACCCGCCATTGCCCTCGCTGAATTTGAGGGGTGAGGTTTTTTAACACAATCTCAGTGCAAAACCCTGTTTGCCAATCGGATTGAATGCGACTGCTCAGGGCTAACCTCTTATCTGTTTTGGGATCTGGGGGCAGGGCGGGCGTAAAGCTAGGGCGAGGGGGTGGAGCCGTCGGACGGGCAGGGGGTGGAGCCGTCGGGGATGAAGGCGCGATCGCTACGGAATTTTGCACCGCCATCGTCGCAACGGGTAGAAGCGTATTCAGCAAGGCTTGCTTCTCGGTTTCGAGGCTGCGCCAGTCGGCCTGAAGGATGCCACCTGTATCATCGCTGTTGGGATTCCAACTCCAGTAGGCAAAGTTGAGCTTTTTCTCTTGAATAAAGCGCACCAGTTGCCGTTGCCAGATTCCTTCCTTAGACACTGCATCCACCTGGCGACCCCCAAACTCGCCAATCAAAATCGGGGCTATTTTCTGGCGAGCAATGTAATGAAACCCTATTTCCCAGCGATCGCGCAAATTGTTTGGAAAAGCTGGCACATTAAACCAGGGTTGGTTGGTGACCCCAGCCCCATACTCATGGGGAGAGTAGACCAGCTTATTTTTAAGAGTCAAACGTACCGGGAACTGCCGTACACCTTCCAAATTGCCGCCCCACCAATGCTGCAACCGTTGTCCTGGCACGTTTTTTTCAACCCCCTCAACCACAATCAGCCATTGTGGGTTGATTTTCAGAATGGCATTACCTGCCCGTTCTGCCGCCAGTCGCCAGTCAGTGGCCAGGTCATTTGTGCCCCAACTGGCACGGCCATGGGGTTCATTCTTTAAATCTGCCCCAATCACGTTGGGTTGATTTTTATAGCGTTCGGCCAACAATTTCCAGGTATCTATCCAATCGGCTTCGGTGAAGCCATCCCCATACCATAGCTCTGGGATGCGCTGGTTATTGAGGCGATGACTATCCAACAAAATCATCAGTCCCTGGCGCTGGGCTTCCTGAATCACCTGATCCATCACTTCCAGGGGTGTTTTCCCTTCCAGATCACGGTTGCTACCAATGCTAAAGTCCACACCACTAATTGTGGTAGAGCGCAGACTTTGCACCGCATAGGGCAGGCGAATCAAGTTGTAGCCTAAGCCCTTGATTTGCGCCAGCATGTCTTTGTAGTCACGTTGCCACAGACCATGGGGAACGTGGAGTTCCGTTTCAATGCCAAACCAGTTCACTCCCCGCAGAAGCACCGATTGCCCCTTGGCGTCGATAATGTCGGCTCCCCGGGTGGAGAGAGGCGGTTGCACAACTCCCGTCGGATTAGCGACCACAAAGGAATGGGCCATCAAACTCAGCCCCAGACCCAGTAGGGCCAGGCAGAGCCAGCGCCCAGTAGAGAAAACCAACCAGCGGGCGATCGCCGCTAAAAACTGAAGAAACATAAGACCTTGGGCATGCATGGCAATAGGAGGAACAATTAGGACAAATCGCAAATTCTGCTGCTGAAGACGCATGAATGCCGCTAAAAGCAGAAAACAGTTGAAAACTTTATCGAGTCTTTATGCTTTCCGAGAGCGAGTATGCCAAATTTCATGCCTCTCTATACAGGCTGTGGTACGGTAACTCAGCAGTAAATCGATGAAGTTATGGAAAAGTTCAATCAGACGGTTGCGACAGCACAGGATCTGTTTACAAAGTTTGGGCTGAGCTTAATTGCTGCGATCGCGATTCTCGTGGTTGGGATCTGGGCTGCCAAGCTAGTGAAACGGTTGCTAAAGCGTCTGATGCAACGTCAGAGCATTGACCCAACGCTCTTATCATTTGTCTCCAACCTGGCCTACTACACGATTCTCGCCTTTGTGGCGATCGCGGCCCTCAATCAGCTAGGTGTGCAAACCGCCTCGTTTATTGCCATTTTGGGGGCAGCTGGTTTAGCCGTGGGCTTAGCTCTACAGGGTTCACTGGAAAACTTTGCCGCCGGGGTATTGATGATTATTTTCCGCCCCTTTTGTGTGGGAGACTTTATCGAAGCAGGGGGGGTATCTGGCACGGTGGAAGAAATTCAACTCTTTACAACAACGTTACGCACGCTGGATAACCGCCTAGCGATTGTCCCCAATGCCAAACTGGGGCGCGATACCATTATCAACTACACCGCCAATGCAACTCGCCGTATTGATCTGATTATTGGAGTAAGTTACGAGACAGACTTGAGTCAGGCAAAGCGGGCAATTTATGAAGAACTGGCAAAAGATAGCCGCATTCTCAAAGACCCTGCTCCCTTTGTCGGCGTGTTTGAATTGGGCGACAGCAGTGTGAATCTGGCAGTGCGTCCCTGGGTCGCACCAGCGGATTACTGGAGCGTTTATTTTGACCTGCATGAGACGATTAAAAACCGTCTGGATGCAGAGGGTATCGTGATTCCTTACCCCCAGCGGGATATCCACCTCTATCAACGCAATTAAGCACAATTACATCGTTCAGACCGGAAAAGACGGCTGCCAGCGGTATTGAGCCAAGTCAATGTGGCCCTTGGCGGTAAAGATGATTCCTTCGGCTTCCAAGAGCGATCGCTGCAAATGGTCTGAACCGTAACGTACCGGCGATTCAGACACCTGCCCCCTGGCATTGATCACTCGATGCCAGGGGATATCCGATTCAGGGGCGACCCGGTAGAGAGCATAGCCAACAAGCCGCGCCTTGCCATACAACCCCGCCAAGTCGGCCACTTGTCCGTAGGTAGCAACCCGCCCCGGTGGAATTTGCCGCACAATCTCATAGATGGCGGTATAGGTAGACACTGATGATTAGAAACGCAGATGATTAGAAACGCAGATGATTAGAAACGCAAACCCAAACCACCCTGAACGGATACAGCCGTATTGCCCCCACTGCGATAGGCATCAAAAGCGACAATGGCATTCCCAAACAGGACAAAACTGCTATTGGGCAATGCGTAATCAATACCAGGCTGAATCGCAAAACTGGTTTTGTTGCCCACCGGTGTTAACCCACTGCCAGGAACAATAGCCGCCCCTGCGCCGACATAAACATCAGCCTGCCAACTTAGGGGCACATCGTAAGAAATGGTTGGCACAATGGCTGTACCCTCACTCCCGACCAATACCTGGGTACGAACTGACAGGGGTGCCCGCAATAATTTGTAGCGAACTGCGATATTAGCCGTTGTTTGGCTGTCTTCGCCAATGCCCCCACTGGTTAAGCCAAAAGCCGGGCCAACTCCAACATAGCTGCCATAGGCCGCTTGGGCGTTTGCAGAGGAGGTGGTAGTAAGGAGTAACCCACCGGCGATCGCAGCGCCTCCAGCGGCAACCAGCCCAACCCAACACAGACCACCCACCATTCTGTTTAGAATAAAGCTGTTGGAACGCTGCATTAATCTTCTCCTTGAGTCTATGTTGTTAATACTGCTCCATCCTTTAAATTAGCCGAATTCCTATCAATTGAAGATTTTTTTATAAAAATGGATGGAACAGGAACGATACCTTGTCCAAGTTTAGAGCCGTCGTTTTGCCTTTCAGGAAACAGTGGGTTTCAAGCTGGCCTAGCTTTGCTTTTTGACTTTCCAGTTTGCAGACCGTGGAGACGTTATTTTATTGCTTTTGTTCCCGACAGAATCTCGACTTATTTCAGGAATCGGAATCGGTTAAGTTGTTGAGTTCAATAGAGAAAGATAACCAAAGAGGCTGACACTTTAGTAACAGGAACATCTTCCCTGAGGAGGGTTCTTTGCCCACGTAATATTGGAATTATCAGGTCTCATGTCAAAATTTAAATGGTGAAGAGGAAAAGATAGCAATGCGTGTTCCCAAATTTTGGATCAGTTGTTCTACATTAGTGGCGATCGCCATTAGCAGTGCAGGTATTGCTGTGGGTCAGGTTATTCCGATTAATGCTACCTCTCCCAAAATCGAGCTAAACGGCACCTCTGGCGGCGCTAAAAAAGATGCGAGTTGTGCTGGGTTTATTGCCGAAGCCCCAAACCACACGATTCAGGTGGCGGACGACGTGAATCTAACATTCACTCTAAAATCCGCTGGGCAACCAGCGCTACTCATCCGCAGCGATAGTGGTAAAGATTTTTGTGTGGCCGCTGATAGTTTCTCTGAGGGAGAAATCAAAGTACCTGGGCGCTGGCGCAAGGGAGCCTATCGCGTTTATGTGGGCGATCGAGCGAATGGCAGGCATGCCTACACCCTGGCCATTACCCGCAACTAAGAAAGAAAGATTTGATCACCTGCAGCTTCACCACAAAGATCCAAAGGAAGAGTGCATCCCACTTTTGTAGCCCTCACCCTAAATCCCTCTCCCAATTTTGGGAAAGGGACTTTGATCTAGCTCCCCTTCTCCCACTTTTGGGAGAAGGGGCTGGGGGATGAGGGCTGATTTGCAAAACTGGAATGCCTCCAAAGGAACCCCTCTGTATTCTTTGCACCTCTGCGGTAAAACCCCTGAGGCTTTCAGTTCTGTCTGCTGCTTTATAGCCATGCTATTCGTCAGCGTCAGGTTGCATCTGCACGCGCACCATTCGTCCATTCGTGTCGAGGGGGGTTTCTAATAAATCTCCGGTCAAGGTATTCAGGCAAGCAAGCAACGTCTGCAGGTGAGGGGTGCTGGCTCCGCTGTCGAGGTAAAGCCTTTCCGAAAGACTGCTGAGACGTTTCCAGGTCAGATAAAGCTTCACCAGATGTTGCTCTAATTGGGAGGCGTGATTGACCAGATCCGCAGTAGTGCTGAGACAACCAATTCGCAGCGCTTCTTCCAAAGCGCGTTCCAGGTCGAGGGTTTCATTTTCAAAGGCTTGCACCCGGCTGGCGGCCTCCAGATATTTGGCTAGGTAGCGAGCTTCGGCGGTGGCTTGCTTCACCGTTTCGACATCGGGGTTTTCTACCAGGGCTTCTCGAATGGGTTCCTGGTGAACCTCTGGCAGCTTTTGCATTTCCTTCACTAAGGGAGCCAGGTACCGCACAGGCAAACTATGGTTAGCAGCCTTTTCTTTTGTAGCGGCTGGAATCAAATCGGAGGTCATGGCAGTCCATTCATCAGAGAGTTGCCGCACTTCTCGGCGGGTGATGCGATCGCCCCGTTTGACTGCATCACTGACAATTTGTTGAACTTCCGGATCTGCTTTTGCCGTTTCCACAAAGGCGCGTTTGCTGAAGTGATTCACTTCCTCTGGTTCTAGGTAGCCACCCTCAACCAGGGTATCGGCACTATCGGCCAGCTCAATTAGCGCGTAAGCCTGGCTTTTAGTCATATCTCGATCTTTCAGCCAGTTAAGAAATCCCGTTCCGCGCCCATCTCCGTAATGCTTTTCGCGATCGCGGACCGTCCGCAAAATCCGCCCGCGCCAAATATCTGTTTGCAAATCGAAGCGATCGCAGACCTGCCAGGCTTGCTCGATTTGCTGCTGAAACTCTGGCTCTGGGAGTTGGATATCCTCTGGGTCAGGTAGATCAAAATTTAAATCCGTGACGATGTCGGTCGTCGTTCCTGCCCGCCATATTGGCACAACCTTTGGCGAATCTGTCGCTTGCACAATGAACTCCCTTTAACAGCACAGGTCGATCATTATTGCACGCTCTTCTCGGTTTTGAGTGAAAACTGAATGCAAATTTCCACTATTAGTGGTGTATACAGACCTGTTTGCAGCACTGCATATAGTACATCCCGACTTTGCCCTAAACTCCAGCCCGCCCCTGGGTAAAAAACGCTTGGCGTGATTCCCCCCCGCCCCCTAAAATGCTGGAGTAAGGTTAAGCAAAGATGTTAAAAACGATGGCTGTTAAACGTGGTGACTTTGTGAAAGCCGTTAAAGAAAAACTGGAGAATAGTCTGGAAGCCAAAGCTAGCGATCCTCGCCTTCCCAATTACCTGTTTGAAACTCCCGGTGAAGTTGTAGAACTCTCTGGCGATTATGCCCTGGTAAAGTTTGGCATTACCCCAACTCCCAATATCTGGCTGCGGGTTGACCAACTAGAACCGTTTAGCTAAAACTGCTGGGGCGAGCCAATACCTTAGAGGGCGTTTGAACAGGGTTCGGCGGTTAAAACCGCAACGACGCCAACCAAGTCCGCCGACGCAGACTCAAGCCAATGAGGGATTGCTATCACCTGCATCGTCAGGTTTTATCCGTATAGCCGCGACTTTAGTCGCCAAGGCGACAGGGGGATAGGCTTTTAAGACATACTCTCAAACCAGGATTCCGTTTGCCAACTTTGCCGGGCATCTGGTCTGGAGTAATAACCCTGAAAATCACCAGAAAGGGTAGTTTGAGCGGGTTGATGGGGCGTTCGTCGAAGTGCCATCAGAAATCGGGATTCAGGCGAATGACAGCCCAGAGGTGTGATCGCCCATTGTACTCTCAGCAACAGATTAGACCAGGTGATTACAGGCGTCTAGAATGGACAACATGCGCTTGTCGCCCAGTCCGTTAACCCGCTTGACGATATCGCTGAACGAGCTGACATCCTCCCCATGCCTGAAGGCAGGGGGTTCCTCCTTCATCCAGCCGACTTGTCCAAATCAATTGCTTGACTCAGATAGCGGTCGTTCTGTCCAGAGGCGTTGATTTCCGAGTGTCCCCCGGT
>Ga0272446_1003498_pt1 | contig 19678 bp, 11 predicted proteins | sample YNPCB0061_FD_194587 | JGI IMG/M metagenome (GOLD analysis project Ga0272446, IMG submission 194587) | Hot spring microbial mat communities from Yellowstone National Park, WY, United States - YNP-CB-006-1 | ecosystem: Environmental > Aquatic > Thermal springs > Hot (42-90C) > Sediment | place...
CATTATTCCCCTGCCCCCGACCGCATGTCCGACCGGAGCTTCTGGTCCTGCTGGTTCGTCGGGCGAGGGGCCGATGGCAGGCCGGCGCTCGTCAACCGAGAGCGCCAGCCGCTCCCCGTCGTCAGCCGGGTCGCAGGGAACGGGCTCGCCGGGATGAACCATTTCTTCCGCGAAGCCGTGCAGCGCGCCTATCCGGGTGGCGCGCCGACGCCGCAGCCGCCGCTCCGGCCGCCCCCGCCCTGACCTGCTCGCTCGCCTGCGACGGCGCCGACGCGCCAACCCCTCGTCGCGGGCGGCCTCCTACCGCGTCGCCTGCTCCAGGAAGCGGATCAGCGCCGCCAGATCCTCCGCGTTGTCCACCCGCTGCACCGGCATGCGCGTGCCCGGCGTCACCACGTCCGGCCCGCGGGTGAACAGGTCTGCCACCGTCTCCGGCGTCCACACGATGTCGCCGCGGGCCAGCCGCTCCGAATAGCGGTAGCCCTCGACCGCCCCCATGCGCCGCCCGAACAGCCGGTGCAGGTGCGGCCCGGCCATGTTGCCGCCTTCTGCCGTCAGGGAATGGCAGGCGGCGCAGGCCTGCCACACGCGCACCCCATGCGGGTCCGCGCCCGGGAAGGCGGCGGCGAGGTCCGGCATCTCGACGCCAAGCGGCCCGAGCGGCCGGCCCGTCGCCGCGTCCCACCGCCGCACCCGCCGGTCGGCGCCGCCGGTCCAGATCTCCCGCCCCGCGGCGTCGAAGGCCACCGACCACACCGGCAGCCCGGGCCCCTCCAGCGTCGCGCGCAGCCGGCCCTCGGGCAGACCGAACACCGCGACCGACCCGCCAAGGGACGCCGCCGCCAGCAGCCGCCCATCCGGCGAGGCTGCCAGCGCCACCACGGGCCGCCCGCCCTGCGCCAGGTCGCGGATGGCGCCATCCGGCCCGATCAGCCGCACCGCCCCGTCCACCGCCGCCACCGCCACCGCCCCGTCCGGCAGGGCGGCCAGCGTGTTCTGCGGCAGCCCGAACTCGGCCAGCAGCAGGGGCGGGCCATCCTCCGGCCAGGCGCGCACCGTGCCGTCGAAGCCGGCCGTAACCGGCACGCCGTCGGCGCGGAAGACGATGGCGTTCACGTTGCCGCGATGGCCCTCCAGCACCCGCGCCGTGCCGTCCGGCGCCCACACCCGCGCGGTGCCGTCCCAGGCGGCCGAGCCGATGCGTCCGCCCGGCCCGGCGGCGAGGCCTGCGATGCGGGCTTCATGCCCCGTCAGGACACGCTCGGGCGCCGCGCCGGGGCGCGCCGGCCAGATCGCGATCCGCCCGTCCTCCCCGGCCGAGGCGAAGCCGCCGCCCGGCAGCGCGGCGAGCGCGTTCACCGCCCCGTCATGCCAGCGCACCACCGTCAGCGCGCGGCCGCCGAGCGTGTCCCAGAGGATCACGGATTCGTCGAAACCGGCGCTGGCCAGCCGGTCGCCCGGCAGCGGCAGCACCGCCCGCACCGGCCCGCCATGGGCCGGCGCCTGCTGCGCGGCTGCGGGGCTCATCGCAGCGGCCAGCAGCGCCGCCGCGGCCAGCCAGGCGCGCGCCGCTTCACGCAGCCGTGTTGAGGATTCGGTCATGCTCGACATGCCAGTAGATTGACCCCGGCGCATGCTCCGGCAAAGTCCCTGGCATGGCAGTGCCCTCGTGCGTCCCGGGCGGTGACCGCGGTCAAGCATTGTGCGGCGCCACAGAGCGGGGCTATCTTTTCGGTCTGAAAGGGCCGCAGGGTCGTCAACCTATGGTTGTCGGCGCGGGGGGTCGCTGGGGCTGATGCAGGTGATCCTCGACATCTCGCGCCTGTTGCGGTCCGCGCCGCGTCCGGTGCCATCGGGGATAGACCGGGTCGAACTCGCCTATGCCCGCCATGTGCTGGCGCTTGGCCGCACGTCCGGCCGCTTCGTCGCCCGCGACCTGTGGGGCGCCTTCCACATCGTCCCGCGCGACCTGGTGGAACGGCTGGCCGCCACGCTTGGCCGCGAATGGGCAGGCGAGGCGGGGTCCGACGCCCGCCGCGCCGCGCCGGTGACGGCGCAGCTGATGCGCGGGCGGGTGCTGCTCGGCCTCGGGCGGGTGCCGTTCCGCCGCGTGCTGCGGGCCGAGGGCCCGCGGGTGTTCCTGCACCTGTCGCACACGGCGCTTGAGAACCCGTGGCACATCCGGCGCATGCGGGCGCGGGGCATCACCTTCGTGCCGCTGATCCACGACCTGATCCCGGCCACCCACCCGGAATATGCCCGCCCGGGCGAGGCCGAGCGCCATCTGCGCCGCATCGCCAACACCGTGGCGCTGGCCGACGGGGTGATCGTCAACTCCGCCGCCACCGCCGCGGCGCTCGGGCCGCATCTCGCCCGCCGCGCCGACGCCCCGCCGGTGCTGGTCGCCCCGCTCGGCACCGACCATGCGCAGGTGCCCGAGCTTCCCGTCCCGCTCGAGCCCTATTTCGTCGTGCTCGGCACCATAGAGCCGCGCAAGAACCACCTTCTGCTGCTGAACCTCTGGCGGCAGTTCGCCGCCCGCATGGGCGCCGCCGCGCCGCGCCTGCTCATCGTCGGGCGGCGCGGCTGGGAGAACGAGAACATCCTGGACATGCTGGACCGTTGCGCCGCGCTGAGGCCGACGGTGCAGGAACTCGGCCCGCTGCCCGACCGGCGGGTGGCGGAGCTGCTGAAGGGCGCCCGCGCCTTGCTGTTCCCCTCCTTCGTCGAGGGCTACGGCCTGCCTCTGGCCGAGGCGCTGTCGCTCGGCGTGCCCGTCATCTGCTCCGACCTGCCGGCGCTGCGCGAGGTGGGCGGCGAGGTGCCGGACTACCTCGACCCGCTGGACGGCGCCGCCTGGCGCGCGGCGATCCTCGACTACGCCCGCACCGGCAGCCCCGCGCGGCGGGCGCAGCTGCAACGGATGGCCGGCTGGCGCGCGCCGGCATGGGAGGAGCATTTCACGGCGGTGAGCGGCTTCCTCCGCCGGGTCGCCGGCGCCGCCGCGCCGGCCGCCGCGGCCGCCCCCGCCGCGCCGCCCGCACAGCACGCCCCCCGCGGCCTGACGCTGGTCCGGCCCGTCCAGGACCGTTCATGAAAAGGCGCGGCGTCCCGCCACGCCGCGGGACCGGGTGGCGGGCAGCCTCACACACCGCGGCCGGGCCCGCCACGGCCGAACCCATCGCCATCATCGGCGCCGCCTGCCGCCTGCCCGGGGCGGAGGGCATGGAGGCGCTGGCCGCCCTGCTCGAAGCCGGCACCGATGCCGTCGGCACCATCCCGCCCGAACGCTTCGCCGCCAGCCGTTTCTTCCACCCGAGGCCCGGGGAGCCAGGCCGGAGCTATTCCTTCGCCGCCGCCACGGTCGGCGACCTTTCGCTGTTCGACGCCGCCGCCTTCGGCATCGCCCCGCGCGAGGCGGCCGAGATGGACCCGCAGCAGCGCCTCGCGCTGGAATGCGCCGCCCGCTGCCTGGAGGATGCCGGGCTGCCGCCCTCGGCCGTCGCCGGGCGGGCGGTCGGCGTGTTCATCGGCGCCTCCGCCACCGATTTCGCGGACAGCCGCCTCGGCGACCCTGCCTCGGGCGACCGGCATTTCATGACCGGCACGGTGCTGTCCATCATCGCCAACCGGCTGACCAACGTGTTCGACCTGCGCGGCCCGGCGCAGGTGGTGGACACCGCCTGCTCCTCCTCGCTGGTCGCGCTGCATCTCGCCGCCGAGGCGATCCGCCGCGGCGAGGTGGAGATGGCCTTCGCCGGCGGCGCGCATGCGCTGCTGTCGCCCTGGCCGTTCCTCGGCTTCGCCAAGGCGGGGATGCTGTCGCGCAGCGGCCGCTGCCGGGTGTTCGACGCGGGGGCCGACGGCTATGTGCGCGGCGAGGGCGCGGGGCTCGTCCTGCTGAAGCCGCTGAAGGCGGCGCTTTCGGCCGGCGACCCGGTGCGGGCGGTGCTGCTCGGCACCGGCGTCAACGCGGCGGGGCGCACCATCGGTCTCTCCCTCCCCTCGCGGGAGGCGCAGGCGGCGCTGCTGTCGCGCGTGCTGGCGGCCTCGGGGGCGGAGCCGGACGGCTTCGCCTATTTCGAGGCGCATGGCACCGGCACCCAGGCCGGCGACCCGGCGGAAGCCTGGGCGATCGGGCAGGCGATCGGGCGGCGTCGCAGCGCGGCCCTGCCGGTCGGGTCCGTCAAGTCGAACATCGGGCATCTGGAGCCGGCCTCGGGCATCGCCGGGCTGCTCAAGGCGATGCTGGTGCTGGAGCGCGGGACGATCCCGGCCAACCTGCATTTCGCCACGCCGAACCCGCAGATCGCCTTCGCCGAATGGGGCCTCCGCGTGCCGGTGGCGGCGGAGGCGGCGGCCGAGGGCGCGCGCTTCGCCGGCGTCAACTCCTTCGGTTTCGGCGGCACCAATGCCTCTGCCGTGCTGGCGCGGGCGCCGCAGGCGGCGGTGCGCGCCGCGGCGCAGCCCGCCGCCCCCGCCCCGGCGGCAGAGCCCGGCCCGGACGCTCCCGCGCCGCCCATCCTGCTGTCCGCGCCCACCCGCGCCGCGCTGGCGGCGCTGCTCGAGGCCACCCGCGCCCGCCTCGCCGAGCCGGGCGCCGACCTCGCCCGCCATGCCCGCGGCGTCGCGCGCCATCGCGACCTCGCCGCCTTCCGCCTGGCGCTGCGCGACCCGGCCGCGCCGCCGCCGCTGCCCGAGGAGCCTGCCACCCCCGGGCGCCTCGTCTTCGTGTTCTGCGGCAATGGCGCGCAGCACCCGGGCATGGCGCGCGCCGCCTTCGCCAACGGCGCCTTCGCCCGCGCGGTGCTGGAGCTGTCGTCGGCCCTCTCGCCGCTGCTCGGCCTCGACCTGGCGGCGAGGCTCCAGGAGGGCGTGACGGAGGCGGAGATCGCCCGCACCGACCTCGCGCAACCCCTCCTGCTTCTGGTGCAGCACGGCATCGTCGCGGCGCTGGCCGAGGAGGGCATCCTGCCAGACCTCGTGCTCGGCCATTCGGTCGGCGAGGTGGCGGCGGCGCTGGCCGCCGGGCGGCTCGACGCCGAGGGCGCGGCGCGGCTGATCGTGGCGCGCTCCGCGGCGCAGCACCGCACCGCCGGCGCGGGGCGCATGGCGGCGCTCTCCTGCGCTGCCGAGGCCGCGGCGCCCCTGCTGGCCGAGGCCGGGCCGGGGCTCGAGATCGCCGCCTGCAACGCGCCCGAGGCGCTGACCATCGCCGGCCCGGCCGAGGCGATCGCGCGGCTCGCGGCGCTCGCCGAGGCGCGGCGCATCGCCTGCGTGCCGCTCGATCTCGAGTATGCCTTCCACTCGGCGGCGATGGAGCCGGTGAGGGACGAGCTGCTCGCCGCGCTGGACGGCCTGCCGCAGCATGCCGGGCGCGTGCCGATGCTCTCCACCGTCTCCGGGGAAGCGCTGCCCGGCGCCCCGCTCGACGCCCGCTACTGGTGGCGCAACCTGCGCGAGCCGGTCGCCTTCGCCCCCGCCTTGCGCGCCGCCGCTGCCGCCGGCGCCCGGCTGTTCCTGGAGATCGGGCCGGCCGCCATCCTGCAGGGCTACCAGCGGGAGACGTTCCGCGCCGCCGGCCACGCCGCGCGGCTGCTCCGCACCCTGTCGCGCCATGGCGCGACGGATGCCGACCCGTTCCCCGCCATCGCCGACGCCGCCTTCGAGGCCGGCGCCGACCCGCGCCGCGGCCCGCGCTACGCCGGGCCTGCCGAGCGACGCCTGCCGCCCACCCCCTTCGACCGGCAGCGCCACTGGCCCAGCCCCTCGGCCGAGCGCCAGCCCTTCATCGACCCGGTGCAGGACCACCCGCTGCTCGGCTTCCGCACCGGGCTCGATCCGTTGGAATGGACGCGGCTCCTCGACACGCTGCTCGAGCCCTGGCTTGCCGACCATCGCCTGGGCGCGGAGGCGGTGCTGCCCGGCGCGGCCTTCCTCGAGATGGGCTTCGCCGCCGCCCGCGCCGCGCATCCGGAGGCGGCGGCGCTGGCGGTGTCCGACCTGCGCATCCTCCGCCCGCTGCCGGTCGGCGAGGCGACGCGGGAGCTCCGCACCCGCCGCGCGCCGGACGGGGCGCTCGCCATCGAGAGCCGCCCCCGCCTGTCGCGCGAGGGCTGGACCCTGCACGCGACCGCGCGGGTCGGCCCGGCCTCTCCGGCGGCGCTCACGCCCGCGCCGCCCGCGCCCGAGGCCGCCGTGCCGGTGGAGGCGATGGCCGAGCGGGCCCGCCGCATGGGCCTCGGCTACGGCCCGGCGTTCCGGCCGGTCGCCGCGCTGTCGGCCGGCGGGCGCGGCGCTGCGGCGGGACGGCGCGCGGCCGAGGGCCAGGGCCGTGCCGTGCCGGACGCTGCCTCCCCGCCCGGCGACGACTCGCCCGCCGTCGCCGCGCGCTTGGTCCTGCCCGCGGCCGCGCCGCCCGATGGCGGCTTCCTGCTGCACCCGGTCCGCGCGGATGGCGCCTTCCAGGCCCTGTTCGCGCTGCTGCCGGAGGACGCCGCGCCCGCGCCCCTCGTCCCCGTCGCGATCGAGCGCGCGGTGCTCCGCGCCGATGCCGCCCTCGCCGCCGCCGCCCTGCTGCGCCTGGTCGCCGCCGGCAACCGCTCGGCGGAGGCCGAGGCCTGGTTCCGCGACGCCGCCGGGGCCACCGTCGCCCGCATCCAGGGCCTCGGCCTCGCCCGCCTGCCCGCCGAGCCGAAGCCTGCGCCGCTTCTGTTCGCCGAGGCGGAGCTGCCCGCCCCCGCCCCGCCGCCCGACGACGCGGCTGCCGACGCCGCGCTGGCCGCCGCCTGTGCCGGCCTCCCCGCCGAGGCGGACGAGGCGGCGCTGCTGCTCGAGGGCTTGTCCCTCGGCGCCATGGCAGAGGCGCTGGCTGCCCGCGCCGACGCCTCCGGCCGGATCCGGCCGCTGCTGGCGCCCGAGGCGCGGGAGATCGCGTCGCTGCTGCGCGCCCAGGGGCTGCTGACCGTCGCCGACGGCCTTCGCCTCGCCGCCGGCGATCTGCCGCCGGCGGCCGAGATCTGGCGCACCCTGTTCGCCGAGCGGCCGGAGCTCGGCCTCGACCTCGCCGTCTTCGCCGAGGCGGCGGAAGCGCTGCCCGCGCGGCTGGACGGCGAGGCGCCGCGGCTCTCCCTGCCCCCCGGCGGCGGGGTTCTCGCCGCCGCCGCCGCGCTGCTGGCCGGCGCCGCGCAGCGCTATGCCGCCACGCTCGGTGGCGGCGCCGCGCTGCGCATCCGCCTGTCCGGCCATGCCGGGCCGCTGGCCGAGGCGCTCGCCGAGCGCTTCGGCCCCGCCCGCCGCCTGCTGCTCGGCGGCGCCGCGGCGCTGCCGGCCGGCTGCGAGCCGCTGCCGGACGGCGAGGCGGCCGAGCTGCATCTGGCCCTGTTCCCCGACGCCCCGCCGCAGGCCGCGGCGCGGGCGCTGCTGCTGCTCGGCGCGGTGGAGGGGGCGGCGTGGCGGCTTCTCGGCGACACGCCGCCCGCCACGGCCGAGGCCTGGACCGCCGGGCTCGCCGCCCGCGGCTGGGAGGCGCTGCGCGCCGAACCGACCCCGAGCCTGCCGCTGCCTGCCGCCCTGTTCGCCGCGCGCGCCAGGCTGCCGGCGAAGCCCGCCGCCGCGGCGCCGCCGGTGCTGGTGCTGGCGGGGAACCCGGCCTCGCCCCTCGCCGCCGCGCTGGCCGCCTGCGGCGCGGCGCTGCGCCCGCTGCTGCCCGCGCCGCCGCCTGCCGTGCTGCGCGGGCGGCGCGTGGTGCTGCTGGCCGAAGCGCCGGCGCTGTCGCTGCCCGAGCTGCTGGCCGCCGCCACCGCCGCGGCGCTGGCCGCCGCCGCGGCCGGGGCGGAGGCGATCCTGGCCGTGCCGGGGGATGCCGCCGACCCGCGCGCCGCCGCGCTGCTCGCTCTCGGCCGCGTGCTGGCGAACGAGGCGCCGGGCGCGGCGCTCCGCCGCCTCGCGCTCGACCCCGCGCTGCCGCCGGAGGCTGCCGCGCGGCTGCTTCTGGCGCCGCTGCCGGAGCCCGAGGCGCGGCTGGCCGTGGGCGGGACGCTGTTGCCGCGCCACCGCCTGCTGCCGCCGCCCGCCTCCGGCCCGCTGGCGCTGGCGGCGGAGCGGCCCGGCCGCCTGTCCTCCCTCGCCTGGCGGCCCGTGGCGCTGCCCGCCCCCGGCCCTGGCGAGGTGCGGCTGCGGGTGCTGGCCGCCGGCCTCAATTTCCGCGACGTGATGTGGGCGCAGGGGCTGCTGCCGGAGGAGATGCTTCGCCACGGCTTCGCCGGCCCCTCGCTCGGCATGGAATGTGCCGGGGTGGTGGAGGAGGCCGGCCCCGGCACGCCGTTCCGGCCGGGCGATCACGTCGTCGGCATCGCGCCGGCGGCGCTTGCCACCCATGCCGTGACGCGGGCCGAGGCGCTGGCGCCGCTGCCGGACGGGCTGTCGCCCGAGGTCGCGGCCGGCGTGCCGGTCGCCTTCCTCACCGCCCTCTACGCGCTGGAGCACTGCGCCCGCATCCGGCCTGGCGAGCGCGTGCTGATCCATGGGGGCATGGGCGCGGTCGGGCTCGCCGCACTGCAGGTGGCGCTGGCCGCGGGCGCGCGCGTCGCCGCCACCGCCGGAAGCGCCGCCAAGCGCGCGGCGCTGCGGCTGGCCGGCGCCGAGATCGTGCTCGACAGCCGCGATGCGGGCTTCGCCGACGCGCTTGCGGCCGCCTGGCCCGAGGGCGCGGATGTGGTGCTGAACAGCCTCGCGGGCGAAGCGATGGAGCGCAGCCTGTCGCTGCTCGCCCCGTTCGGCCGCTTCATCGAACTCGGCAAGCGGGACTTCGCCGAGGCGCGGCGGGTGGTGCTGCGGCCGCTTCGGCGCAACGCCACCTTCTTCGCCGTGGATGTGGACGAGTTGCCGCGGGCACGGCCCGACCTTGCCGCGCATCTGCTGGCGGAAACGCTGCGGCGCCTGGCGGATGGCCGCGTCGCGCCGCTGCCGGTGCGGCTGTTCGAGGCCACCGCCGCCGAGGCGGCGTTCCGCACCCTCCAGGCCTCGGCCCATGTCGGCAAGCTGGTGATCCGCCCCCCCGAGGCGCTGCCCGCCGCCGCCCCCTTCGCCGTGCCGAAAGGCGCCATCGTCGTCACGGGCGGCACGCGCGGCTTCGGCCTCGCCGCGGCGAAGTGGCTGGCGGCCCGGGGGGCGACCGATCTCGCGCTGGTCTCGCGCCAGGGGGCGGCGTCGCCCGGCGCGGCGGCGGCGGTGACGGCGCTGGCCGCGCTCGGCGCACGCGCCACGCTGCACGCCTGCGACGTGGCGGAGGAGGCGTCGCTGGCGGCGGCGCTGGACGCGGTGCGCGCGGCGGCCGGGCCGATCGTCGGCGTGGTCCATGCCGCCGGCGTCACGGCCGACGCCGCGGCGGCGGCGCATGACGCGGCGCGCTTCGCCGCCGTGCTGGCGCCGAAACTTGCCGCCGACACCCTGGACCGGCTGACGCGCCGCGATCCGGTGTCGCTGTTCCTGCTGTTCTCCTCGGCCACCGTCGCCGTCGGCAACCCCGGGCAGGCCGCCTATGTTGCGGCCAACGCGGCGATGGAGGCGGTGGCGCGGCGCCGCCACGCGGAGGGCCTGCCGGCGCTGGCCGTGCGCTTCGGCGCCATCGCCGATGCCGGGATGCTGGCGGGCGATGCCAGCCGCGCCGAGACGCTCGCCCGCCGCGCCGGCGCCCGCGCCATGCCGGCGGCCGAGGCGCTCGGCGCGCTGCCCGCCCTGCTCGCCGCGGGGCTGCCGGTGGCCGGCTGCGCCGATCTCTCGGGCGCGGATGCCTCGCTGCTGCCGATCCTGGCCGAGCCTGCCTTCGCCGCCCTGGTCGCCCCGAGCGGGGTGGCCGAGCCCGGGCTGCGCGAGCGGCTGGCCGCCCTGCCGCCCGAGCAGGCGCTCGCCGACATCCGCGCCGCCGTCACCGCCGAGATCGCTCGCGTGCTGCGCCTCCCCGAAGCGGCCATCGCGCCTGCCGCGCCGCTCGCGGGCCTCGGCCTCGACAGCCTTGGCGGGCTGGAGCTGCGCGCGGCGCTGGAGGCGCGGCTCGGCATGAGGGTGCCGCTCGCCGCGGTGACGGAGGACCTGACGGTGGAAAGCCTGTCCCGCCGCTTGTTCGACGGCCTCGCCGGACACACGTCCACCATGGAACGAGAGGTGGAGGAGTTGGTGCAGAAGTTCGAGCCGGCGCCGGAGCCCCGCGCATGAGCGGCGCGCTCCGCGGCCTTTCCGCCGCCGCCCGGCTGAAGCTGATCGAGCGCCTGGCGCAGCGCCGCGCCGGGCAGGAACCGGCGGCCGGGGCCGAGCCGGTGGGCGAGGGCGGCAAGCGCCGCTTCGCAGGCCTCGCCGGGATGCGCGACTTCGACCTGTTCCGCGCGGCCCTCTCCGACCTCGGGGTGGAGAGCCCGTTCTTCCGCCTGCACGAGGGCCGCGCGGGGCCGCGCAGCGTGGTCGAGGGGCGGGAGTGCCTCAACTTCTCCTCCTACGACTATCTCGGCCTGAACGGTGATCCGCGCATCGCCGCGGCGGCGAAGGCGGCGGTGGACCGCTACGGCGTCTCGGCGGGCGCCTCCCGCCTCGTCTCCGGCGAACGCCCCGTGCACCGGGCGCTGGAGGCGGCGCTGGCCGAGTGGCACGGGGCGGAGGATGCGCTGGTGCTGGTCTCCGGCCATGCCACCAATGTCACGCTGATCGGCCACATCCTCGGGCCGCAGGACGCGGTGCTGCACGACGCCGCCATCCACAACTCCTGCGTCGAGGGGGCGCGGCTTTCCGGCGCGCGGCGGATCGCCTTCCCGCACAACGACTGGGCGGGGGCGGGGCGGGAACTGGCCGCCATCCGCGCGCAGCACCGGCATGTGCTGCTTGTCATCGAGGGCCACTACTCGATGGACGGGGACTGCCCGGACCTCGCCCGCTTCGTCGAGATCGCCCGCCGCCACGAGTCCTGGTTGATGGTGGACGAGGCGCATGCGCTCGGCGTGCTGGGCGCATCAGGCCGCGGCATCGCGGAGGCCCAGGGGGTGGATCCGCGCGAGGTGGACATCTGGATGGGCACGCTGTCCAAGGCGCTGTGCGGCGCGGGCGGCTATGTCGCGGGGCCGCGGGAGCTGATCTCCTGGCTCAGGCACACGCTGCCTGGCTTCGTCTATTCCGTCGGGCTGCCGCCGCCGCTCGCCGCCGCCTCGCTCGCGGCGCTCGAGGCCCTGCGCGCCGAGCCCTGGCGGGTGGCGCGGCTGGCCGGGAACGCGACGGCGCTGCGCGACGGGCTGGCGGCGCGGGGCTTCGATGTCGGCGCCTCGGCGGGGCGGGCGATCGTGCCGCTGCTGACCGGCTCCTCGCTGAAGGCGGGGCGGCTGTCGGACGCGCTGTTCCGCCGCGGGGTGAATGTGCAGCCGATCGTCTATCCGGCGGTGCCGGACCGCTCGGCGCGGCTGCGCTTCTTCGTCTCGGCCGCGCATGCGCCCGAGGACATCGCGGAGGTGCTGGACGCCGTCTCCGCCGCGGCGCGCGAGGGCTGAGGCGGCGGATGCCCGACGCGGCCGCCCCCTCCGGCGCGGCAGTCTCGGTCCGCCCCGTCGCCTCTGCCGCCGAGGTGCGCGCCTTCCTGACCCTGCCGCGGCGCCTGGGCGGCCATCGCGCCGGCTGGACCATGCCGCTGCTGTCGCGCACGCGGCTCGCCTTCGACGCGCGCCGCAACGGCGCGCTGGCGGAGTGGGAGGTGGCGCGCTTCCTCGCCTGGCGCGGCGGCGTGCCGGTCGGGCGCATCAGCGCCTCGCTGCCGAAGCCCGCCGCCCTGCCGCCCGACCCGCTGCTCGCCTACACCGGCGGGCGGCCGGGCGCGGGTTGGGCGCGCGAGGGCGCGGGCGGCGAGGGGCATTTCGGCTTCCTGGCGCTGGAGCGCGACCCGGCGGTGCTGGACGCGCTGCTCGACGCCGCCGCCGGCTGGCTTCGCGCGCGGGGGGCGTCGCGGCTCACCGGGCCTTTCGGTTTCACCATCAACCACGAGGCCGGGTCGCTGGTGGCGGGCTTCGGCCTGCCAGGCAGCATCGAGACGCCGGAGAACCCGGCCTGGCTGCCGGGGATGCTGGAGCGCGCGGGGCTCTCCCCGGCGATGGACCTGCTCGCCTTCGACCTCTACCCCCGCCCGCGCGCGGCGCGCCCGCTGCCCGAGGGCCTGCGGATCCGCCGCATCGGCGCGCTTGCCTGGCCGCGCCGCGCGCCCGGCATCCTGCGGCTGTTCAACGAAGCGTGGCGCGGCAACTGGGGCTTCCGCGCGGTCGGCGAGGCGGAGGCGCGCAGCATCGCCAGGGCGATGCGGCCGCTCGCGCTGTCGGGCGCGGTGTTCGTGGCGGAATGGCAGGAGGAGCCGGTCGGCGTCGCGGCGCTGCTGCCGAACGTGAATGAGGCGACGGACGCGCTCGACGGCGTGCTGCCGCCCTGGGCTTGGCCGCGGCTTGCCGCGGCGGTGTTCGGGCGCGTCGGCTCGGCGCGGATGCCGCTGCTCGGCACGCTGCCCTCGGTGCGCGGGAAGCCGGTCGGCAATGCCGCGGTGGACGGGCTGCTGGACGCGGCGAATGCGCTGGCGCTGAAGCGCGGCTGGCGGCGCGTCGAGGTGTCCTGGGTGCTGGCGGAGAACGCCGCGATGATCGCACGGATGCGGCGCGAGGGCGCGGTGGAGACGCGGCGCTGGCGGGTGTGGGAGGTGGGGTTGTAGCGGCCGCTACGCGGCGAGCGCCGCCTCCGCCTCCGCCCGCAGCGACGCCGCGGCGATGTCGCGCCGCGCGCCCGTGCCGGGGCGGGCGGAGTGCCAGGCCAGCCAGTCGGTGCGCCAGTCCGGCAGCGATGCCGTCTCCGGCAGGGTCGGCACATGGTCGCCCCAGGCGACGAGCACGGCCGGGCGCGGCAGGGCGCGCGCGGCCTCGGCCAGCCGCGCCAGCATCGCGTCGGTTTCCGCCATGCGGGCGGCCCAGCTGGCGAAGGGGTCCGGCCCGTCCCACGGCCCATGCGCGGCGATGCTGATGGCGAACAGGCAGAGCGGGCGGTCGGCGGCGGCCAGATGCGCGGCGATGGCCGCCCCGAGCGCGGCGTCGGAGACGTAGCGGCCGCTGCGGGGGGCGCCGCGGAACGCCTCCTCCCCGTCGAAGGCCGTGAAGCCGAGCGCCGGCAGCACCGCGTCGCGGCCGAAGAAGCGCCGGTCATGCGGGTGGAGCGCGCGCGTCGCGTAGCCGGAGGCGGCGAGGCGATGCGCGACCGAGGCCACCCGCGCGCGGGCGAAGGCCGCGTAGGGGTTGAACGCGTCGAGCCCGAGCGCCGCCTCCTCCGCGCCGGAGAGCGCCGCGAACTCGGCGCGCATGGTGTTGGCGCCGAAGCCGGGCACCGCGAGCCGCCCGCGCGCCAGGGCCTCGGCGGAAAGCCGGTCCCACGCCGGCAGCGCCGGTGCGTCGGCGCGGGGCGTGCGGCCGCGCGCATCCCAGAAGGATTCGAGCTGCAGCAGCACGAGATGCGGCGCCGGGTCGGGCAGCGGCAGCGGCGCTGTCTCGGGCGGCAGCGCCGCGCGGCGCGCCTGGCGTTCGGTGCGGGCGACGGCGGCGTGCAGGCCGAGCGTCGCGGCGGGGCCGAGGCGGGCGGAATCCGCCGCCGGGTCGCGCCGGAGCGGCAGGCGCGAGGGCGACTGCCACCACCACAGCAGCGCCGCCGCCGCGACCGCCGCGCCCACCCGCCCGACCGCGCCGAGCGCCGCCGGCTCGAGCGCCAGCAGCAGCACCGCCGCCGCGCCCGCCGCGCCCGCCGCCGCCGCGACGCGCCCCACGCCGGCGAAGGGGAGGTAGAGATGCGGGTGCCGAAGCACCTCGCGCAGCAGCGCGGCGTCCAGGAACAGCAGCGGCTCGCGCAGCACCCGGCGCTTGGTGGCGTCCGCCAGCGCCAGCCCGGCCAGCGCCGCTCCGGCCAGCAGGCCGGAGAGCAGGGGCCGCGCGGTCGCGGCCAGCGCCAGCAGCGCGAGCGCGAGGCCGGGGGAGAGGTCGCGCGCCAGGGCCTCGGCGCGGGCGGCGCGGGGCGGCGACGCGGCGTCCGCTGCGCTCCGCGCCGCCACCGCCCGCCACGCCGCCCAGCCGGCGAACAGCGCCGCGATCCCGCCGAGCCACGCCGCGCCGCCCGTCACCGCCGCGCGATCCGCGTGCGGAACAGGCGCAGCGCCGCATCGCCGAGCCAGGGCGGCAACGCGTCCAGCAGCCGCAGCAGCAGCGCCATCGCGAGCGGCACGTCCACCCGCGCGGCGCCCCGCAGGAAGCCGCGCAGGATGGCGTCGGCGGCGCGCTCGGTCGTCATCAGCAGCGGGCGGGGGCCGCGCCAGGAATCGCCCATGCGGCTGTCGAAGAAGCCCGGGCAGGCGACGGTGACGCGCACGCCGCGCGGGGCCAGCGCCGCGCGCAGCGCCTCGCCCCAGGCGCGCAGCCCCGCCTTGCTGGCCGCGTAGCCCGGCGTGTCCACCGGGCCGCGGAAGGCGGCGACCGACGCGACCAGCAGCACCGCGCCGGCGCCGCGCGCGGCGAAGCGCGGCAGCAGGGGCCCGGCCACGGCCATCGCGCCGACCAGGTTCACCTCGGCCTGCTGCGCGGCCTCGCGCCAGGATTCCGGCGTGCCGTCGGGGGCGGTGCCGAAGGCGAGGCCGGCGTTCGCGATCACCGCGTCGCAGGGGGCGGCGTCGTCGAAGGCGGCGATGCGCGCGGCGATCGCCTCGCGCTCGGCGGCGAGGTCGGCGGCGAGCGTCTCGACCGTGGCGCCGGCCGCGGCGCAGTCGGCCGCCACATCGGCCAGCGCCGCCGCGTCGCGCCCGAGCAGCAGCAGCGCGACGCCGGGCCCCGCCAGCCGCCGCGCCAGCGCCGCGCCCAGGCCGCGCGAGGCGCCGGAGACGACGACGCGGCGGAAGCCTGTCATCGGCGCGGCCGCGCGCGGCGGGCGGCGGCCTCCGTCACGGCGCCAGCAGGCGCGGGATGGCGTTCCGCACCGCCTCCTCGATCGCCGCGGGGTGGAAATAGCCGCCGCGCACCAGCGCCTCCTTCGCCAGCACGCGGCGGAAGGCGTCGAACAGGGAGAGGTCGGGCGGCCCGGCCTCTCGCCAGAACGCATCGAGCGGGCCCTGGAAGGTGAGGCCCGGCAGGTCGTACACCGCCTCGCCCAGCGTCTTCACCGGTTTGCCGGCGCCGACCGCGTGCAGCCCGGCGGTGGAGTTCACCGTGACGACGCCCTGCGCCGCTTCCAGCAGCCGGCCATAGACCGCCTCGGGCAGCCAGAACACGCGGCCTTGCACGCCGTGGCGCGCGGCTTCCGCGGCCACCACGCGGTCCCAGCCGATCACGCCGTTGTCGAGCGGGTGGCCCTTCACCGCCAGCCGCTCGTCGGAGGGCGCGTGGCGGGCGAAGGAGGCGATGACCTCCGCGATCGCCTCGCGCATCGAGCGATAGGGGGAATGGGCGCGCAGCTGGTAGTCGCCTTCCAGCTGCAGCGGCAGCAGCCAGTAGGGCGGGCCGGCGCGCAACGCCCGGGTCAGCGCGATGGAGGCGCGGCGGCGCAGCGGCCGCTTCAGCCCGCGCAGCGCCCAGCCGGCATACTCCCGCCAGGGGCTCCACAGCCGGTGGCTGCGGTAGTGCGGGAAGGAGCGGGCGAGCCAGCCGGTCCAGAACGAATAGGTCACGTCCCAGGAGGCGCGCAGCAGGAAGGAGGCGGGCATGTCGCGGAACTCGACCGGCGGCAGGCGGGCGGCGCGGGCGCGGATCTCGGCGGGCTCGCGCGGCAGGGGGGAGGCGCCGTTGGTGCCCCCGCGCTCCAGCCCGATCCAGCCGGGGCGGAGATAGGCCTCCTCGAACACATGGATGCGCGCGCCGCGCGCCTCGGCCACCGGCAGCGCCGCCTGGTGCAGCGGCCGCTGGTCGCCGAACAGGATCAGGTCCGTCACGCCGCGCTCGTCCATCAGGCGGGCGAGCGCCTCGGGCCATTGCTCGGCGGTGCCGCGATAGGCGAGCGATTTCGTCGCCTGCCAGAAGGCGAGATCCCCGCCGCAGAAGGCGACTTTCGCGACCTCATGCCCGCGCTCCATCAGCGCCGCGCCGAGGCGCGAGAAGAACGGCGTCGCGATGGTCTGCAGCACGAGGAAGGAGCGGGTCATGCGCGGCCCGACAGGCGCGTCAGCCAGCGCCGCGCCGCGCCCTGCACGGCGCGCAGCGGCGCGACGGCGGCGGGGGTCCAGGCGGCGGGGTCGGCGAGGCGGTCGAGCAGCACCTCCGGCGTGCAGGGCAGAAGCGTCACCGGGTCGAGGTAGCGGGGCGTCAGGATCAGCACGGCGGCGACCAGCTCGTCCAGCGTCCGGGGCACGCCGCGGCCTTCGGGCGGGTCGCGGTCCTCCGTCAGGCCCCAGCCGGCGTAGAAGGGCTTCCCATGGGTGACGACGGGCTTGCCGCGCAGCAGCGCCTCGAAGCCGGCGAGCGAGGTGAGGGTGTGCACCTCGTCCACCGCGGCGATCAGGGCGGCGATGTCTGCGTCGGCCAGCACGGCGTCGGCGAGGCGGTCCAGCGCCGCCTTCGGCACCGCGCCCTTGCGGTGGCCGGCCACCACGTCCGGATGCGGCTTGTAGAGGATGCAGGCGTCGGGGTTTTCCGCCCGCACCGCTTCCAGCAGCTCGAGGTTGCCGCGGATGCGGCCCGCGCCGCGCAGCACCGAGAGGTCGTCCGCCACCTGCCCCGGCACCAGGATGCGGCGGCGGCCGTCCTCGGGCAGCGGCGGCAGCGCGCCGCCGAGGTTGTACTTGGTGATGCCGGCGGCGACGATCCGCTCCCGCAGCCGCCGCGCGCGGGCCAGCAGGGCGTCGTCGAAGCGCGCCTCGGCGAGCAGGGTGGTCAGCGCGGTGCGGATCGCGGGGTCATAGTAGGGGCCCGCCGGGTCGAGCGAGTAGGACGCGCCCGGCATGTAGGCGGCGCCCAGGCCCGCCGAACGGATGAACCCGTCCTCCACCCACAGCACGGCGATGCCGCGTTCGGCGCAGTAGTCGCCGAAGCCGGCCGGCGCGCGGGAGGCCCAGACGGCGATCGCCCCGCCGGTCTTCCTCGCGCGGCTGATGGCGTCGCCCGCGAAGCGGGTGGAGGGCGGGTGGCCGCCGCCATGCGCGAAGAGGGCGGCGATCGCCGGCCGCTTCCACAACGCCATGCCGAGGGTGACGGCGACGCGGCGGTTCTGCGCTTCCGTGAGCCGCCAGAGCGCCAGCAGGTGCAGCGCCTCCTCGGGTGCGAGGGCGCGGCCGGAGAACGGGCAGGCCCAGCGCGTGCGGGCGAACAGCGCGGCGAGCGCGGTGCCGGGGGCGGCGTCGCCGGGCAGCGGGCCGTGGACGGGGATGCCGGCAGCGAGGCCGAGCAGCGCGGTTTCCTCGCCCGCGCCGTGCAGGGAGGCGGCGGCGTCGAGCAGCGTCCAGGGCGACAGGCGGGCGGCGATGCGGCGGGCGCCGGGCGCGTCGGGCAGGGTGGGGGCGGCCGTAGGCGGCGCCTCCGGCGCGCGAACGAGCAGCAGCGGCAGGCCGCGCGCCTCGGCGTCCGCGCGCGCGGCGGGCAGCAGGGCGGCGGCGGCTTGGGCCCGCGCCGGATCATGCGGGTCGAGCAGCAGCACCGCGCCGCGCGGCTCGACGCCGAGGGCGCGGGGCCCGGGGTCCGGCAGGTTCGGCTCGCCGCCGACGCGCAAGCCGGCCATCAGCGCGCCGAGCGGGACGGCGGCGGCGATCTCGGCGGCGGTGACCGGGGCGGCGAGGCAGGCGGCGAGCGGGCCGGCGGGGTGCGGGCTGGGCGGGTCGAGCCGGCCGACGGGGGCGGCGCGGCCGTCGAAACGGGTCGGCCGCCAGGGGCCGAGGAGCGGGTCGGGCTTTGGGGGGGCGGGCCGGGGCATCTCTGGCGTGCGGCCTGGGTAGCGCAGCGGCGGGCGGATGGCGATGGCGCGGGCGGGCAAGGCCCCGTCGCGCTCACCCTATTGTGAGCGGCGGGCGGCCGCAGCACCCGCGCGGAGCGGGCGCCCCGGCCCGCGTCGGCCTGGCCGGGGCGCTACAGCGCCCCGCCCTTCCGCCCGGCCATCGCGCCGAGGCGCAGCCTGAGCGCGTTCAGCTTGATGAAGCCCTGGGCGTCGAACTGGTCGTAGGCGCCCTGGTCGTCCTCGAAGGTCACGTGCTTCATCGAGTAGAGGCTGTTCGGGCTGCGTCGGCCGGTGACGATGACGTTGCCCTTGTAGAGCGTGAGGCGCACCTCGCCCGAGACGCTTCTCTGGCTCTCGTCGATCAGCGCCTGCAGCATGCGGCGTTCCGGGCTGAACCAGAAGCCGTTGTAGATCAGCTCCGCGTAGCGGGGCATGAGCGAGTCCTTCAGGTGGCACGCCTCGCGGTCGAGCGTGATGCTCTCCATCGCGCGGTGGGCGACGAACAGGATGGTGCCGCCCGGCGTCTCGTAGCAGCCGCGGGACTTCATGCCGACGAAGCGGTTTTCCACGAGGTCGAGCCGGCCGATGCCGTTCTCCTTCCCGAGCGCGTTCAGCCTCGTGAGCAGCGCGGCGGGCGACAGGCGTTCGCCGTTGACGCCGACCGCGTCGCCGCGCTCGAAGGAGATGGTGATCTCGGTCGGGCGGTCGGGCGCGTCCATCGGGCTGATGGTGCGCTGCCACACCATCTCGTCCGGCGCGTCCCAGGGTTCTTCCAGGATCTTCCCTTCCGAGGACGAGTGCAGCAGATTGGCGTCCACGGAGAAGGGCGCCTCGCCGCGCTTGTCCTTGCTGATCGGGATCTGGTGGGCTTCGGCGAACTCGATCAGCTTCGTGCGGCTGGTCAGCTCCCATTCGCGCCAGGGGGCGATGACCTTCACCTCCGGCTTCAGCGCGTAGTAGCTGAGCTCGAAGCGCACCTGGTCGTTGCCCTTGCCGGTCGCGCCATGGGCCACCGCGTCGGCGCCGGTGGCTTCCGCGATCTCGATCTGCCGCTTGGCGATCAGCGGGCGGGCGATGGAGGTGCCGAGCAGATACATCCCCTCATACAGCGCGTTGGCGCGGAACATCGGAAACACGAAGTCGCGCACGAATTCCTCGCGCAGATCGTCGATGAAGATGTTGTCCGGCTTGATGCCGAGCAGCAGCGCCTTGTCGCGGGCGGGGCCGAGTTCCTCGCCCTGGCCGAGATCGGCGGTGAAGGTGACGACGTCGCAGCCGTAGGCGGTCTGCAGCCACTTCAGGATCACGCTGGTGTCGAGCCCGCCGGAATAGGCGAGCACGACCTTCTTCACGTCCTTCACACGCATCTCGGGCAACCCTTCTCGGAAAAGCGACGGCGGGTATGCCGGGGGGTGCCTCGGGCGGCAAGGGGCTGTGCCGCTCCGCGGCGGGGGGCTGTGCCACTCCGCGGCGGGGGTGGCGCGCGGGCGGCGGCGGGCGTATGCCGTGCGGGATGCGCGCCGCCCTGCTCCTGTCGCTGCTCCTGCTGCCTGGCCTTGCGCTGGCGCAGACGCCGAACCTGTCGCCCGGGCTCGGGCCGCGGGGGACGGCGATCCCGCCGCCGGACCTGACGGGCACGCCGCAGCCGGCGGGGCCGATCACGGGCGGGCCGGCGCTGGCGACGCCGCAGCGGCCGGTGCCTCAGCCGCCGCGCCGCTAGCCC
>Ga0272446_1003499_pt1 | contig 19675 bp, 17 predicted proteins | sample YNPCB0061_FD_194587 | JGI IMG/M metagenome (GOLD analysis project Ga0272446, IMG submission 194587) | Hot spring microbial mat communities from Yellowstone National Park, WY, United States - YNP-CB-006-1 | ecosystem: Environmental > Aquatic > Thermal springs > Hot (42-90C) > Sediment | place...
GACCCCTCGCGGAGCCTGCCCTGCCCCTCGACAAGCTCGGGAGCCGCGCAGCCGAAGGGCTCGGGGTGACATGGGTTGCTCCCGGCGCCACTGGCCCGCCGCCGGGCCATCAGGTACTCGGGGTGACAACCAGCTCCAGCCTACCAGTCAAGACAACGTACAACTGTAGTACTACCCCGTATGGCTGGCGCACTGGCTGTGCCAGTGCGCCAGCCATACGGCCCAATCCGCCACAGTACCAGGGAGGAGCCATGGCTGTCGAGCAGGACCAGATCGTCCCATCCCGTCCCCCGATCACCTGGCGGCAAGGCCTGGCCGATGTCCCCTGGTGGCTGCTGATCATCCTGGCGATCATCGTCGTTATGGCCGGGCGGATCATCTTCGATCCGCTCTACCGCGACATCTTTACCACGATCCTGCAGGGTCTCGGTATGACCCTGTATGTCACGGCAGTTTCCTTCGTGTTCGCGCTGGTCTTCGGCCTCGTGCTCGGGCTGGGACGCGTCTCGAGCAATGTCATTTTCCGCAATCTGGCGATCACCTACATCGAGTTCATCCGCGGCGTGCCGATGCTGGTGCTGATCTTTACCATCTCCTTCGCGGTGGTGCCGCTGGTTGCCCGCAGCTTTGGTCTGCCGAACAACATGATCTCGCTCTCCACCCGCGCGATCATTGCGCTGGTGCTGATCTACGGCGCCTATATTGCCGAGATCTTCCGCGCCGGGATCGAGTCGATCGGGCGCGGCCAGATGGAGGCGGCCCGCTCGCTGGGCATGTCCCACGTTCAGGCCATGCGCTACGTTATTCTACCCCAGGCGATCCGCAATGTGCTGCCGGCGCTCGGCAACGACCTGATCGCGCTGCTCAAAGACTCCTCGCTGGTCTCGGTGCTCGGCGTGCGCGAGATGACCCAGGTGGCGCGCCTCTCGGTGAGCACCAGTTTTCGTTACGAGGAGACCTATTTTATCCTGACCCTGTTCTACCTGACGCTGACCCTGGTGCTCTCGCTGCTGTTGCAGCTGCTGCAGCGCCGGATGCGCCCGAAGGGATAAAGCGATGCGCCGACCCGCTGCCGAGCCGATGATCCAGATCGAGCATGTCTCGAAGTATTTTGGCGCGTTCCGCGCGCTTGATCAGGTCAGCCTCAAGGTCAACGCTGGTGAGGTGCTGATGATTATCGGCCCCTCCGGCTCCGGCAAGTCGACCCTGTTGCGCTGCATCAACCGCCTGGAGGTGCCCGACGCGGGGCGCATCGTCGTCGACGGCATCCCGGTGACGAACGACGAGGCCAAGATCAACGCCGTGCGCGCCGAGGTGGGCATGGTCTTTCAGCGCTTCGAGCTCTTCCCGCACCTGACGGTGCTCGAGAACATCTGCCTGGCCCAGCAGAAGGTACGCCGGCGCTCACGACGCGAGAGCGAGCAGATCGCCCGCCAGTTGCTCGAAAAGGTGGGCATCCCCGAGCAGGCAGACAAGCATCCCGGCCAGCTCTCGGGCGGGCAGCAGCAGCGGGTGGCGATCGCCCGCTCACTGGCGATGCAGCCCAAGATCATGCTCTTCGATGAGCCGACCTCGGCCCTCGACCCGGAGATGATCAAAGAGGTGCTTGACGTGATGCTCGCCCTGGCGAGCGAGGGGATGACCATGGTCGTGGTCTCGCACGAGATGGGCTTCGCCCGCAACGCCGCCCACCAGGTGGTGTTTATGGACCAGGGCCGCATTATCGAGCAGGGGCCGCCCGCGCTGATCTTTGGCGAGCCGCAACACGAGCGGACCAGGCTCTTCCTCTCACGCATCCTGCAGTAAGCTGGCGCCCAGAGGCCGCCACGCAGCGCGCTGCGTGGCGGCCTCTGGGCGCCAGGGAGGGTTGGGAGCGTTTACTTGAGCCAGGGCTTGCCGACCGGAAGCACATCGCGGCCGAACAGGTCCTTGAAGATCAGGTGGGCCATCACGTACCAGGCCATGGCCGCGCAGGCCATGAGCTCGTAGCCCGCCACGACGGTCAACGCCGGGAAGCCGAAGTGGGCCAGCACGAGCAGGACAAAGCCGATCAGCAGTAGGGTGAAGGTGACCGCCAGCGCACCATTGACGCGCATCGAGCCTACCCAGAGGATCGCGGTGAGCAGCGTCCAGGCCACCAGGAACCAGCCGATGTCGGTCTCGCTCGCCGGGAAGATCTTGAAGTGGTTGCCGAGCAGTAGCAGGCCAAGCGAGATCCAGAAGGCGCCATAGGCGGTGAAGGCCGTGTAGCCGAAGTTGTTGCCGGTCTTCTGCTCCTGGAGGCCGGCAATGAACTGGGCCAGGCCGCCGAAGATCAGGCCGAGCCAGATCACGGGGCCCACCCCGGCCCAGCCAACATTGTGGAACTGGAGCATCATCGTTGTGAGGCCGAAGGCCGCCAGCCCGACGACCGCCGGGTTGCCCAGTTTCTGTGTTGTTACGACCTCGCTCACCGCCGCGGCTGGTTTCGTCGCCTCAATGACCGTCATCTTGCCAAAGTGCCCGGTTACCATGGTCCCGCTCCTTTGCTTATATATCATCTGTCTGCAATCATACAGACGTTGAGCCGGCCGCAAAGTGCGACCGGCTCAAGCCAGAAGATCGGAACGGCAACCTGGTAAAACTGCGGTAAAGCCACGGTAAGGTTATGGTAAATGGGGCTCTACTCGACCGTGACGCTCTTGGCGAGATTGCGTGGCTGGTCAACATCGCAGCCACGGCGCAGGGCCATGTCGTAGGCGAAGATCTGCAGCGGGATGACGGTGAGGATGGGCTGCAGCAGGGGTAGGGTGGCCGGCACCTCGATCACGTGGTCAGCCTTGGTGGCCAGCAGCGTATCGCCCGTGGTCCCGATGGCAATCACCTGGCCGTGGCGGGCGCGCACCTGCTCGATGTTGCTGATCATCTTTTCGTAGATCGCGTCGCGCGGCGCGATGCAGACGACGGGCAGGTCCTCGTCGATCAGCGCGATCGGGCCGTGCTTCATCTCGCCGGCCGGGTAGCCCTCGGCGTGGATGTAGCTGATCTCCTTGAGCTTCAGCGCCCCCTCCAGCGCGATCGGGTAGTTGGCCTGCCGCCCCAGGAAGAGTGCATCGCTTGCCCGGTGGTAGCGCTCGGCCAGTTCGGCGCAGATCGGCAGGGACTGCTCGATCACCGTCGCCGCCTTGCCGGGCAGTTCGACCATAGCCTGCAGGTGCTCGCGGATCTGGGCGGGCTTGAGCGTGCCGCGCGCCTGGCCGAGGCGCAGGGCGAAGAGGTAGGCAGCGGCCAGCATCGAGGTGAAGGCCTTGGTCGACGCGACGCCGATCTCCGGTCCGGCGTGCAGGTAGATCGGCCCGCCGTCGGCCAGGCGTGCGGCCTGGCTGCCGATCGCGTTGACGATCGCCACGCTCGGCACACCCTGTGCGCGCGCCTCCTCCATCGCGGCGAGCGTGTCGACCGTCTCGCCACTCTGCGTGATCGCCAGCAGCAGCGCGTCGTCGCCAAGAATGGGGCCGCGGTAGCGGAACTCGCTGGCGTAGTCCACCTCAACGCGCACGCGGGCCAGGCTCTCGATCATGAACTTGGCCATGAGCCCCGCGTGCCAGGCTGTGCCGCAGGCTGTCACATAGATCCGCTCTACCCGGCACAGCGCCCGGTCGTCGAGCGTCAGATCCTCCAGCTGCACCTGACCGGCCTCCTGGTCGATGCGCCCGCGCAGGATGTCCATCAGCGCCCGCGGCTGCTCGTGGATCTCCTTCTGCATGAAGTGCTTGTAGTCGCCCTTGGCGGCGGCCACCGGGTCCCAGGGCACGTTCACTGGCGTGCGCGTCACCGGCGCGCCGCTGAGGGTGCTGATCGTCACCCCCGTGCGGGTGATCACCGCCAGCTCACGGTCCTCGAGAAACACCATCTCGCGGGTGTAGTCGAGGATGGCAGGCACGTCCGAGGCAACGAACGTTTCACCGGGGGCGGTGCCGATCACCACGCCGCCCGCATTGCCCAGCCGGGCGACGATCAGTCGCTCGGGCTCATCAACGCAGAAGGCCACCACGGCGTTGCCGCCCCTGAGCTCGGCGAGCGCGCGGCGCAGCGCTGGCTCCAGCGCCTGCTCCTCGCGATAGTAGTGACCCACCAGGTGCGCAATCACTTCGGTGTCGGTCTGCGACTGAAAGTGGTAGCCCATTTCCAGCAGGCGCGACTTGAGCTCCAGGTAGTTCTCGACGATGCCGTTCTGGATGACAACGACCCGGCCGCTGGCATCGCGGTGGGGGTGGGCGTTTTCCTCGGTCACGTTGCCGTGGGTTGCCCAGCGCGTGTGCCCCATTCCGACATGCCCGATCGCCGGCTGCTGGCCCAGGCGCTGCACCAGGTTGCTTAGCTTGCCGACACTGCGCCGGAGTTGCAGCCCCTGCTCCGGGTCGTAGATCGCGATCCCGGCCGAGTCATAGCCGCGGTACTCCAGCCGTTGCAGCCCGCCGACGACCACCTCTGTTGCCGCACGCGGCCCGACATACCCAACAATGCCACACATGCTGCTACGCTCCTACGTTGTGCTTGGGGACGCGCGCACGACGGCCCGAGGCCGCGCTGGCTCGTCCAGGCTGATCCGCTTGACATAGGGATTTGGGGAAGGGTGGTGTGGGGGCTACTGCGTCCGGCGTTGTCCTGCCCGTCGCCGGGAGGCGTTGAACCGTTCGCTCACAGGCGGTACCCGCGCCTGGAAGGCATCCGCTGATCTCTCGATGTTCGGGCCAGTTTGTGCCGGACTGGCTTGCCTGAGGAGCATCGCCCGTCCCTGGCCCTTAGCCTCGCCCTGCGGCGAGGAACCTCCACCTCGTCAACTCCGCGTTGCCACAGAGCCCATGCGCTTGCGACCTGATGCTTGAAGGCGTTCCTCCTGGCCGCGTTCCCCGCGCGACCCTGCTCACGACACGGCGAAGTATAGCACACCGATCGCTGGCTGGTCTTACAGGATCGTCACCTGTCGCGCGACTACAGCAGCCCAAGCAGCACGAACAGTGCAATTGTGCCGAGCAGGATCGCGATCACGCCGATCGCCGCGCTGCGCCGCCGGGCGGGGGGAGTCGCCGGGGCGCCGGCAAGTGCATAGTTGCCCAGCATCACGCTGATGATCGCAAAGGCAACCAGGGCCAGGAAGGGGATCTTGATGAAGGCGAGTGGTCCGGTGAGGATCGGCGTGAGATAGTCGATGCTGCAGGGCACGCTGCCCACACAGGCTGACGGCGGGATGATGCCCAGCACCTCCAGGTAGTGGGCGAGCGAGACGGCGATACCGCCCAGCGCGAGCGGCAGGGCGTACAGGTGCAGGCCCCGGTCGTCGCGCAGGATGCCGATGGTGAGGATCACGACCAGCGGGTACATCAGGATGCGCTGGTACCAGCAGAGCTGGCAGGGGATCCAGCGGAGCACCTCGCTGAAGTACAGGCTGCCACAGGTCGCTACGATTGCAGTGAGGAGCGCGATGTGCCGCGTGGCGGCGGTGAGCAGATCGCCCCGCGCCTCCGCGGGAAGCGCCTCGCTGCTGCTCGCTGCCGGGTTGTCCTGTGCCATCCGTGCCATCGTGTGCTCCCGGTCTCAGCAGACCATTACCGGGTTCCTGCCAGACATTGTACCATGTGGTGGCAGGCGATTATCGGGTATACTTGACTCGTCAACAACCACCGTCGCTATTCCTGTCTGGAGGAGCAGCCCATGTCCGCCCCGTTTCTCGCCGAGGCCGCGTTGCTGCACGACGAGCTCAGCGCTGTGCGCCGCGACCTGCATATGCACCCCGAGCCTGGCTTCCAGGAGTTTCGCACGGCCCGCATCGTCGCCGAACGGCTCGACGCCCTGGGCTACGAAGTACAGCGTGGGGTCGGTAAGACGGGCGTGGTCGCTTTGCTGCAGGGCGGTCAGCCCGGCGAGCGAACGGTGCTGCTCCGCTTTGATATGGATGCGTTGCCCATCCAGGAGGAGAACGACGTCCCCTACCGCTCCACCGTGCCGGGCATGATGCATGCCTGCGGCCACGATGCCCACGTAGCGATTGGCATCGGGGTGGCAACGCTCCTGGCGCGCCATCGCGAGCAGTTGCCCGGGACGATCAAGCTCATGTTCCAGCCCGCCGAAGAGGGCCTGGGCGGGGCCATGGCGATGATCAACGATGGGCTGCTCGAGCATCCTCGCCCCGACGTCGCGCTGGGCCTTCACGTTGCCTCCAACTATGATGTGGGCAGCGCCGTGGTGCGCGAGGGCGCGCTCCTGGCCGCCGCCGATCATTTTGTGATCGTGGTGCGCGGCCAGGGTGGCCACGGCGCCCTGCCCGACCAGACGGTCGATGCCGTCCTGGTGGCCGCCCAGCTGATCGTTGCGCTGCAGACAATTGTCTCCCGGAGCCTCAACCCGCTTGAGCCAGGCGTGGTGACGGTGGGCGCCGTGCACGCCGGTGAGGCTCACAACGTGATCGCTGAGACAGCCGAGCTGCGCGGTACCATCCGCAGCTTCTCTGAGGAGGCGCGTGCCCTGCTCCATCGCCGCATCCGTGAGCTGGCGGCGGGTGTAGCTGCCGCCTTTGGCGCCACAATCGAGGTCGTCATCCACCGCGGGGTCGACCCGACGGTCAACGCTCCCGCGCCAACCGCGGTGATGCGCCGCGCCGCGGCGGCGGTCCTCGGTGCGGAGCAGATCGACAGCGGCTTTCAGACGACCGGCGGCGAGGATTTTTCTGCGGTGCTCGAGCGTGTGCCCGGTCACTTCATGATGCTCGGCGCGCGGAGTGATGCACGCACGGGCTTTCCCCACCACAGCCCGCACTTCGATATCGACGAGGCCTGCCTGCCGCTGGGGGTGGCCATCCTCTGTGATGCTGCGGTTCGCTGTCTCAACGGCGAGCACGAGTAGGGCCTCCGTATGCGGTCGCCAGCGGCGCGGTGGCGCAACGCCGTAAGCAAAACGTCATTGACACGCCACCGTCTCACCGCTATAGTTGCATGGGCACACATCATAGTCCGCCATCGCACTGGCGTCGCAGGAGGTCCTGGTGTCGGTTGAGCACTCCTCGCCCCTCGGTTCGTCGGCTGGGCACCCCGAGCAGGAACACTACCATTCGTCGTCGATCCCTGACAGCGGTGGCTGGCCCGCAGGGCAGGAGCAGGCGCCACTCCGCACAGGCCGGCATCGCACGGCGCGCGCCCCGCGTCGCCGTGGCGGCGGGATCTGGGTCGCCCTGGCCACCATCGCGCTGGTCGCGGTGCTCGTCGCCAGTGTCGGGCTCTACGCCTTTGACCGCAGCTATACCGGCAGGATCTACCCGAATGTTGCCGTTCGCGGGGTGGCCGTCGGCGAGTTGACACCCGATGCCGCCCGGGCCACGCTTGAAGCACGCTTTGCGCCGTTCCTGGCCCAGCCGGTGACCCTCACCTACGGCACCCAGACCTGGACGCCTACCCTGGCCGAGCTTGGCGTCCGGCTGGAGCTCGATCGGGCCGTTGAGCGTGCCTACGACGCAGGGCGGGGCAGCGGTCTCCTCGCGAACCTCCGCGAGGTCTACGCGATCTACCGTGATGGCCTGGAGTTGCCGTTGCATTTGACGGTCGACCAGGCGACCATGCAGGCCTACCTACTCAGCCGGGGCGCTGAGATCGACCGTCCCGCCCGCGATGCCCGCCTTGAGCTCGATGGCACGCTGGTTGCCCGTGCGCCAGCGGCCACCGGGCAGCAGGTCCTGGTCAGTGAGACGCTCCAGGCGATTACGGCGGCGCTTGAGAGCCTCACGCCGCAGGCAGTCGCACTCCGCACCCGCGCATTGCCGCCGCGCCTCGACGATGCTTCGGCGCGCGCCGCCCAGGCTGATATCGCCCGCATCCTGGCCGGGCCGATCACGCTCAGCATCGAGGGCGTCCGCCAGCCGGTCATCTGGTCGTCCGAGGAGCTAGCTAGCCTGGTGCGCATCGAACGGGTCACCGGGGCCGACCAGGATACGCTCCGGGTGACGGTGGACCGCCAGCAGGTGCAGGCGAAGCTAGCCGAACTGGCCGAGGCTACGGCGCTCAAGGGCCGGCTGCCCCGCGTCGACTGGAATGGCGGCAATTTGCGCATCTTCGAGCAGGGCAGCGCCGGCCGGCAGATTGACGTGGCTCAGGCCGAAGAACTGCTGCTCGGCGCGCTCAGCGCGCCCGCCGAGGCGCGCCAGATTATGCTTCCGATGGTGGCGGTGCCCTCACCGGTGACGGCGGCCAATCTCGGCCAGCTGGGCATCAGTGATCTGCTCTCCGTCGGCCGCAGTGACTTCAGCGGCTCAGCTGCCTACCGGGTCACCAATATCAAGGCCGGGATGCGCCTGCTGCATGGCGTGCTGGTTCCACCCGGCGAAGAATTCTCGTTCAACAATACGATCGGGCGGATCGACGCCTCAAATGGCTTCGTGGAGGGCTATGCGATCGTTCAGAATCGTACCCAGCTCGAATGGGGCGGCGGTATCTGCCAGGACTCGACCACGGTCTTCCGCGCCGCCTTCTGGGCCGGGTTGCCGATCACCGAGCGCTGGGGACACTCGTTCTACATCAGTTGGTACGACAAGTACGCCTTCGGCCAGTATGGCAATGGCCCGGGCATGGACGCGACGATCTTCACGGGCGCACTCGATCTCAAGTTCCTGAACGATACCGGGAACTGGCTGCTCGTGCAGACCTTTGTGGACGAGAGCCGCGCGCTGGCGGAGGTGCGGATCTACGGCAGCGACGATGGGCGCACGGTGTCGCTGCGGGGACCCACGATCACCGACCGTATTCCGGCGCCCACCCAGCCCCGCTACATCCCCGACCCGAAGCGCCCGCGCGGCAGCATTCGCCAGAGCGATACCGCCCGTGGTGGGATGACCATTCAGTTCACCCGGGTCGTCGAGCGTGGTGGGAAGGTGCTGGAGCAGCGCACGTTCGAGACGAAGTTCAAGCCCTGGCCAAACATCTATGAGGTGAACCCGGCCGACCTCGGGCCTGACGGGCGCCCCATCCCCTACCAGCCGACGCCCGATCCTGCCGAACTGCCGACCCCCGACCCCAATAGTCCACCGCCCGCCGAGGGTGAGCAGCCTGCGCCGCCCGTCGAGAGCACGCCCGTTCCTGGGCTGGTACCGCAGCCCGAGCCAGCGCCACAGCCGCCCGGCGACGGTGCGGGCACGGGCGGCGACGAATAGGCAGAGCGGTCGCTAACAGGCTGCGTGCTCCAGTGGTAGCGCTGTACCCCACACCCGGGCAAGCGCCGGCGCTACCATCGCCGGATCGCCGGTGGTGGCACAACGCAGCCGGGCCGCACCGGGGCCCACGCCAGTGGCCCTGGCCACCCGCGCGGTCTGCGCGGCGACGGCCGGGCCAGTATCGATGATCGTTGCCGCGGGGGCCACCGCGGCGATCAGCGGGCGCAGCGGCGGGAAGTGCGTACAGCCCAGCACGAGCGTATCGACACCCTCGGCGATCAGGGGGGCCACATACGCAGCAACCACCGCCTCGGCGCGCGGGCCAGCCAGTTCGCCCGCCTCCACCAGTTCCACCATCGCCGGACAGGCGACGGTCTGTAGTTCAACCCCGGTGGCGAACCGCTCCGCCAGGCGCGCAAAGCGCGCGCCGCCCAGGGTGCCGCTGGTCGCCAGCACGGCCACGCGCCCGCTCCGTGTGGCTGCCACCGCAGGCTTGATGCCAGGCTCCATGCCCACCACCGGGACGGGCAGGGTCGCGCGCAGTTGCTCAAGGGCGGCTGAGGTGGCGGTGTTGCATGCCACCACCACCAGGCCCGCCCCCTGCTCGACGAGCCAGCCCGCGCAGGCCAGCGCGCGGGCACGCACGGTGGCGGCGGGGAGCGGGCCATAGGGGCAGAAGGCCGTATCGGCGAGGTAGCACAGGTCGTGGCGGGGCAGGACGGCGCGCACGGCCCGGACCACCGACAGCCCGCCCAGCCCGGAGTCGAAGAGGCCGATCATCGGTGCGTAGGAACGGCCCGCAGAACGGGGTCAGGCCGCGCGCGCCGCCGGTTGCCTGGCGGCGCCGCAGCTCTGCACAAAGGCGGCAAAGACGGCCTGCCAGCGCGGGTCGGCCCCGCCCTGCAGCGCCTCGGGGTGGCACTGGACACCGAGCACGAAGCCCTCGCCGACGCCCTCGACGGCCTCGATCACGCCGTCGGCGGCCCAGGCGACCGCGCGCAGCCCGGGGGCGATCTCGCGTACCGCCTGGTGGTGCAACGAGTTGACCAGCAGCCGCTCGGCGCCAAGCAGTTGTCGCAGGCGCGAGTCCGGGGCGAGGCGCAGATCGTGGGCCAGCAGGGTCCAATCCTCGCGCTCGTAGGAGAGGTTATGGGCGAGGTTGCCGCCGACCTGGGAGGGAAGATCCTGGTACAGCGTGCCGCCGAGGGCCACGTTGAGCACCTGGATGCCGCGGCAGATGCCGAGCACCGGTTTGCTCTCCGCGACTGCCCAGCGCGCCATCGGCAGTTCGGCGCTATCGCGCAGCGGGTCGACCGTGCCCAGATTCTCGTGGGGCTCGGCGCCATAGCGCGCGGGCTCGATATCGCCCCCACCGGCGAGCAGCAAGCCGTCGAGACGGCTGAACAGCTCGCGCAGGATCACCTCGTCCTGCACGGGCGGGATCAGTGTCGGGGCGCCGCCAGCGCGCAGCACTGCGTCGACATAGGTCTGGCGGTGCCCAAACGATGGCGGGCACCAGTCCCGGTCGTGGAACGTACCGCACGAGATACCGATCAGGGGCTTCATCCGCTCTCGCTCCTCACACTGCCGTGGCAATTCCATCAAGGCATTATAACATGGTCGTCCAGCGCAGCTGGAGGAGGCAATGTCTTTGGGGCAAGCCCCAGACCGGGTTGGCTCTCAGGTATAGGGTTTTTGGGAGTTGCGCCCCCAGGCCCCGCATACCCCACCCCCTCCCCCCTCCCCTGCCAGGGGAGGGGGCCAGAATCTGGCGTTGCGGTGCGCCAGCTCCGCTGGCGCACCGCAACGCAAACAACATACCCCCCTCTCCCAGGCTGGGAGAGGGGGGGAGGGGGGTGAGGGCAAGCAGCGCATCGCCCATGTTAACGCTGCTCTGCCGCCGGCAGCACAAAGCTGAAGGTGCTGCCCTCGCCGGGAGTGCTCTCTACCCAGAGACGCCCGCCCAGCAGGTGGACCAGGGGCTTGACCAGCGAGAGGCCCAGGCCAGTGCCGCCAGCCTCGATCTTCAGCGGACTTTCGGCGCGGTAGAAGCGGTCGAAGATGTGGGGCAGTTCCTCGCTGCTAATGCCAACGCCATTATCGCAGACGCTCACCTGCAGGTAGCGTCGCTCTTCCACGAGGTCGTCACGCACCTCGTCAGGCAGTTCAGCCAGGACAGCCTCACGGGCCTCGACCCAGACCCGCCCGCCGCGCGGCGTGTACTTCACCGCGTTGGTGAGCAGGTTGTAGAGGATCTGGTGCAGGCGGTGGGCATCACCGCGCACCAGGGGCAGGCCCGGCGGGATGCTGATCGTCAACTCGTGTCCGCGCTCGGTGGTCAGCCCCTTCAGTTCGGCGATCACCCCGCTCAGCGCCTCGGCCAGGTGCAGTGAGCGCCATTCCAGGTCGACACTGCCCGACTCGATCTTGGTGATGTCGAGCACATCGTTGATCAGCGCGATCATGCGCTCGGTGTTGTCGTAGATCGTCGTGACGAACTCCCGCTGCGTAGCGGTGAGTGGCCCGAGGCCGCCCATCAGCAGCAATTGGGTGAAGCCCTTGATCGCCGTCATCGGAGTGCGCAGTTCGTGCGACATCGTGCCGATAAACTCGGTCTTCATACGATCGGACTCGATCTCGCGAGTGATATCGCGCAGCACCAGCAGGGCGCCAAGTAGTTCACCGTCGTCCTTGAGCACCGGGCCCAGGGTGAGACTCACCGTCCGGACGCCAACCGGCATGGTGGAGGTGAAGATGCGCGGCCGGTTATCTTTGCTGAGCGGGCGGCGCAGCAGTTCATCGAGCGGCATCTCGACGGTGCGGGGGCCGAGGTAGCGGGCGAGGATCTCGTGCAGGTTCCAGAGCACCAGATCCTCGACCTTGCGCTGCAGGATGGGGCCGGCAGCGGCATTGACGGCCAGCACCCCGCCATAGAGATCGCAGACGATCACACCGTCGTTGAGGCTCTGCAGAATGGCGTTGATCTTGCTGGCCTCGGTGCGCTGCTGGTGCAAGAGCTCGGAGCGCCGCTCGTACTCGGCGCTGATTGTCTGGAACAGGTTGGCATTGTTGACGCCAATCGCGATCGCCCCGGCGCAGGCGTTGAGCATGCGCAGATGATCCTCGTGAAAGAAGCCGGCCTGGTGGTGGGTGAGCAGGATCACCCCCAGCACATCACCCTGAACCACGAGCGGCACGGCCAGGAGCGAGCCCTGGCGCGGGAGGGGCGAGCTCTCGGGCGTGGCGAGCCCGCGCTCATCGAGTGCGAGATCCTCGACCAGGACACTGCTGCGATTCTGGACCACCCGGCCGGCGATACCGCTCCCGATCGGGATGGGGATAAAGCGTTCGGGGTTGCTCGCCTCGCCGAAGACGGCCCGGGTAACGAGCAGGCTCCCGTCGGGCTGGTCGACGAGCATCACCGCGGCGTGTTCGGCCCGGGTGATATCGGCGAGCAGCTTGAGCGAGGTGGTGAGCAGCATATCGAGGTCGAGGGTACTGCTCACCTCCGTCGAGATCTGGTAGATGGTGGCCAGGCGATCCTTCTCGTCCTGCAGTTCACGGGTACGGGCGACGACGCGCTGCTCAAGGTCGATGTTGAGCGCGCGCACTTCGGCGTAGAGGCGGGCGTTCTGGAGCGCGATCGCTGCCTGGCCGATCACCCCCTGGGCCAGGTCCTGCTGGAGGCGGAGCTGGTTGATCGGGTCGGGGTCTTGCAGCACCGCGACGGCGACGGCGCGCGCTCCGACGACCATGGGGAAGGCAAGGACACCGCAGCCAGGCTGGAGCCACGGGCCCTGCCGCGCAGGATCGGGGTTCATCTCGAACTGGATCGTGGCACTGCGCAGCGCGCAGGCCACCAGATCAGTCTCGTGATTGCCCGGGAGTTGCATGCCAGCCACGGGGCGCGTCTCGGCCCCGGCGGTCTGCCGTGCGACCAGCGTCAGGCCCTGCTCCTCGGCAGGCGCGGTGGCTGGCCCGTGGCTGATAGGCTGCCAGAGAGCGACGTGGGTGACGCCGGTCAGGTTGTGGACACTGGTGACCACCAGATTGATGATCTGTTCTTCATCGAGGATTGAGGAGAGTTGCCGGGAAATGACGTTCAGCGACTGCAGCTGCAGGGCCCGCTTATCGGCGGCGGCGGAGGCAGTCTCCAGGCTCTCGGCGATGAACTCGCGCTCGGTGATGATCGCGCGGGTATGGGCCGACCAGGTCTCAACGAGCGTAGCGATGGTGCGTTCGAAGAGCGTGGCCAGGGCCTCGCCGAGGGCAAGGGCCGTGGCCGGGTCGCTGACCGAAGCGCGGACGCGCTCGACGGTGCTCTGGCGGAGCGCATGGGCCAGGACCACGCCGCTGGTGATCGTGCCATCGCCTTCGGCCAGGGCCAGGCTCTGCAACTGTTCGGCCAGGGGAACGACCTCATCGCGTGCCGCGGCGATTGTGGCGTCGTACAGCTCGGTGGTGTCGATGACCACCGGGGTCAGCACGGCATGCGCGTGGCCGTTGGTGGCGCTCCCATACGGCGTGGCGACCAGGTTCGCCCAGCGGGGGAGCAGTTCAGCGCGCTGGCTCTCAAGCCAGGCGGCAAGATCGTCGTGCATAGAGCCTACTCGGCGATGCGCACGACCACGACGGTCGCGTCGTCATGGTCTTTTCCATAGTGCTGGAGGATACACTCGGCCAGGCGTTGCGGCTCGCTGGAGACGTCGAGCGTGCGATCGAGGGCAAAATGGCCGGAGACGCCATCACTATATAGAACGAAGGTATCGCCGGAATTGTAACTGTAGGCCAGTTTGAGCAGGCTTGGCAAACGATAGCCGATGATGCCATTCTTGGAGATCGGCTTGATCGGCAGACTGCTGTAGGCCTGGATGCCAATGTTACCCACGCCGACAAAGCTGACATTGCGCGCCTGCAGGTCGTAGCTGAGCAGCGCCATCACAGCGCCGCGGGTGCCGTGCAAGGCCCGATGCGAGCGCCGGATCAACTCGGTGGGATCCTGTGCCGGGTTGCTCCGGATCACCGCGGCGGCGCTCTCGGCCGCGTGTGCAGCCGCTTCACCACCTCCCAGGCCATCGATCACCGAGACCGTCAGCCCGTGCGGGCTGAACCGCTCGACGACGTAGGTATCGCCGCTGACCCGCTGGCCTGCTTTGGGCCGCACAATGGCGCCCCAGCTAATGTCCATAGATCGTTCTCCGCCGAGGTGGGGTGCGCCACTTAACCGCGTGCACGCGGGTGCCTACCCCGACCGTCGATTCGATGGCGAACTCATCCATCAGTCGGCGTACCGCGGGCAGCCCGGAGCCGAGGGTGCGGGTGGTGCTGTAACCGTCCTGCAGCGCCAGGTCCAGATTGGCGATGCCGGGGCCGTGATCGAGGGCCTCCACGGCGATACCGGTCCCCAGGAGCGGGTCATCGAGCCGGGTGAGGGTGAACGTCCCGCCACCGGCGTGGACCAGCAGATTACGGGTCAGCTCGAGGGTCGCAATCTCGATGCGCGTGCAATCAGTGGGTGTGAACTCAGCAGCGCGTACCAGTTCGCGAACGTGGGCGAGTGCGACGTAGATATCTACCTCACGTTGAATGGTGCAGCGAATGGGCATGGGTTCTATCTACGCGGCACAGCAACACACGCTACCCTGTAGCGCATTATACCATCGGGGTGCTACCAGCTCTATGTGCCCGTGCCGGTATCAGGCGCCAGGGCGTCGCGCAGGCCGTCGCCGAGCAGGTTGAAGCCCATCACGCTGAGGGTGAAGGCCAGACCGGGGAAGAAGGCCAGCCACCAGGCGCTGTCGAGGTAGTCGCGTCCGCTGGCGAGCAGCGCGCCCCACTCGGGCAGTGGTGGCTGCGCGCCCAGGCCAATGAAGCTCAGGCCGCCGGCGGCCAGCAGCATGGTGCCCATGCGCAGCGTGAGCAGCACGATCAGCGGTGAGGCCAGGTTGGGCAGCATGTGGCGCAGCAGGATGCGTGTGTGGCCAAGGCCGAGGGCGCGGGCGGCCTCGACGTAGAGCGCGTGGCGCGCCGAGATCGCCCCGCCACGGGCCAGCCGATAAAACGAGGGGATCCCCACCACCCCCAGGGCGATGACCGTCGTCTGCAGCGAGGGGCCCAGGCGGGCCACCATCACGATCGCAAGCAGCATCCCTGGAAAGGCCAGCCAGGCGTCCATCACCCGCGAGAGGATCTGCTCGCCCCAGCCCCGGTGGTAACCGGCCAGCAGGCCCAGCCAGATCCCGGGCACGGCCGCCAGCAAGACGGACAGTATTGCGATCTGGAGCGCGATCCGCGCGCCGTAGAGCACACGACTGCACAGATCGCGGCCAAAGGCATCGGTGCCGAAGGGGTGGGCCAGGCTTGGCGGCTGAAGGCGGACGGCCGGCTGGATCTGCTCGGGTGCATAGCTGGTAAGGAGCGGCGCCAGCAGGGCCGCAAGGATCAGCAGGCCCACCAGCCCGCCCCCCAGGAGCAGGTTGGGGCGCGGGCCAGCCCGGCGCCGGGCACGTGGCGCATCGGCGCCAGCTGCCGCCGCCGGGAGGCGCCGCGCACCGCGAAGCGAACGACTGGCACGTTGTTCTGCGTTGAGCGCCATTCAGATTGCCTCGTGGCCGACCCGCGGGTCTAGCCAGGCGTGGGCCAGGTCTACCACGATGTTCAGCACCTGGTAGATCAGCGCGATCAGCAGTACGGCCCCTACCACCACCGGGAAGTCCCGGTCAAAGATGGCCTGGACCACCAGGCGGCCCAGTCCGGGCCAGGCAAAAACGGTCTCGATGATAAAGGCGCCGCCGAGCAGATGCCCGAGGTACAGCCCCAGCAGCGTAATCACCGGCAGGATGGCGTTGCGGACAATGTGGTCGCGCCAGACGAGGAGCTGGCTGAGGCCCTTGGCGTGGGCGGTGCGCACAAAATCGGCGGTCATTACGTCGAGCAGGCAACTGCGCACCAGGCGCGCGATCAGCGCAATCGCCGGGAGCGCGAGCGCCAGCGCCGGCAACACCAGGTGGCGCAGGCTCCCGGCGCCGAACACCGGGAGCCAGCTGAGCTTGAGCGCAAAGAACTGGATAAGCAGCAGCGCCACCCAGAAGGACGGCAGCGACTCGCCGAGGGTCGTCCCGGCCATCACTGCGAGATCCACGTAGCCGCCGGCGCGGGCGGCGGCCGTCAGCCCGGCGAGGAGCCCAACCACCAGGGCCAGAGCCAGCGACACCAGGGCCAGTTGCAGAGTCGCGCCGAAACGTTCGCGCAGCAACTCGACGACCGGGCGGCCAGAGACGACCGATGCGCCCAGATCGCCGCGCAACACAGCGCCCTCGGCGAAGCGAAGGTAGCGCAAGAGCAGCGGCTGGTCCAGGCCCAGTTCATGGCGCACCGCAGCGAGTTGCTCGGCCGAGGCCAGGTCGCCCACCAGCGTGTGGGCGACGTCGCCGGGCACCACGTCGAGCAGGGCGAAGACCAGGAAGCTCACGGCAACCAGCAGCAGCGCCGCGCTGACGAGCCGTTTGAACAGATAGCCGAGCATAACGCATCTAGCGCTGGAGCAGCTGTGCCTCGTTGAGCAGAACGCGGCCCATCGAGGCCAGCTGGAAGTCGTGGACCTTCGAACTGATCGCCAGGACATCCACCGGGATGTAGAGCGGCTGCCATGGCGCGTCGGCCATAATCAGCTTCTGCGCTTCGACGTAGTATCTGGCCCGTGCGACCTCGTCAAGCTCACGAGCAGCCTGATCGAGCAGTTCATCGACCTGCGGGTTACGATAGCCGAAGCGGTTCGAGCTGCCGATGCGACTGGAGTGCAGGTTGACGTTCAACACGTCGGCGTCGTTGCGATCGTAGCGCCAGAGCAACAGATCATACTGACCCTCGGTCGCCGCCTTGGCCGCGGTGGGCGTATCGAACTGCTGGATGTCAACGTTAACGCCGATCGCCTTGAACTGGCTCTGCAGCAAGGTGGCAACATCCTCGTTGGGCGCGCGGGCGAAGGTGAGCAGGGTCAGGGTGAGCGGCTGGCCATCTTTGCGCAGCGTGCCGTCGGCGCCAGGGGTGAAGCCCGCCTCGGCCAGCAATGCACTGGCCCGGGCCGGGTCGTAGCCGAGCTCGTACTGCTTGAGGCTCGGGTCGAAGCCGGGCAAGGTCGGCGCCATCGGGGCAAAGGCGACCTGGCCGGTGCCACCCAGCGCCGCCTGCAGGATCTCGTCCTTGTTGACGGCATGGGACAGAGCCTGACGTACCGTGACCTGGTCGAGCGGCGCCCTGGCGCAGTTGAAACCTAGATAGATCAGGCTATTGAGCTGTGTTTCGATCAGCTGGACATCAGGGTCAGCTTGCAGTTTACTGATCTGGGAGGGTGAATTGACAAAGATCAGATCGACCTCACCAGCCTGCAGCGCAGCCAGCTGGGTGCTGGCATCGGGGATGACCTTGAAGATCACCTGGTCGAGGTAGGGCGCCCCGGGGTTGCTGATTGTCGACGGTGACCAGTGATAGTCGGGGTTGCGCTCCAGGACGATCTCTGTGCCCTGCTGCCAGGACGCGAACTTGAACGGCCCGCTGCCCACCGGCTGCTGCCCGAAGGCATCGCCCGCCGCCTCAACCGCACCGGGGCTGACGATACCCGCATAGGGGGTGGCCAGGGTGCTGAAGAAGACTGCTGAGGGCTCGGCGAAGCTGAAGCGCACGGTGTCGTCATCGAGCGCCTCAACCCCGGTCATGCTGGCCAGGCCCTCGGCAGCCGAGGTCTTTGCCTCCTTGAAGCGATTGAAGGTGAAGACCACCGCCTCGGCGTTCAGGGGCGTGCCGTCGTGGAAGGTCACATCATCGCGCAGGGTGAAGGTGACACTCTTGCCATCGGGGGCGATCTCCCAGCTTGTGGCCAGATAGGGCTGGTAGCTGTTGTCCATGGCACGGAAGATCAGCGTATCGAAGATGTAGGGCAGGATGACATTCTGGCCGGAGCCGGGCGTGGCGTGGGGATCAAGGCTTGTCGGCTCCGCGGTGATCGCCCGACGAACTGTGCCGCCAACTGCTGGCGCAGCCGGCGCCTCGGTCGGCGCGGCGGCGGGCGCCTCGGTCGGCGCGGCGACGGGCGCCTCGGTCGGCGCGGCGGCAGGGGACTGAGCCGTTTGCCCACAGCCGGCGATGGCCAGGACCAGCAAGAGCAGAGCGAATGCGCGCAGCGTACCCATCCTGGAACCTCCCTGGAAACCTGTAGTACAGAGTCTGACGCGATGACCTTTAATATGCAATGCTAGCATGAGAAGCAATAGCTGCAAATGCTGTGCAGCAGGGGCGGCAAGCGGTTTAGCGCATCAGAGCGGGAAAGAGCACGACCAGCGCGATCGTTCGGTTATGAACTCTCAACCTGGAGGGACGCCTTGTTTCACTGGAGATATGCGGCGATCGCCCGGGCAAAGCCGGCGAAGGAGCTGAAATCGTCGGCGACGACGGCGGGTGTGAGCCCCAGGCGCCGGGCGTTGGCGGCGGTGTAGGGCCCGAAACAGCAGATCGCGCACTGGCGGTAGTCCCCCGGGTCATCGATCATGGCCAGCAAGCCAGCCACCTCGCCCGCACTGCTGAGGGCAAGCGCATCAACTGCCCCACGGCGGATCAACTCCAGTTCGATCGGGTAGTGCGCCCGGTCGACCAGGCGCGTGCGATAGGCAGGCACGCGGGTGACGTGCATGCCAATCCGCTGTAGCCCGGCGACAAAGGAGGGGATGATGTCGGGCTCAGGCATGCCCTCGACCAGTGGAGCCGGTACCAGGATGGCCTGCCCGGGGCTGGCCGGCAGTTGGGCCAGTGCGGCAACGATGCCCTGTGGGCTAGGCTCGGCCGGCAGCAAGTCGACCCGCAGCCCGAGCGTGGCGAGGCGCTCGGCATCCTGACCGATTGCGGCCAGCCGGCAGGCTTGCAGCGCCGTAGGTGGCAGCCCGAGGTGCGCACAGCGGTGGAGCAGGGCCTCGATCCCGTTGCGGCTGGTACACACAATCCAGTCGAAGCTGGCGCGCTGCACAAGGCAGTGATCGAGCGCCGTGTAATCATCGAGCAGCGTCGTGGCGATCGTCGGCATGAAGAGCGGCAGGCCACCGAGGTCGAGCAGGGCCGCGGCGAGGCGCAGGGCGTAGCTGCGCGGCGCGGTGATTACGATCCGCCTGCCGAAGAGGGGCTGCTGCTCCGCAGGCAGGAGCAGCGACGGTACTGGCTCAGGCATAGGCTTGCCAGGCTAGGCGCAACGAGCGTTCCCGCCCAGGGTAGCACAGATTGCGCCCGCAAAGAGTCAGCAGACGGCTACCCCGGGTGCAGAACACGCTATCGCAGGCTCTGGCTCACGGAGAAGCCGCGTTGGCTCGGATGTTCTGTCCGCCCCTAAACCCAGCCTGGGAGAGATTCTCTCATTCGTGTCAAGTGGCCAGTGCCGCTTTCGGTGATGCTTTGACCGGATCAAAGGGTTCCTGACGTTGAAACACTGCCCACGCCCAACACAATATCTTGCGGGCT
>Ga0272446_1003500_pt1 | contig 19673 bp, 13 predicted proteins | sample YNPCB0061_FD_194587 | JGI IMG/M metagenome (GOLD analysis project Ga0272446, IMG submission 194587) | Hot spring microbial mat communities from Yellowstone National Park, WY, United States - YNP-CB-006-1 | ecosystem: Environmental > Aquatic > Thermal springs > Hot (42-90C) > Sediment | place...
GATCGACGCGGCGGAGTTTGATAACGTCTTCCAATCGGCGTCCGGCGGCGCGAAAAAGATCCTCAAACACCCAGGGGTAGTTAAGTAAAGTGGGGCCGGTATCGAAGCGCAGCCCGCCGAGTTCCAGCCGGTTGGCCCTGCCGCCGGTGGTGGGGCCCGATTCAAAAATCCGCACCTTGTGCCCTGCGAGCCGCAGGTGAATCGCGGCGCTTAAGCCTCCCAAGCCGGCGCCGATGACCGTCACATCCAGAAGCGGGCCTCGCATCGAAATCTCAGAGCAGGCGCAATCGCCGGTCCCTCATTATAGTAGCCCAGCGTATGCCAGGGGCACCCGCCAATACTTGTCGCGAGGCAGCACCCGGAATTTTTCTATGGGGCTCACCGAGAGCCGCTTGGCCATCGGCGAGTCGCCGCTCAGGAATCTGCGGTTGAGCGCTTGATAGACTTCGATGCAAGCTCCGATGGCCGGGCGGCAGTCGCTGGCGAATGCGTTCAGATTCCTACGCGCGTAGTCGTAGCCCGACTCCGCCGTATCCGCCAAACGTCGTACGGCACGGCGCAAGGCGGGCTGGTTTTGGGGATGAAAGCAACTGCCAGGCTCTAGACCCTCCTGGGCCAGGATCTCGAGGGGCACATAGAGGCGCCCGCGCCTGCGGTCGTCGAACACGTCGCGGACGAAGTTCGTAAGCTGTAGTGCGATGCCGAGCTGGCGGGCGCATCGCAAGGCGTCATCGAGGGTCGCCTCCGGCGCTGGGCTATAGACATGAGTCAAGAAGTAGCCCACTACAATCGCGCTTCCATAGACGTACTCGTCGATGAGCGCTTCGAGGGTGGCGAACGGAGCGGGACCGGCGTCCCGCCTCATCGCGTCAAGAAACGATAGGTAATGCTCCGGAGGAATCCGGCGGCGCCGGACGACCTCGGCGAAACCTGCCAGGATCCAAGGAACGCCTGCCCGGACCCTATCCCGCAAACCCTCCACCGCGATCGCTTCCAGGTACCGTTTCGTCCAGGCGTCCAAAAGCGCGAGTTTCTCTTCCGGGGAAATCGGAAACGTGTCCACAATCTCATCCGGATAACGAACCGAAGCGTAAATCACCTCCACTTCGGCTCGTTTTTCGGGAGGCAGAAAGCGGGTCACCAGGAAGAAGCTGCTGCTGTAAGCTCGCAGGATTCCCCTCGCCTGGCGAGCCACGATGCGCCACGCAAGCGATTCGGTCCGCGCTTCGACCAGCGTCTGGGTAACCCTCCGATCCAGACGCGCCCAGCGCGACTGTTTCCAACTCACCTCCCCAGGCTAGCACGGGAACGAGCGCCGGGCTCAGCAAAGAAGCCAGGTTGGGACAGGGAAGGGGGCTTATGTCTGTTGTAAGCTAAGAGGGAACGAATCCCTTTTGTTGAAGGAGACCAGTATTCATGTCGGATGAACTCTCCCGGCGCAACTTTCTGCGCGATTCGGCGGGAGTGGCGATCAGCGCAGGTCCCGCCATTCTGCCGGCTCTCGGCCAAAACAAGAAGGTAAACGTCGGCTTCATTGGGACGGGCAGCCGCGGCAACCATGTGATGATCCAGGCTTCCAAGTCCGTGCTGAACGATATCGTCGTCACCGCGGTGTGCGATACCTATGAGGGCCACCGCAACCGGGCGAAGGACTTTGTCCAAACCACGTGGAAGATTACCCCGAAGACGTTTATTGATTATCGGGAGTTACTCCAGGACAAGTCCATCGACGCCGTCTTCATCTGTACGCCGGAACACTTGCACCATGAAATGGCCGTGGCGGCGCTCAAAGCGGGCAAAAACATTTATCTGGAAAAGCCCTTGGCCCACACCATTGAAGAAGGCTGGGACATCGTTAATTTGGCGGAGAAAACCGGCAAGGTCGTGCAGGTGGGCACGCAAAACCGCAGCAACTCCCTTTACATCCAAGCCCGGGACATGGTGAAACAGGGATTGATCGGCGAAGTCCACTACGTGCGGGCCTTTTGGTATCGCAACTCTTTGGAGAGCGAGCCCGCCTGGCGCTACGCCATCCCGCCGGACGCGAACGAACAGAACACGGACTGGAACCGGTTCTTAGGTCCGGCCAGAAAGCGCCCCTTCGACAAGCAGCGCTATTACCAGTGGCGGCTCTATTGGGATTACTCCGGCGGCATTTCCACCGACTTGCTGGTCCACCAGACCGACATCACCAATTTCGTGTGCGGCAAAACGGTTCCTACCTCCTGCGTAGCTTCCGGCGGCATTTACCGTTGGATCAAGGACGACCGCGAAGTGCCGGACTGCCTGAGCGCCATCTATGAGTACCCCGGCCGTTTCCACATCAACTATAGCTGCTACTTCGGCAACGACCATTTTGGCTATGGCGAGCAGTTTCTGGGCAACGAAGGCACGCTTGAAGTGTTAAACCGCCAGGAACTGCGCTTTTGGCCGCAAACCTTCCGCGGGAAGGCGCCCGAGCACATCAAGCAGCGCAAGCCGATTGAGGTGATCAAACCGCAGAACGACTTGAACGCCGTCCAGGAGCACGTGCGCAACTTCATCATGGCGGTGTTGGGTAAGGAAAAGCCTATCGCTCCCGCCAGCGTCGGCCAGGAAGCGGCCATCAGCGGCCACATGGCCACGTTGTCGTACAAGAGCAACAAGAAGGTCGTCTGGGATCCGAAGGCGAAGAAGGTCCAGTACCTGTAAGAGACCACATGGGCAGGGATGGCGGCCTGCTTCCCTGCCCGGCCCCAGCCTTGTTACAGGCCCAGCGCCACCAGAATCATGACTGCCGAGGCGGCCGGCAGCACGAGCAGCGCTTTCTTCAAACGTTTCGGATCCTCACCGGCGATGCCGCCGATGAGAGGGGAGCTCACCACTAATCCAAACCAGCCGGCGGTAACCGCGATTCCCGTGGCCGTGGCGGCCATGGCGCTGAACCGGGCGTTCACCACCGCCAGCGTCGTGGGAAACACGGGCGCCATGGCGATGCCCGCCAAAAACACCGTGACCCAAGCCAGAGATGCGCTCTTTGACTGAAGCATGATCAAGGTGGTGAGCGTCATCAGGGCGGCTGCCGCCACCAGCACTTGCTCAGGCGATACCCCGCTCAACACGCGCGAGACGGCAACGCGGCCCACCAGCAAGCCGAGAGCGAAGCCCAGCGATAATATAGTAAGCGCTTTGCTTTCCGCCACGCCTTGCGCGATCAGGTGCCGCGCCAGCCAGTTCCACACGCCGACCTCGCAGGCGACATAGAGAAAGAGCAGCAGCGCAAGCAGCAGCAAGCCCGGGTTGCTCAACAAGCTCCCTACCGCCGACACCTGGAAAGTCATCGCCCCGGCAGGCGGCGGCATGGGCGCGGCGCCATTGACGCCCAGGGTGATCAGCGTGAGCGAACCAGCAAACACGAGCAAACGCGCCGAGTTGTTTTCAAACAACCGCGCGGCCACCAACGGCGTCACCAGTCCGCCCAACCCGAAAAACAGGTTCAGCAGATTGTACACGCCGGCCATGGACAGCCACTCTACCTTGATATCGGCAGCCAGCGCATTGGCGCCGGTAACTACCACGCCGCCGCCGATGCCGAGCACCAGCATCATCGCCGCCACGGGGCCATAACCCTTGGCGGCTCTCAAGCCGAATAAGGCGATGGCGATCAGCGCCAGACCAAGCACCAGACCTATCTTCTTGCCTTGCGTATCGATCAGTGGCCCCACAAACAGGGAGCCGATCATCAGCCCGACGGCTTGCGTCATGGCGATGGTTCCGTTCTGTTTAGGCGTCAGCGAGAACCGCTTGGAGATGTCCGGCAGGATTGTGCCGAGCATCGCGGCGATCATGCCATACACGAAAATCGCGAGAACAGCGGCCAGAATCAGCATAAGTGGGAATCTTACCAAATCTGCGTTCGAAGTGTGGAGAAACTTCACGCGCCGATCCCCGAGAATGTGAGAGCACCCGGATCTGCCACTGTTTTCTGCCGCCACCACCCCTATTTGAGGGCCTACCGGATACCCGCAGAAGAGTTGGTTCCGATGTCCACTTGCGGGATTTAACAGAACCGCAATGGCTGGCTAAACTGGAAATAACACAATGCGAGAGAGTTGATGACTAGCGCGGGAATCAACAGATTCCCGACACGCAGTCTGAAAAACTCGGCCAGCCGGGCCACGGCAGGTTCGTTACCTCCGAGACGGGCCTGCCCCGGCTGGCTTTCCGTAAGTCACCAAAACCAGACCCGCCAGAGCCAGAATCAAGGTGCTGGGTTCCGGATTGTGAACCTCAGGCAGCTCAGATGACCCGCCCTGGATCGGATCCAAGCGGTAGGCGTACTCGATCCCGTTCAGAAGTCCGGTTCCGGCGATCTGACCTGCGTCGTTGATTCCTACCGCTTCAATCAGCGTCCAGCCGTCTGCGCCCGCCACCAGCGAGTTGAGATCCAGCAACACTCCTCCTCGGTATAGAAAGGCGTGAGTGACTTCCGATCCCGCCACCCAGGAATAACCCACCACGTAGCCTGAGTTATTGATGGCGGCGCCGAAACTGGCCGAGCCGCCTAAAGTGCCGAGATCCCGTAAGCCTGTCTCCTCGTCCCATACAAACGCGTGGAAGAAGCCGGAAGCCACCTGCGAGTGGCCCACCACTTGGCCTAAGTCGTTCAAGCCGAAGGCGTAGCTGGAGGCGCCGCCAAGGGCGCCGAGATCGCGCAGCCCGGTCACCGGATCCCAGAGAAAAGCGTGAAACACACCCGCTGCCGTCAGCGAGGCGCCCGCCGCTTGTCCAGCGTTATTCAACGCATAGGCGCTGCTCCAGGGTCCGCCCAGCGTGCCAAGGTCCTGCACGCGCCCATGGGAATACAGGAAGGCGTGGACCTCCCCAGAGGCGACCGTAGCGGCGCCCGCTACGCTCCCCGGAGCGTTAATGGCCAGAGCCCAACTGGGACCGCCTGCGAAAGCCATCAGCTCGAGGTTTCCGCCGTTCCAAACGAATGCCCGTTCGCCGCCGGCCGTGTAGGCAGTGCCGGCGACCGTCCCCGAACTGTTGATGGCGCCAGCTCGCGTTCCGGCGCCGGCGTGCCGCGAACCTCCAGCCGGGCTGAAGACCGCCGCGGCCGTCGTCCCGTCTTGGTTCACCCGCCAACCTGCCACTTCGCCGGCATGGTTGATGGCGACAGCCCGTCCGGGTCCGAGATTGACGATTTCATAAATGGGGGATGCCTGCGCCCTTGCGGCTCCGCTCCACGCCGCCGCTGCCACACACAGGTATGGTAGGCCCGTCCGTAGTCCTCTCATGGATGCTTATGCCTTCAGTATTCCCATTGTGAAGCGATTTGAGAAGAGCCCAACCGGTCCATTTTGTAGCACATCCAAGCTGAGAAGTACCGTAACACATTCCCCGTACGTTATATTCGAGGTTATTGCCTCATGGACTTGCGTCCCCCGGAGTGGATCAACCTTGCTGCGATGGCCGTGTTCGCCGCCCTGGCGCTGGTGCGAACCATGGATCCGAAAGCGCGCGCCAGTGTGTTGGCGCTTGCAGCCCTGGGCGCCGCAGCCACGGTCTGCGGACTCCGGGCTCATGAGTGGTGGGGACGTCCGACAGGCGACGCGCTGCGGGATTGGCTTCCGGTGGTGCTGATCTTAGTCCCATACTGGCAGGCAGGCCAGTTTGACCGGCATCCCTCCGCCGCCTTGGAGAAACGTTTTCTTGACTGGGACCATCGCCGCTTGAGCGTTCTGCTGGCTGCCGTGCGCCAGCGCCCCTGGGTTGGCCGTTACTTGGAAACCGCCTACCTGCTGTTTTACACTCTCAACCCGCTGGCTCTGGCCGTGCTGTACTGGACACGCAACACTTGGTATGTAGACAAGTTCTGGCTATGGGTCTTGCCGCCCACCTACTTGTGCTATGTCCTGCTGCCGTTTGTGCAGACGCGTCCTCCTCGCGCGCTGGGGAATGAGTCTCCGCCGCAGGCGGCCCGGAGCGTCAACCTGTGGTTGCTCGATTCGCTCAGCATTCAGGTCAATACTTTTCCGAGCTGCCATGTGGTGGCTTCCCTAGCCGCTGCGGCGGCGATGCTCGAAGTGGTCCCCTTGGCCGGCGTCCTCTTCTTGTGGGCCGCGTTCAGCGTAGCAGCCGGCGCCGTGCTGGGACGCTATCACTATCTTGCCGACGCCGCCGCGGCCGCCCTTCTAGTAGCTGCGCACGGCGCCGTTTTGGCGGCTTGGCGCTAAAAAACGTACCGCAAGGCGAACTGCACCACCCGGGCGGAGGCATCGCTGCGCGATGCACCCACGTAGTTGAACGGATTGTACGTGCTCGAAATCCGCCCGAAGTTCTGGTTCAGCGTGCTGGCCGTAGGAAACGAGAAATGCGGAGTGTTGGTAGCCCCGTACATTTCGGCGCGGAAGGTAAGCCGGTGCGCTTCGCGCCAGGGCATCGAAAAGCTCTTGTAAATGCCCAGGTCGACGTTCATCAGGCCTTGCCCGAAGAACACGTTGCGCCCCAGAGCGCCCGCGCCGGTCCCGCCGGGATCGAAGGGGCGCTGGGCTTGCGGAGTGCGCACGTTGGGGAAAAAGCCGTCCAGCGGAAGCTGTTCAGTCGAAATCTGCGCGCCGGTCTTGGGGTTCGTGCGCGCGTTGTCCACGGAACGGCCAAACAGGGACTGATCCACCAGCACAGGCCGGTCATTGGTGACGCCATCGGCGTTCATGTCGTAGCCTGCGGTCACAGTGAACGGATTGCCGCTGGCAAATGTGGAGTTCGTGGTCAGCGTCCAGCCTCCTAAGGCTTGCCTGAGCAAGGCGGTTTTCGCCTTCAGCTTGGGCAGCGAATAGCTGAAGTTCATATTGACGCGATGGCGCTGGTCAAAATCGCTCAGACCGCGCGTGCTGATCGCGGCCCCAAATTCCGACAGGGGGTTACCCTGGGTGACGTCCGAGCCGGTGTCCATGGTCTTTCCAAAGGTGTAGCTCAAGCGCCAGTGCATGTTGTGCGAGTAGCGCTTGGTGACCGACAGCCGCATGGCGTTGAAATAGGTCCAGGCATTGTTGCGGATGTTGATCACATTGCTGTACCGCGGATCCGGACGGCGGTTGTTGGTGCGCGGCTGGGCAATCGAGATGTAGCCTGGCGCGGGGTTGGTGTTGCCCAGGTTCGGATCGATCTTGTCGTACAAAATGCCAGTGACAGGATCTGTGAACGGAAAGCGGGCGCGGTTGGTCACCTGATTCTGAAGCATCCCGATGCCCCGCGTGCGGTTGTAGCCTATGCTCACAGAAATCAATCCGGGCAACTGGCGCTCCACGGTGAAATGGTATTGCTGCACTGAGGGCATCCTCAATCCGGGATCGACGCTTACCGTGCTAATGCGCCCCGTGGCGGCCATACCCGGCTGCCAGGTGAAGTCACCCCACGGCTGGGCGACGTTAAAGGTCGGATCAAACGAACGATAAATGCCGTAAGGAGGCAAGGACCTCAAGCTGGCGCCGCCCTGAGAAAACACCGACTGGAAAATGCGATTGTGAAACAGCCCGAACCCTCCGCGAACCGCCGAGCGCCCAGGGCCGCCGGTCATCCACCGCAGGACTCCCGTTTCGGATCTTGGGGACCAGGCGAAGCCGAAGCGTGGTTGATAGCCCTCCTTGAACGTATCGAAGGGATAGAAAATCTTACCATTCACTTCGGTCGGTTTCAGCACCACTTCCCAGCGAAATCCGAGGTTCAGAGTAAGATTTTGAAGAATCTTGATGTCATCCATCACATACTGGTTGAACTCGCCCAGGCGATTGAAAGTGGTGAAGTTCCCCCAGCCCTTTTCGAAGCTGGTCACATATCCGCGCAGGAAGTTCTCCCAACCCTCATACCGGGTGGGCGAACCTAGCAGTCCGGTGGCGCCGAAGGTCCACCATCCGCGCGAGTAATTGTCCGCCAAGTCGTCCAGGTGCTGTCGCCTCATATCGACGCCGGCTTTCAAAATATGCTTTCCGCGGACGTGGGACAAATTGTAGACGAATTGGTAATCGGTCTGATACCGATGGATAGGGAACTGCCCGGCGCTGCCCATCGTGGTGGTGGTGTAAGCAGAGGGGTTAGAAATACGAACGATGGGGGTGTCGTTGCCGGAAGAGATATCCACCAGCGTCGTTCGCAGTCCGAGTCCAAAGCGGAATTCACCCCAGGTGGTGGCGCTGAACATGTGCGTCTGCGTCACGCCTACGTTTTGCTGGCGGTTGTTTTGGAAAGCGGTCTCGCCCTGGATGAGCGGATAGGGAAAGCGCTTCTGCCGGCTATATTGATAGCGGACCGCGAAAGAATCCCGGGAACGGGGATTCCAATCCAGCCGTCCGGAATAGTCCTGGTCCGGATAGCTGGCGGGCTTGGTTTCCGTGTAGCAGTGGTCGCACAGGTTGGGGTTATTGGGCTGCACGCGCGGGAAGCGGTCGAGGATGCTTTGAAGGAACTGCCGGTCGGCTTCCAGGTTGGGATGCTCGGAGGGGCGGAGGCAAAGGCGGCACTCTCCCACCTGAATGCGGTCGGTGGGCAGGAAAATCCAACGGGTGAAGGTGTTGTATTGGCGCAAGCGCGTCTGCTCGAACGTCCCGAAGATGAAGAGCTTGTCGCGGACCAGGGGGCCCCCGGCAGTCCCGCCGAATTGGTTCCGGCGATAGGGCGCACGCGGAGAAACCATGCTTCCGTCGGGCCTGCGGCCGCTGGCGTTGCCGAAGAAAGAGTTCGCATTTAGCACCTGGTTCTGGAAATACTCATACAGGTCCCCGTGCCAGCGGTTCGTTCCGGATTTGGTCTGCACGAGCACGACCGCGCCCCCCGCCCGGCCAAACTCGGCCGAGTAAGCATTGGTCAGCACCTGAAATTCCTTGATGGCGCTGATATTGACGTTCTGGCGGTTGGATCCCTCCGAAGAGTCGTCGTTATTCACGCCGTCGATCTGAAACGCCGCCGAGCGGCTGCCGGTCCCGTTGAAGGACACGTAGCTTCCCGACGACAGCGTCGGATTGTTGACCCCGGAGAAACCTCCGGAGGTCTGGAAGCCGGGCAGCATTTCGACCAGAGACAGAATGTTGCGCGACGACAGAGGGCGGTCTTCAATCGTCCGCTGGTCAATGTTGGACTTAACCTCTCCGGTGGATGTCTCGATCAGCGGAGCTTCAGCGGTCACGGTGACTTCGGTGGCGACGCTGGCGGGCTTCATCGGAAAGTCGAGCGTGTAGGTGGTGTTCAGGGACACCGACGCCACCCGCTTGACGGTGGCGAAGCCCTGGGCTTCGGCTGAAATCTCGTATTCGCCGACGGGCAGGAATGTGAGTTGATAGTATCCTTCCTGGTTGGTCGAAGTATGACGCGCCATGCCTGTTTCAAGGTTCTTCACGGAAACCTTTGCGCCGGGCACCATCGCGCCGGTCGGGTCGGTCACATGGCCCTCGAAGGTCCCAGTAACGGTTTGGGCGGTCGCTAAGGCAGCCCACACACCCACGGCGGCGACTACGCAGATCGTCTGGCTTTTATGGTTCATACCTACCCCTTCGGCGCAATTGTACCCCTTTCGGAAGGAAAAGTAACAAGCCGGTTTTCCGGGCCTCCGCCGTTCAGGTGCGGTAGCTGGCGTTGATGTCGATATAGCCGTGGGTCAAGTCGCAGGTCCAAAAGCGCGAGGCGCCGCGCCCTTTGCCGAGGATACGGAACAGGATGTGGCACTGGCGGGCGTCGAGCTGGCGTTTCAAGGCGGGCTCGTCGAATTCGGCCGCCAAGCCGCGGCGGCACACCAGCACCCCCTGGAGATAGATGTCCACCTTGGCGGGATCGAAAGCCACCCCGCTATAGCCTGCCGCGGCCAGGATGCGTCCCCAGTTGGCGTCGGAACCGGCAATGGCGGTCTTCACCAGCGGCGAATTGGCGATGGCGCGCGCGATCCGGGCGGCTTCGGCTTCGCTTCCGGCGCCGTGCACCTCGATGGTAATCAATTTCCGCGCGCCCTCGCCGTCGCGGGCGATCTGCATCGCTAAATCCTGCAACAGGTGGGTGAGAGCGCCTGAAAACTGGTCATGATCGGCGGCCTCCAGGCGGACGCCCGAAGCCCCATTGGCCAGCAACACCAGCGTGTCGTTGGTCGAGGTGTCGCCGTCCACCGAGAGGCGGTTATAGCTCAGCTCCGCGCCCCGGCGCAGCATTCTGCGCAGGACAAACGCCGGCACGGAGGCGTCGGTCATGACAAAGCCCAGCGTGGTGGCCATAAGCGGCTGAATCATCCCGGAGCCCTTGGTCATGCCCGCCATGCGCACCACGCCGCCTTGGAGCGCCACCTCGGCGAACGCGGTTTTCGCCACCGTGTCGGTGGTCAGGATCGCTTGGGCCACTTCCTGGAATTTCTCGGGCGAAAGTGCGGCGGCAAGCCCCGGCACGGCACGGGTCACGAGCGTGGCGTCCATCTCGACGCCGATCACGCCTGTGGACGCGGGTAGCACCTGCTGAATGGGGGTCCTAAGGGCTTTGGACACCGCGCGGCAGCACTCCACCGCCACCCGCCGCCCGGTTCGCGTGGCGCAGTTGGCGTTGCCGGCGTTCACCAAAATCGCCGACACCACTCCGCCGCTAGCCTTTAAATGCTCCCGGGAAAGAACTACGGGCGCCGCTTGCACCCGGTTGCGGGTGAAAACGGCGGCTGCCTTGGCGGCAGGGCTGGAGACGATCAAAGCCAGGTCATTCTTACGGACTTTCCGGATGCCCGCGTACGTGGCTGCGTATTGGTATCCGAGAGGCAGATTCACTTCGGCTGTTCTCCCAATGTCTCATTCTCGAGGACACGCTGGCCGTTCAGGAACTCGGAGGCTGACATGCGCTTGCGGCCCTCCATATGCAGTTCCAGCAACTCGAGCGTGGATCCGCCGCCGCAAGCGGCCAGCAGCCGGCGGCCGGCGGGGTGCAGCGTGCCCGGCGCGCCGGTGTCCCGCTCCGGCGCGACGCGCGCCTTCCAGACGTGCAGCAACTGGCCGCGAAAGTAAGTGTAGGTCCCGGGCCAAGGCAGGAAGCCGCGGCAGCGGTTGAAAATGGTCTCCGCCGGCCAGTTCCAGTCGATGAGCCCGTCTTCCCTTTTGAGGATCGGCGCGTAGGTCGCCAGAGAGTGGTCTTGCGGGAGGGGTTTCAGCGTCCCGGCCTGCAAACCGCGCAGAGTGGCGGCCAGCAAATCGGCCCCCATTACGGCCAAGCGCCCGGCCAACTCCGGCGCTGTTTCCTCCGGACCGATGGTGGTTTCCCGGCTCATTAAAATGTCGCCCGTGTCCAAACCGGCATCAATCCGCATGGTGGTGACGCCGGTGACCGTTTCTCCCCGGGCAATCGCCCACTGAATGGGCGCCGCCCCGCGGTAGCGCGGCAGCAGGGAGGCGTGCACGTTGATGATGCCCAGCGGGGGCAAGTCGATGATGGATTGCGGAATGATCTGGCCGTAACCCACCACCACCATGACCTCCGGTCCGATGGCGGCAATCTGTTGCACCACTTCAGGATTGCGGATCCGCTCCGGTTGCAGCACCGGAAGTCCCATCCGCAAAGCCGCCTCTTTCACCGGCGAGGCGGCAGGCTTCCGGCCGCGGCCGCTGGGCCGGTCGGGCTGTGTGAAAACGGCCGCGATTTGGTGACCTTCGGCGGCCAGCCGCTCCAGAGAAGGAACGGCGAAAGCCGGCGTGCCCAAGAAGATGGTTTTCATCGCCCGGCGGCGCCTACCATTCCTTGTTTTTTTGCAGCTTGCGGATCTTGCGCCGTATCAGATCGCGCTTGAGCATGCTGATATGGGAAAGATAAAGGCGGCCATTCAAGTGGTCCACCTCGTGCTGAAAAGCGCGCGCCAGCAAGTCGTGGCCGGTCTTTTCGAACCACTGCCCCTTGACGTCCTGGGCGCGCACGGTGGCGGTCTTGGCGCGGCGCACCTCCTCGCGGAATCCCGGGACGCTGAGACACCCCTCTTCACAGACTTGGCTGCCCTCGGTGGCGATGATTTCCGGGTTGATCAGGACCAGCTTTTCGCCCGGATCCTCGCCGTTGGAGGTGTCAATGACGGCGATCCGCTTAGAGATTCCAATCTGCGGGGCGGCCAGCCCCACCCCCCGCGCGGCGTACATGGACTCAAACATGTCCTCGATCAGTTGATGGAGTTCGGGCGTATCGAACTCCGTGACAGGAGCGGCAGGAGTTTCGAGAACGGGATCGCCGAATTTCACTACTCGATAGATCATCAGAACTTCTCCAACTGTTCCAGGTAGCCCCGGAAGTTGCGGCTCGTCTCCGCCAGAGAATCGCCGCCGAACTTTTCCAGAAACGCCTGAGCCAGCACCAGCGCCACCATCGCTTCGCCGATCACGCCCGCCGCCGGAACCACGCAGACGTCACTGCGCTCGTAGGCCGCCATCGCGGGTTCGCGCGTTTCCAAGTCGACGGATTCCAATGGCCGGCGCAGCGTAGAAATGGGCTTCAGCAGGCCACGGACCACGATGTCCTGCCCGTTGGAGATACCTCCCTCCAGCCCTCCCGCCCGGTTGGCGCCACGACAGAACGAACGGCGCTGTTTGTCGTAATGGATCGTATCTTGAACTCGTGAGCCGAAGGCCGCCGCACCCTCGGCGGCATGGCCGATTTCTACGCCCTTTACTGCCTGGATGGAGACGATCGCCTGCGCCAGCCTCCCATCGAGACGGGTGTCCCAGGCGATGTGGGAACCCAATCCCGGGGGGACATTGTGCGCCACTACCTCGAAAACTCCACCGATGGTATCGCCCGTCCGCAATGCTTCATCCACGACTTGGCGCATGCGGACCTCCGTTTCCGGATCCACACAGCCCAGCACTACTTCCGGCTTCTGGCTTAAACTCTTAATCTCTTCCCAGGACGCAGCGCGCTCCAGCCGCACGGTTCCCACAGCCACCACATGGCTGAGAACCTCGACGCCAAACTGGGCCAAGAACTGCTTGACGAGCGCTCCCGCCGCGACCCGGGCGGCGGTCTCGCGGGCGCTGGCGCGTTCCAGGATGTAACGAGCCTCGGGCAGGTTGTACTTCAGGCAACCGGCTAAGTCGGCATGCCCCGGGCGCGGCCGGTTCACCGGCCGGTATCTTTCCGCTGCGCCCTCGTAGTTTTCCACGGGAAGGACATCGCTCCAGTTGGCCCAATCGCGGTTGCGGATGATCATAGCCACCGGCGAGCCAATCGTCCTCGAGTGGCGCACGCCGGACACGATCTCCACGGCGTCGCTTTCGATTTTCATGCGCCCGCCGCGGCCGTAGCCTTGCTGGCGCCGCCACAACTCCCGGTTGATAAGCTCCAGCAAAACCGGAACGCCGGCGGGCAGTCCCGTTACCGTGGCCACCAGACACTCGCCGTGCGATTCCCCCGCGGTTTCAAAACGTAACATGATCTGGAATTGGGGATTTCCCGGAACTCTTTTCCATGTTAGCGAAGCCGCACGGTTCCGCTCAACTCTGTGCTTCCTGGAGCCCTAAAATCCGCCAAGGTGGAGCGGATTCTATGAAAATCCGAAGGTTTTTGTTTCAGATCCGCTCATCTGTTGGTAACATGGAACATAGAGGCCGGCTGGTGCGCCAGTTTTTGGCAAGATAGTTGCACGGGACCGGCGGGGGAAGTGTAATAAGAGAATGCGACGGGGGCTCACAGACCAGCTTGTCGGCGCGCTGCTTTTAAGCGTGACAGCGGCGGCTGTGATTGCGGGCTTCATTAACTTTCAGCAACAGAGAAAATTCCGTCTGCCGGAAGACGGCGCCATCTGGGTGGACCGGGACGCGCGGGTGGAAGCCTTGCATGTTCCCGCCAACAGTCCGGCGGGGCGCGCCGGTTTGCGCACCGGCGACGAGCTTCTGCGGATCAACGGCTACCGCGTTGGCGAAGCCTCCGAGGTCACCAAGATTCTGCTAGGCATCGGCGCTTGGCAAAAAGCCGACTACTTAGTGCGGCGCTCGGGGGTGGAAGTTCCGGTCAAGGTCACGGTAGCCGAACATACGCCTCCCAACGCCCTTTACTATCAGTATCTGGTGGCTTTGGCCTACCTGGCCATCGGGCTTTTCGTGTTTTTCCGCCGGGGCAGCGCGGAGCGCGCCGTGCACTTCTACATCTTGTGCTTGGCGTCGTTCATTCTGTGTTCGTTCCATTACACCGGCAAGCTCAACAATTTTGACAAGGTCATCTACTGGGGCAACGTGGTGGCGGGTGTCCTGGCGCCCACCTTGTTCCTGCACTTTTGCCTGACCTTCCCGGCGCCCCGGAAGTGGATGAAATACCGCGCCAGCGCCGTGGCGTTGTATCTGCCGGCCGGGCTTCTGCTCGCCCTGTACGCAGGAGCGGCTTCGGGCGTGATGCGAACTGCGATTCCGCTGCTCGAGCTGCGCTGGCTGCTCGACCGGGTTTGGATGCTGTTCCTGACGGGCATGTACTTACTCGGCGCTGCCGTGCTCAGCTTGCGCTACCGCCGCACGGGTGAAGACCCGATCGTCAGGCAGCAGCTCAAGTGGTTGAGGAATGGCGCGGTTTTCGGGATCCTGCCGTTCGCGGCCTTATATGCGCTGCCTTATGCCCTCGGAGTGGTGGAGAATCCGCTGGTGGAGGCGGCGGTGCTATCGCTGCCGTTGGTCCCGCTCACTTGGGCTTGGGCGATTGTGCGTTACAGGCTGATGGACGTCGACGTCATCTTCCAGCAGGGCTACGTACATACCTTGGCGACGCTTTCGGTCTTGGGGGTTTTCTACGGGCTCATCTTTTCGCTAGGCAAGTTCGAGGATTTGAGCTCGTCGGCGATCATTCTGCTGATTCTGATCGCGACGTTTATCTTCCAGCCTATCCGGAACTGGATTCAGGAACAGCTCGATCGGTACGTGTTTTACAAGGAGAGCTACGATTACCGCCTGACGCTCATCGAGTTCGCCCGGGAGTTGGGTTCGGAAACCGATTTGCCCAGGATGCTTACGGCGGCGGCGGAGCGGATCCGGTCGACGCTGTCGATTGACCGGGTGGGGTTCTTCCTGGCGCCGGAAGACGGCGGTGGGACTTTTCGTCTGGAGTTGTTGAGCGGGGCGGCGAAGCCTGCGCCCGACGAACTCGACCTTTCGTTCCTCCCGGCTCAGCCATCCAAGCCGTACTTGTTTTTCGAGCGAACCCGGGGAACGCTGGATGTGGTCTTCGCTCACTGGCCGCTCTCTGTTCGCCAGACGGTGGCGGCGTTAGACCTCACGTACTACATTCCTTGCGTCGTGCGCGGGCGCACCATTGCTTACCTGGGCGCCAGCCGCACGTTGAAAGGCGAGTTTCTGACCAGCGACGATCTGGAATTGCTTCAGACCATCAGCGGCTACTTGGCCATCGCCATCGAGAACGCGCGCCTGTACCGCTCACTCCAGCATAAGGTGGAGGAGTACGAGAGGCTTAAGGAATTCAGCGAGAACATCGTTGAATCGATCAACGTCGGCATCCTGGCCGCGGATTTGGAAGACCGAGTGGAGAGCTGGAATAGCCGCATGGAGCAGTTGACCGGAATTAGCCGGGAGCAGGCTTTGGGGAAGCGCCTGTGCGAGCTCTTCCCGCCTCTTTTGTGCGAGCAATTCGAGGCGCCGCGGGGGCAGAGCGGCATTCATCACATTTACAAGTTCACCATTCCGGCGGGCGGCGGCCGCTCGTCCGGCAACGGCCAAAATGGAAACGGCGGCGGCGCGGCGGTGTTCCCGCGGGAGATCACCTGCAACATCGCCATCGCGCCGCTGGTGGCCAAAGACGCCCGACAAATCGGGCGCCTGATTATCTTCGACGACATCACCGAGCGCGCCGAGCTGGAGCGCCAGCTCATCCAGGCTGACAAGCTCTCATCCATCGGGCTGCTGGCTGCGGGCGTGGCGCACGAGGTCAACACGCCGCTCACCGTGATTTCGACCTATGCGCAAATGCTGGCTCGCCAAATGTCAGGCGACGATCCCAAAGCCGCCATGCTGGAAAAAATCGCCCGGCAGACCTTTCGAGCTAGCGAGATTGTCAATTCTTTGTTGAACTTCTCGCGCACCTCGACCACGGACTTCGAAGACGTCGATCTGAACCGGGTGGTTCGTGAAACCGCAAGCTTGATTGAACCTCAGTTGAGCAAAGCCGGAGTGAAGCTGGAGCTCGAATGCGAAGAGCCCCTGCCGCCCATGCGGGGCAATGCCGGCAAGCTGCAACAGGTCTTTCTCAACCTTTTCTTGAACGCACGCGACGCCATGGAGGGGGGCGGGACCCTGAGCGTGAAGACGTGGACGGAGAACGGAGTGGCGCGGGTCTCGGTGTCGGACACCGGTCAGGGCATCCCGCCGGAACTGGTGCCCCGCATCTACGATCCGTTTTTCACCACCAAACCGGCGCGGAAGGGTACTGGTCTGGGGCTGGCGGTTACCTACGGCATCGTAAAGGAGCACGGCGGTTCGATCGAAGTGGAAAGCCGCCCCGGCGCCGGCACATGCTTCCGCCTGGAATTCCCACTGACGAGGAAACCCGTTCATGTCTGAAGCCGATTTCGTGGATCTGCCGGGGAGCGACCCCGCGCGCGGCCGCATCCTGGTGATTGACGACGAGCCGGATATCCGGGAAAGCCTGTACGATCTTCTCACGCTGGAACGCTATCAGGTGGAAACCGCGGCGACCGCCGCCGAAGGGCTCAAGAAGCTGGACAGCGCTCCGTTCGACTTCGACCTGGTGTTGCTGGACCTGATGTTGCCGGACCGCTCGGGGCTGGACGTGCTGCGCGAATTGCGGGAACGCGACAAGTCCACGCCCATCATCATGATTACGGCTTTCGGCAGCGAAGAGGTGGCCGTCAGCGCCCTAAAGTCGGGGGCCAATGACTATTTCGCCAAACCCTGGAAAACCGAAAAGCTGCTCATTGAAATCGACCGCACCGTGGCGCGCCGGCGCCTGGAACGGGAGAACATCGAACTCAAACGGGCGCTGCGCGAGCGGTACGGGTTTCCGAACATCATCGGCAAGAGCGACCGGATGCACCGCGTCCTGGATCTGGTGGCGCAGGTGGCGCCCAGCCGCGCCAATATCCTGATCACGGGGGAAACCGGCACCGGCAAGGAACTCATCGCCAAGGCGATTCACGCCAACTCCCCGCGGGCGGACCATCCTTTTGTGCCCGTCAATTCAGGATCTATCCCGCATGACCTGCTCGAGTCGGCCCTATTCGGCCACGTGAAGGGCGCCTTTACCAGCGCCATTGCCGCCCAGAAAGGATATTTTGAAATCGCGCACCGCGGCACGATTTTCTTCGATGAAATCGGCACCATCACGCTGGACGCCCAGGCCAAACTGTTGCGGGTGATTCAGGAGCGCGAATTCCGGCCCCTCGGTTCGACCGAAACCATAAAAGTGGACGTGCGCATTCTGGCGGCCACCAACATCGACCTGAAGCGCGCCGTCGAAGAGGGACGCTTCCGGGAAGACCTCTATTACCGGCTGAACGTCATCAACATCGCCTTGCCCCCATTGCGGGACCGCAAAGAGGACATCCCACTGCTGGTGGAGCACTTCTTCAACAAATATTGCCGCGAAAACGACCGCTTCCTGGATCCGGACGGGCGTTCCATTCTGCGTTTTGACACCGAAGCCATGCAAGTCCTGATGGACCATAACTGGCCCGGCAACGTGCGCGAACTGGAAAACGTGGTAGAGCGCGCCGTCGTGCTGGCTTCGGCGCCGGTGGTCTCCGTGGACGTCCTGCCGGAGTATCTGCTGCAAGCCGGCGGGCGCCTCATCCGGCGGGACGCCAGCGGTTCCCTGCCCCAGGATGCCTCCCTGTTCGAGATCGTTGCGGACTTCGAGCGCCGCACTATCATCGAGGCGTTGGAGGCGGCCAACTGGAGCCAGACCGAAGCCGCCGAAAAGCTGCATGTGCCTCTTTCCACGCTGAATCAGAAAATCAAGCGCCTGAATATCGAGGTGCGCAAGAAAACTCCTTCAACCGCCTGATGCGGTTACCTTCCTAACACATTGAAAATAAACCGATTGTAAATTTAACATTGACAGGTCCTGAGAATACTGGTAAGCTGAGGACTTCGTTGTCGTTGTGGGCATTGCATGGGTCATGCCCGCAAGCCTGGGCGTGACTCTCTAGAGTCACCTTTACGGGGGAGGCCGTTCTCCCGGCGAGGATCATGAAGCAGCCATATTTCATCGTCGTACTGGCGCATTCCATGCACGGCCGTCTACGGCGGCTGCAAATTCCCCAAAGCGCGGTGTATGTGGTGCTGGCGCTGGCCTTGTTAGGCTGCGTCTCGCTGTTTGGGATGGTATCGAGTTACGCGCGAATGGCGTGGAAGGTGGCGAATTACAACGCGTTACGCGAGGAGGTCCAGTCTTTGCGATCGCGCTACGCCGCCCTGGAAAGCTCGGCCAACCAGACCAAAGAACAACTGGCTACGCTACAGATGTTCGCCACGGAAGTTTCCCTGGCCTACGGCATCAAACAGAAGCTGGAGGGACCGTCGGATATATCCCGCGAAGGCAGGCTGGTTCCTACGTACACGGAGACGCTGAGCGAGTACAACTTCTTGAAGAGCGCCAGCCTGTCAGGTTCTGGGCGGCGATCCTTCTATTTGTGGCGGAATGCGCAGTTGAGGCCCAGCCTCTGGCCGATCCAGGGCCGCCTGATGAGTCATTTCGGACGGCGTAACGATCCGTTTTCGGGCGAGCACCGCTTCCACACAGGCGTGGACATCTCCGCGCCGATGGGGAGTCCGGTTCGCGCTGCGGCCGACGGCGTGGTGAGTTTCGCCCAATATTCAGGCGGATACGGGCGGCTAGTGGTGATCCGGCATGGGGACTTCGAAACCTTTTACGCGCACCTTTCGAGGGTCCACGTGGTGGAAGGGCAGGAAATCCGCAGGGGCGAGATCATTGGCGCGGTTGGCATGAGCGGGCGGGCGCAAGCCCCGCATCTGCACTATGAAGTCCGCCAGCGCGGCACGCCGGTAAATCCGTACACGTTCCTGGCGCGCAGCACGGTGGCGCAGTCGGCGGCCAAGAAAGACCTGCCGTTTTAGCGGTCTCTGATCATCGGGACTGCGATCCCACCCTCTGCGGCTCCCTCCTTCTGGCCCCAGGAAACGATTTTGCTGCTTTCTCCTTGACCTGCCAGCGATAGCGTGGCGTTACGCCTCTTTGAGGTTGGCTTTGGCCAGCACGGCTCGCAAGTGAGCCAGCGCCTCGCGGTAGTTCTTGCTGCCGACGTATTCCAGAATGAGCGGCGCGCCGGGCGTGCGTTCTGACGCCAGCGTGACGAACTTCAGGTAGTCGAGATCGCCCTGACCGGCGGGCACGCCCCGGGTGACGTGCAACTTGCGGTCTTTGGCGTGAAAGCAGCGAATCCAGGGCTGGAGCTGCCCGAACATCTCCTCCAAGTCGTTGACCTCCAGCAGGTTCGCCGGATCCAGCAGGCAGCAAACGCGCGGCGAACCAACTTCTTCCAAGAAGACACGCAAGCGCTTGGCGCTGGCGAAGATGCTGTAATAGACGGCCTCTAACAGCACCGTCGCCTGATGATCCGCGGCGATCTTGGCCAGTTCCTGGACCGTGGCGGCCGCCAGCTTCCACACTTCGTCCTGGAGGTCGTACGGGATGCGCGGCGCCGGTCCCGGCGGTATGTAATGCCC
>Ga0272446_1003501_pt1 | contig 19670 bp, 26 predicted proteins | sample YNPCB0061_FD_194587 | JGI IMG/M metagenome (GOLD analysis project Ga0272446, IMG submission 194587) | Hot spring microbial mat communities from Yellowstone National Park, WY, United States - YNP-CB-006-1 | ecosystem: Environmental > Aquatic > Thermal springs > Hot (42-90C) > Sediment | place...
GATTAGTCGAAACCGAAGAATCGTATACGTCTCAAGCCTCGTTTTTCGATAATGACTTCTTGCCTACGTTCGGCGAAAAACCTGAAGGGTGGAAGGCATCAGGAAAACGAATTCTTAGAGGTCTGTACCGAACTGCTCAAGGATGGCTTATCAATGCAGACTGTAATGGAGCCTGCAATATCATGAGAAAGGTAAGCACAAAGCTCAATATCGATTTGAGTGGAGTATGTAGAGGGGCTCTGGCAGCCCCTTCTAAGGTCAAGTTAGAGCAGATTGGCTTTGCTCTAGCCTAACTCAGAGAAGCCTCGCCGTTCCACGGCGGGGAGTGTCACTGGTTCTTAAAGGCATAGGAGCCACGATACTGGGTGAGCTGCCCCAATTCGGTTAGCGATCGCGTTCCTGAGTAGAGTTGATCATTAATTTCCCACGTAGGATAGCCTTGAATCCCCTTTGCCCGGCAGCGCTCTACTTGGGGGTTGGCACCATTGGGATCACATTCAACGTAGGTGAGTTCACGGACGGCTTCTTTGCCAAATAGTTCTTTTTGATCGTGGCAGTGGCTACACCAATAGGCACCGTACATCACGGCACCGCTTTGGGTTAGATGGCGTGCCAAGGCAATTTCCGCAGGCCCAGAGGTATTGACGATGGGTATCCCAGGGCCACTGTCATCCCGCACCATCGTTGTGTTGTAAACGCCAGATACCCCCACCAGTGTAATCACTGCTACAATAAAGCCTGTAAAAAATAATTGGCCGCGATCGCCCCAGTCATGACCAATCACTGCCAATACTAAAAAGGCCCAGCTAAAGAGAGCGGAGGCAATACAGTAGGGGCAAGACGCTTGAATGGCGGTGGCCAAAATGTACATTAAATAGCTACTAAAGGCCGCCATGGCGGTGGCACCTATAAATAGCAGCATCCACGTCGTGCCCTCTGCGCGCTTGCGCAACTCCTTTTGTTGGGGCTGGTGCAGCAGCAGTGGGAAGAGTGCCAGCGACAGCATCCCTGTGTAGGCCACAAACCCCAATAGGGATAGGGGAATGCCAAACACAGTTGCCCACGGGCTATTGAGTACAATGTCGCAACCATTGGTTGGACAGGTGACATCCTGATTGGTTAACTTTGCGATCGTCAAGTAAGCGGTAACCGCCATCCCCGCAAGGGCAATACCGCTAATAAACCAGCGGGACCAGCGATGAATCCAAGGAGTTGAGCGACGTCGAACCATAGGTTAACCTCCGGGTGACACCGAGGACACAAGCACCCTCAGGAATTTATCCAGTTCATTATAGCTTGAGAGGTAAGCTGCCTTAGACAGGGCAGCACCTAGGTCAACAGACGGGGCATTGGGGTATGAGACCCCCCATCCGGGCAGGCCAACGCTATAGAATTGAAAGGAATAGGGGTAGGGGGATACCGTGGTGTGTGCTTGGAACAGCGTCGTTAAACTCGCAGCCATGAGCCACAACTAAATAGCCAGAGGATCGCAGTATGATTACGACAGATGCAAGATGTAGTTGAGTCTGAATTTCAGCAACAAGTGGAGCGCCTCCATCGGTTAACGGTTTACATGCGATGGAGTATGGTTTTTGTGCTGTGGTTGACGGTGGGGCTAGCCAGTTTGTGGGGCTTTCGCTACGAGATGAGCTTGCTCAAGGAGCATTTTACGTGGGCCGCTCTGCGCTACGGCATTATGTTTAATCGTCTGCCTTCGTTGGGCTTAGCGTTTTGTATTGGCCTCACCCTCAGTGTTCTCTACTGGCAGACCCGCAATATTTTGTGGGGGCGATCGCCCAAGTGGCAACAACGGTTAGAGAAACAAGTGTTGCGTATTCGCCATCAGGGAGCGCAGCATCCCCTATGGCATTGGGTGTGTCGGTGACACTGACCAACCGTTGAGGGTGGGAGTCAGACTTTTTCGATGGGGGGTCGCCCTAGCAGCCCTTGAGGGCGCAGCAGCAGGATAAGAAACAAAATGCCAAAGGCCACTGCATCACGAAAGCCGGAGGCTGCAGCGGGAATCATCGCTTCAATTAACCCAATCAAAAACCCTGCCAGCATGGTTCCGGGTAAGCTCCCCAGCCCCCCCAAAACAATGACAGCTAAGCCCTTAAGACCAAAGGTGACACCAAACTGCGGGCCTGTGATACTGACACTAGAGGCAACAAGGGTACCGGCAACTGCTGCAAGGGCACTGCTAACAAAAAACGTCAGGGTAATGATGCGATCGCCATCAATTCCCACTAGGGTAGCCGCCAGCGGATTTTCCGCCACTGCTTGTAGGGCTTTGCCTAGGCGGGTATAGTTCACCCAATAGGTTAGCGCCACCATCAATACTAGGGAAACACTGAGGATCACAAATTGACTGCTGCGCAGGCTCAACTCACCAAGGCGAAGCGTTAAAGGCAGCGCACCGTAGAGTTGATCAGGGTAGGTGTAAACCTCAGCCCCGACAAGGTATTGAATGAGGTTAGTTAAGAGCACAGCCACCCCTAGACTAGCCACAACGGTGAGGAGCGTATCGGCACGTTGCTGGCGTAATGGCCGAAAAACCCCCCATTCAATGGCAACCCCTAGCAGCCCACAGAGCAAGCTACTCAAGATCAGAGCAGCCGCAAAGGGCAAGGCAATGGGCAGTTGCCAGTTGGCTAAGATGCCATTAAAGCCAAAGCGCCCCCCCAACAATGCATAGGTGATGTAAGCCCCTACGGCAAATAGAGCACCGTGGGCAAAGTTAATGATGCCGAGAATTGAAAACACCAGTGTATAGCCAAGGGCAAAAATGGCATAGACACTGCCCGTGGCCAGCCCATCTACAACAAGTTGCAGGCTGGGAATCACCATCGGGGTTATGTCCCTTCCACCAGAGCACGATAGGCACTAGCAGAAAGGGTGCCGGTGGGGGGAGTGGTGATGTGAACTTGCACCAGCCAACCTTCACCATAGGGATCTAGGGCAATTTGCTCAGGGTTCTCGACAACGGCCTCGTTAACGGCAATCACCCTTCCAGCAAAGGGGGCGTACAAATCTTCCACTGCCTTGACCGACTCTATGGTGCCAAACCGCTTACCGGGGTCTAGGGTGTCTCCTACAGCGGGTAGCTCAACAAACACAATGTCCCCCAGTTGATCCACTGCAAAGGCGCTAATGCCAAGGGTGGCTATCTCTCCTTCAAGGCGGAGGTACTCGTGGGTGTCAAGGTATTGCAGATCGTCGGGGTAGGTGAGGGTCATAGGCACTTAAGGTGAGGGGGCATTATTCGGAGCGATCGCCCATGCGACCAAGGCGTACAGCAGCAATAAAACAACCGAGGCCAAGGGGCACACTGAGGACTAAAATCCCTGTGGTGAGGGCGGTGCCAAGCTGGGCATCCCCGGAGCTTAGCTCAAAAATAGACCCAATTGTGGCGATCGCCGCAATACAGGCTACTAACAAGTAGAGGTAACTTTTCAGCACTCAGGGTGTCCTCAAGCAGCAATGGAGCGCACTGTGCTGTTGGCAAACCCGTGTTCCTTCAGCTCGTGGCGCAACAATGCCTGATTTTCCACCCGATCCACAAACATCACACCCATGAGGTGATCAATTTCGTGTTGGATGGCACGCGCCAGCAGCCCCCCAGCCACGAGGGTCTGAGGCCGTCCCCACTCATCTTTGTAGGCCACTTCCACCATGGCGGGTCGGCGCACCTCCAGAAATACCCCCGGAATACTGAGGCAGCCTTCCTGAGATAGTTCTAAGTCCTCACTCACCTCCTTGATCACCGGGTTAATCATCACCAAGGGGGGAACATCCGGGTCATCAAGGTGAATATCAATAACCAAAATTTGTTTATTAATCCCGACTTGAGGAGCGGCCAAACCAATACCATCGGCACTGTACATCGTTTGGAGCATTTGCCGGACAACTTGGCGAACACTGTCATCAACCTTGGCAACCCGCTTGGCGGGCTGACGCAGGATGCGATCGCCAAGGTAATGCAGTTGCAACGGCGGCTTTTTTAACTTTTTCTTTTCAATACCAAGGGATTCAGAGGTAGCCATAGGACACGTAAAGGACAACAAAACTTAATCACTGTAAATAGCCTAACGAATTTTGCTGCCGCTGGCCTACTGCTCCACCGATGCACTACTGACACTCGGCAGCAGACGTTGCTGCTCCTCAAGGGCGGCTTTATAGCGCTCTAAATCTTGCTCAAGGTGGGCAATTTGCTCATCGCGAGCCTCCATTTCCACCCGTACCGTGAAGATGCGTTGTACCTGCACCCAAACGTTAAAGACCCACGCAAAAACGGCACCAATCCCCATCGCCACAATCAACTCGACGCAGAGGGGGGCTTGAATGACTTTTCCTTCAATGATTTTGATACTAACAGGATCCGTATTTTGGATACTAAAGAGAACTAGAGCCAAGCCAATGACAAATATCATGACGAAGTTTAACTGTCGCATAGGGCATCCTGCCACACACTCACGGTCTGAGGCTGATCATACCACTGTGGTTAATCGTCGATCACACTAGCATTGACTTCTACTGCGGTAACATCAATTGTTCCAGGCGGTGTTAACCGCTGAAACTGGCGATCGCGCACCACCAGCACTTCACCACAGGCCGGGCACTGAGTTTGGGTGTTATTGAGGCTGCTAAATTCAAACCTACACACTGGACAGGCGGCGGTCACCAGCGTCCATCGCAACCACAGTTGCAACCCTACCACCAACAGTACTGGTGTCACCATCAGAATGAGCAGCAGAATCGCAACGGACTGCACCAACCAGCCCAACCCCAACACCCCCAACAGCCACGTCACTACTAAGATGGTGAGCCAAAAACGTAGGGTCGGGTTCAAGCTGGCAAACTTTAGGGTCATGGCAATCCCTCCAAGGGCATTGCCGCTATTGTAGCTTAGGCGGTCGGTGTATCCTAGAATCCAGCATGGAGCAAAGAGATGGTCATGCCCTACACCCTACACGCTGAGCAAGCCCTGCTGGAGGTTGTTCCTGAGCGGGGCGGGTTGATTACCCGGTGGCGGTGGCACGAACACGAGTTGCTGTACCTAGACCGCGAGCGTTTTGCCCATCCTGAGTTGAGTGTGCGTGGGGGGATTCCGCTGCTGTTTCCTATCTGTGGTAACTTACCCAATGACCTCTTCCACTATGGGGGGCGCACCTACACCCTGAAACAACACGGCTTTGCCCGGGATCTGCCGTGGCACGTCTTAGATCAGCAGGCCGATCGCTTGTGCTTGGGTTTGAGCGATAGTGACGCCACGCGCCAAGTCTATCCCTTTGCCTTTCGGTTGACCCTGACCTATCGGCTACGGGCAAATGTGCTGGCCATCTCCCTTGAGGTAGCAAATCCTGCCGAGACCCCTCTGCCCTTTAGTTTTGGACTTCACCCCTACTTTGCGGTCACGGACAAAACTCAACTCAGCTTTGATCTGCCAGTTCATGCAATGGTGGATCAAAAAACACAGCAGCCCTTAACCTTTGCGGGTACCTTTGACTGGGGGGCTGTGGAACTGGATCTGGCGTGTCGTCCTCTGCAGGGTCAACGGGCACAGGTCTATGATCGTCAGCAGCAGTACTGCCTCACCCTGCGCTACGATCTCGCTTTTACGACGTTGGTATTTTGGACACTTCAGGGTAAACCCTACTATTGCCTAGAACCATGGACCGCCCCCCGCAATGCCTTGAATACAGGGGTGGATCTCCTCCAAGTGCCGCCCCAAAGTCATACAACCTTGGGGGTTGAGATTGCTGTTGCCGGTACGAATGCCCCCCAATAGGCGACAATCGTATAGGTTTGACTGGCGCACCCATGTATCCCGACTTCAAGACGTTTTGCGATCTTGCCACCACTGGTAACTTCATTCCCCTTTACCAAGAGTGGGTTGCCGATATGGATACCCCCGTCTCGGCGTGGTATCGGGTCTGTCGCGATCGCCCCTATAACTTTTTGCTGGAGTCCGTTGAGGGGGGTGAGACATTAGCTCGCTATAGCCTGCTGAGTTGCGATCCCCTGTGGGTTCTGGAAACCCGGGGGAACCAAACCACCCAAACCCACCGCGATGGCGGGGTAACCACCTTTGAAGGCAACCCCTTTGAGATTTTGGCGGCGTGCTTGGCACCCTACCAGCCAGTCAAACTCCCTCAACTTCCTGCTGGCATTGGTGGTCTGTTTGGCTTTTGGGGCTATGAACTTATTCAGTGGATTGAACCACGCGTACCCATTCATCCCCCCACCGCTGATGACCTGCCAGACGGGGTGTGGATGCAAGTGGATCAAATCCTTATCTTTGATCAGGTGAAGCGTAAAATTTGGGCCGTGGTCTATGCCGACACTCGCCACACTGACCTTAAAACCGCCTATACCCACGCGGGCGATCGCCTCGAGCGGCTCCTGACCCAACTCCAAATAGGACATCCCAGCAACAGTACTCATCTCCACTGGCAGCCTCACCAGCCCTCCCCCATCTACACCAGCAACACCACCCCTGAGCAGTTTTGTGCCAACGTTGAGCGTGCCAAAGATTACATTCGCGCCGGGGATATTTTTCAAGTGGTGCTCTCCCAACGCCTCAGTGCCACCTATCGTGGCGATCCCTTTTCTCTTTACCGCTCCCTGCGGCTGATCAACCCCTCCCCCTACATGGCCTACTTTCAATTTGGCAATTGGCAGATTATTGGCTCTAGCCCTGAGGTGATGGTCAAAGCAGAACACCACCCCACCCAGCCCGATCGCCTGCTGGCCACCGTTCGCCCCATTGCGGGAACGCGCAAACGGGGGCGCACCTACGCCGAAGATCAACAGTTAGCGGCAGAGCTCCTAGCCGACGATAAAGAAGTGGCAGAACACGTCATGCTCGTGGATCTAGGTCGCAACGATTTAGGGCGGGTCTGTCGCCAAGGCAGCGTCCAGGTGGAAGAGTTCATGGTAATTGAACGCTACTCCCACGTCATGCACATTGTCAGTAATGTCATTGGTGAACTGTTGCCAGAGAAAACCGCATGGGATTTACTGCAAGCCTGCTTTCCGGCAGGAACCGTCAGTGGTGCCCCCAAAATTCGTGCGATGGAGATTATCCATGCCCTTGAAGGGGAGCGACGAGGCCCCTATTCTGGTGCCTACGGTTACTACGACTTTGAAGGCCAACTCAACACGGCGATCGCCATCCGCACCATGGTGGTACAGCCTCTCGAGGCAGACCAACACCTGATCCACGTTCAAGCTGGCGCGGGGATTGTGGCGGACTCTGATCCACAGCGAGAATTTGAAGAAACCCTCAATAAAGCCCGGGGCTTACTGGAGGCCATTTCTGCCCTGAGTGCCAAACCTTAACCTAACATTGACAAACACTTTAACTAAACTTCACATTGACCACCTATAGTGGGCAGTAGTTTTGTCCTGACTGACTCAGTTCATGTCGTAAGTGTGAGTCGTTCAATCGTCAAAGCCACCAATGTCTTGGGCTATGGGTTCAACATTGGTTATCTTGCTTGAGGTCTTGATACCATGGCCAACTTCCTTGCTGCTGCGCCGCCTCGCCCAGAGGGACTCTTTCGGGAAACAGCGACTCCCTCTCCCTCGCGACTCCACAGCTTCGGAGCAGGAGATGTCATCTGGATGGAACCAGAGCGCGTTTGGCTCGTGAGCAAGGGTGTTGTCCTCCTAAACTTGCTACACCCCGACGGTGAAGAAGTGGTGGTGGGTCTAGCGACCCCTAGTACGGCCTTTGGCCTCCCCTTCAGTAGCCTAAATGCCTACCACGCCAAAGCACTTTCAAGGGTTGAGTTAATGCTCTTCTCATTAGTGGAGGTGGAATCCTCGCCAAACCTCACCCAAGGCTTAGTGCGAGGCTTGACCCGACGCTTGCGTCAAGCAGAAGTGCTACTGGCCATCGCCAGCCACCGCCGCATTGAAGAGCGCCTCCGTCATCTCCTCCTGCTCCTAAAAGCAGAAATTGGCCAGCCCCATCCCCTCGGTAGCCGCTACAGCGTTCGCTTAACGCACCAACAACTCGCCACCGCTATCGGTACCAGTCGCGTGACGATGACTCGTTTGCTCGGCAAACTCCGCGCTGAACACTGGCTCACCTACGATCGCGATCGCCACATTATCATTACCGCCAACAGCGAGCCCTCCCCCCTCTAGGCATTCGCCTTACCAAAAACCGCGTGCGGTTCATACCGATGGAGCCTCTTAGAGCTTAATAGTATGAATTTTTATAAAAACTTGCTCTCATAGAGGCAAAAGTGTTAAATTAGATACAGAAATAAATCGTTCATCTTCGCTAGAGCACGACTTAAAAATCGCCAGCGAAGACGGAAGTAGGGAGACTCTCCCGAAGGAACGCGCCTCAGTTGCTAAAAACCACCTAGTTCATGATTTGGGGCGATGATTATGAAAACCACGCTTACTTATCGCGGCATTCAGTACGATTACGTTCCTCCGGCAGTCCGCACCGAAGCTACCGATGTTGTTGCCAAGTACCGCGGTTGGAACTACCACTGCACCCGCGCAGTGAATCCTCCGGCTCAGCCAGTCAACGATTTACTCTATCGCGGTGTGGCTTATCGCACAGGTGCCCAAGGAGTTGCACCAGCGCTTAGCATGGTAGCTACCGACGATGCTGGCCAACCAGCCGTGACCCTCACAGAACTGTCGCGGGCACTGATGACTCACCATCATCAAAACATCAAAAATCGCGAGCAATCCCTCTTAACACGGATGATTGCCCAGATGGGCTTACCCGCCGCTGCTGGTCACTACTGGAGCCAGATTCAGGGCAAAATTAAGCCCGGCACGTGGACAAGTTACGATCGCAGCCACGCCACAATGAGCTAAAGGCACGAGGAGCAACACTAGCTCTAGCGAGCCATGGGTTGGCTCTTGAATGTTGAACTCGAATACGAATAGGCCAATCACTCGCAATAGGAATCCACCTACTGCGAGTTTTTCATTGTGGGCGCGAATACTCGCTACTCCGTATCACTATAACGAGCGCGCTCGGCGGCGGTTTTTTGCCGATCTAATTTCAGAATGAGCACCCCAAGGGGAGGTAAGCACAGATCAAGGGAATAGCGGCGATGGTGGTAGGCCCATTCATCGGCCCATTTCCCCCCTAGGTTACCCATGTTACTGCCACCGTATTCGCGGGCATCACTATTAAACAGTTCGGTATAGAACCCGTGTTCGGGCACGCCAATGCGGTAGTGGCTATGGGGCTGGGGCGTAAAGTTACAAACAACGACTGTAAAATCTTTATAGTCTTTGTCCCAACGGATAAAGGAGACCACACTGTGGCGGTTGTCGCTACAGTCAATCCACTCAAACCCATCTTGGCTAAAATCTTGGCTATAGAGGGATGGTTCAGAACGGTAGAGGGCATTCAAATCACAAAAGAAGCGTTTGATTTGCTGGTGGGGTTCATACTGAAGCAGGTGCCACTCTAGATCACTCCAGACGTTCCATTCACTCCACTGGGCAAACTCCATCCCCATAAACATGGTTTTCTTGCCCGGATGCGTAAACATATACGTGAATAAACAGCGGAAATTGGCAAACTTCTGCCAGCGATCGCCCGGCATTTTGCCAATAATGTTACTCTTGCCGTGCACCACCTCATCGTGGGATAAGGCCAGCATAAAGTTTTCGCTGTGGTGATACCACATACTAAAGGTGACATTATTTTGGTGGAACTGGCGAAACCACGGATCCATACTGAAATAGTCAAGGATATCGTGCATCCACCCCATATTCCACTTGAGGTTAAAGCCAAGACCGCCGGTATAGGTAGGCCAAGAGACCATTGGCCATGCCGTGGATTCTTCGGCAATCGAGAGAATGCCCGGAAAATAGCTAAAAATGACATGGTTGACTTGGCGGAGGAAGTTAGCTGCTTCCAAATTTTCGCGTCCACCATACTCGTTGGGGATCCACTCTCCCTCTTTGCGGCCATAGTCCAAATACAGCATCGAGGCCACCGCATCCACGCGAATGCCATCGATGTGGTACTTATCAAACCAAAAGAGGGCGTTGGCCACCAGAAAATTACGGACTTCGTGGCGGCCATAGTTAAACACAAGGGTGCCCCACTCTTTATGCTCCCCTTTACGGGGGTCGGCGTGCTCGTAGAGGTGGGTGCCATCAAAAAAGGCTAAGCCATGGCCATCCTTCGGAAAGTGACCGGGAACCCAATCCACAATAACGCCAATGTCATTTTGGTGGCACTGATCCACAAAGTACATGAAGTCTTGAGGCGTGCCATAGCGGGAGGTCGGTGCAAAATAGCCAGTGACTTGATACCCCCAGGAGCCATCAAAGGGATGCTCGGCCACCGGGAGCAGTTCAATGTGGGTGTAGCCCAATTCCTTAACGTAGGGGATGAGTTTTGCAGCCAGCTCCCGATAGGTGAGGAACCGTGCCCACGGCTTGAGTTCTGCGACTTGAACGGGTTCTTGGGGCGCACCAGTGGCATCCAGCGGTGGTTCCTCCATCGAGGCGTGCAGCCAAGAGCCTAGGTGAACCTCAAAGACAGAAATTGGCTGACTGAGGGGATCGCTGTGGCGCCGTTTTTCCAGCCACTCCTGATCGTGCCACTGATAGGCGTTTAAGTCAGTCACAATAGAGGCGGTTTTGGGGCGTGGTTCTTGGGCGAAACCGTAGGGATCCGACTTTTCGTAAATATGACCGTCGATATTTTTAATTTCGTACTTATAGTGTTCACCCACGCCAAGGTCGGGAATAAAGAGTTCCCAAATGCCATTACCACGCCGCGCCATCTGGTGCTGGCGACCATCCCAATGGTTGAAGTTGCCGATCACGGAGACGTTGCGAGCATTGGGAGCCCAAACCGCAAAGTACACCCCCGAGACCCCATCCACCGTCAGCAAATGGGCACCGAGTTTTTCGTAGATGCGGTGGTGATTCCCCTCGGCAAAAAGATGAATGTCAAAGTCCGTCAGCTTGGGGGAGCGAAAGGCATAGGGATCGTAGGTCACCCGCTCATGGCCGTTTTCAAAAATTTTCAGTTGATAATTGTTGAGTTCAGCCACAGGAATCCGGCACTCAAAAAAGTGGGGGTGATGCACCGATTCCATAGGGTATTCCTGCCGTTGTTCGGGACACAGAACACTAACGCGCTCGGCGTTGGGTAAATAGGCTCGTACCGCCCACACTGACTGGCCATTTTCGTTGATTTGATGACATCCTAAAATTTCAAAGGGATCGTGGTGCTGGTTGGATACAATGCGGTCAATCTGATCGGGCGAAATTGTCATATTTTTATACTTTCGTAAAATACAGACAGGATACTATAGAAAAGTTAACAATTTGTATGCCCCTGTTGACAAGCCATGGCGGAATTTTTTAAATCGGCTGATCGGGGATAGAGGGTGCTGAAAGGGCTAACATGCCTTGAAGCAGCTCTTTGAGGAGGGTGGGGCCTTGATACACCCAACCGGTGTACAGTTGTACCAAACTAGCCCCCGCATTTAATTTTTCGTGAATATCCGCTGGCCTAAAGATACCACCAACCCCAATGATTGGTAAGCGACCATGGGTTTCTTGATGAATAAAGCGAATGACCTCTGTGGCACGATCCTTGAGGGGTGCACCACTTAGCCCCCCTGCTTCCTCTGTGGGCGATCGCCCCGTTGCAGGAATGACGGTGGTTTTGAGGCCGTCGCGGCAGATGGTGGTATTGGTAGCAATAATGCCGCTGAGTTCGTAGGTTTCGATGAGATCAAGGATGGCGCGAATCTCTGACCAACTCAGATCAGGGGCAATTTTGAGCAGAAGGGGTTTGCGAGGGGTGTTGGCGTGTTGGAGCACCTCTAGGATGGGGGCTAGCTGCTCCTTGGCTTGGAGATCCCGCAATCCAGGGGTATTGGGAGAACTCACATTCACCACAAAGTAGTCCCCCCAAGGATACAGGCAACGAAAACTGGCAAGATAGTCGTCTTTAGCGTCGGCTAAGGGAGTGATTTTGGATTTCCCTAGGTTAATGCCAATGGGAATCGACGGTCGGGGCGATCGCGCCAGTTGCTGTGCCATTGCCTCTGCCCCAAGGTTGTTAAAGCCCATGCGATTAATAGCTGCCCAATCAGCGGGTAAACGAAACAGACGCGGCCGGGGGTTACCCGGTTGGGGATGCCATGTCACGGTTCCCAGTTCCGCAAAGCCGAAGCCAAAGGCCTGCCAAACTGAACTAGCTACACCATTTTTGTCAAACCCCGCTGCTAAGCCAATGGGGTTGGGAAACCGCAGCCCCCACAACTGTCGCTCTAGGCGCGCATCTGAATAAGCAAATCGCTGTTGCAGCTGTTGGCGCAGATAGCGGCGCACGGGGGTATCGGCGTTTAGCCAGCGACAGACCGCTATGAATTGCTGCTGCACCTGCTCAGGATCGGCCTTGAGACCTGAAAAGAGAACTGGACGCAACAGCGAGCGATAAAAGTCTAACTCCAAGGGAACTTAATCCAGATACCCCATGAGCACAGGGGAATCGTCAATGATATTGGAGGCCACGGGTCGCTCCCCAGCGGAATAGTAGGTCTCAGCAATGTGCAGGCCACTGGTGGTAATGGGACGGATCCCCATCCAGTTGACGGTTTCCAAGATTTCAAAAGTGTTGGCGGCAATGGGTCGCACTCCCATAATGTTTAGGGTCTCGACAACGCGAAAATCGGTGGCAACGATGGGGCGAATGCCTGCGGAGTTGATGTTGTCGTAAATTTGTAGCCCACTGCTCAAGACCGGGCGATCGCCCGCATCCTTAATCATGTGCACGACTTGGACACGGCTGGCTTCAATGGGTCGCAGCCCAGCGCTGTTAAAGGTTTCCCAGACCACAATATCCGTGGCGGTTGTGGGGCTGGTGGTGGCAAGGGGAGCTGCTTTTTCAGCCAAAGAGACCATTTGACCACTGGCTTCCTTAGCGACAGCAGGACGACGGGGACTCCGGCTGGCTTTAGCAGGGGTTTCTTCGGTGGGGGGTTGGGGAGGTTCAGGGGTACTCATGGCGATCGCTCCTAACGACAATGCTTGCGTGTTTTAATCCGTGATCGCCCTATTGGCGACGTGCCATCGGCATCGGACGATCTCAACTATGGTTGCTTATTATACTCTGTAAACTACCCCGCCCTATAGAGGACGGGGTTTTCAGCAGCCCTCAAGACACCATCCTGCAATGAGCAAGACAGTATCTCGGAGCCTCCAAGGGTGTTTACAACACCCCCCAAAGTAGCGATATTTTTTGCTCCATTCACATCAGCATCACCTATTCAGCCGCAGGACACGTTCAGGCACGCAAACCTTTTGCCCTGCCGATGACCTATCACGTTGCAACAATGACAGGTTTTCGAGGTGTAGCGAGGAGCTACACGCTTCACGGCTACGCCAACCCTCACGCCCTTGTAGGCGAGGAATTGGCGAAGCTGATAGAGCGCCCAGCTATTACTGCATCGCCGTTCAGTCTTGGAACGGGGCAATTCGTTGGTGCGTTCTCGGATGCCGGTGAGATATTCAATCGCGATGGCCTGATTTGTCGCCTTAGCCTGCTGGATGAGTCGATAACTGATGGTATGATTCACTGCTAGGACTATACGCTATTGGCGGCTTCTCGGGGTGTCGTAGGCAAAGCCCACTGAAGGTGTGCCCCTCAGCCGCCGCTCCTATCCCTCCGCGGCTTGTCGAAGCGCGGGGATTCTCGGAGGTTTTGTTGAATTCTGCAGCCGTTGCAACCCATCTACAACAGTAAGCTCTCAAGAGCACGCAGATTGGTAATACAAAGGCCGTCTTGGCTACGGCGAATAATGCCCTTGCGCTCTAGTTTACCGAGAACACGGGTGACCGTTTCGCGAGCCATCCCACTGAGGCTGCTCAACTCCCGGTGAGGCAAGTTAGGAATTTCGAGGCCGTCGGCACTTTGTCGCCCTTGACCATCTGCCAGAAATAAGAGAATATCTGCTACTCGCGAGGTACTATCCGATTCCCGTAACCGTAGTCGCCGGTTTAACTGCCGCAGCCGTCGTGCCATCAACTTTGCTAAGCGAATACCCGCCTGCGGCTCCGTATTGACTAGGTTGACAAAATCTGTAGCTGGCATATTGGCAACGACCGTTGGCGTAAGCGTAATCACGTCGGTAGAGCGGGGTACTTCTTCAAGAGGAGCCATCTCCCCAAACAGTTCCCCTGGCCCTAAAATATTAAGGGTCACTTCTTTGCCGTCGATATTGTAGGTGCGAATTTTGACCCAGCCGTTCAGGATAAAGTAAACGGAGCTGCCCCAATCGTTCTCCAGTAAAATGACCCGATTCGCTGGATGCTGGCGTGTAACCACGTGTGCCAACGCGGTCTCGACTGTTGACTGCGGCAAGTCCCGGAAAAAGGGAGTGTCGTAAAGAGACCGATCAGGGGTAGTGGAGCCACGCCGTTCTTGCATAGCAGTCAAAGACAAGATGGTTAACGGGGAGATTGAATTGATAGACTGTTGGGATTGGCGGGAAAGTCAACTCCCGTAATCTTACCATTTTCGTCAAAAATTAAAATTAATGTATCAGTAATGTTAGAAAACGCAACCTTAATGCTGACAATGTTACCGTCAAGTTCTGCATCGACACGATTTTGATAGGCACCAACCCGTTTCAAAAATACCTGTTGTCGCTGCTGTAATCCCTGTGGCGTAATTTCCTCTTGCAGAATTGGGTTTAGGTAAATCCACGCCCGCTGAAAGTCATTACCAAATAGCGCATCGATGAACTGCTCTGCCGTCTGGAGGGTACTGAGGCTGCCAAGGCTCATTTGGGGTGTGGCTGGGGGCATTGTCTGGGCGATCGCCCCTAGGAAGGGCAATGGCACGCTCCATAAAAGGGTTAGCAAGCAACGAACTAACCATAGCCGATGGGTGGATTGACCCATAGAACGATTCCTACTAAAGATGAGTTGCTCTATATCATACCCCCTGCTTCAAGTGGTCACATCGGGTAGGGCTGGAAGCCCCGTACTTCAGTGCGGGGAGGAAAGCTTCTTTAGCAACTTCAGTTGCCTTGGGCTATAATTGTAGTGCGGACACCAGAAACGGTTGTTCAAGGCACTGGTAACGGTCGATTGGGGGTGCTGTAAACCACCCCAGAGGCTCGCGGTTGGCTTGCTAACTGCAGGGCTACTAAAAGCTCCCTGCTTTGGCTGGGAGTAGTTTACGCACTAGCAGCAGACGCCTAGGGCAAGGTAACCACCGGCGGCGATCGCTGGGACAATTGCTGCAAATTGTTAAGTTTATTGAAGACCTTGACTCTTTTGGTTGCCCTTAGTCACAATGATTTGCATGGAGAGACTCCTGACCCTAGCTCGTGAGTTGTAACTTCAATAGACAATTACGAGGTTGTTGGTAGCGGCGGTTTTTGGTAGCAGCAATGATAGAGACCCTAGAGTTTATCATTTATCCCGATGGTCGTGTTGTCGAAACCGTCACGGGGATTTCCGGGGCATCCTGTGCCGAAGTTACTGCTGCCATTGAAGACCAACTTGGGTGTGTGGTTAGCCAGCAGCCCACATCCGAGTATTATGCTAGCCAAAAGGTGGAAGAGGGTCAATTCCTCCTACAGTCTATGCCGTCCCAGTGGTAATCGTTGAGGATTGATGAACAATGTCGCACTTCAGCCAAATTAAAACCCAGATTCGTAGTTTGCCAGCGTTACAGTCTGCCTTGACCGACTTGGGGTTGCCATGGCAATCCGGATCTCAGGAAGTGCGCGGCTTTCGTGGCCAAACCGAGACAGCTCAAGTGGTGATACCCCAAGAGAATGGCTACGATATTGGCTTTCGCTGGAACGGTACAGAGTATGAGTTAGTGGCGGATTTAGAGTTTTGGCGGCAGGCATGGTCGGTGGAACGATTCCTAAATAAAGTCAGCCAACGCTACGCCTACCATGCAGTTTTGCAGTCCGCCAGCGAACAAGGGTTTCAGGTACAAACCGAAGAGCAGCAGGCCGATGGCAGCGTCAAGCTAGTCTTACAGCGCTGGCGTTCTTAAGGCAGTCCTAAAGAGTTCTGCAAGGGTAGGGTCAGTCAGTGACAGACGGGCAACCCCTCGGTCTAGAGCCAGAATTAGGCGGTCACCTCCGCCAAGGGGAGGAGCGCAGCGGCTATGAGCCAGAATTGGGGGGAGTCCACCGTCAGCAGGGTGTTTACGTGGATGAAATTACCTGCATTGGCTGTAAGCATTGCGCCCATGTTGCCCGTAATACGTTTTATATCGAGCCAAACTACGGGCGATCGCGAGTGGTGCGTCAAGATGGCGATCCCCTAGAGCTGATTCAAGAGGCGATTGACACGTGCCCGGTGGACTGTATTCACTGGGTGGATTATACAGAGCTGAAGCGTTTGGAAAAAGAACGCCTTGATCAAATTGTGCCCCTAGCGGGCTTCCCCATTGATCCGGCAACAACGCGCCGTAAAAAACGAAGACGGCAACTGCCTGAGTAGGATCCTCCCGACGCTTCTTATGGGTAGAGCGCGCCTCAAGCTCCCCATTTAGGTTGACAGCGCCAATCCTAGGGGAGCACACAGGTGAGGGTACCCAACTCCACAAACAGTTCTTCACTTTCGGGGATAGTGAGGCTAAAAGTACACACCTCCTGTTCAAAGCGAACTTGAGCGCTGTAGTCGCCGGCAGCCAAGGTGTCGAAATAAGACACAGCAACCGCATGCCCCATCACCCCTGCGTTGCTACTCACTGCCGCCGCCACATCCACCGTGCCCAACGGCAACGCCGTACTCACAGATACACCCGTGCTAATGAGCTGATCGGTGGCTTCGATGCGCCCCCCAAGAGTGAGGTTTGTGAGTACCCCTTGGCGATAAAAGCCAAGAATACGCAGCGTATCATCGTAGCGAAAGTTATCGGTGCCGAAGTTCTGCCGCTCTGAACCAGCAGTAATCAAAAACTCAGACAGCCCCGGCTTCAGCAAGCGCGAAAACTGCACATAGCGAGAGTCGAATACCTGAGTCTTGCCCTCAGCATCCGTAACGACCACACGGATATGGTTAAACCCAGCCTTGTAGGGTAGATTCTCCAGCCGAAACGGCCCCGGCGGTAACTCAAGGGTACTTAATAAACGGTTATTGAGGTACACCTCTGCCTTGGCGGGGCTATCCACCACCCCTGATGCATCAAAACTAGGCTGGCGAATGAGGTAAGGACTCAGCTCAAAATTGCGCCCCCAGCTAATCCCCCCCAGTAGGCCACCCCCCCCAACGTATCGGTATTGACAAACGTATCGCCAATCACAAGACTGGTTAAGTGTTTGGGATTATCAAACACCATGTTAGTCAGACCGCGCTGAAACCCATTATTGGCATCAATAAACCAACCACTAGCAAAGGCATTGCCACCAAAGCTAATGACCAGTTCTCCGCCTACCTCCAAAGTTTCAAAATCTTGCCAGTTCACCCCATAGTTCAGATAGGCACTCAACGGCTGACTGTAGAGAATGCCGCTAGGTGCGTTACTGGGGTTAAAGTTGACCACGCCCGTTTCTAGGGCTGCTGCAGGTGTTTGCAGCCGCAATATCAGTGCTGCATCATCCCGCTCAAAGGTAATGTCCGGCGCAAGGGACCGGAGAGAAACGTGCTCAACCCCAGCAATAATTTCGCGATCGCCCCCAAGATTGCGCAGCCCAGCATTGACTAAATCCTGCCATGGGATCCACACCTTATGTCGGCTCAAAAAAACAAAATCTGGCTGTGGAGAGCCGTTGACCACTTTAGAAAAGGAATTTTAGGCTGGGTCATCAATCAAAGATTTGAAGCGGAGGGGTCTTGCGGTTTTTGCTCAAGCTAAATGTCTAAATAAGACTGCCATGAGGCGATGATTTCAGGGGAGCCGTACCACGGGGCATCGGGGCGATCGCGCAGCCGACTGCGAGGGGCGTGCAATACACCGTCATAGGTCAGGTTGTGTGCCCCTGCCAAGTGCGAAGCGGCTACGGGGGTAACCCCATCTCCCCAGCAGGCGCCTTCCCCAGAGGTGAGTTTATAGCTTTGATAGGTAAACCAATTGGCAAAGGAGCCGTAGGGTGTACCATAAATGGCTTTGCCCGCCAAACAAACATAGCGAATGTGGGAGTAGTACGCCCCTGGATAGGTTGTATTGACAAACTCGAGATTACGGCGCGTCCAGCGTTCTTGACTGGTGTGGGGGGTGCCTAAGGTAATGAGGGTACGCACCCGCTGCTGCCCTGCCCATACCTGCCCCTCATAGGGCTGATCGCCAAGGTAAATCCGACTAATCCAGCCCCCTGCGGAATGGCCAATCAGTGTGACATGACTTGCACCACTGGTAGTTAAGACAGATTGAACAGTTGCTTCTAAGACTCGCAAAATAGGGGTCACAGGTCGGCCGCCCAAGGTAGGCAGCCATGAGCGCACCCTTAGCGGCACCACTTCGACTATCCACCCCAGCCGTCGCAACTCATCCCGGAGAGGATAGTAATCCGAAGCAGGGGCTAGATATCCCGGCAGAATAACGACAGGTAACACGGTGAGTTTAGCTTGCTTGAGCCGTCGCTGGGAAGTGTATCACATTTGGATAGACGGAGATGACTAAGCCTTCCCGTGCCAAGAGGGTTTGGGGGAACCGCTCTCGCGCTAGGTCACCAATGACATCAAGGAAATCATCATCGTGGCTGGGATCGTGATGGAATAGGATGAGCTGCTTGACGCTAGCCGCTGCCGCTAATTTAATGGCTTCTTGCCATGTGGAGTGCCCCCAACCAACTTTGCTTTGACGGGGATGGTAATATTCCTCGTCGGTGTAGGTAGCATCGTAGATCATGACATCGGCGTGATCGGCCAAGGCTAAGGCGCCGGGATGGAGTTGATCGGGTAAATGCTCTGTGTCGGTGATGTAGGCCACATGGATCCCCTGCCAACTCACACGGTAACCCACGCCACCCCCCGGATGGTGCAACGCTTGATTGCTGACTGTAACCCCGTCCCCTAGGGGCACCTGCTCGCCAATCTCTAGATCGCGAAAGTGAAGGTCGCCCCCCATAATCTGTAAGGGAACCGGAAAGTTAGGATGTAGCATCTGATCGTTGAGACGGCGCTCAATACCCTGACCATTTTGACCCGGAACGGCGTAGATGTGAAATTGGTTCCCCGGAACGAAGGCGGGCTGAAAAAAGGGAAACCCTTGAATGTGATCCCAGTGGGTATGGGTAAAAAAGAGGTGGGCAGAAACGGGCAATTGCGCCATCAGGTGCTCGCCTAAAACCCGTAACCCTGTACCGCCATCAAAAATAATGCGCTGACCGTTGGCTTGGATTTCCACACAGGGGGTATTCCCGCCATAGCGAACGGTGTGAGAACCCGGAGAGGGGATGCTGCCGCGCACCCCCCAAAAACGAACGGTGAGAGGGTTGAACATGAGGGTCTATCAGAAACCTTACTGCTTAGTGTGCCACAGAACACACAGATCCCCTGTGACGTAGATCAGCAAAGGGGTGTGACAGCAGTTCCAAATGTGGAATTTTATCCATGCTTATAGGAGTGATGTGGGCGGGCTAAAACCCCTCCGCTTTAGCGAGGGGATACAGCCAACTCAGGGGGCTTTAGCCCTCTCTATGTGTTAAACTAGAGACGTGGAAAGTAGGCGTATCAACTAC
>Ga0272446_1003502_pt1 | contig 19667 bp, 11 predicted proteins | sample YNPCB0061_FD_194587 | JGI IMG/M metagenome (GOLD analysis project Ga0272446, IMG submission 194587) | Hot spring microbial mat communities from Yellowstone National Park, WY, United States - YNP-CB-006-1 | ecosystem: Environmental > Aquatic > Thermal springs > Hot (42-90C) > Sediment | place...
TCATTGTGCGCGCATAAGCGCGTGCGGGCACTACCGGTGAATCTGTGCGCGCATTCGGTCATCCGCAGCGGCCGCACCGCACCTCCGGAGCTGGTGGTGTGCCTTGCAGCATGGTTATAGCGCCGGTTTGTCGTACGTCGCATTTCGTAACGACGAAGGAGGGCACGGATGCACAGACGAACGCTGGCGATCCTCTGGCTAGTAACAGCACTGATCCTGGCGGCATGCGGCCAGGCGGCGCCGACTGCACCGGTGGCTCCGCCGACCACCGCACCGGCAGCGGCACAACCCACCACCGCACCGGCAGCGGCACAACCCACCACCGCACCGGCAGCGGCACAACCCACATCTCCACCCCGAACCGAGAAACTACGCCTGATTATCGGCACGGGAGGCACGGGAGGCGTGTTCTTCCCATACGGTGGTGGCCTGGCCCGGATTCTTACGGAGAAGATGCCGAATACCGAGGCGACTGCCCAGGAAACGGGCGGCTCGGTGGACAATATGAAGCTCATTCAGAATGGTGAAATCCAGATCGGAATGACCACGGTCGACTCGGCATATGACGGTGTGAATGGAATCGCAGCGTACGAAGCAACCGGCAAGGTGCCGGCCGTCACGCTTGCTGTCCTCTATCAGAGCTTCATCCATGTCGTCGCCCTCGCCGACTCAGGCATTACCAGCGTGGCCGACATGAAAGGGCATCCGGTATCGGTCGGTTCGGCAGGCAGCAGCACAGAGACCGCGGCGTTGCGCCTGCTCGAAGCGGCCGGCCTGGCGCCCTCCGATATTATCCAGGAAAACCTGGGCGTCGCGGACTCTGTCGCGGCCATGAAAGATAAGAAGATTGACGCTTTCTTCTGGATTGGCGGACTGCCAACAGCCGCGGTTACCGACCTGGTGACGACAGAGTCGGTCGTATTCATTGAGACCAGCGCGCTCTTGCAGCCGATGGTCGACAAATATGGCCCGATCTACACCGCCATGACATTACCGGGCGGAACATATAAGGGAACCGATCAGGACGTGGCCGGGATTGGCGTCGGCAACATTCTTGTTGTGAACGAGGCCATGCCTGCCGACGAGGTGAAAGAGATTTTGACGACAATCTTCGATAATATCGAAGAGGTGCGCCAGATTCACCCGGCGGCGCGCTCGTTGAGCCTGGAGACTGCCGCCACCGGATCGTCCATCCCGTTCCACCCGGCGGCCATTGAGTTCTTTAAGGAAAAAGGAGTCTGGAAAGACTAAATGATACGAGTGACGCGGTGACGTGGTTCCGCGTCTGCCAGGCCTGCGGTAGCGTGGTACTCCCCGTCAGGGCGGCTCACGAGCCGGCTCGACCAGTACCACTCTGCTGCAGTCCAGCAAGCCAGTTACGCGCCGTGATGCTGGCGACTGCGTAACGTCCGTGAACAAGCGGGAGGAAATCAGCGATGAGCACTGCCGCCGGCGCCGAAGCTCACGACAGCGGCGCTACCGATGACGAAGTCTTCAACCAGGAAAAAGTAGAGCAACTGATCGAAGAGTATGAAAACGAGGCGCAGGCGCGCAAACTCGGCGGCGCCTGGGCGTGGATCGCCGGAATCATCGCGGCACTGCTCTCGATCTATGCCCTGTACTGGACCCAGGCGACCATCACGACCCAGGTCTACCGCGCGACGTTCTTGATGTTCGTGCTGGCGTTGACCTTCTTCTACTTTCCACTGCGAAAGGTCGCACGCCCGACCGTCCCCTGGTACGATGTGGTGCTGGCGGTCCTCGGAGCCGCCAGCATGATTTACCTGGCGCTCAATTTCCGTGAGGCATTGCAGCGCGTGACCCAGCCAACACCCGTTGAACTGGTGATGGGTACGATCATGTTGCTGCTGGTGCTTGAAGCCACACGCCGTACAACAGGTATGGCGCTGACACTGGTCGCGGTCTTCTCGATCCTCTACGCGCTGTTTGGCTCAGTCTTTCCAGAGCCATTCGACCACCGCGGCATCAGCCTGCAACGGCTGATCGGCACCAATTACCTGACGCTCCAGGGGGTCTTCGGTGTGCCGCTGGACGTCGCGGCAACGTTCATCGTGCTCTTTACCATTTACGGGGCTGTCCTCGAATACAGTGGTGCCGGCAAGTTTTTCATCGACTGGTCGTTTGCAGCGCTGGGCAAATCGAAGAGCGGCGCTGGGCCAGGACGCACCGTTGCGGCCGCCGGATTCCTGCTCGGCACCGTTTCCGGCAGCGGCGTTGCGACCACCGTTACCCTCGGCTCACTCTCCTGGCCGATGCTGCGTAAGGCCGGTTATGACAAAACGGTTGCCGCCGGTATGCTGGCCGCTTCGGGCATCGGCGCAACCCTCTCGCCGCCGACACTCGGTGCTGCGGCATTCCTTATCGCCGAGTATCTTGACATCTCGTACCTCGATGTGCTGATTATGGCGATCGTTCCCACAATACTCTACTACCTGTCGATCGTGCTCATGATCGAAGCCGACTCGCGCCGCATGGCGACACAGGCGGTCGAGTTCAAAACTGAAGCATTGTGGGATCTGACGCGCAAGTTTGGCTATCACTTCTCGTCGCTGTTTGCTGTCGCCATCCTGATGGCATTCGGTATGACGCCATTTATGGCGGTCTACTGGTCGATCGTGATCGCCTTCTGTCTGAGTTTCCTCCGTCCCGAGACGCGTCTGACATCGTTCAAGGCGCTCGTGGCAGGTGTGGCACTGACGCTGGTGTTGCTGGCGCTCGAGGTTACCGGCGTACTGCCGCGGATGCGACCATCGGTGGCAATCTTCTGGGGCCTGATGCTCACGATCGTTATCGCAGCCGGGCTGGCATTGCGCAACCGTATGCGGGCCATCACCGGCGAAGACGAAAATCAGCGCATTCTGAAAGCGATGGAGTATGGCGGGCGAAGCGTCGTGGCGATTGCCGCCACAACCGCCTGCGCCGGCATTATCGTGTCGGCGGTAACGCTGACGGGGCTGGGGCTGAAGATCTCGGGTCTGATCGTCGGGCTGGGCGCCGGTAGCATTCTGCTGACGGTCTTTTTCGCTGCCATCGCTGTCTGGGTGCTGGGGCTGGCGGTGCCGGTGACGGCATCGTATATTCTGGCTGCCGTGATGATTGTGCCAGCGTTACGCCAGGTGGGGGTACCCGAGCCGGCCGCGCACATGTTCATCTTCTACTACGCCGTGCTGGCCGACGTGTCACCGCCGACGGCGCTTGCGCCGATGGCAGCGGCAGCGATCACCGGCGGTCGCCCCTGGCCGACCATGTTTATGGCCTGGAAGTATTGCCTGCCAGGGTTCCTGGTACCATTCATGTTTACCATGACGATTGATGGAACGAGCCTGCTGTTGCTGCTGGAACGCATCGGCAGTACGACAGGCGAGGTGGCGCTGGCATTCCAGCCAGCGTGGAACGAGGCGCTGGCGGCTGGTGGCTGGTGGACAATTGCCATCACGTTTTTTACGAGCTGTATCGCCGTCGCCGCACTGGCGGTCACCTTCGGCGGCTGGCTGTTGCGCCAGGCAAACCTGTTCGAGCGGGCCGTCATGGGCATTGGCGGCCTGGCATTGTTGTACGCCGATCTCGGCGCCGATGCAATCGGGTTCGGGCTCGTGCTGCTTGGCCTGGCGGTACACTGGCTACGTGTGCGCCGCGCTTTGCAGGCGCCGGTGAACACGGCGGATCAGGAGCCCTTGAACGAACGAGTGGTCGGGTGACGGCATCTCTTCGGGGGCGCGGTTATCGCGCCCCCGGAGCAACCCCCTGCAAGAGTTCGCGCAAGAACCGCCCCGTGTGCGATGCCTCATTCTGCGCCACATCTTCGGGCGTACCCTGCGCCACCACCACCCCGCCACCGTCACCACCCTCCGGGCCCATATCAATCACCCAGTCGGCGGTTTTGATGACGTCCAGGTTGTGCTCAATAACCAGCACGGTGTTGCCGGCGTCCACCAGGCGATGCAAGACGGCCAGCAGGCGCTGCACATCAGCAAAGTGCAGGCCGGTCGTTGGTTCATCGAGGATGTAGATCGTCCGGCCAGTGGCCGCGCGCGCCAGTTCCCTGGCCAGCTTCACACGCTGCGCCTCGCCGCCGGAAAGGGTCGTCGCCGACTGGCCAAGCGCAATATAGTCGAGACCGACATCGTGCAATGTTTGCAGAATGCGCTTGATCCGCGGTACATTGTCAAAGAACTCGAGCGCCGTCTGCACATCCATCTCAAGCACATCAGCGATCGACTTCCCTTTGTACCTGACCTGCAGCGTTTCACGGTTGTACCGTTTCCCCTTGCAGACATCACAGCGCACCCAGACATCGGCCAGGAACTGCATGTCGATCCGCTTCTCGCCGTTCCCCTCACACGCTTCGCAACGACCACCTTTGAGGTTGAATGAGAACCGGCCGGCATCATAGCCGCGCAGTTTCGCCTCGTTGGTTGCGGCGAACAGCTCGCGGATCAGGTCGAACAGCTTGACGTAGGTAGCCGGATTCGACCGCGGCGTACGCCCGATAGGTTGCTGATCAATATCAATCACCTTGTCAAGATGTTCCAGGCCACGCAGGCCGCGAAACGGGCCAGGTTTGAGTTGCGCCTTGTTCAGGCGATTGGCCAGCGCCGGGTAGAGCGTTTCAGTAACCAGTGACGACTTACCGGAGCCGGAAACGCCAGTAATGCAGACGAACAGGCCAAGCGGAAAGCGCACCGTCACATCACGCAGATTATTCATTGTTGCGCCTTCGATCTCCAGCCACGGCGCATCGGTTGATCGTGGAACGGCATCCTCCACGCGCACCGGGCGAGCGCGGCGACGCGACAGGCGCACGGCATCACCGGCGAGAGGCCGCGCGGTCGCAATCCGGCGTTGCGCCGGCACCGCGATTTCGAGGCGCCCGGCGAGGTACGCTCCCGTCTGCGACTCGGGCACCGTGGCGATCAGGTCGGGCGGGCCGGCAGCGACGACGTGACCACCCTTCACGCCTGCTCCCGGGCCGAAGTCAACGAGCCAGTCAGCGGCCTGCATCGTCTCAAGGTCGTGCTCGACCACAATCACCGTATTACCGAGATCGCGCAGCTTCAGCAACGTGTCGAGCAACTTGCGATTATCGCGCTGATGCAGGCCGATACTCGGCTCATCAAGAATGTACATAACGCCAACCAGGCCAGAACCAATCTGCGACGCCAGCCGGATGCGTTGCGCCTCACCGCCGGAAAGAGTCGGCGCGGGCCGTTCAAGCGTCAGATAATGCAGGCCAACATTGAGCAGAAAGCCGAGCCGCTCACGAATCTCTTTTAGCACATCGCTGACGATGGCAAGCTGATAGTCGCTGAGACGCGCAGGTGGTTGCCTGTGCTCAACGCCATTGCCATGCGGTATCGCCTGCCCGTTTGTAGCGTGCACCCGCTGGCCACCGGGTACATCGTCGCCGGTGAGTGACATCACCCAGCGCAACGCATCGGCAATATGCATGCGCGTTACCTCGCGCAAGGAATGGCCGCCGACGGTAACGGCCAGGCTCTCGGGGCGCAGGCGCGCGCCATGGCACGCCGGGCACGGTTGCTCACTCATGAAACTCTGGTAGAACTCGCGGGTATAGTCGCTGCCGGTCTGATGAAAGCGGCGGCTGATTTCTCGGGCCAGGCCTTCCCACGGGCGCATAAACTCGCCGTGACTGCCGGTGCTCTCATCGTGCCAGCTATACCGGATACGTTCCTTCCCGCTGCCATAGATAATGACCTCGCGCGCACGCTCGCCCAGTTGATCCCATGGCGTGTCGAGGTCAAAGCCATAGTGCAACGCGATCGCCGACAGGACGCGATACCCCCACGAATCACGTTTCTTGCGCAACTCGCCCCAGTAGGGAACAGCACCGTCGTGCAAGGTCAGCGACGGGTTCGGCACCAGCAGGTTCGGATCGACCTCCAGGCGAGTGCCGAGGCCGGTGCATTCGGGGCAGGCGCCCTGCGGATTGTTGAATGAAAACATCTGCGGCGAAAGCTCAGGGAAGGAGATGTTGCAGGATGTGCAGGTATTTGCCTCGCTCATGAGCCATTCTTCAGCAGCAGGCGGCTCTGCCATGGCGATCGCCTGATCCTCATCCCCGGCAGTGCCTGCCGCGCGCATGGCCGGCTTGCGGCCCGCCTGGCGTTTCCCCCCGTGCACACTGATAATCAGTTGCCCCTCACCAACCCGCAGCGCCTGCTCAACACTGTCCGTCAGGCGAGTTACAAAAGCGTCCCATTCGCTCTGCGCCCCTTCCTGCGCCCGGCCCATCACGGGCGTTGCCATGCCCGCATCCTCGGATGAGCCGCCAACGGCCGCCGTACGTGTCGGCATGACGAGCCGATCGACCACGATCTCAATCGTGTGCTTGACCTTCTTGTTGAGCTTGATGTCACTGGCCAGGTCATACACCTCGCCATCAACCCGCACCCTGGCAAACCCCTCGGCGCGCGCTTCGGCGAAGACATCCTTATACTCCCCTTTGCGCTGCAAGACGAGCGGCGCGAGCACCATGAACCGCGCACCTGCCGGCAAGCCGAGAACACGGTTGACCATCTGCTCGGCGCTCTGTGAACTGACCGGCTGGCCACAACGGTGGCAATGCTGCGTCCCGACCCGGGCATAGAGCAGGCGTAGATAGTCGTAGATCTCGGTCACCGTGCCGACGGTTGAGCGCGGGTTCTTTGAGGCGCTCTTCTGTTCAATCGCAATCGCCGGCGACAACCCGCCGATGAAGTCAACCTTCGGCTTTTCCATCTGGCCGAGGAACTGCCGCGCATAGGCCGAGAGCGACTCGACGTAGCGGCGTTGCCCTTCGGCGTACAGCGTGTCGAACGCCAGCGACGACTTCCCCGATCCTGATACACCGGTCAGCACCACCAGCTTATCGCGCGGAATCTCGAGATCGACACCCTTGAGGTTATGCTCACGCGCTCCCTTGATGACAATTGCGTCCTTTGCCATACGATGGCGACCTTTCGCGCGACACAGGAAGGGCGGCCCGTGGGCACATGCCGCTGAGCCACCCTCCGAAGAGAGCATAAAGGCGCTGCTGAAGCGCCATTGTCTTCAGCCGCGCCGCAGAAACCTGAACAGACGTGCGGTAGTATAGCACCAGAGCCATAGTGAGTCAATCGGCCATGGGACCGAGAGGTGCCACAAACAGAACGTTTCGTGACACGCCGGTACTGAGCCAGACCCTACGATCTACGTGAAAGCGTGCGGGCCGGATGGCATATGCAACGCGCCGACACGTACCGCAGCGTCGCATACCGGCGCGACTACGGTGCGCGAGATGCCGCACCGCGCACAAAGAACCACCAGGTGAGCAGCACCGCCACGGCATACAACATCGTCGTTGCGGCAAAGAGCGGCCCGAAGCCATAGCGCTCCTGCACCGCCGTGCTCATCAGCGGCGCGATCAGGAACCCGGCGCTGTAGGCGCCGCCCAGCAAGCCGATCACGAATGGCCGCGCTTGCTCGCTGGTACGCTCCATGGCATACGCATCGTACAGTGGTGCGGCCATATTGAACAGCACGACGCGTATCAATGCCGCCGCTACCGCCAGCCACAACTCCCCCGCCATGCCCAGCAGCAGCAACATTGGCACTCCCAGTGCACGGGTCAGAACCACGGTGCGCATTTTGCCCCATCGCGCCGCCAGCGCCGGCCCCGCCAGCGCAGCCACACCGGTCGCAACATCGAACGCAGCGAAGAGCGCGCCGAGTGTACGATTGTCTACACCAAACCGCTCGCGGAAATACAGGTTGAGGTATGGGATGAGCAGCGCCGCTCCCCAGGAGATGAGAAATGGCGGGATCAACAATGTGATCAGGAATGCCCGGTTACGCAACACAAGTTGCAACGGTTCAGGAACCAGCCGGTGCCGGTAGGACCACACCGTGACAAGATGCAGCGACGCTGCATCAGGAGGATCCGCACGTCCCGGTTCTGTTTCTCGCACATCGTCCCGCCCTGCCGCATTCTCCCTGGCTGGCTGCCGGATCAGCAGCAATGGCGCGATCGAGAGCAGCGCCCCACACCCGGCGATGGCAAAAGCCGCGCGATAGACGAGGCCACTATCAGGAGCAGCCGCAAGCACATCGCCGAGGGCATCGGACAGGAACCCGGCGCCCAGATTGCCAATACCGTTCAGCCCGATCGCAACCGCAGCGCTGGCACTGAACAGGAAATCACGCGTCGTTTCGCTGCTGATGCGCATCATAAACGGTGCCGCAGCAACCTGGGCGATCACTGCGGCAACCCCCATCAGCGCGGCAGATGCCAGTAATGGCGCAGCATCGGGCCAGACGGCGAACAACAAGACACTTGCGGCGTGCAGAACGGCAGAAGCCAGCAGTGCAGTACGCAACCCGATTCGTTGCACACTGAACCAGAGCGGCAGGCTCAATAGCGCCGCTGCTGCCTGCGTCACCGTGTTCAGCATGCCAAGAAAGTGGCGCTGGTAGCCGAGCGCGAGTACCGCAAGATTGTAATAGAGCACAACGATCGAGAGACTCAGGGTGAGGAGCGCCAGGTGCAGTAAATAACGGCGCGCCGCTGGCGACAGCTCGCGCCAGCGGCCCGGTGAGCGATGAGTCGCCGGCACGCCTTGCATCAGGCGAACCGGAACTCTTCCGGATCGTTCATGTCGAACCCGAGCGCGTCAAGTTGCCGCCAGAGTTCATCGGGAACGGCGACACGCGCCAGTTCAAGCGTCGCGGCGATTCGTTCGGGGCGGCTCACACCAACAACCGTGGACGTGATTCGCGGGTCGCGCAGCGAAAACTGCAATGCCGCAGCCGCCAGCGGCACGCCATACTCCCGGCATACTGCAGCCATCGCGCGGACACGCTCAACCAGCGCCGGCGGCGCATCCTGATACGCATAGCGCGCATAGGCATCCGGCCCCTTCACGAGAATGCCACTGCCGTAGGGCGCGGCATTTACCACTGCAACGCCCCGGCTCACGGCGACGTCGAGCAGCGGTTCAGCCGAGCGGTTCAGCAACGTGTAACGATTGTGGGTTTCAACGGCAGTAAACGCACCGGTTTCGACATAGCGCACAAGCATGTCGATCGGACCACCCGAAATACCAAGATGCGCGATGACCCCTTCGTCCTGGAAGCGCTGGAGCACTTCAAGCGGGCCGCCCCGGCCCATCACGTTTTCGAAGGTCGTGTGTTCCGGATCATGGATGTACACGAACTGCAGGTGATCGAGCCCGAGCAGGCGCAGGCTGCGCTCAATCGAGCGTTTGATCTGGTCACCGCTAAAATCGCCGGTCGTCAGGTCACGATCGGCTTTGGTCGCCAGCACATATCCCGCTGGCAGACCACCCAGCTGTCGAAGCACAATCCCGATCCGGCGCTCACTCTCGCCATCGCCATAGGCGGCGGCGGTATCAAGGAAATTGATCGGGCTGCGAAACGCTTCGGCAAGCGTGGCCACCGCATGTTCCTCAGCAACGCTGTAGGCAAAGGTCTCGGGCATGTCACCCAGTGGCGCACATCCGATACACAGCGGCGTCACATGGAAGCCCGTCCGGCCGAATGGCCGTCGCGGCAAATCTACGGGCGTCGTCATCAGATGTCCTTCATGGCTGAAGAAAATGGCAGTATATGGCGCTGGATCGGGAGCACCACACCGCAGCACGCAAACAAACGACGACACTGGACCTTAACGGCCAATGATCGGCAGCGTCACGCGATAGACCTGGCCTGATGGCCGTATGCTGGTAGCCGGGCCATAACGATTGACACGGCCGGTTGTTTCGAGCTCTTCCAGCCAGTAGGTATAGACACCTCCGGGCTGTGCCGTCATATCGCGCCATTCATAGACCGCGCCACTATCGGGCCGTCCTAGCGCGCGAATCAGTGCCGGCGTCACCACGGTTGCGTCATTCAGGCTGCCGGTTGTGCTGCGCAACAGCCGGAACCCTGCGGTATTCACTTCCAGCGCGGTTGCCCAGCGTACCATCAGCGCCGCACCTTCCCAGCCCGCCGTGAAACGTTCCAGTACGACGGCTGACGGAACCGCCTGGAAGAAGCCAAAGTCGTAGGTATGATTGTTTGACCCTGCGGTAGCCAGGTTATCGTACGGGATCACATACACGGCATGATTGCCAACCGCCGTACCGTCCGAGTCGCGGCTATCACCGTTGGGGCTGCCATCGCCATTGCTGACGGTCAGGATCAGGTTGGCCAGGCCAGGCTGTTGCTGGTCACCGGTAATATTGGGGATGCGCACCTCATACTCGGAAGCGCCGCCTGCAACGCCCGTACCCGTCCGGATGCCAATACCGCCGTCATTGATAATATTGTCATTCGGATCACTATCCGTGAGCGCCGTACCACTGCGGAAATAATACTCGCCATTTGCATCGGTGATTGCCACACCGATGCGCACACCGTTGCGGTAGAGTTCAACGATGATACCTGGGATTGGTGGTTCACCCGGATCTTGCACGCCATTATTGTTTGCATCAATCCAGACCCGGTTGCCAATTTCGATCGGGGCCTGGTCGCAGAGCAACTCAAGATCGCCAAGGCCATTGGCCTTACCGAAGCTGCCGGCAGTGACCTGGTAGCCACGCACACGAGTTCCACTGGCATTGCTCATCTGGATCGTACCCGACGTAAACAGCGTGCCGGTGGGATCGAATGCCGTCGCGGTCACCTCGGCAAAACGTTGCGCGTGCGCAAGGCCACCGAGCGTCAGTTCATCGTGAAAGCCCGGTAGATTGTCGCCAACGTAGAACTCGCCGCCGCCGGGACCCTGGTTATTGTTGGCGCCTGCCGTGGGGCCGAAAATGCCGGCGGGAACCGACTGCGAATTGCTCTCGATCGTCCAGCCGCCGGTACCATTGGGGCCGGCGCGCAACACATCGCCGGCAGGCATGGCATTCAGATTGGCGCCACCCGGCGGCGTTTCCGTCGGGCCGGGATCGTCACCGCCGATCTGATCGGCGAACCGATCGCGGAAACTGAGGATTATGGCGTTTCCATCGAAGACGATATCCGTCAGCATGGGCTGCGGAAACGCGCCAAAACCATCGGCATACGGCCCGGCAGGAAGCGTGTCGGTCCAGGGACGCCACTCAGCCGGCAGGCAGCCACCGGGAGGCGGGAAGGGTGGCGATGGATAGCCGGGCGCGAAAATATCGGCACAGCCACGGTCGTAGTTCAGCGGGAACTGCAGCACTGGCGCCGCGCTGAACGCCGCCGTCGCCGGATTATAGCCATACACATACGCCTGCAGATCGCTCGCCGTCCCGCCATTCTCAGCCGTACACACGCCACCAACATACACCAGGCCATTGCTCACACCGAGACCGAACGGCCGGCCCACGCCGTTAACACAGCCAGGATCGGGCACGACGCCACGCGAAACAGCCGTTTGCGTTGCGATCGTAATCTCATACAGTGAACGGTTGGCCAGATTCACCACCCACAGGGTGCGATCATCCTCAGAAACATCGAGGTCGCCAAGGCTGACCCGGCCGACCGCCGGGTAGGCGCCAGCATCAAAATCGCCATCACCGTTAGAAAACGATAAATCAGTGTGCGGATTCACGCCGGTGGTCGTAGGGCCAAAAATATCGTCCAGGTCAATAAACGGCGTGCCATCAGGTACACCGTTGACGGTGACACGGTAAATCGTTCCCGTGCCATCGGATGTCGGCAGGCCACTGCCGGGCCCAAAACTGGCCGCGCGCTTGGTAAAGGCAGCAGCAAACAGCGAGTTTGTCGATCGCTGGTACGCCAGCCCCCAGATAGCGCCGGTCTGTGAGGCGAGCGCCTCCTGCTGCGGAGGCGGAGTTGTGCCGCTATCGGTATAGTTAAACGTGTACATCGTCGGCAGGCTCGACGTAGCGGCTGGCCCCGGCTGGAGACAGGTAAGCGACAGTTGCGGGTTCGCCTGGCAATACTCCGCCGGATTATGCAGCGCAAAGTCGACGTTCGCTGAATTGCCGTCGGGAACGAACTGGACGCTTGTATTATTGCCGGGACCCTGGACGCCGGGGCGCAGGTATGCCGGCCAGCCGGTAAACTCGACACGGTACGGTCCGGTGCCGCCGGCATTGAGCGTGTAGGCGCCAGGCGCCGGCGTATTCACCGCAGTGCAGGCCGCAATCGGATTTCCCGGGCCAAGGCAGAGCGTATCGAAACTGGTCGCCGTGCCTGCGGCAGCGCCATTCGCATCGTATGCGGTGACGGTTACGCCGCCGACGCCGGTCTCATTTGCATCACGCTGGCCATTGTTGTTGTTGTCCCGATAGACAACGCCACTGATGATCCCGGCGGCCCGAACGGACGGCATAGGCTGGGTCATGACGACCAGAACGCCAAATATCGTTCCAATCATCAGCGCCAGCGAGAGCCGGTAGGTCAGAGGCAAACGTATCATGGTTTGTCCTGTTCTTGGTTCACTATCGGCCAGTCAAGCAACGAGCGAGCAGACAGCGTCTACTCCGGCGCTGCAAATGGATCGGCAAACTCGGGCGCGCGCAGGGCGCGTTCATCCGTCAGAGCGTGAAGAAACGCGATCAGATCACGGCGTTCGTCATCGCTCAGAACAAAACCGGCGACGAGCGGGTGGCGCGCCGCCAGTCGCTCCGGCTCTGCTCCTGCGCCCGCCCGCCCACCGGACTCGTAAAATCGCACAACCGCGTCGAGCGTCGGCAGGCTGCCATCGTGCATATAGGGCGCGGTAACCGCAACATTGCGCAACGGCGGGACACGGAAGCGGTAAGCGTCCGACGGATCGCCGGTTATCTGCGCCAGGCCACGATCGGCGCTGCGACCGGCCCCCGTTGCCAGATATGCCAGATCCGACCAGCGTGGTGGCGTCGCACGATCCGGCGGTACAATATCCACATGGCAACGCCCACAAGCGAGGCCAGGCGAAAAGAAGAGTGCCATACCACGTCTGGCTTCCGGCGTCATCGCATCGTCGTCCCCCTGATAGACAGCGCGATCGTAGGGAGTATCGCGCGCCGAAAGCGAACCGGCAAACGCGGCAAGCGCCTCAATGACGCGCGGCCAGGCGACAGGGTCAGCGTCGGCGGGAAACGCGGCAGCGAAGCGCGGCGGATAGGCCGGGTCGGCGCGGAGCCGCTCAAGGATGGCACGTTCATTGCCGGCAGCGCCCATCTCAGGCGGCTGTGTTGCGAACAGGGCGTGCGCCACCTGCTGCGCCAGGCGGGTGCGCGCCGGATCGGCCCAGGTCAGCGCCGGCAGTTCAGCACTGTTGAACAACCCCGGAGCATTACGCGGCAACGGCATGCCCGTAACTCCAACGGGCGTCGCATGGCCGTCACTGAACCCGAGCTCCTGACGATGACACGATGCACACGCGATGTGTTCATTTGCCGAAAGCCGCGGATCATAGAATAACCAGCGTCCCAGGTCGATCATGGCATGTGTCGCATCATCGGACCCGGGCACATCGTGGCTGGCGGGAGTGTGCCGTTGCGAATGCATGATCACGCTCGAAGCCACAGTGATGATAACCGCGCCAAGTACTGGCATCAAGCCCCATCTGGGTATAATACGCATGCGTCGGTATGCACCAGGAACACTATCGTCACGGACAGGTCTGGCCACCCCGCTGGCGGCACAGTACAACACAGATGGACGGATGCTGGTCGTACTATACTATCACGCATTCGTTCTGGCATCAATCAGCAAAACTGTCAGAATGGCAGCCGGCTCTATGACAGGATAGGCATCTATGACATTTAGAGTCTATCCGAATAACGGACTGGATGTCATTGCGAGCGCGAGCAAAGCAATCTCCTCTCGGGCCGGTAGATTGCGTCGTCGCTGGCGCTCCTCGCAATGACAGCATGCCCATGGGTTTTCGGATAGGCACTTAAGGCAGCCACAGGCCTGCAACTCCAGCCGAAACGACGCCGTTCCGGTCGCGCTTGCGGCATCTATGACATTTGAGGCAGCCACAGGCCTGCAACCTCTCGCCTGGAGCCTGTGACCTCACCTGGCAGTGTAGTCGTAGCGAGAAAGGATCACTCATGCAACTCGAGCATGTCGCACTGAACGTTCCCGAACCGGACGCAATGGCGCAATGGTATGTCACACACCTGGAGATGCAGATCGTGCGCCACATTCCGGCGCCAAACCCGACGTACTTCCTCGCGGACTCGGCAAGGCGCAGTGTGCTTGAGATCTACCGCAACCCGGCCGCCCCCATCCCCGACTATGCCGCGATCCCATCGCTGGCGTTACACCTGGCGTTCAACACCAACGACATCGAAGCCGACATAGCGCGACTCGTCGCGGCAGGCGCCACGCACGCCGGCCCGGTTGAAACCACCCCTGCTGGCGATCGATTGACCTTCCTGCGTGATCCCTGGCAGGTGACCATCCAGCTGGCACAACGACGCACACCGCTCGTATGATACGAGTGATACCAGGTAGCCGTCGATCGTCCACGATGACAGCACTCTGAAAAGCCATGCCGTGGCGTAGCGAAGGGGGCATGCCGTTGCTACTGCCAGGTGTATGTCCGCATGCAACCGGGTATGACGCGGTGGCGCAAGTCGTTCCCAGGACGACCGCGCATCATCTGTTCAGCAAGAGAAAGGCCTGCACGCAATGAAACCGAAGGTGCTGCTCGACCCGCATGGCCGGCAGATGGCGACTATCTTTGCCGACGAGGATATGCAGCGGCTCCACCAGGTCGCCGAGGTGCTCTGGGCGCGCGACGAGCCGATGCCGGCGGCGGAGATCGAACGGATCCGTGACGATATCTCCTACATTGTTACGGGGTCCTGGCGCTATGGGGACATCGCCACCTTTCCCGGATTGCGCGCCGTGTTGGAAGTCAGCGGTGGCTTCCCATCGCCGCACGACCTCGATTACGCCACCTGCTTCGCACGCGGGATTCGCGTCCTTAGCTGCGCACCCGCATTCGGGCCGGCCGTCGCCGAGATGGGGCTGGGGCTGGCCATCGCATGTGCGCGCCAGATCGCCTGGACCGACGCGGCGTTTCGGAGTGGCGAACCGAACTGGAGTCACACCGCTTTTACAACCGAGATTGGCGATACGTTCACCCTGTATGGCAAACAGGTCGGCTTCATCGGTTTCGGCGGGCTGGCGCGCGCGCTCAGGCCGTTGCTCGCACCCTTCCATTGCCCGATCCAGGTGTACGATCCCTGGTTGACGGACACCTACCTGCGCCGGCAGGGAGTGTCCCCGGTCGATCTGGAGACACTGCTCGCAACTTCACGCATTACATTCGTCCTTGCCGTGCCCAGCGCCTCAAACCGGGCATTGTTGACCCGTGAAAAGCTGGCATTGATCCCTTCCGACGCGGTATTCGTGCTGTTGAGCCGCTCCCATGTGGTTGACTTTGATGTGCTAACAGAGGTACTGGCGCGGGGAGCGTTTCGCGCCGGCATTGATGTGTTCCCTGAGGAGCCGCTGCCACGGCATCACCCGATCCGGCGCGTCAGACATGCCGTGCTTTCATCACACCGCGCTGGCGCCATCAGTGAAGCGTTGCTGGCCATCGGGCGGCTGGTCGTCGATGATCTCGAGGCGCTCTGCAATGGCCTTCCGCCACAGCAGATGCAGGTCGCACAGCCAGAATACATCCGGTTGCGCGGCTGATGCCGCGTCTTCTACGGCGGCGAGCAGCAATCGTGATCCGCGGACATGCCTCCGTTCCTGCTCACCGCGCGCCCCGTCGGGATGCAAGGTTGTTGCACGTTGCTCGACGTGCCTATCCGAAAACCGCTACGCCGCCGGTCATTGTGCGGAGCGTCAGCGACAGCCTGCAGCGAGCGACGCATGGCTGAAGCAATCTCCGTCACGCCGCTCGATTGCGTCGCTGCGCGCGCAATGACATGCAACCATTCGTTATGCCAATCGGCACTACGGCGCACCACCGGGGAACGGAACCCACGAATCGCGCTCAGCATCATAGCCATAGCGTAGCGTCACCTGTTGCTGTTCGGAGACGGCGCGCAGGTTAAACGCAAACGGCACCACAAATAGAGTCATATTGGTCTGGTCGAAGCCGATCCGCCGCACCCGCGGCTCACCGAAATCGATCGCCGCTTCGTCGAGCGTCAGGTCGCTGCGAAATGACCCGACGGCATGTCCTGCAGCATCGAGCGCCACCGAGCCAACCTCGGCGCTGCGCGCCATGCCGATATAGAGCCGCTTTTCGGCGCGGCCGCGGAAGATCGCCAGACCGATTGCATCAATTCCCAGCACTTCTTCACTTATCTCTTTACTCGCCAGGTCGATTCGCAGCACGCGTCCTTGTTCGGAGAGGCGGGTCGAACCGGCGACCGTACTGACATACAGGGCGTGCGTGTCACAATCATAGGTCATTCCCAGAATGCCGAAAGGATTCTCGCTGGAACCCGCCGGCACGCCCGGCAAGGTCACAAACGGCTGCAACTCGGCCGTATCGCTATCGATCCGATACACCACATTCAGGCTGCCCGGCGGGTTGTCGCTCACGGCAGTGCGCGGTACCGCCGCCGTGTAAATGTTCCCATCCCGATCGAGCACGAATGGCCCGAGTGTGCCGGCATCGTCCCACGACGGCTCCTGATGAATGTCACGCATCGCCGGGTCGGCCGTTACCGGAACGCGCCCGTCGAAGATCACCAGCCCGCTGTACTGGCGTTCACCGGTGCCGATACCCAGCCGATTCGCATATCCCAGTTGCCGGGCAAACCGCGGTATACCGCGACATCCGGTCACACTGCCCATGGCTCCCGCAACTGGCGTGGGAACAGGCAAATTGGCCGGCGCACCTGACGTGCCATTGGCCAGCCACCAGCCCAGGCCGAGGGCGCCGACCAGCAGGACGGCACCCAGCGCCAGCAGGGCAGCGCGCCACGCTGGCGGTGCCGGCGGAACAGGCGCCGGCGGGCGTGCACCGCCGGGCGCATGCTTGCGACGCTTGCTCACTGGCCCGCCCCTGACGGCACGAACAACGGCCCGGCGGCGCATGGCCAGACCCGCGGTTCAAAGACGCCATCTTGCAGAATCGAATCGGCCCAGCAATATTCGGCTCCCGGTACATCCGAGTTCTGTAACTGTGGCACGTACCAGATCACAAGTGGTCCTTCACCAAGCGATTCAGGGGGGGTGAGGAAACGTTCCGGCCCTTGCCGCTCGTCGGCGTTGCAACAGTCGCCGAGGGTCGGCAGATCACTCTCGCCCTCATCGCGATCCGCCCCACCGCGTACCGCGTAAAGATACGCATGATCGCCGCGCCCGCCATCACCGAACTGTCCGCGCCCAGGCGCGATGTACCAGCCACGCCCATCACGATCGGTCAGACGATACTGATATCCCTCCGGTGTGTATGCGGTCGTCTCGCGCTGCACCTGCCAGCCTTCGACATCCCAGGAACGCCACGCCGTTCCGTCCCACTCGGCGAAGCGCTGTTGTTCGCCGGCCATTGCGATGCGCATGACCGGGCGATACGTGCCATTGTTACCGCAACCTCGCCCTTCGCTGACGAATACGACGCGGAAACTACCATCCTGGTAGAACTCGTAGCGCTGGCGATATGCATAGTTGCACGGCGTCGGCCAGAACTCGCTGCGGAACCGCTGCACCAGAGCAAACCCCTCGACGTCGCGTGTCGAACGAACCGGTTCAATCTGCGGCCCATCCCAGGCAACCACCGCCGCCGCTGAGAAAGCCGGGCAACCAAGCGCATCACTATAGCCAAAACCTTCCTGCTGCGAATAGTTGATGTGGACATCAACCAGTTTGGCACTACGCACGACGGGGACAGCAGAGAACTGCACATCTTCGATACGCAGGCCATCAGTGCTGGTCAGGATGTAGCGCAGCGACCACCCGTCACGGCTCAACTCCGTCGCCTGGTTGCAGTAGCGCGCCGTCACCACATCGTCCTGCAGGCGCTGTTCCGTCACTGGCCGGCGGCTTGACGCGCCCAGATCGGTCCAGCGCAGGCCAATGATTGTGTACTCAACAAGATCGACAATCACCCACAGCGCACGCTCGCCCCAGACGAAGATTGGCGCGACGCACAGGTGGCGTGAACGTTCGCAGGCCGTCGCCTGGAACTGCACCTTCATCTGCGGCTGCTGGATCATCGTCTGATCGGGCGTGAGACCGAGTTCAGCGCGGACCTCAGGCGCCGCCAGGGCGATCTGTGCCGCCAGATCCATCAAGTGCCGTGGCACAATCGTTGGCTGGGTGTCATCGAGCACCGTAACGTCGTAGACACGCTTCGCCTGTGGATCGGCAATCGCCAGCACGCTGCGATTCTCAGCGTAATTGTAGATCTCGACCCGGTAACATGCACGGCCACGGCACGCCTCACCCACCCCGGCAGCATCCGCAGGACCGAGAGGATACACGCCGAACACCTCAGCGCGCAATGGTCGCCCATCACTGGCGGCGAGCGCCTGGCGCACGCGGGCATCTTCGACGGCCAGTTGTTGTGCCACCTGCTGTTCCTCGGCCAGCCCATCGAGCAGGAGCACTGGAACGGTACCCGCAAGGGCTCGTTCGACCTGTGCCCGGCGCTCGGCCAGCAACGGCGCAAGCTCCGGCGCCGGGGTACTACGCGCGGCAAGTCGCCCCGGATCAGCCGGCGGCGTCATCGGACGAACTACCGGCGTACGACCGGCCAGAGTTGCTGTCGGCGGGGGGGGAGCCGGCTGCCCGCACGCAACAACAAGCAAGATCACCAGGAACGACAGTACGCCAGTTCGCATCTTCACGGCCTGCAACCATCATCATAACTTCAGAAGAGTCGCTCCGGCTCCTCTACCACACGCTTTATCTTATCACGAGACGCGCCCTGCGACGGCAACCCGCCGGGTATCACGAACCATACGTCATACCAGCACACCGGACTGGCTTGAACACGGCCATCGTGTTGGACAAAATCTGGAAAGCGGGGTACGCTTCAGCGAACCGTTCCGCCGTTGCTTTCCGTGGGCACAGGAGGAAGCGTGCGCGTCTTTATCACTGGAATCACCGGACCGGTCGGCAGCGCGCTGGCCGACTATCTGGTAACACTGCCTGGCGTGGAAGTCCATGCCTTCAAACGCTGGCGTAGTGACACCCGGCCGATCGATCACCTCGCCGAGCATGTCACGTTACACGAGGGGGATATTGAAGACCCGTATTCGATTGCGCGGGCCGTCGAGCGCGCAGCGCCGGACCGCGTCTACCACCTGGCGGCGCAGAGCTATCCGAGCGAGTCGTGGGATGCGCCGATTGTCACCATGCGCACCAATGTTGAGGGGACGATCAATCTACTCGAAGCGGTGCGGCGGCATGCACCACGCGCGCGGGTTCATATCGCGGGAACCAGTGCAGAGTATGGCCAGGTGCGCCCGGAGGAGACACCCATTCCGGAGACACACCCCACGCGCCCGCTCAGTCCCTACGGGGTCAGCAAAGTGGCAGCCGGGCTGAGTGGCCTGCAGTACGCCGCCAGTTTCGGTATGCACATCGTCGTCACACGTTCTTTCAACCATGTCGGGCCGCACCAGGGCGATCGTTGTTCCATCCAGACCTTCTGCCGGCAGATGGTGCTGATCGAATATGCGCGCCAGGAACCGATCCTGTATGTCGGCAATCTGGAAGCATGGCGCGATTTCACACACACGCGCGACGTGGCCCGCGCGCTC
>Ga0272446_1003504_pt1 | contig 19665 bp, 21 predicted proteins | sample YNPCB0061_FD_194587 | JGI IMG/M metagenome (GOLD analysis project Ga0272446, IMG submission 194587) | Hot spring microbial mat communities from Yellowstone National Park, WY, United States - YNP-CB-006-1 | ecosystem: Environmental > Aquatic > Thermal springs > Hot (42-90C) > Sediment | place...
TATGTCGTGTTCGACCTTGAGACGACAGGGCTGCAGCCGAGCTACGGCGACAGGATCGTCTCGATCGGCGCGGTCGTGATCGAGGGCGGGGCGATCGCTCAGGGCAGGCGATTCGCGCGCTTCGCCCAGCCGGGCCGGCCGATTCCGTCGGCCAGCACGGCGATCCACGGCATCACGGATGCGATGGTCGCGCACGCCCCGCCCTGGCCGGAGGCGGTTGCCGCGTTCCACGCCTTCGCGGGCGATTCGGTGCTCGTTGCGCACAACGCCGCCTTCGACATGGCCTGCCTCCATGCAGCCGAGGGGCAGGCCGGCGTCCTCTTCACCAACCCGGTGCTGTGCAGCCTCCGCCTGTCGCAGTGGCTCGACCCGGACGAGCGCGACCATGGCCTCGATTCGATCGCGGCACGGCATGGCCTCGTCGTCGCCGGCCGGCACGACGCTCTTGGCGATGCCGAGGCGACGGCGGTGCTCTTCTGCGACATGCTCCGCCGCGCCGAGGCGCGCCGCGTCGCCTCGCTCGAGGAGCTGTTCCGCCGCACCCGCATGGCCGAGACGATCGCTGCCGGCGCGGAACGGTTCTGAGAGAGAGGAGAGAGGGGGGGCGCGCCATCGCGCCTCGCCCGGTTGAGGCCTCCGTCTAGAGACCGCCAGTGAGCGCCGCGCGCGTCGCCTTCTGGAACGCGGCAACGGCCTTCAGCGCGTCGCGCAGCGCGGCGCGCTCGGCCTTCGCGAGCGCCTCGGTATCGACCAGGTTGCCGGCCTTCAGCCCTGCGGCGAGATCGTCGAGCTGTTGGCGCAGGAGCCGCTCCACGATCAGCCCGAAGGCGGCGTCGAGCTCCCGCCGCTCGGCCTCGGTGATCGCACCGCTCGCGGCGAGCGCGGCAAGTCGCGCGCGCGTGCCCGTTTCCTCGACCCCGTGCTGCAGCGCGAGCAGCCGCACCGAGGAGACGAGCGGCATCAGCCCGCGCAGCTTGAGGTCGGTGCGCGTGCCGGGGCCCTCCTCGTCGTCGCGGAAGCCGCCCCAGAAGGAGAGGCCGACGGTGAACTTCGCATCCTCCGCCGCGAGCGCTGCAAGGAAGGCGGGGCGTTCGGCAAGAGCGCGCATAAGATGCCGCCGCAGCGCCGCAGCCGGCGCCTCAGGCCCCCAGGCGGGGCGAAAGTCGAAGGCGATGTCGCCGAAGAGCAGCGCCGCGGGTGAGCGCCGCGCCGTCCAGAGCGAGACCTGCGCCTTCCACTCGCTGAGCGTCTTCCGCCACAGCGGGTTGCGCGCCATCACCCCGCCTGGGCAGAGCGTGAACCCGGCTGCGGCGAGCCGCGCGTTCAGGTCCTCGGCGAAGGGGATGAACCAGGCATCGATCTTGGCCGCGCGGTCGTCCTCGCGGTCGTCGAGGATCAGGCCGTTGTCCTGGTCGGGGAACAGGAAGCTCTCGCCGCGGCCGGCCGAGCCCATGACGAGGAAGGTGAAGGAGAGAGGGGGCGGCGCGACGGCGGCGGCGAGCGCCCTGGCAAGGCAGCGGCGATGGATGTCGAGGTTGATCTCGGAGACGACGCCGATCACCTCCGCCGCGCTCACCCCGTCGGCGAGCAGAGCGCGGGCAAGGCCGGCTTGGGCCGAGCGCGTCGCGGCGAAGCCCTCCTCGGTGTCCTCGCCCGCGAGCGCCTCGAGCGTGTCGAGCAGCGTGCCGGAGGCAGCGGCGTAGGTCTCGAAGCGGTGCAGCATGCCCACCGCCCGCCCGGCCTCGTCGAGCACGACGAGATGGCGCAGCCGCCGCAGCCGCATCAGCCCGACGGCGCGCCAGAGTTTCTCCTCAGGCCCCACCCCGATCACAGGCGCGCTCATCACCGCGCCGAGCGGAGTCTCGGGGGGTGTACGGAAGGCGATCCGCCGCGCGACGTCCTGTTCGGTGAGGATGCCCTGCACGACGCCCGCGCGATCGACCGCAAGGACGGAGGAGGCCTGCGCCCGGGCCATGGCGGCGACCGCCTCGGCGACCGGCGCTGCCGTGTCGAGGCACGGGGGAGAGGGCCCCATCGCCGCGCGCACCGTGCCGGTGAAGGCCGCGGTGCGCCCGCTCATGGTCCCTCACCGGTCAGCGCCGCGGCGAGCGGGCCCGGCGCGAACTGGCGGGCGAGGTCCTGCTCGGCCGAGACGAGGTGCATCCTGAGCGCGCCGAGGATCGACACGGTCTCGCCCTTCCTGAGGTTTGGGTGGATCGGCAGGGTCTCGAGCAGCACGGGCCCGCTGTCGAGCGGAAGCTCGATCGGCGAGCGGGGGGGAGCGAGCTGGAGTCGCGCGAGCCTCGGCGCGATCGCCTCTGCCGCCTGCTCGGCCTCCACCGCGAGCGCTGAGGGCGCGCCGGCGGTGCGGATCGCGGCGGCGGCCAGAGCCGCGATCGGGGCGATGAGCGCCGCCGGGGCGAGCGCGTGCGGCCTGAGCCAGGCCTCTGCCATGGCCGCGACATCGCTTTGCGCGGCGAGATAGGTGCGCCAGCGGCAGGTGGTGAGCGGAGCGGTGAAGCCAGGGTCGGACAAGGCGCTGTGCCAGTTCACGCCGAGCTTGACCGCGCAGTAGTCAAGCACGGTCTTCTGCGCGAGATAGGCGCCGCGGCCGGCGAGGAAGGCGCCGAATGCCGCCGGGTCGGCGCTTCTCGGTCGTGTGAACATCCGTCCCAGCGCTGCGATCAGCGGCATCTGTCAAGTCCTGCAAAGGGTTGCAAAGCGTTCACACGCTGTCACAAAGCCGTTGGCGGCTCGGCGGCTCCGTGCTACCAGCGGAAGCCGTGTCCGGGAAAGGGTCATGCGTGGCCGTGCTTGGAACGGCCGCGACGTGGCAAGATATCGGCAGCCGCCATAACACGGCCGCCATAACAACGGGGAAACGACATGGCTGAGATGGTCGATCCGAGCGTCAGGACGCCGAACGCACCACCACCGGACATCGACGCCGCCACTGCGGCGGCCTACTGGAAGAAAACCTCCGGCCTGATGTGGACGATGCTGGCGATCTGGGTGGTCGCTGGCTTCGTGATCCACCTCTTCGCGCCGAGCCTGAACAAGATCCACATCTTCGGCTTCCCGGTCGGCTTCTACCTGGCCGCCCAGGGCAGCCTGATCGTCTTCGTCGCGCAACTCTTCTGGTTCGCCAAGCGGCAGAACCAGATCGACGAAGAATTCGGCGTGGCCGAGGAGTGAGGCAGAGACCATGGCAGCCCAGAAGGACGCTTTCCTCTCCCAGCTGAACAAGATCTACGCCGGCTATGTCGGCGGCTTCGCTCTTTTCGTGGCGATCCTCGCGATCCTCGAACAGATGGGCGTTCCCGACCGAATCATCGGCTATCTGTTCGTCGCCCTGACGATCGGGGTTTATGCTTACATCGGCATTCTCAGCCGGACGATGCAGGTCAGCGAATACTATGTCGCTGGGCGGCGTGTGCCGGCGATCTACAACGGCATGGCCACCGGCTCAGACTGGATGTCGGCGGCGAGCTTCATCGGCATGGCGGGCAGCCTCTACCTGCTCGGCTATGGCGGGCTCGCCTTCATCCTGGGCTGGACGGGCGGCTACGTGCTCGTCGCCATCCTGCTCGCGCCCTACCTGCGCAAGTTCGGCCAGTACACGGTGCCTGACTTCCTCGGCGCGCGGTTCGGCGGCAACGCAGCGCGGTTCGTGGGCGTCGTCGTGCTGATCACCGCCTCCTTCGTCTACGTGGTGGCGCAGATCGTTGGGGTGGGAATCATCACCCAGCGCTTCCTCGACGTCAGCTTCGCGGTGGCTGTGTTCGTCGGGCTTGCGGGCATCCTCGTCTGCTCGATGATGGGCGGGATGCGGGCCGTGACCTGGACGCAGGTTGCGCAATACATCGTGCTGATCATCGCTTACCTGATCCCGGCGATCCTGATGTCGGTCAAGCTCACCGGCGTGCCGATCCCGCAGCTTATGTACGGCGTTGCGCTCGAGCGGATCGAGGAGCTCGAACAGGCGATGCGCGCGGCTGGGCAGGTTGTGCCATACCATGTGGGCGCGTTCGTCGATGCGCGCGGCAACTTCTCGCTGCCGAGTGCGATCAACTTCTTCGCGCTGATCTTCTGCCTGATGGTCGGCACCGCTTCGCTGCCGCACATCCTGATGCGCTACTTCACCACGCCCTCGGTGCGCGAGGCCCGCCAGAGCGTGGCCTGGTCGCTCTTCTTCATCTTCCTGCTGTACTTCACCGCGCCGGCCTATGCGGCCTTCGCCAAGCTCGAGATCTACCAGAACGTGATCGGCAAGCCGATCGCCGAGCTCCCCGCCTGGCTGAAGAACTGGCAGCTGATGTCGCCCTATGGTGTGACCTGGATCGGGGTGAACGACGCCAACCGCGACGGCATCCTTCAGCTCTCCGAGTTCCGCATCCACCCCGACGTGATCGTGCTCGCGACCCCGGAGATCGCGGGGCTTCCGTATGTGATCGCCGGCCTCGTCGCGGCCGGTGGCCTAGCCGCAGCGCTCTCGACCGCGGACGGGCTCCTTCTCGCTCTGGCCAACGCGCTCAGCCACGACATTTACTATCGGATGATCGATCCGCATGCGCCGACCAAGCGGCGCCTCTACGTGGCGCGGACGCTTCTGATCATGGTCGCGATCGCGGCGGCCTGGACGGCCGGGAACATGGGCGCCGACATCCTGTTCCTCGTCGCCTGGGCGTTCTCGATCGCGGCGGCAGGGTTGTTCGCGGCGCTGGTGATGGGCGTCTGGTACAAGAGGACGACCAACACGGCCGCGATCCTCGGCATGGCTGTCGGGTATGTCGTGACCTTCGGCTACCTCCTGCACACCGAGTTCTTCGGCCTGCACTTCATCCAGTTGTTCGGCGACAAGGCAGCGATCACTGCCGCGTTCCGACAGTATGTCGGGATCGCCGCGATCTCGGCCGAGGCGAAGGCGCCGATCCAGGCCCTGCTCGCGAATGCCGACGCGATCAAGGACGGCCCGCTGCACGGCTGGCTGCTCTGGGCCGATTCGGTGGTGCTGCGCAACCGCGTCACCGCGCGGCTGTGGGGCATCAACAACATCGCCGGCGGCATCTTCGGCGTGCCGATCTCCTTCCTGATCATCTATGTGGTGAGCCAGTTCACCGCGCAGCCGAGCGCGGCGATGCAAGAGTTCGTCGAGAGCATCCGCATCCCCAAGGGTGGCGTGCGCCTCGTCGACAAGGAACAGGCGGTCGACTGATCGCCGCGGTCCTGCTTTTCGGCCAGCGGGGCGGGGCGGAGCGATCCGCCCCGCCCGTCGCTTGATCGCGGCGCAGCAAGCGCGCATGCAAGGCCCGTGGAGAGCCAGCCCCATTTCATCCTCTCCTTCCTGCCGTTCTGGCTCGTCACCTACGGGCTTGCCGTTGTGGCGTGGACCTCGCTCGGCCGCTTCCTGCTCCAGGCCATGGTCGCGCCCGACAGCCCAAACTACATCTGGCGCGCCTTCCGCTTCCTGACCGACTGGTGGGTCGCGGCGGTCAGGGTCGTCACGCCGCTCTACGTCCTGCCGATGTTCCTGCCGCTGATCGCCGCCTTCTGGGCCTTCGTGCTGCGCTACGTCTTCGCGCTTGTAATGTTCGCTGCCGGCTGGGCGCCGCGGCTGTCGACCATGCAGCCGGGCTGAGGGGCTGGGCCGGATGACGCCGCAGACCCTGTTCGTGCTCACGGTCGGGCTCGCCGCTCTTGCGGGGCTCGCCCACATGCTGCTGCAGACGGTGCTGTTCGTCGTCGTGTTCGCCACCGCGCCGCTGTGGTGGCCGGAGGTGTTCGGCTTCTACCCGGCGGTGCTCTCCTATGCGGCCTCGCTCGTGATCTCGACCCTGACGCTGCTTCTGGGCGGCATCCCGGCCGCGCTTGTCGAGCGGAGCCTGGGCGTCCGTGAGCCAGCGCCGCTGCCGATGGCGGTGTGGCTCGTCTCGGTCGCAATCGTCACAATCCTGGGCTTGGCTTTGGCTGGCGTCTGAGCGCAGACTTACGCGCTTCAGGGAGTCAGGGGCCGTGGAGCAGATCATCGCCGTTGCCGATCAGACGATCCGGCGCGCCTGTGGCTTCGCGGCGCTCGCCGTTTGCGCCACCATGCTCGCTCTGTCCTTCGACCTCGTGCTCGCTCTTCGCGTCGGCGCCGTGATGACGACCGCGATCTGCGCGGTTCTGTTCGTCCAGTCGCTGCGCGCTCCGGTGGTCGACGTCCGCCGCACCGAGCTCTACAGCGTCGTTGGGCGGACGCTGATGCTCCCGCGCGACCGGCTGCAGCGCCTGCTCGGCGAGGTGCTGGCCGAGCGGTATCTACGCCACGCCGATGCCGCAGCCGTCGCGGCCTTGGCACTCTGGGCGGCGGCCTGCCTGCTCTGGGCGCTTCGCGTCCTGCGCGGGCTGATGGTGCCAGGTCTCTGAGGCCCTACTCGGGCCCTCGACGCGTCAGGCCCCGGCGAGGATCGCCGCCTTGCCGAGCCCGCTGATCGAGAGCGTCAGAGCGCCGTCCGGCAGCGGCGGGGAGAGCCCTGCGGCGATGAGAATGGCACCGGCGGGAAGCGGTCCGACGCCGCGCGCTGCCTCGGCCGCGGCGCGAAGCGCAGCGCCTGCGTCGATCGTGCCAAGCCAGGCGAAGCTGCCATCGGCGGCAACGGCGCGCGCCGAAACGGGGCTTGCGACCGCCTCGCGCCACCCCTCCCGCGCGGGGCGCGCAAGCACGACGACGCCGAGGCCAGCGAGGTCGGCCATGAAGGCGGGGAGGTCTGAGGGGCCCGCGCTGTAGCGGCTCGCGCCAATGTCGATCGCGGCGTGCAGCGAGGCGACACGCGCGGCGACCTCGCGCAGCGTCCAGGCCCGTTCCCGCGCCGGCAGCGGCCGCGCGAGCTGGGCCACGACCGCTGCGGTTGCGACCGGGCGATGGAGCGGCGGCAGCGCCACCGGGCCGTGCAGCAGCCGCGCGGCGAAGACCGGCCCCGCGACCGGCGGCCCGGAGAGCCCGTTGGGCGGCGGGACGAGCCTCAGCCCGACCACGGGGAAGCCGAGCGACTCGCGCAGCAGTGCAGCGACGCGCCGCGCCTCGGCCGGCGTGCGCGGCCGCATGTCCTCAGGGAACGGCGCGAGCGTGCAGCCCGACGTTACGGCCTCGGCGAGATACCCCGCCGCCGCGCGTGCCGCCGCCGTCGTGAGCCGCGGCATCGCGTTCAGTTGAGCGAGGGAAGGATCGGCACGAGATCGTCCGTCCTAAACCCGCCTTCCGGGATCGCGTCGACGGCCTCGCCCGGCGGCGGGGCGTCGCCGCCGTAGAGATAGTCGGGCAGCCACAGCGCGATCTCGGGGAAGACGTAGAGCAGCGCCATCGAAACGATCACGATCGCGACGAAGGGCAGGCAGCCGGCGAAGATCTGCTGGATTCGCACCTGCGGCGGGGCCACGCCCTTGAGGTAGTAGGCCGCCATCGCGACGGGCGGGGTCATGAAGCTCGTCTGCAGGTTGAGCCCGACCATGACACCGAAGAAGATCGGGTCGATGCCGAAATTGTCGAGCAGCGGAAGGAAGATCGGCACGAAGATCAGCACGATCTCCGACCATTCGAGCGGCCAGCCCAGGAGGAAGATCACGAACTGGGCGAGGATCATGAAGCCGAGCGGCGAGAGCTTCAGGTGCTCGACGATCCAGGTCTCGATCACATGGTGGCCGCCGAGCCAGCCGAACACCGAGGTGAACACATAGGCGCCGATGAACAGCCAGCAGACCATGGCTGTCGTGCGCGCCGTGAGGAACACGCTCTCCTTGAGCTTGGCGAAGGTGAGCGCGCGATAGGCCATCGAGAGAAGGATGGCGCCGAGGCTGCCCATCGCCGCCGCCTCCGACGGCGTGGCGAGGCCGCCCAGGATCGCCCCCAGCACCGCAGCGATCAGCGTCGCGAGCGGCAGGAAGCTCGTGATGAGCGCCCAGGCCACCTCGGCTCCGGAGCCTGCGGCCATGTGGTCGGGCAGGCGCGGCGCAACCGCCGGCCGCAGCACGGCGAGGCCGACCGTGTAGAGCATGTAGAGGCCGGCGAGCATGAAGCCCGGGATGAAGGCGGCGGCGTAGAGCTTCACCACGGAGACGCCCGCCGTCGCGCCATAAAGGATGAACATGATAGACGGCGGGATCAGGATGCCGAGGCAGCCGCCCGCGCAGGTGATTCCGGAAGCGAGCCGGGCGTCGTAGCCGGCACGCAGCATCGCCGGATAGGCGAGCAGGCCCATCAGCGTCACCACGGCGCCGACGATCCCTGTGGCGGTGGCGAACATCGCGCAGGTGAGCAGCGTCGCCACGGCCAGCGCCCCGGGCAGGTTGCGCGAGGCGAGCTGCAGCGCGTGGAACAGCCGGTCGAGGATGTTGGCGCGCTCGATCACGTAGCCCATGAACACGAACAGCGGCACCGAGATCAGCACGTCGTTGGCCATCACGGCGTAGACCCGCTGCACCAGGAGGTCGAAGACGCGCGCCTCAAGGCTCAGGTAGCCGAAGCCAACGCCCATCGCCATCAGCGTGAACGCGACCGGAAAGCCGAGCAGCACGATGAGGATGAAGCTGCCCAGCATCACCATGCCGAGGACGGAGTCGCTCATCGTTGCGCCTCGGAGGCGGCGCGCGTCGCCGCGGCTGCAGATGCCGCCTGCGCGGCGGCCAGCGCCAGCGCCTTGGTCTCCATCTCCTCGACATCGGCAAGCTTGTCGGGCCAGCGCCCGGTGCGCAGAGCGATCACGCAGCGGATGATCTCGGCGATCCCCTGCAGCAGCATGAGCGCGCCGGAGAGCGGGATGAGGAATTTGAACGGCCAGATCAGCGGCCCGTCGGGCGTGACGGAGGAGCGCTCGTTCTGCAGGAACGAAATATGGAAGAAGTTCCAGCCGAACCAGATCAGCGCGACAATTCCGGGGATGAAGAAGAGGAGGTAGAGCGGCAGATCGATCATCGCCTGGCCGCGCGGAGAGAGGCTGCGATAGAGGAAATCGGCCCGAACATGGCCACCGCGCGAGAGCGTGTAGGCGCCGGCGACCATGAACAGCAGGCCATAGAGCATGTAGCTCGTGTCGTAGGCCCAGGAGGTCGGCGCGCGAAACAGGTAGCGCGCGAACACCTCGTAGCAGATGACCGCCGTGAGCGCGACGATCGCCCAACCGGCTGTCTTGCCGGCCCAGGCGCTCACGCGGTCGATGCCGATCAGCAGCCGCTGCATCAAGTCGTCCTTGCGGCGAAACGCCCGCCCCGGTTGCCCGGGGCGGGCGCCTCCACCATGCGCGGCCCGTTCAGCCGCGGGCGAAGAAATGATTGAACGAGAGAACCGACGGCGCCTCGTAGCGCAGGTAGAAGGTCTGCACCCGGCGGCACCAGGCGCGCTGGCTGTCGCACACCTTCTTGAAGAACGGCCCTGCGGCCGGGGAGGAATTGTCGCCCTCGAGGCGGGCGACAACAGCGTCCCAGGCGCGCAGCTGCGCCTCGAGGATCGGCCGCGGCGTGGTGATGGCGCGCACCCCTTGGGTCTGCGTCATCTCGACGAGATCGCGCGAGTAACGGTCCTGCTGCTTCCAGCTCATGTCGGCCGAGGCAGCCTCGGCGGCATGCCGCAGCACGCCGCGGAGCTCGGCCGGCAGCGCCTCGAACTTCGTCTTGTTCAGCAGGATCTCGAAGGTCTCGGTGCGCTGGTGGAAACTCTGCAGCATGTAGACCTTCGCGACGTCGGGGAAGCCGAGCACCCGGTCGGACGAGGGGTTGTTGAACTCCGCCCCGTCGATCACGCCGCGCTCGAGCGCGGGCACGATCTCACCACCGGGCAGGGCGACGACGGCGGCGCCGAGCTCGTTGAACAGGTCGGTCGCAAGCCCCACGGTGCGGTACTTGAGGCCGCGCAGCTGCTCGACGTTCTCGATCGGGTTCTTGAACCACCCGAGCGGCTGTGTCGGCATCGGCCCGGACTGGAAGCCGACGACGTTGACGCGGAGGATGTCGGTGATCAGCTCGTTGTAGAGCGCCTCGCCGCCGCCATAGTAGAACCAGCCCAGAAACTGGTTCGCGTCGCCGAACCAGGGCGGGGCGGTGCCGAACAGGCTGAACGCCTTGTTCTTGCCGAACCAGTAGGCCGAGACGCCATGGCCGCCGTCGAGCGTGCCGGCGGAGACGGCGTCGAGCAGCTGGAACGCGCCGACGACCGCGCCAGCAGGCAGGAGCTCGAGCCTGAGCCGCCCGCCGCCGAGGGTGTTGACGCGGCTGACATAGTCGCTCGCGAACTCGTGGAAGATGTCGCGCTGCGGCCAGGTGCTCTGGAAGCGCCAAGTGACCGTCTGCGCCCGGCTGACCTGCGGCGCGGCGAGACTTCCCGCGGCGACCGCAGCGCCGCCGACGGCAGCGGTGGCCAGGAAGCCGCGTCGCCCCGACGCCGGCCCGGAGCCGGTCTTCCTCCCCTTGGTCATCGTTGTCCTCCTCCTTGTGCTGCGGGGGTCGCTGCCGGTGGCGGGCGAAGCCGCCCCCGCCGATCTCCCCTACCAGCCGGCGTCTAAGCACAGGCTTGGAGACGGCACAAGGCCGCGCGTTGGTGGGCCGCGCGTCCTGCCGCATCGCAGCGCGGCGCCGCTGCGCCGCGCCCGATCATGCTCCCCGACCGTGCTCCCGGTTTGACAGCATCGCCGCCGCCGCCAGATCATTAGCGTGCAAACGATCGGAGAAAGCCGTGGCGATCACCATCATGCAGGGCAGGACACAGGGCGGGCCTGAGGCACGGCGTGGCCGGCGTGAGGCCCCGCCCGCTCCCTACCTGCTCGAACGCCAGGTGGGCCATCTGTTGCGTCGCGCGCACCAGCGCCACGCCGCGCTGTTCCAGGCGATGCTCGCCGAAGCGGTCGGGCCGGAGGCGGCGCTGACGCCGACGCAGTGGGCAGCGCTCGTCAAGCTCGCCGAGCTTGGGTCTGCGAGCCAGAACGCCCTCGGCCGGCTCGTGGCGATGGACCCGGCCACCACCCAGGGCGTCGTCCGCCGCCTTGTCGCGCGCGGTCTCGTCGCGCGCATGGACGACCCGGAGGACCGGCGCAGCGTCCGGCTTGTCGTGACCGATGCCGGACGCGCCGCCGTGACCGCAGCCCTGCCGACCGCAGCGGCGATCAGCGCCGCCACACTCGCTCCCCTTTCACCCAAGGACCAGAGCCTGTTCCTCGACCTCCTCGAACGGATGGCCTTCGCATGAGCCCTGACGCGCGCCCAGCGGATCTACGCCTTGGCGAAACGACCGTCGCAGCCGCCGCACGGCCAGAGCCGACCTCAGCCCTCTTCGTCGAGACCGTGCTTTCGGTGCGCCACTGGACCGACACGCTGTTCTCGCTGACGGCGACGCGCGACCCGGCGTTCCGCTTCGAGAACGGCCAGTTCACGATGATCGGCATCCCCGTCGAGGGCAGGCCACTGCTCCGCGCCTACTCGATGGTCTCGGCCAACTACGAGGAGACGCTCGAGTTCCTCTCGATCAAGGTGCCCGAGGGCCCGCTCACCTCGCGGCTGATGCACATCCGCCCCGGCGACCCGCTCTATGTCGGGAGGAAGCCGACCGGAACGCTCGTGATCGACTACCTCCTGCCGGGGCGGACGCTGTTCCTGCTCGCGACCGGAACCGGACTCGCGCCCTTCCTGTCGATCATCAAGGACCCCGCCACCTACGAGCGGTTCGAGCGCGTGGTGCTCACCCACACCTGCCGCCACGGCAGCGAGCTCGCCTACCGCGACTGGATCACGACGGAGCTTCCCGCGCACGAGTTCCTCGGCGAGGCGGTCGCAGCCAAGCTCACCTACTACCCGACGGTGACGCGGGACGGGCCCGGCCCCTGGCGCGAAGGGCGGATCACCGACCTCATCGGCTCGGGCGTCCTGTTCGAGGATCTCGGCCGCGGCCGGTTCGATCCGGCGGCGGATCGGATCATGATCTGCGGCGGGCCGGAGATGCTGGCCGAGTGCCGCGCGATCGCCGAGGCGAACGGCTTCGAGGAGGGCTCCTCGGGCCGCCCCGGCACCTACGTGATCGAGAAGGCCTTCGTCCAGAAATAGGACCGAGAGACCAGCGATCGCACGCGAGGGAGGACAGGAATGGCGCTCGCCGCCGGGCCCGAGACCCAGGTCGGGAAACTCGTCGTCCGCAATATCGGCCTGATGCTGTCGGGCCGGATCGAGGAGCCGCTGCTCGACGCCGACACGCTGGTGGCCGAGGGCGGAAGGATCACTGCCGTCGGCCGCTTCGGCGACGTCGACACCGACGGCGCCCGCGTCACGATCGACGCGCACGGCTGCGCGCTGGCGCCAGGGCTGATCGACAACCACGTCCACACCGTGTTCGGGGACTGGACGCCGCGACAGAACCAGCTCGGCTGGATCGAGAGCTGCGTCAACGGCGGCGTCACCACCATGATCTCCGCCGGCGAGGTGCACCTGCCGGGGCGGCCGCGCGACCCTGCCGGGACAAAGGCTCTCGCCATCGTCGCCCGGCGTGCCTTCGAGACCTTCCGCCCGCTCGGCATGCGGGTGATCGCCGGTGCCGTCATCCCCGAGCGCGGGCTCACGGAGGCCGACTTCGCCGAGATGGCGCAGGCCGGCGTGGTGCTGATGGGCGAGATCGGGCTCGGCACCGTCACCGGCGCCGAGGAGGCGCGCGCGATGGTGGCCTGGGCGCGCGCGCACGGCATGACGACGGTGACGCATGTGGGCGGCCCCTCCGTTCCGGGGTCGAGCTATATCGGCGCCGATGTCGTGCTCGCCGCCGACAGCGACGTCGCAAGCCACATCAACGGCGGACCGACCAGCCTCGACGAGGGCCAGATCAGGCGGATCTGCGAGGCGACAGGGCGCGCCGTCGAGATCATCCACAACGGCAACCCGCGCACCGGGCTGTTCGCGATGCGGACGATGCTCGAACTCGGCAAGGAGGCGCAGCTCAGCATCGGCACCGATTCGCCGGCCGGATCGGGGGTGCAGCCGCTCGGCATGCTGCGCATGGTGAGCCTGCTGTCGTCCCTCGGCGGGGTCAGGGCAGAGCGGGTCTGGGCCTGGGCGTCGGGCAATGTCGCCCGCGTGCGACGGCTCGACACCGGAACGATCGCCCCCGGCAAGAGCGCCGATTTCGTGCTGATGGACCGTCCGCAGGGCTCCGACGGGCGGGACGTGCTCGATGCGCTCGGCAAGGGCGATCTTGCCGGCATCGGCATGGTGGTGATCGAGGGGGTGCAGAGGATCGGCCGCAGCCGCAACACCCCGCCGGCCGAGCGCCTGCCGGAGATCGTTGCGTGAGCGACGCGCGGGCGGAGGCCCTCGCCGTGCTCTCGCGTCTCGCACGCGAAGAAGTGGAGGAGTTTCGTGCGCAAATCGCCCTGATCGAGCGCGCGGTGCTGCGCGCGATGGCCGGAACCCCCCCGCCGGGCGACGATGCCCTCTGGGCCGAGGCGCTCGCCGATGCCGAGACCGCTGCCGAGTCGGCGCGTGCGCGCAGCGCGCGGATCGCCGCGCTCATCGCCGGGCGCGCGGCGTGACCGACGCGCCCTCGACGCTGCCGCTCGGGCCGGAGGTGGACGCAACGCCGCGGCCGCTGCCGGCGCGGATCGCGCACAAGGGACGGTCGGTCGATCTCGAGCCGCTGCATGTCCGCCACGCGCCCGATCTCTGGCGCGCCGCGCAAGGGGCGGACGACGCTTGGGCCTATCTCAGCTACGGCCCCTTCGCCGACGCGGACGCGATGCGCCGCCATGTCGCTGCGTTCGCCGCAACGCATGACCCGATGGTCTTCGCCGTCCGGCCGCACCGCACCGGCGCCGTCTCCGGCTGGCTGTCGTTCATGGAGATCAGGCCAGCGGACGGCGACATCGAGGTCGGCCACATCTGGTTCTCGCCCGCGCTCGCGCGCACCCGCGCCGCGACCGAGGCGATGGTGCTCTTGTTCCGCCACGCGATGGACGATCTCGGCTATCGCCGCCTCGTCTGGAAGTGCCATGCGCTGAACGCGGCGAGCCGGCGCGCCGCCGAACGCCTCGGCTTCACCTATGAGGGAACGCACCGCAACCACCGGATCGTCAAGGGCCGCTCGCGCGACACCGCCTGGTATTCCATCATCGACAGCGAGTGGCCGCTCTGCCGCGACGCGATGCTCGCCTGGCTCGACGACGCCAACTTCGACCACACCGGTGCGGCGCTGCGCCCGCTGGCCTCGTTCCGGAACACGCCTGTTCCGACGTCAGACTGAAAGATACTGCGCCTTCGCCGCCTGGTCCGCCTCGAGCGCCGCGAGCGTTCCCTGCCAGCGCACGATGCCCTTCTCGATGATCACCGCCCGGTCGGCCACGGCCTGCGCGAAATGCAGGTTCTGTTCCGAGAGGACGACCGCGAGCCCCTCGGCCTTGAGCCGCCGAATCGCGGCGGCCATCTCGGCGACGATCACCGGCGCGAGCCCCTCCGACGGTTCGTCGAGGAGGATCAGCCGCGGATTGCCCATCAGCGTGCGCGCGATCGTCAGCATCTGCTGCTCGCCGCCGCTCATCCGCCCGCCCGGCCGGTCCTGCATGCGCCCGAGATTGGGGAAGATCGCGAAGAGGCGCTCGGGCGTCCAAGGGGCGAGGCCCTGGCGCGGGGGCTGGCGGCCGACCGCGAGGTTCTCCATCACCGTCAGGTCGGTGAAGATCCGCCGCTCCTCCGGAACGTAGCCGAGGCCGGCGCGCGCGATCTCATGCGGCGCACGGCCGGCCATCTCGACCCCGTCGAACCGCACCGAACTGCCCGGAGCTGGGCGGACGAGGCCGATGATCGACTTCATCGTCGTCGACTTGCCCGCGCCGTTGCGGCCGAGCAGGACGAGCACCTCGCCGGCGCGTGCCTCGAGCGCGACGTCGCGCAGGATGTGCGCGCGGCCGTAGAAGGCGTTGAGGTGCGCCACGGCGAGCATGCTCAGTGCCCTCCGCTCGCCTCGCCGCTGCCAAGATAGACCTCGCGCACGGCGGCGTCGGCGCGCACCTCCTCGGCCGTGCCTTCGGCGATCAGCCGGCCGCGGTTCATGACGATGATCCGGTCGGCATGGCCGAACACCACGTCCATGTCGTGTTCGGTGAAGAGGCAGGCGAGGCCGCGCGCGCGCACGATCGACCGCGTCAGCTCCATCAGCGCCGTGCGCTCGGCCGGCGCCATGCCGGCGGTCGGCTCGTCCATGAGCAGGAGCCTCGGGTCGTTGGCGAGCGCGATGGCGAGTTCGAGCCGCTTGAGGTCGCCATAGGCCAGCACGCCGCAGGGACGGTCAGCCTGGCCGGCCATGCCGACCTGGGCGAGCAGCGCCTCCGCCTCCTCGCGGTGCCGATCGGCGGCGCGGCCGAGGAAGGACCAGACGCCGCCGCGATGGCTGATCAGCGCCATCTGCACGTTCTCGCGCACCGTCATCGAGGCGAAGGTCGCGGTGATCTGGAAGGTGCGCCCCACGCCGAGGCGCCAGATCGCGCGCGGCCGGAGGCCGGCGATCGGCGCGCCGGCGAGCCTGACTTCGCCTCCATCGGCGCGGAGCTGGCCGTTGACGAGATTGAAGCAGGTGCTCTTGCCGGCGCCGTTCGGGCCGATCAGCGCGAGCATCTCGCCCGCAGCCACGGCGAAGGAGACGCCGGCGACCGCGTGCACGCCGCCGAACCGTTTCTCGAGCGACACGGCCTCGAGGACCGGGATCGACCCCGCCGCCGTCATGCCGCCTCGAAGCCACGCGCGCGTTCCCACCGCGCGCGCGCGAAGCCCGCGATGCCGAGCGGGAAGGCGAGCACGAGCAGCACGATCACCCCGCCGAGTGCGGCGCGCCAGTACGCCGTCGCCTGCAGGATGCCGACGAACAGCCCGTGAAAGGCGAGAGCGCCGACGATCGGGCCGGTCACGGTCTGCACGCCGCCCAGCAGCACCATCAGCAAAGCGTCGACCGATTTCGGGATCGAAATATAGGTCGGGAACACCGAGCCCTTGGCATAGGCATAGAGGCCACCCGCAAGCCCGGCGGAGGCGGCCGCGATGACGAAGGCCGCGAGCCTCAGCCGCGCGGCATCGAGCCCGATCGCCTCGGCGCGGAGTTCGGAATCCCGCGCCGCGCGCAGCGCGTAGCCGAAGGGCGAGAAGATCATCCGCCGCAACAGCAGCGTCGCGCCGATCGCAAGCGCGAGCGTGAGCCAGAGATACACCGCCTTGTCGGCAGCCCAAGGACTCGGCCAAACCCCGAGGATGCCGTTGTCTCCGCCCGTGACGTCGACCCACTGGAAGGTCGCGGCCCAGACGATCTGCGCGAAGGCGAGCGTGAGCATCGCGAGATAGACGCCCGAGAGCCTGACGACGAAGAGGCCGAAGAGGACGCCGAAGAGGCCAGCGAACAGCGGCGCAAGCACGAGCCCTGCCTCCATCGGCAGAGCGAGGAAGCGCAAGCCGAGCGCAGCGCCATAGGCGCCGAGGCCGAAATAGGCCGCATGCCCGAAGCTCACGACGCCGCCTGGCCCCATCATCAGGTGCAGGCTCGCGGCGAAGAGCACGAACACGGCGAGCTCGACGAGCACGGTCAAGGCATAGGCGCCCGCCCAGAACGGCGCCGAGGCGGCGGCGAGAAGGACCGCAAGCCCAGCCCAGCCGAGGATTGCGGGCGCAGGCCGCAGCACCGGCTCGACCATGCCGGAGCCCGGGCGCGCATGCGCCTGCGGCTTCCCAAGCAGGCCATAGGGGCGCAGCATCAGCACTACGGCCATCACCAGGAACACGAGCACGAGGGTTATTTTCGGCACAAGAACGATGCCGAAGGCCTGCACCTCGGCGATCAGGAGCGAGGCGAGGAAGGCGCCCGGCACGCTGCCCATGCCGCCGACCACGACGACGACGAAGGCCTCGGCGATGATCGCGAGATCCATCTGCAGATTGGCCGACTGCGACGGCAGGACGAGTGCGCCGCCAAGCCCCGCCAGAGCAGAGCCGAGGAAGAACACGCCCGAGAAGAGCTTGCGCTGGTCGACGCCGAGCGCGGCGACCATCTCGCGGTCCTGCGTCGCCGCGCGCACGAGGATGCCGAAGCGCGTGCGGTGGAACAGCAGCCACAAGAGGCCGAGCACGGCGGGCCCGACGAAGACGAGGATTAGGTCGTATTGCGGAAAGCGCGACCCCGCGATCTCTATGAAGGCGCGCAGCCACCGCGGCCGCGGCAGCGGCAGGTCCTCTGGCCCCCAGAGGGCGAGCGTCGCATCCTGGATGATCAGCACCACGCCGAAGGTGGCCAGAAGCTGGAAGAGCTCCGGCGCGCGGTAGATCCGCCGCAAGAGCGTCATCTCGATCGCGACCCCGACGAGGCCGACCGCGACCGCCGCGGCGAGCACGCCCGCGACGAACAGCCACGGCTCTCGCCCGCCCCACTCCCAGAACGCGCGGATGATCGTCCAGGCGAGGTAGGCGCCGAGCATGTAAAAGCTGCCATGCGCGAAGTTGACGATCCGCGTGACGCCGAAGATCACCGTCAGCCCCGAGGCGATCAGGAACAGCGCCGAAGCGTTCGCAAGCCCCGTGAGGAACTGGATCAGTACGAAGTCCAAGCGATCACACTCCGCAATGAGGCACCCCGCGCCGGGGTGTCGCGCGGGGCGCCCCGGGACGGCCCCTCCGTTCGGGCCGGCTCAGGCCGATTGCGGCCGCATCCGCCGCACCTCGTCGTCAGGCGGCAGGTAGTCCTTGCCGTCGGCGTAGCGCCACTCGACCATCGTGCCACGGTTGTTGCGCAGCGCCGTCTTGCCGACATAGGCGCCAAGCGTCGACTGGTGGTCGAGAGCGCGGAACAGCACCGGCCCGAAGGGCGACTGGAAGCGGAGGTCGCGCAAGCCCTCGATGAGGCGCTCGTTGTCCGTGGTCCCGACGCGGGCGATCGCATCGGCGATCGCTGTGATCGTGTCGTAGCCGACGACGGTGCCAAGCCGCGGATAGTCGTTGAACCTGGCGCGATAGGCATCGCGGAAGGCCACGTGCTCCGGCGTGTTGATCTGGTCCCACGGATAGCCGGTGACGATCCAGCCCTCGGGGGTCTCCTCGGCGAGCGGGTCGAGATACTCGGGCTCGCCGGTGAGCAGGCTCACAACCGTGCGCCGCTCGAACAGGCCGCGCGTGTTGCCCTGGCGCACGAAGTTGGTGAGATCGGGCCCGAAGGTGACGTTGTAGATCCCCTCCGGCCGCGCCTGGGCGAGCGCCTGCACGGTCGCCCCGGCATCGATCCGGCCGAGTGCCGGCCACTGCTCGGCAACGAACTCGACATCGGGCCGCTTCGCCTGCAGGAGCTGCCTGAACCAGCGGACGGCCGACTGGCCATATTCGTAGTTCGGCGCGACCGTCACCCACCGCTTGGCCGGCAGCTTCGCCGCTTCCTCGACGAGCATCGCCGCCTGCATGTAGGTCGAGGGGCGGAGGCGGAAGGTGTAGCGGTTGCCCTTCTCCCAAACGAGCGCGTCCGTCAGCGGCTCGGAGGCGACGAAGAGGCGCTTGCGCTGCAGCGCGAAGTCGGCCACCGCAAGGCCGACATGCGAGAAGAACGTTCCGGCGAGGACATCGACCCGCTCGTTGTCGAGCAGTTCGCCCGCAAGCCGGACGGCGTCCTGCGGCCGGCCGGCATCATCGCGCCAGATCACCTCGAGCGGGCGGCCGAGCACGCCGCCTGCGGCGTTGATCTGCTCGACGCGGAGCTGCCAGCCGTTGCGATAGGGAACCGTGAAGGCCGGCAGCGTGGTGTAGCTGTTGATCTCGCCGATCCGGATCGGCTGCGTCCCCTGCGCGCGCAACAGCGCGGGTGCGGCGAGGGTGGCTGAGGCGGCGAGAACGCCGCGGCGTGTCAGTCGCATCGCGAAGCTCCTTCTGTCCCTGGGTGTCTCGTTGCGGGGCCATGCTACCTGAGCCCGTCTCTGCCTTCGATCTGGTCGACGGTGAGCCCGCCGACCCGCGGCAGCGGCCTGCCGCTGTCCGTCACCGCGACGGCGACGAGGATCTCGTCCCGCCGCGGTGCATCCGCCACGCGCACCTCCATCGCATCGAAATGGCTGCGCACATAGGCGGCATCCTTGTGGCCGAGCGGCACGTCGATCGGCGTTCCCATGCCGCCGCGCTTCTTGGCCGAGGGGATGAGCGCCGCACCCTTACCGAGCACGGCGCGGACCGGCGCGCCGAGCTTCGGGTGCAGGATGGCGGCGGCATGTTCGAGCTCGCCATCCTCGCCGACGATCGCCGCCTTGCCATAGCTCTGCGCAGCCTCGCCCGCGATCCCGAGCGCCGCGACCGCGCGCTCGGCGAGCAGCCGGCCGAGCATCGCCCCGACCTCGGCGAGCTCCGCGAGATCGGGCACGTAGCGGCCGGCGAAAGGGTTGCCGATCACCGCGATGGCGGCTGCCTTGCGCGTCGGCGGAGTGATCGTCTCCTCGCCCTCGCGATGCGTCTCTTCGAGGATGACGACGAGCTTGCGGATCAGCGGATCGGCCACGGCGCTCTCTCCCCTCAGGCGGCGCTCAGCAGGGGCATGGCGCCGACGACCCGACGCCGGCCGCGGAAGTGCAGGATCGCTGCGCGGATCAGCCCGCGCGCGGCGAAGCCCTCCGCCACCCTCGCGCCCGCGGCAAGCGCCGCCTCGCTCTCCGCCTCCGTCAG
>Ga0272446_1003505_pt1 | contig 19661 bp, 11 predicted proteins | sample YNPCB0061_FD_194587 | JGI IMG/M metagenome (GOLD analysis project Ga0272446, IMG submission 194587) | Hot spring microbial mat communities from Yellowstone National Park, WY, United States - YNP-CB-006-1 | ecosystem: Environmental > Aquatic > Thermal springs > Hot (42-90C) > Sediment | place...
TATTTGCTGCCAAGCCTGTCGTTCGGTCTTGGGCAAGCGGGCCAGTTCTTGCTCCTCTCGCATCTGGGCCAGCTCCGCAGAACGCCGATAGGCTCGCAGCCAACGAGAGGCGTCCCGTTGTTGGGCGGGTGTACCTTGCTTGAGGGTTTTTTCCATCAAGGACAACCCCTCCTGCAACAAGCCATAGGCTTCTTGACGGGCTTGTTGGCGTTGTTTGTCGCTCAGCAAAACCGCATCGCGACTGCGAGCCAACCCGGCCCGCAGCAGCGATTCGCAACGCTCCAGCGTCGTCTGCACGTTCAGACGCAACCGAACCTCCCCTGTTAGATGTCGTCTCCTCTCGTGTAGGAGAAAAGCTCTGGCGTCCTCCCCGCGTGCTTGACAAAGCAAAGCCAACGCTCCATAGTACCTCGGCTCGTGAGGCACGAAGGTTCCCTGCACTAGGTCGGCGAGCTTCTTGTGCAGCGCTGCCAGCTCTTTGGCTTCTTTGAGCCATTGCTCAGAGGGATAGCGCCAATCACTGCGTGAACTGCCCAGAGAGTGGCCTCGTTCTAGGTGAAGCACGGCGAGATCGATCTGACCCTTGCGTTGATAGCACAGCCCGAGGTTGCAATGAGACTCGGGATGATCGGGGAGCAGTTGCAGCGAGCGTTGCAGCAGTAGCATCCCAGTATCCACATCCCCCTGCCGCACAACATCAACGGATAAATTATAAATGACGATGCCATTCTGAGGGAACAGTGGCAGATACTTGGTCAACTCGCTTTGCCCGCGTTCGATTTCATTCAGACGATACAAAACGTGAATCCATTTGGGATAAACCGAGCCATTCGGATACCGTTGTCGTATGGCCCGTTCCAGCAGAACGTAGGCTTTCTCGGGCTGATTCTGGTTCAGGTAGATCGCAGCCAATTCTGCCAACAGAGAAGACTGGGCTGGTTCGCGTTGCAACGCCCTCTGCAGCGACTGGATCGCCAGTTCTGGCTGGCCAGTGCTTTGAAATAGCCTGCTCTGCAAGACAACCGTTTGACTGTCCTGGGGCGCGATCGCCAGCAGCCGATCGAGCACAACCAGGGCCTCGGTGGGACGATCGTGGTTGAGGAGAAACTCGGCATAAAGCCGCAGCAACGATCGAGAGTTAGAGCGTATGAGCAGAGCACGCCGCAATGCCAACTCGGCTTCGTCGAAACGGTTCAGACCGATCAACGCTCGGGCACGAGCCTGAAGGGCTTCGAAGTGGCAAGGCTGGAGCTTCAAAACCTCGTCAGCCAAGCGTAAGGCCCGGGGAAAATCCAGGGCATTTTCCGAAAGTGCCAAGGAGAGTCCGAGCTGAACGTTGAACTGGCTGGGATCTTTTTGCAAAACCCCCGAGAGCAGCCGATCCGCCGCTTCCAGATGGCCCATCGAGAGATAAAGATTCCCCAGACAAATTTGATGTTCGAGGTTGTTAGGTCGCAAACGAATGAGATCCTCAAACAATTCCGCCGCCTCGCCGTGGCGGTTCAGCTTCTCCAGCAGCTGGGCCATGGTATGGCCCAGCTCGGGCCGACCGGCTCGGGCAGCGGCAAAGTAGCGCAACGCCTCATAGGGTTGACTGTTCTGTAAGAGCAACGCCAGTTCGTAATTCAGCCAGACATCCGACGGATGGTGTCGCAACGCCGCGCGTAACAGCCAGATGGCCGCCGCTTGCATCCCTTCCTGGGCAAGCTCCCGTGCCAGCAACTGCAGACTGGCCGGTGTCGTCTTGGCCAGCTCGGCAGACTGGGCCAAGTCTTGCAACTGCTGGCGACGCAGGCCGCTACGCACTTGCCACGACAGCGACCCCAGACGCAACAGCCCCGGTGCGTTCAAGAAATCCAGATAGTTCGGCCCGTTGGGCAAAACCGGTTGCGACAGCACCGCCAGACGTACATTCCTGCGCCATTCATCCCGGTCGAGTTCCTGCGCCAGACGAAAAGGGCGTTTCCATTGTTTGCTCAACTTGGGGTTGAGACGGCGATAACTGCCCCAGTCATCCAGAGCGGTGAGAATGGCTTCGAGTACCTGGGGGCGGTCAGCGAAGCGAGCGTGTAACGCCGTCGTGGGATCCTGATTCAGAGGGATGTCGAACTGGGAAAAGGTTTGCAGGTAAAGTTGATCGATGTCCAGCTTGTTGAAATCGCTCTGGGTGCGGACGCGGATGTTGGCCAGTTCTTCGAGGAATTGTTGCTCGCGTTCGTGCTCGCGGATGGCTTGACGAATCCTCGACCGGTAGCGTTGTAACTCCGCAAGCGATTGTGTGTCGGCCCAGTCTGTAACGCTGGCTTGTTGGGCTTGCTCCAAGAGTACCAGCAGTTCGCGCCAACTCTCCAGTGCTTGGTCACCGCGTTCGCCCTGGGTTCGCTCCATCAGTTGGCGGATGTTTGCCAGGCGTTGGTTCAGGCGATCTTGGTTGGCCTGTTGCCATTTCACGTGCCACAAATGCAAGCCCAGTGCCCCGACGCCGATTACGAATAAAAGCATGATCAAAAAAAGAGTCAGCCGACGGGCGTAACGCTCCGCGACAACTTTGGCCCGTGTCGCCTCTTCGCGTGCTTGGGCAGCGGCTCGCTGCACCTCGGCCTCACGCAGGCGATTCTCGACTCCTTCGCGATACTCGGCGATCAAACACGCTAGCGCCTGGGCATCGCGGGGCCGCTTGTCCGGCTCCTCCTGCAGACAGCCCAACGCCGCTTGGATCAAAGTCTCGTCGGCTCCACAACGGGCGAGTCGATCTTGGGCCGGCTGCAATTCGCGGTGCTGCCCCAAAACAAACGGTTCGTCTGAACTCCAGCGATAAGGCGAGCGGCCGGTGAGAATCTCGCACAAGATGCAACCCAGACTAAAGACATCCGCGCGTTGGTCGATCACCTGGCCTTGGGCTTGTTGGGGAGACATGTAGTCCGGCGTGCCGATCACTGCCCCTGCATGGGTCTGTTCGGGTTGTGGCGGTCTGTCGGCGACGTGATCCCCAGGCAGACGGCTCGGCTCGCCGAGAGTGTGGTGCGAGTGTTTGGCGACGCCCCAGTCCATGACCTGAACTTCGCCAAAGGTTCCAACCATGATGTTAGAGGGTTTCAAATCGCGGTGGATGACTCCGCGCGAATGGGCGTAGGCGAGGGTCTGGCAAATCTGCTCAAAGATCGCCAAGAAGCGTGGTAGCCCGGTTTGGGGCGTTTCGCGTTCCTGGAGCAAACTCGCCAGGGTTCGCCCCTGAACCAAGCGCATGGTAAAGAAAGGTCGGCCATCGGACAGCACGCCTTGATCATGAACCGGGACGATGCCGGGGTGTTGCAGTTGACTGGTCAGACGCGCTTCTTCGAGAAAGCGCGCGTGCATCTCGGGGTGGGCCACATGGTCTTCCAGAAGTACCTTCAGAGCCAGGATGCGATCCAGCTGAGGATCATGAACCCGCAGAACTGCCCCCATTGCCCCCCGAGCGATTTCCTCCAACACAAAGTATCGCGTCGCATTGGGAGATTCCAGGAGCCGAACTGCTCGCTGCGCTTGGCCCACAAAGGAACGCGTGGCGTCGCCTTCCAGATTGTCTTGAGGGGTAGACATGGTCCCTTCCATTCGAAGGCGGTTGGATCGTCGTGGTGCTGATCTCCACGTGGGCTGGGCACTTTTTCGACGCTGGCGACGATTTCCTCCAGACAAAACGAGGCGAACCTAGCGTAGCCTTGGAACAACGAAAGCACCACCAAAGTGAGACTCGGCTGGCCCACCTCACTTAAACTTATCATACACTACCTGCCTTGCACACAGGCAGTTAGTTGGCCGGCGTGAGGATTTCGCCTTTGCCCAGGCTCAAGCGGTCGCCGCACCAGCGTCGCATCGGCCGACAGCCGATCCGCGCTGGAGCAAATCCCAGTTGTCGCAGGTAGCGCAAGTAAAGTTCCAGAAACAAAGGAACGAACAGGCCCGCGTCGGCGAAGCTGGGCAAAAGCGGCGGCGTAGAGTGGAACAAGGCCAGGGTCCCGCGTTTCATCCCCGCGCCCAAACGCCGACCGGCCTCGGCAAAGGCTAGGATGGTGCCGGCAATCAGCCCCCCGCCAGAGAAATCTCCCAGCTGCCCGCCCACGGCGATGAGGCCGCGACGCATGGTGATGCCTGTTTCCTGGCCAGCGTTGCCGTCGATGAGGATCTCGCCGCCCACCATGCCACGCCGCGCTCCACGATACGCAGCGCCGGCCAGATCCCCCGCGTTGCCATGCACCCAGATTCGCCCCCCACGCATCTCGGCCCCGAGCCAGTCCGCGGCATCGCCGAAAATATGCAATTGGCCCCCGCTCATCTCGGCTCCGGCATGCATGCCAACCGAGCCATACACCAGCAAACGTCCCTGAGACATGCGTTGACCGATCCCCTTGACGCGGGATAGATCGCCCCGCAGATGGACTTCCTCGACGGGAGCCGCTTCGATGCGGAAGAAATCCCCCAGACACGCCGACTGCTTGCCGTGCCAGACCGGCAAGCGGGCGATCTCGTGAATACTCTTTCCCAGCAAGAGGTCCGGCGTGAGGCAGTCGGCCTCCAGAGGGATCATGCCCGCGGCAGCGCTGTCATAATGGAGCGTCGGCATACTCTCTCAGCAACGCATGAAGATGCAAATGAATCGGTCCCAGCTTGCCACCGTAGTTGCCCGCGGTGATTTGCACGACTCCCGGCCGACAAGCCGCGCGAATCCCTGCACGCATCCCTGCCTCGACAGCCGCTTGATCCAAACCATCCAGGACGATCTCATAGACGCAGCCGACCTCGGGCGGGAGTTGACTAGCAACCAGCGGCCGCAGCGTCGGACAGTAGGCTTGGTTGGTACTGGCCTTGAGTTTGGGATAGCGGCTGCCGACTTTACTGCCGCTGCGGACGATGCCGGCGGGGAAGGGAGAGAGGACGCCCGGCAGCGGGGCAATCGCTTCGTAGGCAGCGCGGGCGGCCTCCAGCGTGCAGCCGACCTCGCGGCCTAAGAGGAGAAAATTGCCCCCGGCTACGCCTTTGACGGTGCCGAACGATTCCTCGCACAGAAATTCGCCATCCATCACCGGTATGCGCCAAAGGCGACGACCAGCCAGACACTTGGAGATTTGCCAACCATCGCCGAAATAGCGCAGCAGTCCGCCCACGGGCACGCACCGCTCCGCCGCTGCTTCCAAACCGTTGTAGCAGGCTGTGGTGGGGCACGTCAGGATGCACTGGCCAATGCGTGCCAACAATGCTTTTTGCAACGCCTCGCGGCTAAAGGCAAAAAAAAGCAACGCGACGCCGGGTCGGCCGTCGGGGGTCTCGTCCGGGGTCAAAAGCCGTTCGATGCCCGCTTCGCAATCGCAGCCGATGACACTCGAAGCAAATCCGGTCGCCGCCTGGGCCGCCGCCTGCGCCCAGCATGGCTCCAAAGCCGTTACCACGACGCGAGCCGCCGTCATCGGAAAGGCTTCGGCAAAGGTGTCCTGAATCGGAATCTGGTTGACGCGAAACATAAAATCACCATAGGAGAAGGCCGGCTCGGAGCAATGCTTTGGGGTCGCCGGGGTAGCCGAGAGGAACCCCCAGGCCAGTGAAGAATTTCAAGAGAAAGAACTCCCCGTGGGCGCTCTGCCTATCCACGAACGCAACGAGTGTGATAAACTGATTCAGACTTTGCAGATCGTGCATCTGCCCGTTGTTCGCCCTCGGGCGTGAGAGCTTTTATGGGAACGATGATTTTCCGATTGCCCGATGGACTTCCCGCCGCATCGACTCAGGAACTCGAATTCGCTGCCCTGGCGGGAGGGCCGGACGGTATGCTCTTGCCTAGCAAATTGGATTTGCAGCCCGACCAACTGCTGCTTGTCCGTGACGATGACGACAGCTGCATCTTGCAGGCTCCCTGGGACCTGCCCCCCCTGGGCCGGCTCATGTTCAGCTCGGCTACCCTGATGGATCGTCCCGAACCCTACGATCTCCTCGTCGAGTTGGCACGCGGCAAAGTCAATCAAATTCGCAATCAGTCGGCCGACTGGCAACTAGGTGGTTTGGTGCTGCCGGAATCCTTGGCCGAACGCATCCGGCACAATGCTATCCAATTTGGTCGTTTGGTGTGTGCCGCCGAAGGGCCACCGCATCAGGAATTGAGTGACTCGCTACGCGAATCGTGTTGTCTGGCCAGCGAATTAGCGGCGGTCTATCGCGATCAGGTCTATGCCCTGCGCCATCAAAGGCAGGCCAAACTGGAGACCTCTTTGGGTTGTCGTGTCGATGACTCGCTGCAGCAGGCGGAGTTGGCCAGGGTCTTTGCCAACAGTTTCAACCGGGCCATCTTGCCCCTCTCTTGGCATCTCGTCGAAGCGGACGAAACCATCTACCGCTGGGAACAGCCCGACGCTCTACTGACCTGGATCGAAGCCCAGCAAGTGGATGTCACGGCCGGTCCCTTGATCGACTTCTCCGCGGCGAGTTTGCCGGCTTGGCTGTGGCTATGGGAACGCGACATTCCGAGCATCACGTCGTTTATGTGTCGGTTTGTCGAAAGCGCCATCCGGCGTTATCGCTCGCGTATTCGCCGTTGGCATTTGACCGCGGCGAGCAACTGGGCCACGGTCCTGGGACTCAGTGAGGAAGATCTGCTAGCGCTTACTTTTCGTCTGTATGAGACAGCCCGCAGTGTTGATCCGGCGTTGGAGTTGATTGTCGGCATCGCTCAACCCTGGGGTGAATATCGGCACTCTGAAGATCGCAACACTCCTTTTTACTTTGCCGACAACCTCATTCGTAGCGGCCTGCAACTCAGCGGCCTGGATCTCGAAATCGTTATGGGAGTCAGTTCGCGTGGCAGTTATTGCCGTGATGAATTGGACCTATCACGACTTTTAGATGTCTACGCGATTATGGGCGTGCCGTTGAGCGTGACCTTTGGTTATCCCGCCGAAGCGCACACGGACCCCAACAGTGACCCGGAGCTTTTCCCGGGACGGGGTTATTGGCGCAGCGGCTACAACGCGGCCTGTCAGGAGAATTGGACCGCACAAGTGATGGCCCTGGCCTTATGCAAACCGTATGTGCGGGCCGTCAATTGGTGCCATTTCTCCGATCAGAGACCCCACCTGTTTCCGCATTGCGGTTTGGTCGATGCCCAAGGCCAACCGCGCCCCGCCTTGCAGGCGATACGGCTACTACGTGAGACGCACCTGCGATGAGTACTGTTTGGGTGTCTCTGGGCGAACGTAGCTATCCGATCGGCTTTGCGGCCCTGAACGAAGCGCCTGGCGTGGCTTTGGCCGATCTGCTGCGGCAGCGTTGGCAGGGAACGCAAAGCCTTGTCGTCGCTGATGAGCATACTGAGGCTCTAGTGACCGGGGTGCTGCAACAGATCGACTTGCAACCGCTAGAGGTTCAGATTCTGCCCGCGGGGGAAAGCTCCAAATCGCTGCTGATGGCCGAGCGCCTCTATCGGGCGTTAGCCCGGCATGCCGCCGATCGCCAAACCTTGGTGATAGCAGTCGGCGGAGGCGTGATCGGCGATTTGGCAGGTTTTGTGGCCGCCACCTACAACCGCGGCCTACCACTGCTGATGGTGCCGACCAGTTTGCTGGCGATGGTCGATTCCGCGGTGGGCGGCAAAGTGGGCATCAATCTGCCCGAGGGCAAAAATCTCGTCGGTGCTTTCTATCAGCCACGTCTGGTTTGGATCGATGTCCAGCATCTGCATTCGTTGCCACAACGCGAGTTTTGCAGTGGTCTAGCTGAGGTCGTCAAGTACGGCGTGATCCTCGATGCCGACTTCTTCGCTTGGTTGGAAGCACATCAGGCAGCCATCCTGGCCCGAGAACCGGCTGTGCTGCGGCCTCTGATCGAACGCTGCTGCCGACTCAAGGCCCAAGTGGTCGAGCAGGACGAGTGGGAACGCACCGGCTTGCGGGTCATTCTCAACTATGGCCATACGTTTGCCCATGCTTTTGAGTGCGTGGCGGGCTACGGTACTTGGACTCATGGTGAAGCGGTGGCCGTGGGCATGCACTGTGCCGCGCGGTTGGCGGTGCGGCTGGGGCTGATCGATGAGGCGTTGGTGCAACGCCAAGCTCAGTTGCTCTCGGCCCTTGGACTGCCGTTGCAAGTCGATCCGGCATGGTCGGCGGAGGCCGTGTTGCAGGCGATGCGGACGGACAAAAAAAACCTTGCCGGGCGGCTGCGCTTCGTGCTGCCGACCCGCCTAGGCGAGGTACGTCTAGTAGATCAGGTCCCCGAGTCTGACGTAAGGGCTGTCCTGGCCACGTCGTGAACCTTGGTTTCGGCACGGCGCTTCCTGCTCCACGGAGGAGAGCAGGAAAAAGGAGGAGCCACCGTGACTCAAAACGTAGGTCGTTGCCGCTGCGGAGATCGTTGCCGCTGCGGTGCCGGGCTTCCGCCGCGTGGGCGGCTCAATGGCGAAAGAGAAACTCCTTGCTGTTGAGCAACGCCCAGTGGATGTCTTCCCAGGCTTTGCGACGGTCCTTGGCCTGCTGCAGATATTCCAGCGCGGCTTTGGTATCCTCAGCCGTGGGCAAACGTGACACGGTGGCGAGATACAACTCTTCAAGGATCTGCTCGTTAGACAGATTCTTGGCCAACAGTTTTCCCAGGCGGTTGTTCGCCTCGCGGAGTTTGCCATTGACCGTCGGGCCGTTGATGAGCTGTAACGCTTGAGCCAAGTTGCTATCGCTTTCGCGTTCGCATTCACAGGCCAATTCGCGGGCCGGCTGGCCAAACGTCTTGAGAAACGGATGATTGATCTCGCTCCCGTCGGGCAACTGGATGGCTCGCGTACCTGCGGGCATCTCGGGGAACTTCTCGGCAACCTCGGTGGCCTGGCAGATGGCATCGAGCAGTACCTCGGCCGGCAAGAGCTTGGTAAGGGCATGGCTGAAATATTTGTTATCGTCACGGTTGAACGCGTTGGACTGCGACGACAACTGATACGTGCGTGACCTCGTAATCGTTCGTATCAGATGCTTCAACTTAAATCCGTTGGCTGCGAAGTCCTTGGCCAAAGCCTCCAGCAGTTCATCATTAGCCGAGGGGTTGCTGTCGCGAAAGTCATCCACCGGATCGACGATCCCCTTGCCCATCAGGTGATACCACACGCGGTTGGCCACGTTCTTGGCGAAAAACGGATTCTTGGCGTCGGTCAGCCACTGGGCCAACACCTCGCGGCGGTCGGAACGGCTGTCGATCTTCGGCACCTCAGCCCCGAGGAACTTCGGAGGCATCACTTTGCCAGTACGCGGCTGAGTGACCTCACCGCCTCTCTCGGTGAAAATGACCTCGCTGACGGTCTGGTTAGGGTTCGTGCCCGGATCGCGTAGATCCTTTTTCTGTCGCACCCGCGCGAACCACGCGGCCATGCTGTAGTAGTCGTCCTGCGTCCAACGCTCGAAGGGGTGATTGTGACACTTGGCACATTGCATCCGCACCCCCAAGAACAACTGGGCCGTGGTCTCGGCTAGGCTCTGAGCATCGCGGGCAATGCGGTAGTAGTTGCCGCCCGGTTGCTGGGCCGTGCTGCCGCGTGCAGTGAGAATCTCACGAACAATCGCATCAAAACCTGCGTCGGCTTTGATTTGATCACGCAGCCAAGCTTGAAATACGTGCGTCCCTTTGATCTGTATCGTCTTCCGCGACGATCGTAACACGTCCGACCATTTCATCGTCCAGAAATCAGCATACTCCGGCCGATCGAGCAACGCCTCAATCAGCTTGTCCCGCTTGTGGGGATCCTTGTCGACCAAGAAGTTCCGCACCTCCTGGGCCGTCGGCAAGGTGCCAATCACATCGAGATAGACGCGGCGAACAAATTCGGCATCGTCTGCTAGAGGGGAGGGAGGCAAAGAGAGCAACTTCAATTTAGCAAAGACATGTTTATCCACCTCGTTCACCTCGGGCGGAGCCTGCCAGACAAAATCCTTGCGTGGCTGAAGATAGGTCAAGCGCACCGTCTGCAACTCCAGCAGATAGCGCACCAGAATCGCCACCTCGCCCGGGGCCTTGAATTCCACCAAACCGTTGGCGTTGACCTCGGCCACGCCCGCATCCGAAGAGGAAAAGACACTCAAGCGAGTGACATCGCGTTGGCTGCCATCGCTGAAATGGGCCAGCACGGCCAATTGCTGAAAGCGTCCGGGTGCCTGCAAAACCCGTGAGCCGGGCAATACCTCAACCTTGGTAAGGGTGGCGACCTTGGGGTCATCGTTCTGCATGCCTTCGCTTAGCCAGGCGCGGAGCATCTGCGCGGCTAGGCTGCTAGCGGCAAAGCGTGCGCCGCCTTCGTGCGGTACGCGTCCCAATCCCTTGAGCAAGACCAGGCTTTTGTCTGGGGAGTGGCGGTCGCTTCGGCGTGCCAAGACATCACGCGTCAACATGTGAAAATCGGCCTCGGGGTCGAACCCACGCAGACTCAGCCGAAAGCCTCCCTTCCCTGAGGGAGTTCCGTGACACGCCCCCATATTGCAGCCACCCACGTTCAACGCCGCGATCACCTCGTTGCGAAAACTGACGGGCACCGCCAGGTCGCGATCTTTCACCGTCACGTTCACGGTGGCTGTCTTGCCCCCGGCTTGAATGCTCAGGGTCGTCGTTCCGTTCTTGCGGGGCATCAAGTAGCCGCCCTCAACCTCCACTACGTCGTTCCCTCCGCTTATCGAGACCAGCGCCGTCAGGTCGCGTGGCCCGGAGGGATAGATGCCCGTGACAAGCAGTTGCTGCCGCGCCTTCGGCCCAATTAGCGTGACGTTGGCCGGTTGCACCCTCAGGGCCTCGGGCGTCGCGATCAACTGGCTTCGCTCCGCCGCATCCTCAGGAACCGCTGCTTGAGCAACCACCGGCACCAAGAACACAACTAACAGGTAGGAACATCGCATGGTCAGCAACCCCCCGGTGAGGATCAGGAGAGAAAAACAGGCGGGATAAAAAGTATTCTACGAAATCCCGAACCAAGATGCGACCAGAAAATCGGTACCGGCGATGCAACGATGCAAACGGTGTGCGGCCGGATTGTGGGCAAAAGGACACCAAACGACCTGACAGGCTCTGACATTCCATAACATTCTGCAGGGATGATTTCACCCTACCCCTTAGCATGGCCCTCGCACCAGGGAAGCGCGGCAAGAGCTTCGCGGAATGAGTTGTATCGATCGCACTAGTTGTCCAAATCGACTGGTTGAATCTGGGAGAAAAAGTCTCCGCAAGTAAGCCTGATGGGCCTTAGGCAGGGTTCGTGGCTATGATCGCGGACAGAGTATCGCGGACAGAGACAAGATAGACCCACCGCTTGCGAATAACCTTGAGGCTCGCGGAGAGTTGCGCATGCTGCTTGGGAACGTGGTGATTGGCTTGCTCGTCCTGTGGGCGTTGTACACCTTCGTCCGTGGTTTCTGGTCGCTCTGCGCGCCGCGCTCAGCCTGGAAATGGGAACGTGGGGCTGAATTCAAAAATGCCGAACCTTCGATGGTCGGCCTCGTCCTGCAGATCATGCGAGGCCTGCGACGCATCCTCGTCGCTGCGTTGCTCAGTGGCTCGGCCTACGTGGTGTATCAGTTTCTTTATGGCACTTGGTGGACCACGCCCGAGCCATAGTCTCGGGCCCGATTGCCGATCAACACGATGGTTTTTCCCGAATACAACTCTTTGTGTCGCGCCAGGACGTCGAACGCTTGGGTGCGTTGTTGTAAGCTAGCGATGCGTCCCTCGGGCAGAAAGGCATACGTTTCTTGGGGCAAGTTCAGCAAGCTGACCAAGCCCTCGACGTGATCGACTCGCTGGATCTCACGCCGGCAATAAAAGACCAAACTCGGCTGAAAATACTCCCAGGCCAGCAGTCGCACCTCGCGCTGGTGGTGATCCGGCGGTAGGGCAGCAGCCAGTTTCTTGGTCGCCTTGCTTGCTTCGAGAACGGGCAGCAGACCGACGCCCACGAGCAGCAGAAACAACGCCGCCCCACCAGCCAAGGTTACCAGAACAGCCGGGCGTCGCCCCTGATCCTCAAACCAGGAAGCCAGTGCGGCAGTGGCCGTCCAGAGCAGCCCCAGAGAGGCCCAGGGCAACACGGCCTCGATCACACGCGAACGCAGGAACGCCGGTGGATGGAACCCGCCCAGGAGCAGCAAGGCGACCAGCACCGCGACGCCCGCTAAAGCCAGGCCGACAAGACCGACCCGCTCCAACCAGGGGGGGACGAACGATTCCCCCCCCAGCCAGCGTTCCAGGTAACGCCCAACGAGCAGAGCCAGAGCCGGATACGCGGGTAAGACGTAATTAGGCAGTTTGGTCTGGGCCAGGCTGAACACGAGCAAATAAACGCCGGCCCAGATCAACAGAAACGAAACGGCCGGCTCGGTGCGTCGTTGCTGCCAACTGAGCCAGACGGCTGGACCGAGAAACAGCGACCAGGGAAGCAATCCCGGCATCAAGACAAGAAGATAATAAAAGAAGGGACCGCCGTGATTTTCCATCACTCCAGAAGCACGTTTAAGATTGTGTACATAGAGAAACTCACGCACCCACACGCCGCGTGTCTCGGCCGCCACCCAGCCATACCACGGTGCCGCGACCAGGACCACCGCCCCGAGCAGTCCGAGGACGCGGCCGTCGAGCAAACGGCGCAGTTCGCCCCGAAAAGCGAGAAAGAGAAAAGCGACGGCAGCGGGCAGGACGAAGCCGACCGGCCCCTTGGCCAAGACGCCCAGCCCGGCACACAGGCCGACGCCCCCCAACCAGCCCCGCCCACCGCGGGCGTAATCGTCCCAAAACAACCCCAGCGCCGCGGTCGTGCAAGCTAGCAAAACGGCATCGGGGTTGGCAAAATGACCCGCAGCTACCACCCCCGGCGCGGTGAGCAACACTAGCGATCCGAGCAACGCCACTCGCGGCGAAAACATTCGCATACCTAAGCCATACACACTCCACAGGGTAAGCAGGACGGCCAAGGCCGACGGCAGCCGCGCCGCCCACTCATTCAGACCGACCAGCTTGGACGCTCCGATCTGCAACCAATAGAGCAAGGCCGGCTTGTCCGTCCGCAACTGATAGTTAAAGGTGGGCACCACCCAGTTATCAGCCTGGAGCATCTCGCGGACACATTCCAGGTTGTTGCCTTCGTCGATGTCCCACAGCGAAGGCACCCCCAGTGCCGGCAGGCACAAGACGGCCCAAAGCAGCGTCACCAGCAGCAGATGCCCCCCCGGCCGGTCATATCCCCGAAACATGCCCTGCTCCTCTTGCCCGACGGCACCATACCTCAAGTCGGTCCGGGGAGCGAGATCACTTCATCGACCAATCGACGATCTCGTCCGGCGAATCCAGGTAGCCGGCGTAAGAAATCCGATCGTGCCGATAACGTAGCCGACAGGCCACCTCGTGTACCTGGACAGGGGACAGGACATTTTGCACAGCGAGAATGCGTCCGGCTTCGATGGTGGTGCGACGCAAGGTCAGTCGCACGCGGGCCGCGTGTTCTCGTTCGCCACGCCAGAACAACAGGGCCGCCCCCTGATGGTGTCGCACACAGATTTCGCAATCCACCACCTCGACCTGCTGCGAGCCGGCATCCGCGACTTCGAGGTTGACGGCTTGATGGGGCGTTTCCAGCAGGCAGCCGCGCAGCCTCAGCTGGGCCCCCTGGCGAACAGCCAGCAGAGGCACGTCGGCTTGATCGTGCAGGGCGAGACCTTCCAGGGTCAGGTTCGAACTCGTTTCGATCAGAGGTTGCCAGGCGTGCGTCTCGGTTCGCACCAGACGTGGATACACTCCAGGGGCCGCTCTCACGGTTAACGGCTGGTCGCGTCGTAAAGCAGAAACGAAATAAGGCCCCGGCTCATGCAGAGTGATCACCGCCCCGGCGGGGGCTTCCCGGAACGCTGCGGTCAGATCCATCTGCGATGGCTGGGGTACGGCAGCCGCCAGAGAGGGCCACCAGGGCCGTTCCCACCCCAAACGTGCAAAAGCACCCAAGCCCAGCCCGAGCAAAAGGGCCATCGCCCAGGGCCAAGCCCGGCTGCGGGGCCAAGCCCGGCTCTGGGGCTGACCCTTGCAAAGGATAGGGGCTTGCTTGTCCGCTGCGGTTTCCAAAACCGAGGCCACTTGCTGAGGCTGGCTAAGGCGTTGCTCGGGGTCGCGTTGCATTAAGCGCTCCACCAGTCGGATCAACGCCACAGGCGTGTCCGGGCGCAACCGTTCGATCGGTTCCGGCTCCTCTAGTCGATGCCTTAGCAGCTTGCCCAGGGCATCGCCCCCTGGATAGGGCACCCGTCCGGTGAGTAACTCATACAGCGTGCAACCCAGCGCGTACAGATCGCTCCGCACGTCGGCCGCTTCGCCCAGGCCCAACTCGGGAGCTAAATAGTCCGGCGAGCCGCACAGCGAGGCGCGGCCGGGGCTGGGTTCGCATGTCCCACTCATGTCAATCAGCTTAACCAGCGGCAAATCGGCATCGGGTATCAAGATCAGATTGGCCGGCTTGATGTCGCGATGGACCAGACCGCGCGATTGCAGATAGCCCAAGGCCGAGGCCACCTGTCGCGCGACGGCCTCGACCAGAGGAAACGGCAAAGGGCCTGTTTCCGCCACTAGCCGAGCGAGATCAACCCCGTGGACATATTCCAGGGCGAGAACGAGGCGTTCGTTTCGGGTCCAGGCATCGTAGACGCCCTGGAGATGCGGGTGGGACAGGCGAGCGAGCCGAGCGACCTGCCTGGCAGCCAGGCCGGGCTGAGGGCGAAGAATTTTCAGCGCGACCAGGCGGTCCAGCAGCAGATGCTGCGCCAGGTAAACGACGCCTTCGCCGCCGGACCCCAGCCGCTCCACCAGAAGGTAGGGGCCAAGCCGCAAACGCGAGCCTCGGCCGCGAGCAATCTGTCGGGCTTGATAGGCGGTGAGCAGCCCGGCTTCGACCAAGGGGCGTAGCTGACCTTGCCAGCCCGGCGCGAGGCGGTGAAGTTGCTCCTCATCGAGCAGATGCAACTCGTGAAGCACTTGTAGCGTGTGCGGTGTCCTCATCCGTGAGGCTCCGAGTCCTTGTTGTCGTTGCTCTGCAGTGTAGTCGTTGGGTGGTCGACGGCTCAAGAGGGGCTGGGCGGCCAGGGGACCAACCCGCGCTGCGAGGGCACCTAACCCCCACAGCAGCGACGAGCGGCCCGGCGTTGTCAGGGGCCGCGTTTCACTCCTCCGGGGGCAGGGCGGCGTTGGGGTCGCCTGCTTCCATGCGTTTGCGTTGTTCCTGATAGTAGCGACGTTTGGGGTCAAGTTCGATGGCGCGTTTGATGGCAACGAGGGCTTGGTCCTTTTTGCCGGCCTGGAACAGAGCCTCGGCCAAGGTGTCATGATAGGCGGAAGATTTGGGGGCCAGCTCCACAGCCCGTTTGGCCCAGGCGACGGCGTGATCCAGATCGCGTTTGCAGCAGGCCGCTAGCCAGGCGGCCTGGTTGTGCAGCAGCGGGCTGTCGGGGAACTGCTTGAGGACGGATTCATGGTGGCTCAGAGCGAGGCGATAGAGTTTGTCGGCCTCGGTCTTTTTGCCGGCCCGCTCCAGCAACGGAACCAGGGCAATGACCACATCCAAATTAGCCGGCCAAGCCGTGATGGCTTGGGTAGCGGCATCGCTGGCCTGCTGCCAGCGGCCCGCTTTGGCATGGCCGACGGCATGCAGTTTGGCGACGTGGGAGGGAACGGTGATGTAGGCCGGGCCTCGGTTAAAGTTGATGCCCGGTTGCAGGCAGCCTAGGAAGACCTTCTCCAAATCGTTGGCTGCCCGCGCTGAGTCACCCTTGCGTTCGGTGGCCAGGGCCAAGATGCGTACCCCCTCCATGGTGTAGTAGTTGTCGGCATGCTGGAGGACGGGATCGCCCAGACGAGCCAAGCGTTCCCCCTCGCGTAGGAGGGGCTGACGCAGGTCGCGTTCGCGCAAAGCACGAGCCAAGGCGAGACGCTTTCGCATGTCGCCCAAAGGCAACAGATGCGCCTTGTCGCGGGCTTGCTGGGCTTCGGCGTGCCGGCCTTGCTCTTGCAACACCTCGGCCTGCAACAACAAAGCCATCGACGGCAGGGCTTCGCCGTCGCGGTCATCGAGTTCCAGAACTTGTTCGCGTTTGGCTGCCTGCACGTAGGCGGTGCGGTAGGCCTCCAGAGCTTGGTCGAGCTTTTTGGCCCTACGCAGCAAGTCGCCCCAGCGGATAGCCCCACGTGGGCCGGCTTCTGCAAAGCAGGAGAGGGCCAGTTTTTCCTGTTTGTTTACCACGCACAACTCGCCCAAAGCTCGCAGCCGAGCTTCGCCGACGGCTCCTTCGATGGGCCGTTCACGCACCTTACGCACAAAATCAGCCAACTCGTCGGGCTTGGCTTGGCCCTCGGCGAGGCGTCGCAACAGCCCGAGTTTCTCCGCAGTGGTGCCGGCAAAATCGTCGCCTCGTATCGAGTACCACACGATCAGGGCGTCGTCGCCGAGTTCTTTCAGCAACGCCTTCCAAAAGGTCGGCACGTGCGTCTCGTCCTTGGTCGCAGCCAGATAATCCGCCAGCAGCTGCAACGCCTGGTCGCGGCGATCCAGGGCGATCTCGGCTTCGAGCAGTTCGCCAAAATACGACAGCGGTTTGCCTTCTTTGAGGCGGCTGGCAGCAGCGTCGAGGAGTTTGCGGGCTTGGTCTTTTTGGCCCAGCGTGTGACGAGCGCGGGCTTCCAAAATGCGCAACAGCATCGCCTCGGGGCGGTTATTCTTCTCCCAGTTGTCGGCCAGGTCGAACGCTTCCTGGTAGCGCATCTGGGCGATGTAACACTCAAAGAGCAAGCGTGGCTGATTGCCCGCCGTCGCTAGCAACTCCAGCGCCTGGTGGGTGCGGCCATTGAAGAAGAGAGCTTTGGCAAAGAGCAGAATATCTTGATTGGCCTTGGCCAAGGGGCGGGCCTTCTCGATCAATTCCTCGAGCAACTGGTCGCGTAACTTGGTGTCGCCAGCCAAACGAGCGAAGGCGGCCCAGTAGGCCAGGTTTACCTCGGGGCGTGGATAGACGGCCAATTCCTTCTGCGAAGCCAACGCCTTCCAGTCGCCCTGCTCGTAGCGTAAGCCGTCGAGCCAGTCGGACTGATCGGCAAGCTCGGCCGACTGGCGGGCGGCGGCCCAATCGCCGGCGGCGCGGTGCAAGAAGAACAAGACCTCGTGTTCGGCCTTGCCGGGAGGATTTTTCTTGGCCCGTGCCTGATACTCGGCGATCTTGGATTTCAGCGTGCCCCGCGACAGGTGAAACGCCGCTAAGTGGGGGGCACCGCTAGCGGCGTTGCCTTCCGTGGCCAGCTCCAGCAATTGTTCGACAGTGTCGTAGCGTCCGGCTTCGATTAGGGAGGGGGCGTTGCGAACGACCCCCGGACCGATGGCAGCGAACACCTCTTTGCGGACCAGGGGATCTTTTTCGGCCCGAGCTAATTTCCCCAGGGCGCGAATGCCCATCGGCCCGGCTTGAATCAACGCTTGAACAATCGGCCCTTTTTCACTGCCGGAGACCCGGCCATACGACAGAATCAATTCGACGACATCATCGGGGGTGTCGGGGTAGATGCCCTGACGGAATTTATTGAGAATCGACAACGCCCGTCGTTTGACCTCGGGGTCCTCGCTGTTGGCGACTTTTTCCAGGGCGGCCTCGGCGCGTTCGCCGGCGGCACGCAGGGCACGAGTGGCCTTGTCTCGCGTGCGGAAATCCTCGTCGCCGAGGTCTCGTATCCATTGCTCGATCTGTGAGGGCAACGGACCGGGCGGCGCAGCGGCTTGGAGCCGGAGGTCGAAGGGCGACAGAGCCAACAGGCCAAGGAGCAACAAGCGTGACATCAGCGGGACACCTCCGCGCGGGCAGAAAAGGCCGAATCACCCCTTCCATCGTACCCGCGTGACCGCGTCCGGACCAGAGGAGCTGGTTTCTTCAACGCGTCATGGGAACGATCTCCATCAACTCGGCCGGCCTCGCCTCGCATGGGCTTTGCAAGCGGATGCACCACGGGCCACGATCGAGCCACACCACCCACTCGCCGGCAAAGGTGCCCTCGCCGTCGTACTGGCCTACATACTCCACCGCGTGCCGTCCCAGGTACTGCTTGTGCAGGCGGACGTGCCCAGTAGCATCGAGCGTGCCCTCCAACGTGAACGGACCGACGATGTCCTCGCCACTGCCCGTGATGCGCTCGCCGACAAAATGCAGCACGAGATCGTGCATCGTCTGACGGCCGTAGAAGCGTTGCTCCCACCAACCGGTGGCCGAACAGGAACGCGATGAAGACATACCCCGGAGCCTCAAGAGGAATGGAGTTGAGAGATTAGAGGTTAGGGCTATTAAAGGAAGTCCCGGTCCTCGGGTCCATCGGCTAGCACCGACGAACTCGGAGTCCGAACTCGTAGTCTGACCTCTGGTCAAAGCACGTTTTTCTTTTCTCGTGCCACCCCTTCTCGCCTCTGATTGCACCTTGTAGAATGACGTTTTCTTGGTTGGGTCTTTGGGAATGACGCATTCCGCCACGCGTATTGGGTTTCTCGGGGCTGGCCGGATGGCTACGGCGTTGGCTCGTGCCTGGGTCGCGTCCGGCCTCGTGGCCGAAGATCATGTCCTGGCCGCGGATCCGGTTGCGGCCGCACGCGAATCGTTCGGTTTTCCCGTCATCAGCGACAATCGGGCGGTCGTCGAACAGACCGACGTGCTGGTGCTGGCCGTCAAACCGCAGGTACTCGGCAGTGTCTGTGCGGAGATACGCGAGGCGGTGGCGCGGTGCAAGCCTTTGGTGATTAGCATCGCGGCGGGAGTGCCGATCGCCCGATTGGCGACGGAGCTGGGGCAGGCAACGCGGATCGTGCGGGTGATGCCCAACACGCCTTGCCTGGTGGGGGCCAGTGCCTCGGGCTACAGTGCCAGTTACCACGCCACAGCTGATGATCTGGCGTTGGTGCAACGGCTATTTGAGGCAGTGGGGCGAGCCGTGGCCGTCCCTGAGACGCTGCTGGATGCTGTCACGGGGCTGTCAGGGAGTGGGCCAGCTTTTGTGTATCAGTTTATCGAAGCGTTGAGCGATGGCGGCGTGCGGGTCGGTTTGCCGCGCGAACTGGCGACGATGCTAGCGGCTCAGACGGTGCTGGGGGCAGCCAAGATGGTGCTGGAAACCGGGCGACATCCCGGCCAACTCAAGGACGAAGTGACCAGCCCTGGCGGCACGACCATCGCCGGCCTGCACGAACTGGAGCGTGGTGGACTGCGCGGTGTGGTGATGAACGCTGTCGAGGCTGCCACCCGCCGGGCCGGCGAACTGGGCCAGAGTTGACGCGAGGAATCCCCGACCATGAGCGTAGCGGACCGTGAGACGGTACTCATTCTGGATTTTGGGTCGCAATATGGCCAACTGATCGCTCGGCGGGTGCGTGAGCAACAGGTGTTTTGCCAAGTGGTACGGCATGACCTGAGCGCGGCTCGGATCAAGGAACTCACACCGCGTGGCCTGATTCTGTCGGGAGGGCCGGCGAGTGTCTACGAAGCCAACGCCCCCCAGTGTGATCCGGAGATTTTTCGTCTGGGCATCCCTGTGCTAGGCATCTGCTATGGGATGCAATTGGCCTGCCAAGCGCTAGGAGGCCAGGTACGCCCCGCCGCGCGACGCGAATATGGTCGGGC
>Ga0272446_1003506_pt1 | contig 19656 bp, 15 predicted proteins | sample YNPCB0061_FD_194587 | JGI IMG/M metagenome (GOLD analysis project Ga0272446, IMG submission 194587) | Hot spring microbial mat communities from Yellowstone National Park, WY, United States - YNP-CB-006-1 | ecosystem: Environmental > Aquatic > Thermal springs > Hot (42-90C) > Sediment | place...
CGCAAATGAGTAAGAGTATCCATATTCAACTCCTTATACTGACAGTTTTACTACTGTCAGTATACATCACAAAGTCATTACTGTATAGTACTTTCTAAAAAAATAACTAAATTGTCGTGCACCCAACATAGGCAAAATCCTTGCAGAATGGTTTGTTATAATGTTATAATTTAATATGTGTTTTTCTAATCTATTTTAAGGGATAACGTATGGCTGCTACACAAGAATTAATTGTCGATGTTTCAAGAATAAAAAAGGCCATTAATTCGGGAATTCCTTTGACTATTACTACCTATACCCTACCTCATGAAATTGAAGTTTACTTGGAAGAAGTACTGGAAGCCTTTTTAAAGGAACTGGGTCAGGAAAAGCTAAAAGACTACCTATCGTATTGCTTGCGGGAGCTTGCGGTTAATGCAAAAAAGGCTAATACCAAACGGGTTTATTTCATGGAACGGGGTTTGGATCTGAATAACCCTGAAGATTATAAACTCGGTATGGCTAACTTTAAGCAAGAAACAATGGACAATATTGGCCATTATCTTCAGCTCCAGAAAGAAAAGGGCCTCTATATCAAAGTCATTCTCCATGTGAAGGCCCAAATCATCAACCTGGAAGTACGGAACAATGTAGCCATTACGAAAACAGAACTTATTCGTATCCATGATAAATTGGCCCGTTCACGGCAATACAACTCCCTGGAAGAAGCCCTTACCCAGGTTTTGGATGACTCCGAAGGCGCTGGCCTTGGGCTTGTAATTCTCGTGCTCATGCTGAAAAAAATCGGCCTCGATGAAGACTGCTTTGATATTGTAGCCAGTGATACAGAAACCATTGCCCGTATTTCCATCCCCTTGGATCAAACCCGAGTAGAAAATCTATCTATACTGTCTCAGGCTATTGTAGACCAGGTAAGTTCCCTTCCTCAATTTCCCGAAAACATTGTGATGATTCAAAAACTCATCAATGATCCAAAGTCAGAAATGGCTGATATTGCCCGACAAATTTCCATGGATCCTGCAATGACCGCGGACCTGCTAAAAATCGTTAACTCAGCTCAATTCATGCTTTCAAAAAAGGTGGACAGCATATCAGAAGCGGTAAAAATGGTCGGTATCCGGGGTATTAAAAACTTGCTGTACTCCTATGGAACCCAAAAAATATTAGGGGATGACACTACCGATAAACGAATATTGTGGGACCATTCCTATAAAACAGCCTTCTATGCCTACAATCTGGCTAAGAATTTCCGAAAAGACCGAAATCTGCTTGATGATGTGTATGTGGGTGGTATTCTGCATGACATGGGCAAAATCATTTTTGCAAATGTTCACCCTGATTTACTGAATAAAATTAAAACCTTTTGCATGGAAAAAGGAATCCCCGCATCCACCTTCGAAGATTTATCGGCAGGGCTGAATCACGCAGAGATTGGGGCACTCATTGCTGAAAAGTGGAATTTCCCTGATAACCTCGTGAGTGCCATTCGGTTGCACCATGATCCCAATGTAGCTCCTACAGAGTTTAAAGACTTAGTCGAAACGGTCTACCTGGCGAATATGCTCTGTGAATACGAAGCAGGAACGGTAACCTTCGATCAGATTGACAAAAAACCCCTTGCATCTTTTGGTATTTCCAATGAAAAACAACTCGAGGTCCTGCTAGAAAAATTTGCGACGGGCTTTAAACGGGAAAACCAGCGAATCAGGGGATAATCCTAAGACTTTGGCCTGATAAACTGAAGCCAGCTCTGCATTGCAATCCCAAAGGCTACAGCTACATTGAGGGATCCTTTAGCGCCAATTGTTGGTATGCTTACCCTCCCTAAGGATGTATCGGCTTTGCGTAAAGCTTCCGGGGAAACCCCAAGCTCCTCTGATCCGACAATCATCGTAGCCCTTTCAGGGAAGATAAACTCATGTAGGGGTGTTCCGCCCGTTTCAAGAGCAAAGAAGGGTCCTTCCAAAGCATCTAAAGACCTTCGTTCCCAGGGAACAATGGATACACAGCCCATGGCACTTCTTTCCGCCCTTGGGTGCAGGGGATCAGCACAAAAGGGCGATAGATACAGTTTTTCTGCACCAAAACACTCCGCAGTCCTGAATATGGCCCCCACATTAAAGGGTGACCGTATATCTTCCAGAAAAACCTGTACACCGCTTAGATATTGTTGCGATGTCCGATACAGCTTACCGCCCTCATCAATAAAATCCCAATCTGCTACGGTTTTACCAAACTGGGTCAATAAAAGATGACGGATTCGGTTCACTGGCTCTCGCAGGTTCTCTTTTTTTAGAAGTACTTCTAATTGAGACTGAATATAAGCGACTGCAGGTTCATCAAACTGAGTATCTTGGGCTAATAATTGAATTATACTGAACACATAATTACTGGAAAGCACTTCAGAGGTCAGGGGTTTACCGGTCAGTTGGTATTCATATTGGGTAAGTATCTTTTCAATTTTACGTAAACGTTGATGTCGGGGTAATTTTTGTAATTTTTCCAGGGTAATCATAAAGACTTAAAAGGCCTGTTTCAGTATGTCGTAGGCTTCATCGCTTGTTATTGGGCGCGGTGAATAGGAAATAAAATCGAGACTGCGGGCGGTTTCAGCAACGGGAACAAGCCGATCAAGCATTAAATTAAAATCCTTAAGTCGCGCCGGTACCGATAAAATGCCCATACGCCTGCGAATCCCATCGATGGCAAGGGTTGCTGCTTCTGCGGTAGGAACCCCTTGAACCGGTTCTCCGAGCAATTCTGCAATCCTGGCTAATTTTTCCGGCCTTGCAGGAACGAGCCGTTCCATAATATGGGGTAATAAAACTGTGGAACACCAGGATTTCGCCACAGGAAACCGGCCGTTTAATGCATAGGCCAATGCAGTCCCTATGCCGGGTGCACTTACCGCAGAACCGAGGGCTGTTAAAAAACCCGCATGGGAAGAACTGCCCACAAGATCAAAGGTTCTATTTTCAGAAAATGAATCTAAAATATGACCATAGGAAGCTATAGCCTGCTCCAAAATAGCATCGGACAGAAAATTAGACTTGGTTGAACAGTAGGATTCAATAGCAACACAGAGTCCGTCAAAGGCTACCGTAGCGGCAAATTTATCAGAAAGCAGTTCTGAGACACCGCTATCAATTATTGCCGCTACACAGAGGCCTGAAGGCGTATGGACGACCTTTACTGACCGATCCCGGGGATCTACTGCGATAAATCGGTCAGAAAACAGAAAGGGATCTCTGCCGCTGGTAGGCACTGCAATATACGGAAGACACTTCCAGGTAGGAGTTTCCCCATCAAGCAAATCGAAGAGATAGGTGCCTGCTTCCTTAAGCATAGAAGCCAGCCGGCCGATTGCCTGTGTTTTTATGCCTCCAAGTCCGATAATTGCACCGCAACGGCCGCCGCGGGCCAGTTCCGCTACCTGTTCTGCAATTTCAGCGGTCGCTTGGGGCGGAATTTCATCAAAAACAATAGTTTCTACCTGAGAGTCTTCGAGGACCTGGACAACCCGATCAATTATTTTATTTTCATACAGGACTTGTTCGGTTACGAGTACAACCCTATTGCCATATTCAGCACAGACATTTCCCAGCCGATTAACCGTTTCAGGGCCAATTATGATTCTGGGATCCAGCTTAAACGAAATGTCCGGCATAGGTTATAGACCAAAAAGATCCATGATCTTTTCAGCAGTCTTATTGATCACCGTTTCGTTAATATAGGCAGGATCATTGATCTTCTCTTTTAATTCAGCAATTTTTTCAGCGCGAACATCGGAGGCGGATGATACCAGTTCGATAGCCTGATACAAATCTCCCTTCTCAACAGCCTCATGGGAAAAGTATACAGAATCAGCATCGCCCTTTTTATGGACCGATTCTGTTTTTCCGGTCTTTTTGCTGTTTTGAATAGGATCAATGGAACCAATTCTGTCTACTGTCATAATTACGTCCTGCCTTGCCGTATATACATTACATCGGCCCTTTTATTCTAATAGTTTATCCTTTTTCTTTCCAGATACATACACTGAAAATTCGCCTTTTTGACTATCCCTGGACTGTAAAATCTCTAAAAGTTCCTCAGCAGAACCACGGAGATATTCCTCGTGAAACTTGGTCATTTCACGGCCAATACAGAGATATCGTTCCTTATCAAGATCGGCAATATCTTGCAATAACTTGAGTATTCTAAAGGGAGATTCATATAAAACAAAGGCAAATTCGGTATCCAGCAATTCCTGCAATCTGGATCGCCGGCGCCCCGGTTTAGGTGAAAGGAAGCCCTCAAAAACAACCGTTTTATCTAGGCCCCCTGATACACTTACCAGAGAAGCAAAGGCCGAAGGTCCCGGTACAGGAATTGCCTCATGACCTGCTTGAATGACCGCCCGGACAAGCACCGCCCCTGGATCACTGATCCCTGGAGTACCGGCATCACTGGCATAGGCTACGGTTAAGCCTTCATCGAGGAGTTTTATCACCTTATCGGCGGCTATCCCCTCATTTTGGGAACGGCAGGATAAGAGTCTCACCGAAATCCCCAAATGATTTAACAGCTTAAGGGTCTGCCGGGTATCCTCACAGGCCACCACATCAACAGATTTAAATATCTCAACAGCCCTGTAGGTAATATCCCCTAAATTACCAATAGGTGTTGCAATAACGTATAGTATAGACACCCTTTCAGTATACCCCTATTCCAGCGTATCGCCAAGATGATGTACTATATACCTAGATCATGGCAGATATCGTCCAATTACTTCTTTTTGTCATCATTGCAACCCTATTACTATATTTTGGATATTCACTTTTTTTTGGTTTTTCCACCAAAAAACCTCATCGGTACTATAAAAACCCAGAGGAAGGTCAGCCAGGAGAACCTCGAACCTGTCCTGTTTGTTCAGCGAAACTAGCCCCTGGAGAACGGGTAAAGTCATCAGCCTTTCCATCGATGAACGGTTCGGACCGCCTTATGCATATCTACGGATGTATGTACTGCCTCTCCGGTGAACGAAAACGGGTCTGTCCGGTCTGCGGCGCTACCCTTTCTGCCCAGGATGTACTTGTCGCACGGCTGTTTGATAAACCAGGAAGATCCCATGTACATGTTTTAGGATGTTCACGCTGCAGACCCACCGGTATTTCCAAATAATATTCATTTTCTGTTAAGCCCCTCTGGTACTTATCCGATATTCAAATTGAGGTAGATTAAGAGCTACATGCCCGTTGGGCCCCTGTATCTACACAATTCTACTTCAAAATCCTCAACCCTTCCTTTTCGGGCGGGTCGAGGGTTCTAGGCACGTTTCAGCTTCGTAGAGCAACGGCAAGGATGCCGCGGCGCCACACCCGCCCTTAAGCGGTTTGCGTCGAAAACGCCAAAGGAGTGAAGTCTATGATTATTAACCACAACCTGAGCGCCATGTATGCCGATCGGTCTCTCCGGGTTACTCAGTCCAGTATGGATAAGAGTATGGAGAAACTTTCCAGCGGCATGCGAATCAATCGCGCCGGTGATGATGCCTCCGGATTAGCCGTATCTGAAAAGATGCGGAGCCAGATCCGCGGTTTGAACCAAGCGTCCACCAACGCTTCGAATGGTATTTCATTCATTCAAACCGCAGAAGGATACCTGCAGGAATCCCAGGACATCATTCAGCGACTCCGTGAACTGGCAGTTCAATCTTCGAACGGTATTTATACCGCAGAAGACCGGATGCAGATTCAGGTCGAAGTCTCCCAGTTGGTAGACGAAATTGACCGGATTGCTTCCCATGCTCAGTTTAACGGTATGAATATGCTGACCGGCCGGTTTGCCCGGGCAACCGGAGAAAACACGGTAACCGCATCCATGTGGTTCCATATTGGAGCTAACATGGATCAACGGGAACGCGTGTATATTGGCACCATGACAGCGAAGGGCCTTGGGGTCCGCAATGCAGGTGACAATAGTATCCTTTCTCTCGCAGATCCTGATACAGCTAACCGTGCCATCGGAACCCTTGATGAAGCTCTCAAGAAAGTCAACAAACAGCGGGCTGACTTGGGTGCTTACCAGAACCGTCTGGAACATGCAATTCGTGGTATCGATATCGGTGCAGAAAACATGCAAGCTGCAGAATCCCGCATCCGCGATACCGACATGGCCAATGAAATGGTCAAGTATACTAAGGACCGGATCCTGAGTCAGGCAGGCAATGCTATGCTGGCCCAGGCTAACCAGAAGTCCCAGGGCGTATTGCAGCTCCTCCAGTAGGTTTTTAACCTGTAAGGAAGGTGGGAGTTTTTCAGGGGTGTACTCTTGGAAAACTCCCTTTTTTATTTAAATATTTTGTCAGCCTTAGTAACAAACCATGTATAGACCGCCTCTGTTCTGTTAGAAAAAGAATCTTTAATTTTACCTTCTACACCAGGAATGATACTCGCCTTTGCAAAGGTTACCGCATATAAAAGCAGTCCTTCATCAATATCGATGATTGCAATGAGAGATTTTAAGTTTTCTTTCTGAACCAAGGGGATGAAACCATAGGAAAGGGTGGTCATATTGGTTTGTATAAAAAAAAGGCTGTTTTCGGTAGTTTTATAATCATACCGGTACACATTATCACCAAAGGTTAAATCCTTCTGACGTGCAAAGAGACTAGCTTCTCTAGGAAGAACCGAAACTAGAGGATCAGCAAGGGGCTTTTTAAATTCTGGACTGTCAATCACAAGGGATTCTTCATAAAAGGTCCGCATTTTTTTTCGGCTTGCAGAATAATACTCAATCCCTGTTAAAGTACTGATTGCGCGAATCTCATTAAAAAGTGCTAGCTGTTCCGTTTCGGTCCAGTTTTTTCTAAGTTTTACTGGCGGCTTCCTATAGATATATATATTTTCAACAATAATGGTGGGTTTTAATTGGTTTTCTATGTTTGTAACCAATTGTTTTAAAAAAATGTATTCCGGTACCAGCTGAGTGTGAATTGATCCACCGGTAGACACCTTAATAACCTTAGAATCGGTCTCTAACGCCATTGCAGTTTCTTTAGAGACGAGATCAGAAAGACTCTCTGTATAGCCCAATAATAGACAACTTAAGCTTAAAACCGTTAAAAGCACTAATTTTTTCACAAAAAACTCCGTTTCCATCTTAAATAAAACTAAGGCCGCCCCCATCAAAACCATGATGAAGCCGGCCTAGTTACACTAATACATTCAACTATGTATCTCTTATCTCCGGCTACCCTTATAGAAGACCCGAACCTGTTTATAAAGACCTTCGCCTTCACTTTTAGTTTCCACATCGGCAATGTCATTTAATGTCGTGTGAATCAGCCGGCGTTCAAAGGGGTTCATGGGTTCAAGCAGAATAGATCCACGGCTTTCACGAACCTTATCAGCCACGGTATAGGCAAGACGAACCAGGGATTCTTCGCGGCGGATCCGATAATTTTCAGCATCCAATATTACCCGGGTATCATCATAGCCTAATTTGCTGGCATAAATATTAGCCAATAATTGCAGGGCATCCAGATTCTTACCTTTCTTACCAATCAGTATGGATGAATGTTCTGAATCGATTTTAAGCCCTATTTTCTTTTCTTCCCTGAATAAAATGCTTACCTTGCCCGGATAGCCCATTTTTTGTATTAGGGTAGTCACAAAGGCAATCAGTTCGGTTTCAAAATCATTTTTTGGCTCCGGATCGCCGAATACCGGCTTTGAAACCGTAGATTCCCGGACAATTGAAACAGGCTCGTCCGTATGAACCCGAATACGGACAAATCCTTTTTTGAATAGGGTCGATCGTTGGGTTTCAAGGATTTCAACATCAAATTGATCCTTTTCAAGACCCAGTTCTTCCGCCGCCCTATCGATCGCCTCTTTTTCGGTGCGGCCTTCAAATTCATATGTCATACGAATACTCCTCGCAAGAGAAAATGCTTATTTAGACTTCTTCCGCTTCGGTGCAATAACCGGTTCTGTAGCGGCCCTCTTTGCCTTATGCTTTGCCAGATACCGGTTAATGATCATCTGCTGAACCAAAGTAAGCAGGTTCGACATGATCCAGTACACCAAAAGACCGGAGGGAACATCGTACAGAATAAAGAAGAACATAATGGGCATTACATAGAGCATCATCTTCATCTGAGAATTATTCTGCTGATCCGGAGTCTGGGTTACCTTTCCATAAAGCAGCTGAGAAACCAGATAAATAAAGGGCAATAAACGGATATCGCTCCAGTTAAGGATTGGAATTTTGTAAGGTGCAAAATTAATGACCGATTCGGGAAGGGACAGATCGGGTATCCATCCAGGGATAAACAAGGCACCCCGCAAATCGAAGTGGTTATTAAAGAGGTTATACATGGCAAAGAAGATGGGAATCTGGAGCAGCATAGGCAAACATCCTGCCATGGGGTTGTAGCCTTCTTTTTTATAAAGCTCCGCCATCTCGGCATTCATTTTAGTGGGATTATCTTTATACTTTTCCTGAATTTCCTTAATTTTTGGTGACAGCTCCTGCATCCGTATAGTCGATTCGGATCCCTTCTTGGTGAGGGGGAACATTAAGAGCTTAACCAGAATGGTTAACAGGATAATCGAAATGCCATAGTTTGGAATTATCTTGTAGAACAGGATCATTAACCATTTCAGAACCGTTTCCACTGGGCCCAGAATACCACTTGTATTTGCTACGCTGGACATATTCATACCGCTGAGCTTAAAGGCATTCTTATCGCTTACATCATAGGCAGACAGGGCATTTTGGGTTTTTGGACCCAGGTAGAACCGAAGAACATCGGTGGTCCGTGAGCCGTTCAATGCGGGGCGGATCACATAGAAACGGGAAGTATCCTGCAAACCTGGTACCGGTATCGATGAGAAAGCATAGGTATAGTTGGTAGCATCAGGAACCGCAATAAAGGTAAAGTATTTTCCTGCAATAGCAGCCCAAGAAAGTCGTGAGTTGATGAGGGTAGGCGCTTTTTTATCGACCTTTTCAGTCTTCTGTTTGCCATTGGTGTAGGTATAGTAATGCCGGTATTCGTAGCGTTGGTCGAGTTTTTCAAATTGAGGACCAATCTGGGGACCAAACTCAAGGGTATAGGCCACACCATTAAAATTAAGACTCGGTACTGAATATCCGCCATCCAGGGTTACAGACAGCTCAAACATGTAATCGTTATTTTTAAAAACATAACGCTTAACGAGCCTAAAGGTTGCGACTTCATCGGTACCATTTTTCGGAAGAGCATAATCCCGATAAAATTCTATAACCGTATCGGAAACACGATTAATATTAAAAAGCTCTGTACGGGGTTTTGCTTCTAAACCGCCGAAGGCAATAGTAAAGGCATGGGATTCTTCAGCTGCAGGAAGGACCATTTCGACATAGTCATCCTTATCCTTATGCTCTTTTAGCTTATAGGAAACAATATCACCGCCCTTATTAGAAAGAACAACCCGGACCAAATTAGTTTCTATGGTTACCCTTTCTTCGGCAACAGGAACAGTTCCAGCCTCAGGAGCAACGAGAAGAGTATCCGATGAAGATACCGGGGTCTGCACGCTAGGACTTAATTCAGCGGTCTTAGTATTTTCTTGATTAGCGATGGGGGTAGCTTGTTCGGTCGTTGTAACTTGTGTTTTTGGCGGCGGAGCTAAATAGCTCTGCAACATGAAACTTCCAGAAATAACTACAACAGAAAGTACTACAGCCAGCAGGATTCGTTTTTCTTCGTCCATTAAAAATTCCTCGATATATTAGGGTACCGGATCATAACCGCCTGGGTGGAACGGATGACACCGGAGTATTCTCTTAATTCCCATAACCAGCCCTTTCCAGGGGCCATATTTTTGAATTGCCTCATATGTATAATGTGAACAGGTCGGGGTATACCGACATGAGGGAGGAAAGTGCGGAGAAATAGCCTTCTGGTAAAATCTGATGAATAGAAGCATCAGATTTTGAATAATACCTTTCACGTTTTATCCAAAAACAAGCCGGCCTTCTGAAAAAGAGTTTCAAGCTGTTCCATCCGGTTTGTGAAGGTATCCCCACCAGGATATACCAAAAGGACAAGATCATAACCGGAGCGAAGCCGAGCTTTTATTAAACGATAAACTTCCCGGCTTAGTCGCCGGGAACGATTTCGCTGAACCGCATTTCCATATTTCCGCGCAAAGGTAAAGGCTATTCTGTTCACCGGCAAGCCGTTTTGAATTACAAAAAGCTTTGCGCCATTACAGGAAAATTTTCTCCCATCGGCAAAAGCTTTTCGTATTTCTTCCCTTCCCTTAAGTCGTTCCGCAGATCGAAACCGGAAAGACAGTTCAAAACCTTTTTTAATAGGGTTTCTTTTCGTCGGAAACCGTCAGCTTGGCCCGACCCTTTGCCCGACGGCGCTTTAATACAAGGCGGCCGCCCCGGGTTTTCATCCGTGCGCGGAAACCAAACTTCCGGTTCCGCTTTACTTTACTGGGCTGATATGTACGTTTCATGGGAGAATCTCCTTGATCAATATAACGGCAACGCAGTATAGAACAAAGACATATTTTTCGTCAACCTATGTGTGCCTGGATTTAATGCTTCGTTCAAGTCTCATAAGGATCTCCTTAAATTGGGGATCCTGGATACGTTCATAGTCCATTTCTCGTGGTTCTTGGTCCTGAATAGTATGTTCTCCAGCTTGGGCGGTATCCTTAGGAATAGTCTTTTCAGACTGATTAGACAAGTCTTTATTTTGCAAAGGACTTCTTGTTTTGCTTAGCCTAAAACTTACCCCGTTAATCACCAATTCCGGAAAGGAACGCCTCACCCGTTCAAGGAGTTCCTGCTCTCTGGATTGCAGAATCATGATCCAGCCAGGATGATCAGCCTCTACAAAAAGAATGTTTCGATCCAGTTCCACAATACGACTGTGGGCTGACAGCTGGTCTCCAGCGATTTGATGCCAGGACTTAAAAAGGGCCGAATAGGTCTGACCTTCCTTACTGAGCCGTTCATCAAAAAATGCAGAAAGTATATCCCCTGCCTTTCTCATAGATATAACGCTCCATCCCTAACATGATACACCATAGTGCCATCCTGTTGATACCGTTCATAGGGTTCTTCTGGCAAAAAAGTAAAAAAAGCCTGCTCATGATTGGGAAGTACTGAAAAGAATTTTTTCCTTTTTTCCGGGTCGAGTTCAAGCAGAACATCATCTAAAAGGAGCACCGGAAGCCTGTTAGACATATCAGTAAAAAGTTTCGCCTGGGCTATACGGAGCAGCAGAGCTAAAAGCCGGCGCTGGCCCGTTGAGGCCTGCACTTCAAACTCATCATCGTGCCGGATGAATTGGTAGCGGTCCCGGTGGGGACCGGATAGACTCATTTTTAGTAGAAGTTCCCGTTCCCTGATCTTTCCCAAATGTTCAATAATTTGATCAAAATTTTGGGTTGACCAAGATGGTTTATACCGAAGGGTAACCTGATCTATTCCTGTAATAACTTCATACAGTTTTGAAAAAACCTCTGAAAATTGTCGGGAAACCTTCTCGCGTTTTTCAATGAGGGAACAACCAATACGTACCAGTTGAATATCGAGGGTCTCCAAGGTGTCCAGGTGTCCTTCTTTCAGAACCGTGTTTCGCAGTCTGAGAATATGTCGGTATCGCTGAAGATCTTCAAGATATAAGGAATCATAGAGACTTAAGGTTTGATCAAAAAACCAACGCCGCCGTTCAGGACTGCCGGAAATAAATTCCATATCCTCATGACAAAAAATGATGGTAGGACTTATAGAGAGGAGGTCCTTACGGCTTTGAATCGGCTTTTCATCAATCTGAAGGACCTTACGGGAACCAAGAATCTTTACCGTAACCTGATGATCTACAAACCCAGTCACTAAAGCAGAAACCGCAGATTCGCGGCTTCCTTCTTGGATTAGTCGGGAATCTCGGGCACCCCGAAACGAAGCACCATAGGCGCACACATAGAGGGCTTCCAGAATATTTGTTTTTCCCTGTCCGTTTTCTCCGACAAAGAAAACGGTTTTACTGGGAAAGTTTATTATTCTATCACGAAGGTTGCGAAATGCAACGGTTCTAAGGCTCGAGAAAGCCATTGACTATTCAAGCTGCATCGGCATCACGATATGGAAGAAGTCCGCTTCCGGAACCGGCTTAATAGTGATCGCCCGGTTTGGTTCAGTAAAGTAAATGCTTACCGAATCTTCGCTTATCACCTTAAAGGGTTCTTCTATGTATCTATAATTAAGTGCGATAGAGACTTCATCTCCCGCATATTGGCAGGGGATATCTTCTTTAGCGGCACCGATTTCACTTTCCTCAGAAACTACCGAAAGCATTCCAGGATTAACTACGAGGTATACCCGACGGGATTTTTGTTCAACCAATATGGAAACACGCTTTAAGGCGTCAAGCATTTCCTGGCGGTTTATCGTAAAGGAATGACTCTGGCTTTCCGGAATTACCCGGCGATAATTGGGGAACTGGCCTTCGATAAGTACCGACGATAGCTGATAGGCCCCAAAGGTAATAAAAATATTCTTTTCGGTAACGCTGATGGTAGCCATGCCCTCATCACCGGCCCGTTTCATCACCAGATTAAGAATTTTTGGAGGAATAATGACTCCGGCAAAGTCAGGTACGGGGGAACTTAAGGGTTTCTTGATGAAGGCAAGGCGCCTACCATCGGTGGCGACCATTACAAGATCACTTTCCTGCTTTTCAAAATAAACACCGTTCATAAAATACCGGGTTTCATCATCTGATACGGCAAACACGGTCTGGGTTATCATGGATTTTAGATCTTTGACAGGAACATCAAAGGACGGGGCTGCACCAGGGGAAGGAAATTCAGGAAACTTATCTGCTGCAATACTTTTCAGCTGGAACTTAATCTTTTTAAAACTTGGTTTAATGACTATTTTATTCTCTGTTTGTTCAAATTCAATCTCGCCTTCAGGGATAGAATTGAGAATACCTAAGAATTTATCACAAAAAACAGTGGTAGAGCCCTCTTCGATCACCGTAACAGGGAGACGGGTTTCGAAGTTAACTTTTATATCCGTAGCCTTTATCAGCAGGGTATTATTAGCTGCTTCTAAATAAACATTGGAAAGAATTGATATAGCATTTTTGCTAGAGATTATTTCCTGGGCTATTACGATTTCTCTGGAAAGAATGCTTCGATCACATATAAATTTCATAACCCCTATCTCCTTCTTAATATATAAATATTAGTAGTAGTAATAGTAGAGAGCCTTTTAAAGTGGATATCTATAATATATCTATATAAGATAATAAAATAAAATATCCACAATGTTAGGAAAAGTTAGATGCCCTTTTCCACATTCCCACAACTACTAATCTTTTCCACCTCTCATCCCCATAATAATAACATGTTTTCAGTTCTTTGTTCTATAATCTTTTATTAAACGAATCAGGTTTTGTATCATCGGTTCTAAGGTTGGATCAGATCGAATTCGTTCTTCTATTTTTTGGCATGCATGCATAACCGTGGTGTGGTCACGACCTCCAAATTCAAGTCCTAACTCAGTCGTAGAATATTCGGTGATTTCCCGGGCTATATACATGGCAATTTGACGTGGTAGAACGATATTCTGGGTTCTTTTTTTTCCTTTCAGATCGTTATAGGAAAGAGAAAAATACTCTGCCACAACCCGTTGAATTACTTCTATAGACATATTAGCCTGTTTAGGTGAAGCAAAGACATCCTTTAGATGTTGTTGGGCAATTTCGATCGTGATCGGTTTTTGAACCAACTCGGTGTAGGCTAAAAGCTTGGTTAAAGCTGCTTCAAGGTCACGAACATTGGACGTAATGTTTTTACTAACCAGTTCAAGAACTTCCTGAGGAATGGCACCATTTCGTGCTTCGGCCTTTTTCTTAAGAATGGCAAGCCTTGTTTCATAATCTGGAGGCTGTAAATCGACCGTAAGACCCCGTTCAAAACGGGATCTGAGTCGATCTGAAAGGTGTTTCAGTTCAGAGACCGGTCTATCGCAGGTGAATACCATTTGTTTGTTTGCATCATAAAGAGCATTAAAGGTATGAAATAGCTCTTCCTGGGTTTCAATTTTGTTCTGCAGAAAGTGAATATCGTCTACTAACAATACATCTACAAAACGGTATTTATTTTTAAAAGCGGCGGTTTTATTTGCCTGCAGGGCTTGTACAAATTCATTTGTAAAAGTTTCTGCGGTAATATAGATGATTTTTGCATTGGAGTGCTCGTAAATGTAGTTGCCTATGGCCTGCATAAGGTGGGTTTTACCGAGACCGACTCCTCCGTAGACAAGGAATGGATTATAGGCTGTTCCCGGATTTTTAGAGATTGCTAGAGCTGCATTGGCAGCAAAGCTATTATTGTCTCCGATTACATAGTTTGCAAAGGTATAATCCCGGCGGAGTAGGGGATGGGGATCCTTCTGTTGCACTGAAAGACCCTTGGTAGGACTTTCTGTTGCAGTTTTATTCGTTCGTTCCTGAGGTATTCCTCCGGTCTGCACCTTTGAAACCGTTGGGGTTTCCTGGCTGGTTGATTTTTTAGGGACTACCTCGAATTGAATTGCTATATTTTGGCCTGAAAGGTCGTGTAATTTTCCTTCTATAAAAGATTGATAGCGAATTTTTACCTGATCCCGGTAAAAGGAAGAGGGTACCCCAATCACGATGGTATTTTCTTCTGACCGAACATATTGGAGGTTGAACCACATAACAAATTCCTGTTCTTCCAGCTCTTGCTGGATTTGGTTCATCGCTTCTTTCCAGAAAATTTCGTAATTCCAAACAGCCATATTGCCATCCTCATGTAATCTTCAAGTTTTTCACAAATTATCCACAATTATTGCCATAATTTCAAATAGTATTTTTGTAATATAGCGACTATTTTTTGTTAAAACCACGTTAAAAATGAATAGTAGTTTTATAATAAATCATTATATTATATATATATAAATAAAATTAAGTAATAGTAATAATTATATTCTATCAACAAGCTAAATCGTTATAAGCATTATAATAATATTCTAACAAATTATCCACAAGTTGTACACATATTAACGAACATTTCGTTGCCTTTACTTTTTATCGGCAAACGGCTATACTCAGCTGTCATTTTTCTCTCGTTATAACAAGGAAACAAGATGGATTCAAGCTATTCAGCTCAGAGTATTCAGGTTCTAAAAGGCCTGGAGGCAGTACGAAAACGTCCCGGTATGTACATCGGTTCGACGGGTATCGATGGGTTACACCATCTTGTTTATGAAGTGGTCGATAACTCTGTCGATGAGGCCATGCAGGGCCACTGTACGGATATTCTGGTTGTATTGGAAAAAAATGATGTGGTTCGGGTAGAAGATAATGGCCGCGGTATCCCTGTAGATATTCATCCTACTGAACAAATAAGCGCTCTTGAGCTTGTTATGACCAAGCTCCATGCGGGCGGTAAGTTTGATAAAAATTCCTATAAAGTTTCAGGCGGTCTCCATGGTGTTGGCGTCTCTGTTGTAAATGCCCTTTCTACCTGGTGTGAAGTCTATGTACACCGGGAAGGAAAAATACATTTTCAAAAATATTATATTGGTGTTCCGGAAGAACCGGTAAAAGTTATTGGCACCACCGATAAGCGAGGCACCATTGTCAGGTTCCTTGCAGACAATACAATTTTCGAGACTACTACTTATAATTTTGATGTACTTTCCAACCGCCTGAGGGAACTTGCCTTTCTGAACAAGGGTATTAAGATTTCCATTCGGGATGAACGGCTTACAACCCCAAAGAGTCATGAGTTTGTATTCGAAGGCGGGGTGGTAAGCTTTGTAGAATATCTAAACCAGAACAAGACCGTTCTGCATAAAGAATGCATCTATATAGCAGGTACGAGGGATGATGTTGAAGTTGAGTGTGCCATCCAATATAACGATGGCTTCAACGAAATCATGTATTCCTTTGTTAACGACATTAATACCCGTGAGGGGGGTACCCACCTGGTGGGCTTTAAATCTGCCCTTACGAGAACCCTTAATGAGTACCTGAAAAAGTCGAAGCTGGCTAAAAAAATGGAAGAGAGCCTTTCCGGCGATGATGTCCGGGAAGGATTGACGGCGGTTTTGTCCGTGAAGGTTCCGAATCCCCAGTTCGAAGGGCAAACCAAGGGAAAACTGGGTAATTCGGAAGTGAAGGGTATTGTCGAGTCCCTGGTTAATGAACAGCTGGAACTATTTTTAGATCAGCACCCGGATATCATCAATGCCATATTGGAAAAGAGTGTACTCGCCGCTAAGGCACGAATTGCAGCGCGGCAGGCTCGGGATGCAACCCGCCGAAAGAACTTAATGGAAAGTGCGGGGTTACCGGGAAAGCTTGCCGATTGTTCAGAAAAGGATCCTGCAAAATGCGAACTCTTTATAGTGGAAGGTGATTCGGCCGGCGGTTCGGCAAAGATGGGCCGGAACCGGGCCTTTCAGGCTATTCTTTCCCTTTGGGGTAAGATGCTTAACGTAGAAAAGACCCGAATCGAAAAGGTTATTACCAACGATAAATTGCAGCCGATTATTGCCAGCATTGGGGCTGGGATTGGTGATACCTTTGATATATCAAAATTACGGTATCATAAAATTATCATCATGGCCGATGCGGACGTGGACGGTTCCCATATCAGAACCCTCCTGCTTACCTTTTTCTACCGCTATATGACTGAGTTGATTGAGCGGGGGCATGTGTATCTGGCCATGCCTCCCTTGTATAAGATTACCTATGAAAAGAAGGTTTTCTACGCCTACGATGATACAGAAAAGGATCGAATCCTTGCAGAATCCGGAAAGGACCCTGAAAAGGTTGCTATACAGCGTTATAAAGGTTTGGGTGAAATGAATCCTGACCAGCTTTGGGAAACCACGATGGATCCTGAACGGCGAAATATTGTCCAGGTACATATGGATGATGCAGTAGAGGCAGAGCGGATCTTCTCGACCCTCATGGGCGAACAGGTTGAACCACGTCGAATATTCATAGAAGAAAACGCTCTGGCTGTTTCCTATCTTGATGTATAAAGGTTGATGTTATGGCTGAATCGGGCGGAAAAATAATTCCTGTTGCAATAGAAGATGAAATAAAGACCGCATACCTCAATTATGCCATGTCGGTCATTGTAAGCCGGGCCCTTCCTGATGTTCGGGATGGTCTTAAGCCGGTACATCGTCGGCTCCTGTACGCCATGGATGAGTTGGGCCTGCATCCTAATGCGGCAACAAAGAAAAGTGCCCGTATTACCGGTGATGCCATGGGTAAATACCATCCCCACGGCGACATGTCTTTGTACGATGCCCTGGTGCGGATGGCCCAGGATTTTTCTCTTCGCTATCCCCTCGTTCAAGGTCAGGGTAACTTTGGTTCTATAGATGGGGATCCTCCTGCCGCATCCCGTTATACGGAAGCAAAGCTATCCCGAATCGGCGATGAGATGCTGGCGGACCTGAAAAAGGAAACCGTCGATTTTGTACCAAACTATGATGAATCTTTAACTGAGCCGGTAGTTCTTCCTGCAGCGGTGCCGAACCTGCTTGTGAATGGTTCAAGCGGTATTGCCGTCGGTATGGCTACCAATATGCCGCCCCATAACCTTAAGGAAGTTTGCGATGCCATCTGTGCATTCATCGATAATCCGGAACTTACTGTTGATGAATTGATGAACCATATTAAGGGGCCTGATTATCCTACGGGGGGCATCATATTTGGCCGCCGGGGTATTCGGGAAGCCTACAAGACTGGCCGGGGTAAAATCATTACCCGGGGTAAGTTTGTTATAGAAACGTCGAAAACAGGAAAAGAAACTATAATATTCAACGAAATCCCCTATGCGGTTAATAAAGCGAATCTTTTGGTAAAGATTGCAGAACTTGTCCGGGACAAGGTTATCGATGGAATTTCTGAAATTCGGGATGAATCGGACCGGGATGGGCTTCGGATCGTTATAGAACTTAAGAAGGGTGCCATTGTTAAGGTGGTGCTGAATCAATTGTTCTCCCACACGGCGCTGCAATCTTCCTTTGGGGTCATCAATCTTGCCCTGGTCGAAGGCCGGCCCCGTTGTCTCAATCTGAAAGAGCTTATCCATTATTATGTCCAGCATCGGATTGATGTGGTCACCCGGCGTACTAAATTCGATCTTCGCAAAGCCCAGGAACGGGCCCATATTTTGGAAGGTCTCGTTATCGCCCTGGCTAACATCGATGAGGTTATTGCCATTATCAAGGGGTCCCGGGATGTGGACCTGGCTAAAAAGAACCTAATGGAACGGTTCCTGCTTTCAGAAGCCCAGGCTCAGGCTATAGTTGATATGCGCCTCGGCCGCCTCACAAGCCTCGAGGTTGAAAAGCTCAAGCAGGAATTGGAAGAATTAAAAACCCTTATTGCTTATTTGCAATCACTGCTCGATGATCCTCAGAAACTCCGGGGGGTTATTAAGGACGAAATTCGAGTTATCGCTGAAAAATATGGTGATCCACGACGGACAGAAATAGTGGCCGACGAGGTGGAGTCCATCAATATAGAAGACCTGATTAAAAAGGAAGAGATGGTAATCCTCATCTCCAACCTCGGATATATCAAGCGGGTTCCGGTCAGCGCGTACAAGAGCCAGGGCCGGGGCGGGAAGGGGATGAACAGCGCTAAGTTGTCCGAGGACGATTTTGTAAAGCAGCTCTTTGTAGCCTCGACCCATGACTACATCATGTACATCACCAATAAGGGGAAGGCCTATTGGATGAAGGTCCACGAGATCCCTGAAGGGTCAAGAACATCCCGGGGTGCCCACATCAAGTCCTTGCTCGCGGTTTCCCCTAATGAGGATATCACCACCGTGGTCGCCTTTAAGGATTTTTCAGAGGATCAGTACATCTTTATGGGAACCGCCCGCGGGGTGGTGAAAAAGGTGCAGACCGTCGAGTTTGCCAATGCTAAGACTCGGGGTATTATCGCCATCAATCTTGATGAGGGGGATAATCTGGTGAGCGCCCTTCTTACAACCGGCAAGGATGAGATTGTCCTCATTACCCGGAAGGGTCAGGCTCTTAGGACTGAAGAAGCGGAAGTGCGGGCCAGCGGGCGATCTTCCCGGGGTGTGTGCGGCATACGGCTCGATTCGGATGATGAACTTGCCGGTGTACTGCGGGTTGATAATGACGAAAAAATGCTGATTCTTTCAGAATTTGGGTATGGCAAACGGGTAGAGTATTCCGAATTTTCAGCCCATGGCCGTGCAACCGGGGGACAGCGGATCTATACGGTCAGCGAAAAGACCGGGGAACTGGTAGGCTGTGTTTCGGTACAGGATGATGATTCCATCATGTGTATAACCAGCCAGGGTAAATCCATCAAAGTATCGGTGAACGAAATATCGGTAATGGGTAGGTCTGCTCAAGGTGTACGGATCGTTAATATTGAACGACCGGACTTTGTTATAGGGGTGGATCGAATCGCCCAGGAAAAGGATGAACGGGATCTGCCAGAGGAAACCGATGAGCTCCTTACTGAAGAAGTACAAGAAGCTGAAATTGATGAAAATAGTGAAGAGTAGAGGGTAAATAAAGGTTAATTCCTTTAATGGCCTGCAGAGATTACCAGTTTCT
>Ga0272446_1003507_pt1 | contig 19656 bp, 19 predicted proteins | sample YNPCB0061_FD_194587 | JGI IMG/M metagenome (GOLD analysis project Ga0272446, IMG submission 194587) | Hot spring microbial mat communities from Yellowstone National Park, WY, United States - YNP-CB-006-1 | ecosystem: Environmental > Aquatic > Thermal springs > Hot (42-90C) > Sediment | place...
AAGAAATGGAGACCTGTAAGCCCTATCTCTTGTCCCAAATCCGCTTTGTCAATCCCAAAATTATTTTATTAACCGGTGCTACGGCAGTGCGTGCCATTACAGGAGATAAGCGGGGCATTACCAAAATCCGGGGCACCTGGCTGGAATGGGAAGGGCGTTGGGTGATGCCCATTTTTCATCCCGCCTACCTTTTGCGAAACCAAAGCCGGGAACCTGGTAGCCCCAAATGGCTGATGTGGCAAGACATTCAGGGGGTAAAACAAAAACTAACCGAGCTTCTCTAAAACTTAGAATGAAAAAGGGAAAACAACCTTTTTACAAAACGATCGATTAAATGTTTGTCATCAGGTGTTAATTGCCAGAAGAAAGAAAAGAAACGGAAATCAGACTTTTAAGATAATCATTGGGTTAATTCTACTATTTTCTTCTAGTATTTTAGTAGAAATAATTCGAATTCATTCGTTTCCCCAAGTGTAAATCTTTAACCAAATCTGTAAAGCCAAGTATTGCTCAAGGGTGAGACCTGAGAGTCTACCGCCCTTAAACCCTTTCCATTCGATCGTGTAAGAAAGTAAACCAGGACTGAACTCTATGTTAAGATTCAAAGCAATTTTTTCTAAATCCTTAACATTCATTTGTAGAAAACCCTGTTTGATTATTTCTGTAGTAAGAGAAGAGTAGCCCTTAAAAACCATCCACTTTTCTTTAAAGACTTCTATTTTTTCAAGAGACAATGATTTATTATTAAAAATCTCTAATATTTCACTATGGATAATATAGCAATCGCCATTTAAGTTATTAACACCTATTAAGAAGTCTACAGAATTACGGCTAATTATATGTTCTCTACTCTCTGATTCTCTATCAATTTGTTGTCCTGATCTACCTCCAGAAGTCACAGATAAACTGTTAGTAGTGGTACCTTTAATTTCAACTCTAAAAAGAGTGCCATTGTAATCTAAAACCCCATCATAGGGGGAATCTCTCCATGCCTTAAAGAATAGGTTATATCCACACTGCATAGCTCTGGCAATTGCTAATGATTCAGCTGCATAGCCTAAAATACTACGATAATTACCGCTAGCTAGTTCAGCAATGTTAAAATATTTCTCCCAATCCAATTACCCATACCTTATGCTATTTTCAAGCAATTTTAATTGGGATGCTTGAGGTCTCAATTGGTCTTGCCATTTAGCAGGAACTGAAAAATAACTAATGTTTGCAAAAGTTTTTAATATTGCTTCTATAACTACCTTTGCGCCTGTAGGTGGAACAGCCATTCCAATTTGTCTTCTTACACTTTCTTTAGAACCGTAAAACTTGAAGTCATCAGGAAAAGTCTGTAACCTAGCTCGTTCTCGATTTGTCAAAGCTCTATTTTCCTCCCAGTGATAAACATGTGTTCCCCCTCCTCCACTGCCAGTTATTGTGTAAGCAGGTTTGTCTAGTTCTAGCCGCCTGTAGATTTGACTCATAGTTGCACCTTTCACATTTAACCTCAACTCTGGCGGAATGTTCGCACTCCAAGCATTTTCTCCCGCTTTGATATATTTGAGTCTTTCAACTACAGTAGAAGACTGTTTAGTAACTTCCTGGTTAGGGGCTGAAGAGGGGATTGGGTTTTCTAACAATGCTTGACGAACTGTGATAGGTTTTGGCGTAGTCGGGCAAGGTACTTTGAATTCTAATCCTAAATCCTTTCTAATGCCAACGATAATAATACGATGCCTTGCTTGGGGTACTCCGTAGTCAGCAAAGTTGTAGAGGTGAGGCACCAAATTGTAGCCAACATCTTGTAAGTCTTGCATGATTTTTTCAAAGGCACTACCTTGGTTTGCACTCCTTAAACCGCCAACATTCTCTGCTATAAACCATTCTGGTTGAAAACGATCAAGAATTTTTACTCCATAACTATAAAGACTGCCAAACTGACCGTTAATTCCTTTTTTCTCTCCTACTAAACTAAAGTCATTACAAGGAAAACCAAAAGCAAAAGCATCGATCGGTTGTAATCTGGAAATATCAAGATGTCTCACATCAGCACAAATTACTTTATCTTTTTCTGTAGGTACTATGTTGTGAGCATAAGTCATACAGGAGTCTGGATCAAAGTCAACTGCCCAAGTATGGGTTATAGATAATCCTATTTTTTCTGCTAACAAACTTGCATTTTTAGCACCCAGAGCAATTCCACCAGGACCACAGAAAATTTCTCCTAACCGGAATGATCTCATAGTTGAAATAAGTTTAGCAAATGGTTTATTGATAACTTATACCATTTTTCTTGGTCTTGTAGTTCTTCTTCCAGGGTTTTAGTAGAACCAAACCGATCGATTTTGTAACCTATTTCCCTTAACCCCGCCACGATCGATTTAGGACTAACCCACCATTGCTGGCTTACACTCAATAAATCCCAATTTGGTAGATGGTCTTTAATCTTTTTTCTTAGCTCTGTTATGTTTGTAGCTGGTGGATAGTTATGACAGAGATATACTTTCTCCGGTTTTGCGACTGCTAAAATCCATTGTAAATGATCAAAGGAAGGAGGCAGAGTCCAAAAAACGATCGTTTGACATTGCCCTGTAGGACGATCGTAAATAACTTGATCAGCTAGTTTTTCAAATCTATCTTTCGGTCTGTCATAACCATAAACTAAAATCGAAGTCAAGGGTTCTTTTAAGTCTGTAATATCGAAGAACTGAGGATAGCTTAACAAAGCAGGGGGCTGTTTGTAATTTAACTGGAAGTTTCGCAGACCTTTAAGCTCTAATTCAATTTCTATTTCTTCTCTAAATTCTTTGGTCTTGGCACTAAAAACAATGTCTACTTCTTCGGCAACGGGATAATATTCCCTCCAACGCCAAGCGATTGAGTTTATCTTTCTGCCGTCCCCCCGATCGAAGGTAATTTTAAGATGGTTGTCTTCTCTGCCGAAGGTGCGTTGGTCTGTTACTTTTATTGCCCTAGCACAAAACAAAGGATCGGGATTGCCAATGCCGCAGGGTTGCAAAAGTTCCATCTCCGTCAGGTTTGCTAATGAAAGATCACGCAAATGAATGACACTGTCTATTTGTAACAAAGGTTTGATATGCTCTGCTAAAACCCCCGATCGATCGGCAAAGTCCCTTAATCTTTCGCGCAAAAGAGATAAATTATTTAACGGCATAGAAAAACCACCCGCTGCTTTGTGACCGCCCCCCTTGCCTCTGATGTCGGCGATAAATTCTAAAGACTCAAAGACATGAAATTCAGGAATACTCCTGACAGAAAATCTTACTTCTTGTTTTTCTTCTTCCACACTGCCAATAAAGACTGGTGCGCCAAACTTTTCGACTAACCGTGATGCCACAATGCCGATCACCCCATGATGCCAATGGGTTTCGGGGCTTACTTCCTGGTCTACCACCACGATCGTTTTGTCTTTCGTTAAATCCCAAACTCCTTCATTTATTTGTTTTTGAATGAATAAGGATGCCTCTTCTTCTATGGCAGCACAGAGTGCCTGTCTTTCGATATTCAGTCTTTCACATTCTTCTGCTTTGTTTTGAGCTTCTAACCAATCTTCTGTCGTTAACAGTTCGATGACAATCTGGGGGTCGCCAATTCTGCCTACCGCATTGATCCTTGGTCCAAGGCGAAAACCCACTGCGTCTGGGTTCATCTGTCCATTGATGCTTAAACCGGCTTTGTCAATTAACGCCTGAATGCCGACAATTTCTGACTTGGGTAATAATTTTAAGCCCTTTTTGACCAATACCCGATTGATGCCCGTCAATTCTGCTAGGTCGGCGATCGTGCCGAGGGTAAAAAGCTCCAGCAAGGAATTTTCTAGCAACGCCCCTTTACCCAATCGTTTCGCTAGTTCTAACCCCAACACATAGGCTACCCCTACCCCAGCGATCGTGTGGAAAGGGGAACTGGGGTCTAAAAATTTGGGGTTCAATAGGGCTTGGGCGGGGGGGACTGTTTCTGGGATGTCGTGGTGGTCGGTGACAATCACGGTCATGCCCAATTCCCTGGCAAGGGCGATCGGTTGATGGGCGCTGATGCCGTTATCCACGGTGATAATCACCCCTACTCCCTGACCATGGAGGTCTTGCACAATCCGGTCGTTGATGCCGTAGCCCTCGGTCATCCGGCTGGGAATTTCATAGTCCACTATGCCCCCCAATGCCCGCAAAGTCCGTATCAACAGGGCTGTGCTGGTCATGCCATCCACATCGTAGTCGCCGCAGATGGCTATTTTTTCCCGATCGGTAATGGCTTGCTCCAACCGATCGATACTGTAGTCCAGGCTATTGGCGATTAACTCCCTCATTTCTGCCGGTACTTCAGCGGCAAGCTCTCGAAAAGCTGATCGAGCATCAGGCAACCGATCGAGGTCGGGATAGAGGAATTCCTCTGCCGAATCGGCAATGCCCCGATTGAGCAATAGCTGGGCAGTCAGGGGAGAGATGTTAAACTGCTCAGCTAAAGTAGCTGCCCTCTGTGGATCAGGCGGACTAATCAGCCAACGCTGGGGGGGCAGACTCTTAGCCATGATATTTGCGGAAAGCAAGGGTAACGTTGTGCCCGCCAAATCCAAAAGAGTTGGATAGAGCTACCCCGATCGGGGTTTGTCTTGCCCCAGTGCTGACATAATCTAAATCACAGTCCGGGTCTGGCTCCTCTAAATTGATGGTAGGGGGGGCAATATCATGTTTTAATGCCAAAACCGTTGCCACCGCTTCGATCCCGCCGGAGCCGCCCAAGAGATGCCCAGTCATGGACTTAGTGGAACTGACCGGAACTTTATAGGCGTGCTCTCCTAAAACTGCCTTGATTGCTTTGGTTTCGTTGGGATCGTTGGCTGGGGTGCTGGTGCCATGGGCATTGATGTAACCCACTTCCTCTGGTTGGATGTTGCCATCTCTGAGGGCTGCCTCGATCGCTCTGGCGGCTCCTTCCCCCTCCGGCGCTACGTTGGTGATGTGATAGGCATCGCAGGTCATGCCATAGCCTACCATCTCCCCATAGATTGGTGCCCCCCGATCGAGGGCGTGTTCCAAACTTTCCAGAATTAAAATGCCCGCTCCTTCCCCCAGCACAAAGCCATCCCGCCGCCGATCGAAGGGTCGGGAGGCATGGAGGTAATCTTCATTATTTGTGGTCATCGCCTTGCAAGCACAAAAACCAGCAAAACTCAGGGGCGTAATTGCTGCCTCTGTCCCCCCGCCGATCATCACCTTGGCGTAGCCCCGCTGCACCATGCGAAAAGCATCCCCGATCCCATTAGAACCAGCAGCACAGGCAGTGACCGTGCAAGCGTTGGGACCCTTTGCCCCTATCCGAATGGCAGTCAGACCCGCTGCCATATTGCCGATCATCATCGGAATCATAAAAGGACTACACCGATCGGGTCCCTTGGTGCGTAAAATCTCGTGCTGATCCTCTAAAACCTTGATGCCCCCAATCCCTGTACCAATAATGATCCCCACGTCGTAACAGTTTTGGGGCGTAATTTCTAGCTTGGCATCCTGGAGTGCCTGGAGGGTAGCTGCAATGGCAAACTGGGCAAACCGGTCCATACGGCGGGCATCCTTCCGATCGAGGTAGAGCAGAGGATCAAAATCCTTTACCTCCCCACCAATGCGGGTATCAAAGCCAGTAGCATCAAACAAAGTGACGGGAGTTATGCCATTACGCCCAGTGGTGAGACCCTCCCAATAGGTAGGCACATCATTACCAAGGGGAGTGACTGCTCCTAGCCCTGTAACAACGACGCGATGAAGTTTTGGCATTAGCCCGCCTGTTTGGTTTCAATATATTTGACTGCATCCCCCACCGTAGCGATGCCCTCGGAGTCTTCATCGGGAATTTCGACTTTGAATTCTTCCTCGAATGCCATGACCAATTCCACTAAATCTAGGGAATCTGCCCCTAAATCGTTCTGGAAATGGGATTCAGGCTTGATGGTATCGGCATCAATGCCCAGTTGTTTTGCTACTACATCCCGCACTTTGGTCAGGGTATCACTCATTGGGTTTTGTCCTTCTAACAGCGTTTCTCATTCTAACGGAAGAGAGTAGACTTTTTCAAAAAAATTGTGGCTCAGTTTCCTAAGCCACTCAAACCAAACCAAAGTAAACAAAACTTAACTAACCAGCGGATTCTGGCTCGGTCTTTTGTAGATCGTCTGGGTCTACATAGTGACATACATGGTCATCTAGGCAGATTAACGCCCAACCATTTTGATCAATATCAACTAAACGATAGGTTTCTTCCAAGACAAAAAAACCTTTGTGGTTGCGGGTTTCGGGTTTTACAGTAACATTGTTATCTTGAATGGACATCATAGGTTTTTCTCCAAATGTTATAGAAAAGTAGGAATTAAAATGTTATGTATAGACTAACACCTATCAATCTTATGTTTCATTAAGAAAAATTCCAATTCACTGCACAAAATAGCAAAGTTTGTTTAACTAATTTAACTTTAATTTAACAATAGTATTTTTACTCAAGAATAAATACTCATAAATTCAATTTGGTAGAGGGACTGTAACCGATCGATTAAAACTGTTTCAATAAACTGCCATTGGTCTGGGGGGGTATAACCACTATGGCGGGAACGACAGATGTTAATCATTTGGGGCTGGATAAAATTATCTTGTAAGAATTGCCCCAACCGATCGACCCGATCGATTATTTCTGTATTAGAAACTTTTAGATTTTCTTCTAGGGGAATTTTTTCGGTGCAGAGATAGAATTTGCCCTCTTGTTCCTTAATTACTAATTCATTACCCAAATTTAGTTTGGCTTTAGAGTATAAATTATCCCGTAGATCAAAATAGGCTGCTGGTGTAATTTCTACTTCAAAATATGCACCACCAGGGTTATCGCAGGAAAAATAATCTAGGTCTATATCTAACACGACTAGGCTGTTAAAATTAAGTTTTCGCTCTCGCGGATTGACATAGTAAAATTCTATGACCTTCCGATCGGGTTGCCACCAATTTGTTAGTTTGATTTTTGATTCTACTCTTAAATTTTTCCCGTCTCCCTTAATAGAAGAAACAAACAATTTCCGATCGGATGTTCTCTCATCGTGGTTTTGTCTGAGCCAATAAACCTGATGGAAGATACCTAAATAAAGGGCGGGATAAATAAAGTTAATGATACTTAGTTCCCTATAGGTAAAAGTCTTAGCCCGATCGGGGTTAAATTTCAAGGAACGGAGGGAGCTACTAAGTAAAGGAATACCCAAATCGCTGTGTTCATCGACATGGAGCAGGCAATTCCCTTTAGAAGAAATAAACCCCAGTTGAATGGCACAATGCCATACATAAAAGGCTTCATGATGTTCTTCTATAATCCAACAGGGAATCATTTTACTATAGAGTTTCAGCCCTTCCCCTAATTAACAAAAATCATAACAGCATATAGTAAGTTTGTCTATCGGTTTATATCAAAATAAAAATCCCTCTGGGGGTTTTTCTGAAGTTCAATAATAAATGAAAGTTTGTAAATTAGGTTCTGTCCCAGAGAAGTCTTAACCAAATAAGTTATCTCAAGAAATTACGACTATCCCGATCGAATTACTAAATCTTACTAATTTTTGGCTATAAAAATTTAATTCTAATCAAAGTCTAAAATGTGGTATTCTAACAACAAAGCTAGGTGACAGGTTATGGCAGACAAACAATTGTTGAATCGTGAATACACCTTTATCTTTGTAAGGGAAGCAGAAAGTTGGAATAGTAACCATCCCAATTTTCAGCCCTGTCGGGAAGCTCAAATGGCGATCGTGGAATTGGGCAAAAAATGTGTTAAATACGATCGGAGTGGTATTGATATTTATTTTGCGATCAATCCTCCCCAGCGCAAAAAGGGAGGGAATGTGACTGATTTAGCTAAGGTGTTTCAAGTTAAAAATGCTCCTCCTGCCGATGACCTCCTAGCCAGTCTCAATGATGCTTTAGACAATCATTTCGACCATATTGAACCCGATCGGAAAGAGACTATCATCGTTGTGCTTGATCATCTGCCGAATGACAAAGAAGCCATCGTCAACACCTTAATCGAAGCAACCAAAAAGATTGACCAAGAAAATCAAGCCCATCGTTTGGGTATTAGTTTTGTTTTGATTGGTGAAAACGAAGAGGCGGAATCTTTTCTTAATTTCCTCGATGATGAGCTGGAGGCAGCAGGGGCTAGCCATGACATAGTCGATGCGAAGGGCTGGATGGCAATTAAACAGTCATCGATCGAGAAGTTTTTATTGGATGCTCTCCTCGACTAGATTCTCTGGTAACGCATTCCTGGTTGTTGGGTGACAACGCCCAGCAACTCTAGTTCTAATAGCTGGCTCGAAACTTCTCCAGGATTTAAGCCGCTTAAGCTCACAATCCGATCGAAACTTACTGCCTCACTATGGGGAATCAAATTTAGAATGGTTGTTTGCTGAGGCTCAAGATTAGGAGCAGGAGGGGGATCGAGGCTGGGCATTTCCCCCAGAGTTTCTAGGAGTTCATCAATTCCTAAAATGATTTGTGCCCCCCGTTGGATTAGCTGGAGACAGCCCCTAGCCTGCTTTGTATCCAAATTGCCCGGCAGCGCAAACACATCCCGATGATATTCGTTGGCTTGATAGGCGGTAATTAGAGCGCCCGAACCCTCCGGCGCTTCAATAATTATTACCCCACGACATAGACCGGCAATAATACGATTACGTTTAGGAAAATGACTCCGATCGGGGGAGGTATCCCAAGGATATTCGCTCGCAATTAGCCCATTTTCTAAAATATTTTCGTAAAGTTTTTGGTTCCGACTCGGATAGACTCGATTAACTCCTGTGCCTACTACAGCAATAGTTTTGCCCTTGGCTTTGAGGCAGGCTTGGTGGGCTGCTGTGTCGATGCCCTCTGCCATGCCGGACACGATCACAAAACCCCGATCGGTGAGGCTGGTGCTGATTTTTTCTGTCCACTTCAATCCATAGGGGGTGGGGCTACGGGTGCCGACAATCCCGATCGTGTAGCTTTCAGTCCAGGACTGGAGGTTGCCCCGCCAATAGAGCAAGGGCGGAGGGTCAGGAATTTCCCAGAGTAATTTGGGATAGTGTTCATCAGCCGGTGTCCAGAGATGAGGATTTTGGGCTTGATGTTTTGCCCAGAGAGTATCTGGCTCAATTTTGGCGCGTTGCTCAATGATACTGCTGACGGTGAGGTTCCCTAAGCCCTCCACTGCCAACAAATCCCGATCGGTGCTGTGCCAAGCGGTTTCCAGCCCCCTAAAGTATTCATAAATGCGCTTAATGAGGATGGGTCCTACCCCCTTAATTTGCGACCAGGCGTACCAATAAGCCGACTCCACTAGACTAGACGCTCCCCTGTAGATTCATCAAAAAAGTAAACCCGATCGGGGTCAAAAAATAATCTATTACCTAACTCTGGTTCAGCAGATTTTACTAATAGTTCAACTTCCCTTAAGCCCTTCAGATAACAATGGACAATTTGTTCTGCTCCTAACAATTCTGTCAGTTTAATTTCAACATCTAAAAACAGAGATTTAGAGGGATAGAAGGTTAAATCTTCGGGACGAATACCAAGCCCGATCGGTTTATCTGACCGCAAGGGAGAGGGAATCATCAATATTTGTTCCCCAATTTTGATCCCCCCTGGAATTGTGACACCAGGCAAAATATTCATCGCCGGATTACCAATAAAAGTGGCTACCATTCTATTAGCAGGATTACGATAAATTTCTAAAGGTCGATCGATTTGTTGGATTTTGCCCTGATAAAGTACCACAATCCGATCGGCTAGGGTCATTGCCTCCGTTTGATCATGGGTAACATAAATCATCGTAGTTTGAAGCTGGTGATGGAGGAGTTTTAGTTCCGCCCTGGTATGGTCCCGCAGTTGGGCATCCAGGTTAGAAAGGGGTTCATCTAACAAAAATACTTGGGGTGAACGCACGATCGCTCTGCCTAAGGCGACCCGTTGTTGTTGTCCCCCCGAAAGTTGGGCGGGTTTGCGCTGCAACAAATTTTCTAAGCCCAAGGATTTGGCTACTGCCTGCACCCGTTCCCGCCTGATTTTAGGATCAACTTTACGCATTTTAAGGGCAAAACTCAGATTCTCCTGGACCGTCATATGGGGATAGAGGGCATAATTTTGGAACACCATAGCCAAGTCCCGGTCTTTGGGGGGCAGATGATTCACTAGCCTTTCACCAATGTAGATATTGCCGGTTGTAGGGACTTCTAGCCCGGCAATTATCCTTAAAATCGTACTTTTACCACAACCAGATGGACCCACCAAAGTCCATAACTCACCATCAGGAATCTCTAAATCGATCGGACCAAGGGCATAATTCTGCCAGGTCTTAGTAACGGATTCTAGTTTTACTGGTGCCATTATATTGTTGCTTTCCAGGCAGGAAGGGGATAAATTCATTTCCTAAATGGTAACAGTTCTCGCCTATATCAATCCAGACTAATCCCTTGTAATCCCATTCTGAAGGCTTTTGAGAACTATTAGCCACCGAGATTGAAATTCAGGCTTGTGAATTACAAAAAAGTGGCTTAAATTCAAACTCGATCGGTTTAATTGCAATTATGAACAAATCGGCTTTCACAGAAAATTCCCCTGGCAGACTTTTAGAAATTTCACTCCAGAATCATAAAGACTGGGCATTTATTCCCGATCCATTGCCTGAAAAATGGGAAATTTCTGCTGATATATGGTCTTTGTTGCTAGAAGGCAGAGAGGAGTTAGCCAGATTAGATGGCGTTGGCAGGTATATGCCTAACTACAACTTGCTGTTACGTCCATTACAAAGACGTGAAGCATTGCGTTCATCTAGCTTAGAAGGAACCTATGCCACACCCCAGCAGTTGCTAGTATTTGAGATTGAGCCTAGAGAGCCAAAGTCCGTTAATGACCCTGTAAACTCTTGGCAAGAAGTTTGGAACTATAACAGAGCATTAGAATTAGGCTTGAACCGTTTAAGAGAAAGACCCCTCAGTTTGAACTTGATTCGCGAAATTCATCAGACCCTTCTATCAGGGGTACGGGGCTTTCAAAGAGACCCTGGCAATTTTCGCCGTTCTCAGGTTCATATTGGCTCGGACAGGCGATTCATTCCTCCTCCACCCAATGAAGTTATGCCCTGTCTCTATGACCTGGAAACCTATATCCACAAGGAGAAAAGTATTGACCCCCTAATTCAATGCTTTATGGTGCATTATCAGTTTGAAACAATTCATCCATTTCTTGATGGTAATGGTCGGGTAGGTAGGCTTTTACTGTCACTGATGATCTATGAACAATGTAAACTCAGTAGACCCTGGCTATACTTAAGTGCTTTCTTTGATAGATATAAAGATGAATATATCGAACTTTTATTTCAAGTCAGCACTAAGGGGAATTGGCAAGATTGGATTGCCTTTTGTCTGCGGGGCACAATTGAACAAGCCAAAGACTCCCTCAGACGCTTTGATCAACTACTTGCACTTCGCAGTCAGTATATGGACTTATTGAGTCAATCTGGGGGCAACATTCGCCTTAATCGCCTCATCGATCACCTGTTTGAATCACCAGCCATTACCATTGCTCAATTTGCGGAAATGTGCGGCATACACTACAACACCGCACGGGCAGATATAGAGCGTTTGGTAAGTGCAAATATTCTTGTAGAATCAGACATCCAAGCCCGTCCCAAAATCTATTTCGCTTCAAGTATTTTGGAGATTGCCTACGGCGATTAGTTTACAGTAGCAGCCAAGATTGAAAGTCAGGGTTGTGAATTGCAAAAAAGCGCCTTAAATTGAAATTCGAGTGATTGATTAGTTTCCCAGACTACCTGTAGAAAGAAGAACCAAGCCGAAAAATTTAGCAGTAAAATCAAAATACCTTTCAAACCCCAGATAATGAAACAGTTAGTTAGTCTCTCGATCGCTCCCAGACAGGTAATCAAGGGCAGGGATATTCTGCCTGAATTTGTCCTTCAATTTAGGGGGATAAAAATCCTCACGATCGGGGGTAAGAGAGCCTATGAACTGGTCTTGCCAAAATTGGAGGGCTTAGATTTTACCCCTAGTGAACCCGTAGAAGAATGTAGTGAAACCAGCCTCGATCGGTTACAAAGGGATGTAGAAAGGGTCAAACCAGGGCTAATTATGGCAATGGGGGGAGGCAAGGTGATGGATAGTGCCAAACTCATTGCCGATCGGAGTCAATTACCGATCGTGGTAATCCCTACCAGCGGGGCGACCTGTGCTGCCTGGACAGCTCTGAGTAATATCTATAGCGATGGGGGTGCCTTTCAATATGATGTAGCCCTCACCAAATGCCCGGACTACCTAGTGATTGACTATGAAATATTAGCTACTGCGCCCCCCCAGACCCTAATTGCCGGCATTGGGGATGCCCTTGCCAAGTGGTACGAAGCCTCTGTCAGCAGTGCCAGCAGTGAAAGTACCCTAGTGATTAGTGCGGTGCAGGCAGCCAGGGTATTAAGGGACATTTTGTTACAGAAAAGTAAGACAGCATTAGAGCAACCAGGGGGCATAATCTGGCAGGAAGTGATCGATGCCACGATCGGGATGGCGGGGGTAATTGGGGGGCTAGGGGGTGCCCAATGCCGGACGGTAGCTGCCCATGCTATTCACAATGGCTTAACCTACCTGCCCCAATGTCATGGCAAGCTCCACGGCGAAAAAGTTGCCTATGGCATTTTAGTCCAACTCCGCCTAGAGGAATTCCAGGGCAATCAATTGGCAGGTTCGGCGCGCCAGCAGTTGTTACAGTTCTATCCAGATATAGGGTTACCCAGAAATCTAACGGATTTAGGGCTGGGGGCTATTTCCCTGGCAGATTTAAGCATGGTGGCAGAGATTGCTTGCCATCCCCGATCGGATATTCATCGCCTGCCCTTTAGTGTTTCCCCAGAGCAGGTACAGGCTGCCATGGTTTCTACCACTGCCCCCCTAGTATTGCGGGCTTAGATGGAAATTGCCACTTGGAATGTAAATTCCATTCGGACACGTCTGCCCCAAGTAAAGGACTGGTTGACTGCCCATCCTACTCTGGATTTATTGGCATTACAGGAAACGAAGGTAATCGATCGGGACTTTCCTAGTTCAGAATTAGCAGAATTGGGTTACAAGCTCTATGTTTGGGGGCAGAAGTCCTACAACGGGGTTGCCCTAGTGAGCAAAAAGGAGTTAACTGAACTAAAACTGGGGTTTAGTCCCCTTTTACCCCACCGATCGGTATGGGATGAACAAAAAAGGGTAATGGCGGGCATTTTAGAAGACATTGTGATTGTCAATCTCTATTGCCCAAACGGTAGCGAGGTCGGGAGCGAAAAATATGAATATAAACTCCAGTGGTTCGGCGTGTTGGAAGAATATCTCCAAAAAATGAAAGAAGAATATGACCGGATTATTCTCATGGGGGATTTTAATGTGGCATTGACAGACTTAGACATTCATGACCCCACGGGCAGAGAGGCAAAGGTGATGGCATCGGATGCCGAACGATCGGTATTGGCGAGAATTTTGGCATTGGGTTTTGTCGATGTTTTTCGTCATTTCCATCCTGAACCAGGGCACTTTAGTTGGTGGGACTACCGATCGGGGGCGTTCCGCCGTAATCGGGGCTGGCGGATCGACTATCATTTTGTATCCACATCTTTAACGGAAAAAGTGACAGACTGTCAGATCGATTCTTCCCCCAGAAAGCTACCCCAGCCCAGTGACCATGCGCCGGTCATTTTACATCTTTCAACCTAATTTGCTGACCGATCGGTTGTCTTTGATGTACCAACGCCAGGGTATTTCCACCCCTTTAGTGATGCCAATGCGGGTTGTTTGCACAATCTTTTGTTCTGTGATTATCTCGATCGGTCTTTCTAGCCAGAGGTCGTTATCTTTTGCTAAAAAAAGACCATCTAAAGAACGATCGATTTTGAGAGCACGACAGAGTTTACCAGGACCCGCCCCTACCCGATGGGGTTTATCTTGAATACACCAAACAGGGACAGGTTCTACTTCTACCGCCCGGACTAAAACGGCGCTACAAACCCCTTCCCGATCGGTGACGATATTCAAACAATGGTAGATGCCATAAATGAGATAGACATAAATAGAACCCGGCGCACCAAAAATAGAACCATTTCTAGCCGTCTTTTTTTGATAACCGTGACAAGCGGGGTCATTTGCCTCGTATGCCTCCGTTTCCACAATCCGGGCAGTATAGACTTTGCCATCAATGCGCCGACAAAGCCGCCAGCCCAATAATTCAGGCGCAACGATCGATGCCGGACGACAAAGAAAAGCGTTATTTAGTCCATTCAGTATGGAAAGAACCCTCCCGATCGATGCGTTCGTAGGTATGGGCACCGAAGTAGTCCCTCTGTGCCTGAGTCAAATTCTGGGGTAAACGCTCCCTGCGGTAGCTATCAAAATAATCTAAAGAAGCACTAAAAGCAGGTACCGGGATACCAATTTGTGCCGCTGCCATAACAACGGTGCGCCAGGCTTTTTCCTTAGTTAAAATTGACCGGGTAAAATGCTCATCTACTAATAGATTAGGTAGGTCAGGACGGCGACCAAAGGCATCTTTGATTAAATTCAAGAAGCCCGCCCGGATGATACAACCACCCTTCCAGATGCGAGCAATTTCACCCAAGTTTAAGCCATACATCATCTCCTGAGAAGCCTTCGCTAATAAAGCCATCCCTTGGGCATAGGAGCAAATTTTAGAGCAATATAAAGCATCCCTGACCGCGTTAATAAATTCTGTCCTTTCCCCTTCATACTTGCCTGTGGTATAGGAAGTAAGCACTTTAGAAGCTGCCACCCGATCGGTTTTGTAAGAAGAAATCACCCTGGCAGTCACAGCCGCAATCATGGTGGGGATGGGCACACCCAAGTCAAAGGCACTTTCTACTGTCCATTTGCCCGTGCCCTTCTGCCCTGCTTTGTCTAAAATCTTTTCTACTAGGGGAGTGCCGTCTTCATCCATTTTGGTAAAGATGTCGGCAGTAATTTCAATCAGAAAAGAAGCTAATTCTGTGTCATTCCAGGCAGAAAAAGTGTCATGTAATTCCTGGGCACCCATCCCCAAGCCTGTTTTGAGTAGATCATAGGCTTCGGCAATCAACTGCATATCACCGTATTCAATGCCGTTATGCACCATTTTCACATAGTGACCCGCACTACCAGGACCAATGTAGGTCACACAGGGTCCATCATCCACTTGAGCCGCAATCTTAGTCACGATTGGCTCTAAAGCCTGATAAGCAGAACGCTGCCCACCAGGCATCAAGCTAGGACCATTGAGGGCACCTTCTTCGCCGCCGCTTACCCCCATGCCAATAAACTGCAAGCCCGCCTTTTCTAGCTCCGCCGTGCGCCGGTCGGTGTCATAAAAAAGGGAATTGCCGCCATCAATTAAAATATCTTCCGGTTCCAGGAGGGGCTTGAGTTCGTTAATCACCGCATCCACGGGATCCCCCGCCTTCACCATGATCAAAATTTTGCGGGGGCGTTCTAGGGACTCGATCAACTCAGGCAGAGAGTAGGTAGCCTTGACATTTTTACCACTAGCCCTAGTCGCCATAAAAGTATCAGTCTTTTCTCGGCTACGGTTGTAAACAGCGATGGGGAAGCCATTCCGCTCTACGTTAAGAGCAAGATTTTCCCCCATGACCGCTAGTCCAATTAACCCGAAACTCTGCTTGCTCATGCTTTTTTCCCAAACACTGGCTTTATTTTTTCCCAGGTTGGATCACCTAATTCTAAATCCTTACAATCTCTTTAGCTTGTCGAGGAGTTGGTCGGCTGGGATTGCCCCCTCAAACCGCTCGATCGGTTGTCCATTTTGGAACAGAATGAATGTAGGCAATGCCCGCACTGCATACTTAGAAGCAACTTCCGGGTATTGATCGGTGTTGATTTTCACAATTTGTACCTTGTCCCGCACCTGAGCGCCGACTTTTTCTAAGATGGGTGCCATCAACTGACAGGGACCACACCAGGGAGCATAGAAGTCAACCAGGATAGGTAGTTGGGAAGATTGAAGTAACTCAGAAAAACTACTGAATTGTTTTTTGACAGACATAGATTTAGCTTTTTTTGGGCATTATAGCCCACCGATCGGCTAAAGGAATGTTTAAGAAAACCGATCAAATTCCAAGTAATAGCCTATGGATGTCTTAACATTCGTAAACAGAACAAAAGAAGATAGAAAAATGACAAAGACCTTACCCCTCACTGCGGACGGAAGTTGGCTGAGTAAGTATGCCCTGGCGATGGCTGGTCTTACCTTTGGGTTAATGGCGCTGGGCAGTGCCACCAGGGTAATGAATGCGGGGCTTTCCTGTCCCGATTGGCCCCTCTGTTATGGGGCGGTTATCCCTGCTGCCCAGATGAACCTCCAGGTCTTTTTAGAGTGGTTTCACCGCTTGGTGGCAAGTGGGACTGGTCTACTGACCTTAGCTTTTGCTGGTTTGGCATGGTGGTATCGGCAGTCCCTGCCCCGTTGGGTGCCCTGGAGTGGGGTTCTAGCAGTCACGATCGTGGTGTGGCAAGGGATTTTGGGTGGTCTGACGGTAACGGAACTTTTACGCTTTGATATTGTGACTGCCCACCTCGGCACGGGAATGGCATTTTTTGCGACCTGGATCACGATCGGTTTGGCTATGCAACCTAGCTCTAGCTTTGATGGGGCAAAGAATCTAACGATCGTGGCTCTGGTTGCAACAGTTTTGGTCTATGGGCAGAGTATTTTAGGGGCTTTAGTTGCCTCCCAATGGGCTTTGCATCAATGTTTGGCAAATACTGACCTATGTCAAGTCATGCACAATCACCTCTGGGGGGTATTACCCGCCACGATCGGGGTGAGTTTAATTCCGATTTGGGTTTGGCGTACTCCTACGGCTCCTCCACTCGTTCATAGTTTGGCTAAAACGATCGTTTGGTTGTTAGTAGCCCAAATTTTGTTGGGGGTAGGCACCTATCAACTCCACCTAGAAGTAGAGACTCTTACCGTAATGCACCAGTCAGTGGCAGCCGCCCTGTTGGGCAGTTGTTTGGCTGTAACCATTTTGGCAGGCAAAGGAATCAAGCAATGACCAATTCAGTGAGCTATAGCCAGGGGCAAACTTGGCAAGATAATTTACAAAATTACCTCCAACTGACCAAACCCAAAATTATTGTCCTACTGCTAATTACTACAGCTGGGGCAATGGAAATTGCTTCTCAAGGACAGGTAGAGTTATTTTTATTGTGCAACACCTTAGTTGGGGGCACCCTAGCCGCTGCTGCTGCCAATACCATCAACTGCATCTACGACTGTGACATAGATTACTTAATGGAGCGGACCAGATTACGCCCCATTCCATCGGGCAAAATTAGCCCCCGTCAAGCGCTCCTGTTTGCTTTTAGCTTGGCGACCATTTCCTTTGCCCTATTAGCAACTACTGCCAACCTCCTGGCTGCTTTTCTGGCGATGGCGGGCATTGCTACCTATGTGGGGGTTTATACCCTATGGCTCAAACGATCGAGTACGCAAAATATCGTGATTGGCGGGGCAGCCGGCGCAATTCCTCCCCTGGTGGGCTGGGCAGCCGTTACCGGTAGCCTGGACTGGGGCGCTTGGGTATTGTTTGCCATCATTTTTATGTGGACTCCCCCCCATTTTTGGGCATTGTCTTTGATGATTCAAGAAGAATATGCCAAGGTGGGTGTACCCATGTTGCCCGTAGTAGAAGGTAAAACAACTACTGCCCAGCAAATTCTGGTTTACACAGTTTTGTTAATTCCCGTCAGCCTCCTCCTGGTATTCCCGATCGGGGTGATGGGCTTGGTCTATTGTGTTTCTGCCATAGTTTTGGGTCTAGTATTTATCCACAAGGCTTGGCAACTGCTCCAAAACCCGATCGATCGGGACTTAGCCGTAGACCTCTTCAAATATTCCATCCTATATATGATGTATCTTTGTATTGCGATGGGAGTGGATAGTGTACCCCTCCTACACCGATCGGTTTTGTGATTGTGGGAGCAACAACATGAAAGTCTGTGTAATCGGCACGGGGTATGTGGGCTTGGTGACGGGGGTCTGCCTTGCCCATATGGGAAATGAAGTAATTTGCGTTGATAACAACGAAGCCAAAGTAAGGGTCCTGCAGTCGGGACAATCTCCCATCCATGAGCCTGGTTTACCAGAAATTTTACAGACCGTTTTAGCCAAACAAAAAATTGACTTCACAACGGACATTGCATCGGGTATCGCCCATGGAGAGGTGATTTTTATTGCTGTGGGTACTCCCTCCCTCCCCGATGGGCAGACGGACTTGCGCTACCTAGAGGCAGTCGCCCGCAGTTTAGGCAAGCATATCGACAGTAACTATAGGGTAATTGTCAATAAGTCCACCGTCCCGATCGGATCAGGGGACTGGGTGAGGATGATCATCCTAGATGGCATGAGAGAAGCCAGCAATCCCCACCAGCCCAACTTTGACATTATTAGCAATCCAGAATTTTTGCGGGAGGGAGCCGCTGTTTTTGATACCTTCAACCCCGATCGGATTGTGTTGGGGGGAGACAGCCAAACTGCCCTCAACAAAATGCAAACCCTATACCAGGGCATCATCGATCGGAGTTATGGCGAGAACCAGAGCCTGCCCCCCGTGCCGGTGATAATTACCGACATCAATTCCGCCGAGATGATCAAGTATGCAGCCAATGCCTTTTTAGCCGTCAAAATCAGCTTCATCAATGAAATTGCCAACATTTGCGACCGGGTCGGCGCAGATGTGCGGGAAGTAGCCAGGGGCATTGGCTTAGATAGCCGCATCGGGCAACGATTTTTGCAGGCTGGGGTAGGCTGGGGCGGCTCCTGCTTCGGTAAGGATCTAGCAGCCCTGATTCATACCGCTAGCGACTATGGTTACAACGCCGAGATCATGCAAGCCGCCGTGCGAGTCAACCAAAATCAGCGCCTTTTAGTGGTAGAAAAACTGCAACAAAGCCTCAAAATTCTCAAAGGTAAAACGATCGGTCTTTTGGGTCTAACTTTCAAACCCAACACCGACGATATGCGGGATGCCCCAGCCCTGACCATTATTGAGCAACTCCATCGCCTCGGCGCAAAAGTCAAAGCCTACGACCCGATCGTGTCCCAGTCCGGTCTGCGGGATGGACTATCTAACGTATCAGTAGAAACCGATGTAGAACGCCTTGCCGATGGCTGTGATGCCCTCCTATTGGTCACCGATTGGCTCCAATTCCGCTCCCTCGACTATGCCCAGATGGCAACCCTGATGCACCAGCCCCTCCTGATCGACGGCAGAAACTTTTTAGACCGTCATACCCTAGAGCAGTGCGGCTTTAAGTACATTGGCATCGGTTGTTAGATTAGACTTAATCTATAAGCAATTAGGACAACCCAAGGAAATTGTTTAGTATTATTAGCCCAACTGTAGGGATACATCAAATCAGGAGGGCTACGGTCATAATGGGCAGAGAGAGAATCGAACTCTCATGGTGTCACCACCGGCAGATTTTGAGTCTGCTGCGTCTACCAGTTTCGCCATCCGCCCAAGGATTTTTATATTAGCAAATAAATACCCAAACTTGTACCCCCTCAAGCCAAAATCTAATTTCTC
>Ga0272446_1003509_pt1 | contig 19651 bp, 19 predicted proteins | sample YNPCB0061_FD_194587 | JGI IMG/M metagenome (GOLD analysis project Ga0272446, IMG submission 194587) | Hot spring microbial mat communities from Yellowstone National Park, WY, United States - YNP-CB-006-1 | ecosystem: Environmental > Aquatic > Thermal springs > Hot (42-90C) > Sediment | place...
GGCCGCTCGCCGAAGGCGAAGAACCCGATCAGCGCCCCGATCGGCACCTGCACGAACTCGACCGGGGCGAGCAGGCTCGCCTCGGCCCGGCGGGCAGCGAAGGAGGCGAGGAAGTCGCCCACGATCGCCGAGGCGCCGGCGGCGAGCAGCAGCACGAGTTGCGCCCCCGTCGGCATCTGCCACACCGCAAGGCTCGGCGGCGTCCAGGCGACCAGGCTGACCAGCCCGTAGAGGAACACCACGCGGAACGCCGGCTCCCCCACAGCAGCCAGCCGGCGCACGAAGGCGCCCACCCCCGCCCCCGCGATCGAGCCGGCGAGCGCCGCCGCGGTGCCGGGGTTGAGGCCGAGCCCAGCCCCCGCTCCCCGCTCGCCGAACGCGACGACGAGCACCCCCGCGAAGCCGACCATCGCCGCGAGCGGCCGCCGCCACCCCACCCTCTCGCCGAGGAACAGCACCGCGATCACCAGCAGCCAGAGCGGCCGTGCCTGGTTCAGCGCGATCGCGTCGGCGAGCGGGATCAGCGTCAGCGCCAGCGTCGAGAGCCCCATGGAGGCGACGCCGCAGAGCCCGCGCCCGAGATGCATCCAGGGCCTGCGGGTGGCGAGCAGGCCGGCGCCGCCGCGGCGCGCGAGCCAGGGGGCCAGCACCAGCATGGTGATGACGGCCCGCGACAGCATGAACAGCGGCAGCGGCAGGCCGGAGGCGAGCACCGCCTTGGCGCAGGCACCCATGAGCGAGAAGAGCGCCATCGCCACGAGCATGAGCCCGACGCCGGAGAGCGGCGAGCCGCCGGAGGCGAGCCTCATCGCCGCCCCGCCAGCGCCACGCCGGCCAGGATCAGCACGAGCCCGAGCGCGTGGAACGGCCGGACCGTCTCGCCGAGCACCGGCACAGCCAGCGCCGCCGAGAACAGCGGCATCAGGTGCAGGAACGGGCCAGCCGCCGCCGGCCCGACCAGCGCCACACCGCCGTTCCAGCAGAGATAGGAGGCGAGCGAGGCGAACACCGCGGTGTAGGCGACGAGCCCGAGCGAGGCCGCATCCGTCGGCATGGCGAGGCCGCCGAGCGCGAGCTCGCCGACCCGGCAGAGCGCGAGCAGCGGCAGGCCGAACGCCATCGTCGCCCCGAGCAGCCCGAGCGGCCCGAGCCGCTCGCGGAGCTCCCCCGGCACGCGGCGGAGGAGCACCGTGTAGAGCGCCCAGGCCGCGACCGCGACGAGCATCACGAGGTCGCCCTCGTTGACGCGGAGGCTTGCCAGCACGGCCGGATCGCCGCGCGCGACGATCACCGCGACTCCGGCGACCGAGACGGCGAGGCCGGCGAGCTGGCTCGGCGCCGGCCGCTCGCGGTCGAGCGCCAGCGCCAAGGCCAGGATGGCGACGGGGACCAGGCTGTTGGTCAGCGCCGCGTTGATCGCCTCGGTACGGCTCAGCGCGACGTAGGTGAGGGTGGTGAAGCCGCAGACGCCGAGCACCCCGAGCGCCAGGAAGAGGCGCCAGGCCCGCGCGAGCCCTGCCCGCGCCGACCAGAGCGGCCGTGCCGCGAAGGGCGCGACCAGCAGGCAAGCGAGCGCCCACCGCCAGAGGGCGAGGCCGGCCGGCGGGACCTCGCCCGCGGCAGCCCGGCCGAGCACGAAGTTGCCCGCCCAGAACAGGCACGCGCAGCCGAGCAGCAGCGCCGCTGTCAGCCGCGCGCGCGCGGGCGGCATGCCGGCGGTCCTGGAAGGCGTCGTCATGCCAGGCGGCTCATCCCGGTGGAAGGCTTAGCCCGTCTCCGCCTGCCGGGCCATGGCGCGGCCCGGCCTTGCGCGTCCGGCCTTGCGCGTCGGGCCGGGTTTGGCTATCCGCCGCCTGGCCGGCCTTCACGCGGCCGTCACATCCGCCGGCGTCGGCCGCCGGCCCTCCCGAGGAGTGGGCATGCTGCCCTGTTTTGCGCCCGACGGCGCGGCGACGCTGCCGCTGCACGCGGCCTCACCGGCGAGCCTCGCCGCCGTGCTCTCGACCCTGCCCGAGCCGGCGCGGCGCTTCGCAACCGCGGCCGGCTTCTCCGCCAAACAGGGCGAGACTCTCCTCCTGCCGGGCGGCGACGGACTGGCGGGCGCCATCGTCGGGCTCGGCGACGGCGGGTCCGTGCGGACGGCCTTCGCCGCCGCCGCCGCCACGTTGCCGGAGGCGAGCGCGTGGCATCTCGAAGGGGTGGCGGAGCCGGAGGCGGCGACGCTCGGCTGGGCCCTCGGGGCCTATCGCTACGGCCGGTTCAGGACCGGCCGGATGCCGCCGCGGCTCGCCCTCGACCCCGGCCAAGGGCTCGCCCGGGCGGAAGCGGAAGCGGTCTGGGCGACGCGCGACCTGATCAACCACCCCGCGAACGTGCTCGGGCCGGCCGAGCTCGCCGAGGCCGTCGCCGAGGTCGGGCGAACCGCCGGGGCGCGCGTGACGCTCACCGAAGGCGACCAGCTCGCAGAGGCCTACCCGACCGTGGCGATGGTCGGCCGCGGCAGCGCCCGCCCGCCTGTCGTCGCCGACCTCGCCTGGAGCGGCGCGGGGCCTGACGCGCCGCTCGTTGCGCTCTGCGGCAAGGGCGTGTGCTTCGACACCGGCGGCTACGACCTGAAGCCGCCGGCGGCGATGCTGCGGATGAAGAAGGACATGGGCGGGGCCGCGGTGGCGCTCGGCGTCGCACGGCTCGTGATGCAGGCGGGGCTGCCGGTTCGGCTGCGGCTGCTGGTGGGTGCGGTGGAGAACGCGATCGGCGCGCACGCGATGCGGCCGCTCGATGTGGTGCGCACGCGCAAGGGTGTGACGGTCGAGGTCGGCAACACGGACGCGGAGGGCCGTCTCGTCCTCTGCGACCTGCTCGCCGACGCCGATGCCGAGAAACCCGCGATGCTTCTCGATTTCGCGACGCTGACGGGCGCCGCCCGCGTGGCCCTCGGCCCCGACCTCGTCGCGCTGTTCGCCAGTGACGACGCGCTCGCCGCCGATCTGCTCGCAGCCGGAACGGACTCGGAGGACCCGCTCTGGCGGCTGCCGTTGTGGCAGCCCTATGGCGGCTGGCTCGAGAAGGGCCCGGCGGAGCTCGCGACCGTCGCGGGGAACACGCACGCGGGCGCCGTCGTCGCGGCGTTGTTCCTTCAGCGTTTCGTCTCCCCGGCCACGCCCTGGGGGCACCTCGATCTCTACGCCTGGAACGATCAGGCGCGGCCGGGGCGGCCGGAGGGCGGCGAGGCGACGGGGCTGCGCGCGGTGTTCCGGATGCTGCGGCGCCGCTTCGCCCCCGCCTGATCCGGAGTGCCGGATGCGGACATGCCGCGGCACCGGGTCGCGACGGCTTGCCCTGCCCACGTCTCGTCATGACGCGTACGCAACGCTGACCCGAGCGGACGCGGGGCGGGATTGGTCACGTCGCTGTAACTTTTTCGTTCCGGGGACTGGCAATTTTCGGCTAATGCAATACATCACGGTCAGGCGCGGCCGGAACGGTTCCGCGACACCTGCATGAGGACAATGATATGGCAGCCAACCCCGCCAGCGAGCACCTTCTCTCCGTGCTCCGTGAGACCATCGTCGCGCTGGTTCGCCGCGACGGGCCCGATCTCTCCGCCCGCCAGCTCGGCGTGTTCCTGACGGTCTACCTGACCGAGGGTCCGCACACCGTGCGCGGCCTCGCGCACACGCTGAACGTGTCCAAGCCCGCGATCACCCGCGCGCTCGACCGGCTCGGCGAGCTCGATCTCGCCCGCCGCAAGGTCGACCCGCAGGACCGCCGCAGCGTGATCGTGCAGCAGACGCTGAAGGGCGCCGCCTTCCTCCGCGAGCTGCGGAAGATCATGGGCGAGGCCAACGGCACCGGCCGCAGCGCCGGCATGCGGCGCGCCGGCTGACCGCGCCCCCGCGCCGGCACCGGCGCGGAGCCTGGGCCGACGGAACGAGGCCCGGATCCGCGAGGATCCGGGCCTTTCCGCATGCGCGCCCGGCGCCGGTCGCCCGCTTGCGTCAATAGCCGACGGAGACGTCCACCACGTTCAGCAGCGGCCGCCCCTCGCGCAGCCGCGCCAGGTTCTCGACCACCTGCGGGGCGACGCTGCGGGGGATGGTGATCGAGGCCGCATGCGGCGTCATGATCACCTTCGGATGGGTCCAGAACCGGTGCCCGGGCGGCAAGGGCTCGGTGCGGAACACGTCGAGCGTGGCGCCGCTGATCTGCCCCGTGTCGAGCGCCTCGAGCAGGTCCTCCTCCACGACATGCCCGCCCCGCGCGGCGTTGATCACGTAGGCGCCGCGCGGCAGGGCGGCGAGCGTGCGCGCGCAGAGGATCCCCTCGGTCGCCGGCGTGAGCGGCAGCAGGCAGACGAGGATGTCGGTTCGCGCAAGAAATGGAAACAGCGACTCGGCCCCGGCGAAGGTTTCTATCCCGTCGAGCGCCTTCGGCGTGCGCGACCAGCCGGCGACGCGGAAGCCGAGCGCCGCGAGCTTCCTCGCCGCATCCGCCCCGAGGGTGCCGAGGCCCAGGATGCCGATCCGCGTCGCCTCGGTGTCAGGGGCGGGCAGTTCCTCCCACACCCGCGCGGCCTGCAGCGCGCGGTAGCCGGCGTCCTGCCGGTGGTGGCGCAGCACCGCGAGCAGCACATACTCGCTCATCGCCGTGGTCAGCAGCCGGTCCACGAGCCGCACCACGGCCACGCCCGGCGGCGGCCCGGGCGGGCGGAACAGGTGGTCAACGCCCGCGCCCATCGAGATCAGCAGCCGGAGGTTGGGGTAGCGGAAGAGGTCCGCCGGCGGGTGGTTCCAGGTCACCGCGGCGGTGATGTCCTCGACCGGGCCCGTCTCGGGGAAGAGGCGGATGTCGAGCCCCGGGTCGAGCGCGGCGAGCTCCCGGCGCCACACCTCCATCGTCGCCGGCTTCGTCGAGACGAGCAGTGCGCTCATGCGACGCCATCCTCCCTGTCCTGCTCCTCCTGCGTCCTCGTCTCGCGCACGAAGGCCGCCCAGTCCCCGTCCGGCGGGCGGCACTCCTCGCCGCCGCGCTGGAGCGTGACGGCCCCGGCCTCCCAGACCCGGACGAAGGCGTCGGGGTCGCCGGTGACGTAGCCGAGGGTGCGCGCGTACACCTGGTCCTTCATCCGCGGCAGGATCACGAGGAACCACACGCCGAGGCCGGCGGTGAGCGCGACGATGCCGAGCGGGAAGCCGCCGATCGCGACCGCGATCACCACGCCCATGATGCCGAGGAAGATCGGCAGCGCCGTCTCGACGCGCCGGAACACCGGGCTGCCGGGCCGGTTCATCAGCCCGATGTTGACGCCGAGGGTGAGCCGCTTCTCCCTCAGAAGCCGCACCAGCCGCGCATGCGCGTCACGCACCCTGCGATCGGCCACCTTCTCAGCTCCGCACCACGCCGCCCTCGGTCGCCTTCAGCGCAAAGGCGGCATCCATCAGCGCGCGCGTGTAGGGCTCGCGCGGGTCGTCCATCACGGCGCGCGCGTCGCCCTGTTCCACCACCTTGCCGTCCTTCAGCACCACCACGTGGTGTGCCATCGCGCGCACCACCTTGAGGTCATGGCTGATGAACAGATACGCGAGGCGGTGCTTCTCCTGAAGCCCCCGCAGGAGCTCGACGATCTGCGCCTGCACCGACATGTCGAGCGCCGAGGTCGGCTCGTCGAGCACGACGAAGCGCGGCTTGAGCACGAGCGCGCGGGCGATCGCGATCCGCTGCCGCTGCCCGCCGGAGAACTCGTGCGGATAGCGCTCGGCGGCAGAGGGGTCGAGCCCGACCTCGGCGAGCGCATCGGCGACGACGCGGGCGCGCTCCTCCGCACGGATGCCGGGCTCGTGGATCGCGAGCCCCTCGCCGACGATCTCGGCCACCGACATGCGCGGCGAGAGCGAGCCGTAGGGGTCCTGGAACACGATCTGCATCCGACGCCTGAGCGGCCGCATCGCCGCCCGGTCGAGCCCCTGGATCGAGCGGCCCTCGAAACGGATCTCCCCCTCCGACCGCTCGAGGCCGAGCAGCGCGAGCCCCATCGTCGTCTTGCCCGAGCCGCTCTCGCCGACGAGGCCGACCGTCTCGCCCTCGCGCACGCGCACCGTCACGCCGTCGCACGCCTTCACCACCGCGACCGTGCGGCGGAGCAGGCCGCGGCGGATCGGGAAATGCACCTTCACGTCGATGCCTTCCATCACCTCCGGCGCATCCGGCGCCACAGCGGCCGGCGCTCCCTTCGGCTCGGCCGCAAGCAGCATCCGCGTATAGGGGTGCCTGGGGCTGCCGAACACCTCCGCCACGGCGCCCTGCTCGACGATCCGCCCCTTCTGCATCACGCACACCCGGTCGGCGTAGCGGCGGACGATCGCGAGGTCGTGGCTGATGAGCAGCAGCGCCATGCCGAGACGCTCTTTGAGCTCTGCGAGCAGCTTCAGGATCTGCGCCTGGATCGTCACGTCGAGCGCCGTGGTCGGCTCGTCGGCGATCAAGAGAGCGGGGTCGTTGGCGAGCGCCATCGCGATCATCACGCGCTGCCGCTGCCCGCCCGAGAGCTGGTGCGGATAGGCGCCGAGGCGCTTCGATGCGTCGGCGAAACCGGCCATGGCAAGGCACTCGACGGCGCGCTCCCGCGCCGCGGCGCCGGGAAGCGGCCGGTGCAGCTGGATCGCCTCGACGATCTGCTTCTCGATGGTGTGCAGCGGGTTGAGGCTGGTCATCGGCTCCTGGAACACCATCCCCGCGATGCCGCCGCGCGCCTCGCGGAGCGTCGCGAGATCGGCGCCGACCATCTCGCGGCCGGCGAGGCGGATCGAGGAGCCCTCGGGGTGGCGCGCGGCCGGATAGGGCAGGAGCTGGAGCACCGACAGCGCGGTGACCGACTTGCCCGAGCCGCTCTCGCCGACGAGCGCGAGCGTCTCGCCCCGGTCGAGCGTGAAGGAGGCCCCCTCGACGCCGACGTGGTCGCGCCCGGCGACGCGGAAGGTGACGCCGAGATTCTCGACCACAAGCAGCGGACCGCCCGTCCCCTGGCCGTTGCGGGCCGCGTTCACCGCCCGCCTCCCGGCAGCTTGCGCGGGTCGAACGCGTCGCGCACCGCCTCGCCGATGAAGGTGAGAAGGGTCAGCTGCAGCGCGAGCACGACGAAGCCGGTGATGCCGAGCCACGGCGCCTGGAGGTTGTTCTTGCCCTGCGAGAGCAGCTCGCCGAGCGAGGGCGAGCCCGGCGGCAGGCCGAAGCCGAGGAAGTCGAGGCTCGTCAGCATCGTGACCGAGCCGGCGAGGATGAAGGGCATGAAGGTCAGCGTGGCCACCATCGCGTTGGGCAGGATGTGGCGCAGCATCACCCGCACGTCCGACATGCCCATCGCCTTGGCCGCGCGCACGTAGTCGAAGTTGCGGCCGCGCAGGAACTCCGCCCGCACCACGCCGACCAGCCCCATCCAGGAGAACAGCAACAGGAAGATCAGCAGGATCCAGAAGGTCGGCGTGATGATCGAGGCGAGGATGATGAGGAGGTAGAGCGTCGGCAGCCCCGACCAGATCTCGATGAAGCGCTGGAAGCCGAGATCGACCCAGCCGCCGTAGTAGCCCTGGACCGCTCCGGCGGCGACGCCGATGATCGAGGACACGATGGTCAGCGTGAAGCCGAACAGCACCGAGATGCGGAAGCCGTAGATCACGCGGGCGAGCACGTCGCGCGCCTGGTCGTCGGTGCCGAGGAGGTTGCGCCAGGAGGGCGGCGCCGGCGCCGGCACGGGCAGGTTCTTCACCACCGTCTGGTAGCTGAAGGGGATCGCCGGCCAGACCATCCAGCCCTTCTCGTTGATCAGCTCCTGCACCTCTGGGTCGTGGTAGACGGTGGTGGTGGGGAAGAAGCCGCCGAAGGTCGTCTCGGGATAGTCGACGAGGACCGGGAAGTAGAAGGACCCGTCGTAGCGCACGACGAGCGGGCGGTCGTTGGCGATCAGCTCGGCGAACAGGGTGAGGACGAAGAGCGCGGCGAAGATCCAGAGGCTCCAGTGGCCGCGGCGGTTGGCGCGGAAGTTCGCGAGCCTGCGGCGGTTCAGCGGCGAGAGGGCCATCGGCTGGGGTCAGCGCCGCGCGGAGAAGTCGATGCGGGGGTCGACCACCGTGTACATCAGGTCGCCGACGATCTGCATCACGAGGCCGAGCAGCGTGAACATGTAGAGCGTGCCGAACATCACCGGATAGTCGCGCCGGATCGCGGCCTCGAAGCCGAGCAGGCCGAGCCCGTCGAGGCTGAAGATGATCTCGATGAGCAGGGCGCCGGTGAACAGGATGCCGATGAAGGCGGAGGGGAAGCCCGCGATGATCAGCAGCATCGCGTTGCGGAACACGTGGCCGTAGAGGACCCGCTGCTCCGAGGCGCCCTTGGCGCGCGCCGTCATCACGTACTGCTTGCCGATCTCGTCGAGGAAGGAGTTCTTGGTGAGCAGCGTCAGCGAGGCGAAGCCGCCGATCACCATCGCCGTGATCGGCAGCGCCATGTGCCAGAAGTAGTCGACGATCTTGGCGCCGAGGCTCATCTCGGCCCAGCCGGGGCTGGTGAGGCCCCGGAGGGGGAACCACTGGAAGAACGACCCGCCCGCGAACAGGACCACGAGCAGGATGGCGAACAGGAAGCCGGGGATCGCGTAGCCGATCAGCACCACCGCCGAGGTCCAGACATCGAAGCGCGAGCCGTCGCGCACCGCCTTCTGCACGCCGAGCGGGATCGAGATCAGGTAGACGAGCAGCGTGGTCCAGAGCCCGAGCGAGATCGAGACCGGCATCTTCTCGATGATGAGCTCGATGACGGAACGGTCGCGGAAGAAGCTTCGGCCGAAGTCGAAGCGCAGGTAGCTCGAGATCATCTCGACAAACCGCGTCAGCGGCGGCTTGTCGAACCCGAACATCTTCTCGATCTCCTTGACGATCGCCGGGTCGAGCCCCCGCGCGCCGCGATAGGCGCTCTCCGACCCGCCGCCCGAGGCGGCGACGTCGCCCTGCGGTCGGACCGTCTCGCCCTGGCCGCCGGTGATCCGTTCCGTCGCCGAGACGGCCGTGCCCCTGATCTCGGCGATCATCTGCTCGACGGGGCCGCCCGGCGCGAACTGGATGACGGCGAAGTTGATCACCATGATCCCGAACAGGGTCGGGATCACCAGCAGCAGGCGCCGGAGGATGTAGGCTCCCATCTCGGGGCGGGGACCGCCGGATCACCCGGAGCGCCGTGCCTCGGCGAGCCGCTGCTCGCGCTCGCGGTCGATCCACCAGGTGTCGAAGCCGAGGCCGTAGCGCGGCGGCGTGGCCGGCCGGTCGAACTTGTCCCAGAAGGCGACGCGGAAGGTGCGGCTGTGCCAGTGCGGCACGACGTAGTGGCCCCAGAGCAGCACGCGGTCGAGCGCGCGCGTCCGCGTGATCAGCGCCTCGCGGTCCGGCGCGGAGATGACGAGCTCGACGAGCTCGTCGATCACCGGGTCGCACACCCCGATCGAGTTCCGCGACCCCTCCTGCTTCGCCTTCTCGCAGGTCCAGTAGTCGCGCTGCTCGTTTCCCGGCGAGAGCGACTGGCCGAACACGTCCACCGTCATGTCGAAATCGAAGCTGTCGGTGCGCGCCTGGTACTGCGCGGTGTCCACCGTGCGGACGCGCATCTCGATGCCGAGGCGCTGGAGCTGCTGCGCGTAGGGCAGGGCGACGCGCTCGAAGGACGGGGAGGAGAGCAGCATCTCGAAGCTGAACGGCGTGCCTTGCGCGTTCACGAGCCGCTGGTTGCGAACCGTCCACCCCGCCTGCTGCAGGAGCCCAAGCGCGCGGCGGAGGTTCTCGCGGTTGTTGCCCGAGCCGTCCGTCACCGGCAGCCTGAACTCCTGCGTGAACACCTCCTCGGGCACCCGGCCGCGGAAGCGCTCGAGCAGCGCGAGCTCCTCGCCCTTCGGGAGGCCGGAGGAGGCGAGCTCGCTGTTGGAGAAGTAGGAGCTCGTGCGGGCATAGGCGTCGAAGAACAGGTTGCGGTTCGACCATTCGAAGTCGAAGGCGAGCATCAGCGCCTCGCGCACGCGACGGTCCTGGAACAGCGGGCGGCGGATGTTCATCACGAAGGCCTGCATGCCGGTGGGCAGCTCGTGGCGGATCTCGTCGAGCCTCACGAGGCCGCGGCGGCGGGCGGGGAAGTCGTAGCCGGTGGCCCAGTCCTTGGCGACGTTCTCGGTGCGGAAGTCGATCTGCCCCGCCTTGAACGCCTCGAAGGCGACCGTTGCGTCACGGAAATACTCGTAGCGCATCACGTCGAAGTTGTCGGTGCCCTTCTCGGTCGGCAGGTCCCGCCCCCAGTAGTCGGGCAGGCGGCGATAGGCGACGGTGCGGCCCGCCTCGAAGCTCTCGATCCGGTAGGGGCCGGAGCCGAGCGGCGGCTCGAGCAGCGGGCGGGCGAAGTCGCGCCCCTCCCACCAGTGCTTCGGCAGCACCATGAGCTGGCCGAGGATCAGCGGCAGCTCGCGGTTCGAGGCGTCCTTGAAGCGGAACACGACCCGCCGCGGGCCCTCGACCGCAACCTCCGTCACGTCCGCCCAGTAGGCGCGGTAGAAGGGCCGGCCGTGCTGGCGGAGCGTCGCGAAGGTCCAGGCGACGTCCTCGGCCGTCACCGGCCGTCCGTCGTGCCACACCGCGGCCGGGTTGATCTCGAAGGCGACCCAGGTGCCGTCATTGGCGATCTCGACCGTCTCGGCGAGGTGGGCGTACTCGGTCGAGGCCTCGTCCTGCGAGCCCCTGAGCAGCGTCATCCACAACATCGAGACGCCGGCGGCCGCCACGCCGCGGACGATGAACGGGTTGAAGCTGTCGAAGCTGCCGATCGCCGCGAGCGCCACCTCGCCGCCCTTCGGCGCGTTCGGGTTGACGTAGGAGAAATGGGTGAAGCCCGGCTTGTAGCGCGGCTCGCCGAGGAGCGAGAGCGCATGCGTGCGGGTGGAGCCCGGTTGCGCGGCGGCGCGGCGGGCGGCCGGCAGGGCGGCAACGAGGGGCGCAGCCAGGCTTGCCGAAACGATCGCGCGGCGCTTCATCGAGAGCTCTCCTCGGGGGCCTCGTGGGAGTCCTGCCGCGATTAGATCATGCAGCGCGATGCGCGCCGCAAGGGAGAACGGGCCGCCGGCCCGTCACGCTGCCGCCAGGAGCCTCACCGCGCGGACAGCTTCCTCACGCGCCCGAAAGGACGGCGAGCGCCTCTTCATGCAGGGCGGCGGAGGCGGCGGCCAGCACCGAGCCGTCGGCGCCCGGCCGGAGCGGCCCGCCCGCCCAGTCGGTGATCACCCCGCCCGCACCCTCGATGACCGGCACGAGCGCCGCCCAGTCCCACAGCTTGTAGGTCGTCTCGGCCACCAGGTCGACGCAGCCGAGCGCGAGCAGGCCGTGCGCATAGGCGTCTCCGCCCCAGGTCACCTGCGCCACCCGCGCGGCGAGGCGCTGCCAGCGCGGCAGGGTCTCCGGAGTGAAGAGATCGAGCGTGGTGCAGGAGAGCTGCGCCTCGGCGAGCGCCACCCCCTGGCGTGTGCCGACAGGCGCGGCAAGCCCGGCGGGGGCCGAGAACCGCGTCGGCCGGCCTGCGAGGCCGACCCAGCGCTCGCCCGTGACGGGCTGGTTGATCACCCCGAGCACCGGCACGCCCTCGTGCAGGAGGCCGATCAGGGTGGTGAAGGTCGGGCGGCCGGTGATGAAGCTCTTGGTGCCGTCGATCGGGTCGAGAACCCACTGCCAGGGGCTCGCCTCGCGCTCGGGCCCGAACTCCTCGCCGATCACCCCATGGTCGGGGAAGCGCTCGGCGAAGAGCGCCCGCATCGCCTGCTCAGCCGCCCGGTCGGCCGCCGTCACGGGGCTAGCGTCGCCCTTGCGGAGGATGCCGATCGGCTCGCGGAAGAACGGCCGCGCCACCGCCGCGGCGACGTCGGCCGCGGCTTCGGCGACGCGCGCCGCGGCCTCGAGGTCGGTCGCCACGGCGGCCGTCAGGGAAGCGGCTTCGGGTCGGTCGCGAGGCTGCGGAGAAAGGCGATCACGTCCGCCCGCTGGGCGGCGGAGGCGATGCCGTTGAAGGCCATGCGCGTGCCGGGCGCATAGGCGCGGGGCCCGGCGATGAACCTGTTCAGCTCCTCGTAGTCCCAGGGCTTGTCGCGCATGCCGGCGATCGCGGCGGAGTACTGGAAGCCCTCGGCATGGGCGTGCGGCGCGCCGACGATGCCCCAGAGGTTGGGGCCGACGCCGTTGCGCCCGCCCTGGTTGAAGCTGTGGCAGGAGGCGCACTGGCGCTGCGCGATCGCCTGGCCGTTCTGCGGGTTGGCGGCGGCGAGCAGCGGGCCGATCGGCTCGATCGCCGGAGCGGCGGGCGCGGCTGGCGCGGCGGCGCCACCGGCCGGGGCGGCGGCGATCTGCAGCACCGACTGCTCGAGCCGCTTCGGATGCACCAGCACCTCGCCGATGATGCCCGTCACCATGAACAGGATGCCGGCCACCAGGATGGCGGCAACCGCCTTGTTCAGTTCCATGCTCATGGCGTCGTCCCGGCTCCTCACGTCGCATGCGCCCCCCCCTGCCCCGTCGCGCAGGGGGCTTCTCAGGCAGGCGGCAGTCCATTAGGCCATCCCCCGCCGCGCCTCAACCCTCTTGCCGCACAGCAGCATACGCCAGCGCCGATGACCCCGATCGTCCTGATCCCCGCCCGCATGGCGTCCTCGCGCCTGCCGGGAAAGCCGCTGGCGATGATCGCCGGCCGGCCGATGATCGCGCATGTGCTCGACCGTGCGCGCGAGGCCGGTGTCGGCCCGGTCGCGGTGGCCTGCGCCGAGGAGGAGATCGCCGCCGCCGTCCGCGCCGCCGGCGGCACCGCGGTGCTGACCGACCCCGGCCTGCCCTCCGGCTCGGACCGCTGCTTCGCAGCACTTGGCGCGCTCGACCCCGGGGGGCGGCACGACGTTGTGGTGAACCTCCAGGGCGACCTGCCGACGCTGGACCCCGCGGCGATCCGCGCCGTGCTCGGCCCGCTGGCCGATCCGGGCGTGGACATCGCCACGCTCGTGACCGCCATCCACGACGCCTCGGAGGCGATGGCGCCCAACTTCGTCAAGGCGGCGGTGGTGTTCGCAGACGGCGCCCGCTCGGCCCGCGCGCTCTACTTCTCGCGCCTGCCCGTCCCCTACGGCCCGGGGCCGCTCTGGCACCATATCGGCATCTATGCCTGGCGGCGGGCGGCGCTCGAACGCTTCGTCGGCCTGCCCCCCTCGGGTCTCGAGATGCGGGAGAAGCTCGAGCAGCTCCGCGCCATGGAGGCGGGCATGACGATCGCCTGCACGCCGATCGAGACCGCACCCTTCGGCGTCGACACGCCGGAGGACCTCGCGCGCGCCCGCGCCATCATCGAGGGACACGCACCGTGACCGAACCGACCGAGAAGGGCGGCGTGATCGCCTTCCAGGGCCTGCCCGGCGCCTATTCCGACCTCGCCTGCCGCAACGCCTATCCGGGCATGCGCACCCTGCCCTGCCCGAGCTTCGAGGACGCGATCGCCGCGGTGCGCGAGGGGCGCGCGAGGCTCGCCATGCTGCCCTGCGAGAACAGCCTCGCCGGCCGCGTGCCCGACATCCACCGGCTCTTGCCCGACAGCGGCCTGCACGTGGTGGCCGAGCAGTTCCAGCGCGTCGAGCACTGCCTGCTCGCTCCGAAGGGGGCGACGGTCGCGGGGCTCAAGCGCGCGCGCAGCCATGCGGTCGCTCTCGGCCAGGTGCGCAACGTGATCCGCGAGCTCGGCCTCGAACCGGTGATCGAGGCCGACACGGCGGGAGCGGCGGCGCATGTGGCGGAGATGGGCGGCACCGAGGACGCGGCCATCGCCTCCTCCCTCGCGGCCGAGATCTACGGGCTCGAGGTGCTGCGCCGGAACGTCGAGGACGCCGCGCACAACACCACGCGGTTCTACGTGATGGCGCGCGAGGCATCGCCCCCGCCGCCGGACATGCCCGGCCTGATGACGACCTTCGTGTTCCGTGTGCGGAACGTCCCGGCCGCCCTCTACAAGGCGCTCGGGGGCTTCGCCACCAACGGCGTGAACATGACCAAGCTCGAGAGCTACATGGTCGGCGGCGCCTTCACCGCCACCCAGTTCCTCTGCGACGTCGAGGGCCACCCGGAGCAGGGGCCGCTCCGGCGGGCGCTGGAGGAGCTGCAGTTCTTCTCGCGCGAGACCCGCGTGCTCGGCGTCTATCCCGCGCACCCCTACCGCAGCCAGATGGCGAGCGGGGATTGAGGGAAGCGGCCGTCGCGGTCAGTAGCCCGTCGGCTGCGGCCGCGGCGCCTGCGGCAGGGCGTTCAGCGGCTGCGGCGGCGTCCGGTCGTCATAGCCGAAATTGCCCGACTGCACGGGGGGGGCGACGCCGGAGGGAAGCTGGGCGAGCGCCCCCTCGCGCACCAGGCAGGCGATGAAGCCGTTGCGTTCGGCCCACTTCATGTCTTCGCGCCAGCGGTCATAGGCGTCGCCGTAGGTGACGGGCGGCTGCCGGCGGGCGATCTCGCGCACCTGAGGCGCCGCGGCCGCCTCCCGCCGGCAGGGCACGACGCGCGGGTCGCCCTCGGCCACCCCCTGCGGCACCGGCATCTCCGCACGCCCTCCGCCACAGGCGGCAAGCGCGAGCAGGCAGAGGAGCGCGGCTGCCCTCACCGCTCCACCCAGTCCTCGATCAGCCGCCGCGCGATGCTGTCCACCCGCGGCAGGCGCATCCCGAGGGCCTCGATGTTGCGGATGTCCTCGCGCGAGAACCAGCGCGCGTCCTTCAGCTCCTCCGGGTCGATGGTCAGGGCCGGCTCGTCGGCGACGGCGTAGAAGCCGAGCATGATCGAGGAGGGGAAGGGCCAGGGCTGGCTCGAGTGGTAGCACACGTCGCGGACGCGCACGCCGGCCTCCTCGAACACCTCGCGCGCAACCGCCTCCTCGAGGCTCTCGCCAGGCTCCACGAAGCCCGCGAGCGTCGAGTACATCTGCACCAGCGGGAAGCGGTGGCTGTGCGCGAGCAGGCAGCGCTCAACCCCAGCCGCGTCGCGGTGCGAGACGAGCATGATCACCGCCGGGTCGGTGCGCGGGAAATGGACGGCGCCGCAGGCCGTGCAGGCCATCGCGTGCCCCGCGCTCCGCGGCACGCAGCGTCCGCCGCAGACGCCGCAGAAGGCGTGCCGCCCGCGCCAATGCATCAGCCCGCGCGCATGCGCGAGCACCGACGCCTCGGCGGGGTCGAGCTGGCCCGCGACCGTGCGGATGTCGGTGAAGGCGACGGCGCCGAGCTCGGCGACCAGCCTCTGGGGATCCTCCACATCCGAGAGGTCGAGCGCGAACACCGCCCGCGCGCCCCAGAGCCCCAGGAAGGCGTGCGGCCTCTGCTCGATCCCCATCGCGGCGGCGGCGAGGGCAGTGAGGAACACCGCCTCGGGAGCGCCGGTCTCGACGCCGCGGAGCAGCGACTTCGACCGCCAGACCGGGGCGAACACGGTGTCCGGGTCGGCGAGCGCGGCGGCGATGAAGGCCTCGTCGTCGCGCCGGTGCGAGGCGCGGTCGAGCGGGCTTCCGGTATAGGCGTTCGGGCGGCGCGGAGGGATCATCGGCGGATCGGGCGACCCTGCCACGCGGCGTGCCGGCCGTCCATGCGCGCCACCCCCGCTTCCGGCCGCGGGGGTGGCCGTGCCGGGCCGCCCCATGCTACACCGCGCTCGGGAGGTTGGTGGCGGACGGGCTCCTCGCCAACCCGGCCAGGTCCGGAAGGAAGCAGCCGTAACGGGTTCTCGCCCGGGTCGTTCGCCAGCCTCCCACCCTTTCCCCCCCACCCTTGCCCACGGGCGCCGGGACGCGATGGCCAACCTGTTCGGAGACGAGGCGCCGGATCAGGGCGCGCCCCCGCCGCCGGAGGGCCCGGGCCTGTTCGGCGACGCGCCAGCGAAGCCCACCGAGCCGGCCGCTGCGGCCGCGCCGCCGCCCTACCGCGTTCTCGCCCGCAAGTACCGGCCGCAGGATTTCGACGCGCTGATCGGGCAGGAGGCGATGGTCCGCACGCTTACCAACGCCTTCGCCTCGGGGCGGATCGCGCATGCCTTCATGCTCACCGGCGTGCGCGGGGTGGGCAAGACGACGACCGCCCGCATCATCGCCCGCGCGCTCAACTGCCTTGGGCCGGACGGGACGAACGACCGGCCCACCATCGCCCCCTGCGGGGTGTGCGCCAACTGCCGCGCCATCGCCGAGGACCGTCACACCGACGTGATGGAGATGGACGCCGCCTCCCGCACCGGCGTGGACGACATCCGCGAGATCATCGAGGGCGTGCGCTTCCGCCCCCTCTCGGCGCGGCAGAAGGTCTACATCATCGACGAAGTCCACATGCTCTCGCGCAACGCCTTCAACGCGCTCCTGAAGACGCTCGAGGAGCCGCCCGCCCACGTCACCTTCATCTTCGCCACCACCGAGATCCGCAAGGTCCCCGTCACCGTCCTGTCGCGCTGCCAGCGCTTCGATCTCCGCCGCATCCCGGCCGACCGCCTGGCCGCCCATTTCGGCGCGATCGCCGCGAAGGAGGGGGCGACGGTCGAGGAGGGCGCGCTCCGCCTGCTCGCCCGCGCCGCCGACGGCTCGGTGCGCGACGGGCTGTCGCTGCTCGACCAGGCGATCGCGCTCGCAGGCGACGCCCCGGTCACCGAGGCGGCGGTGCGCGACATGCTGGGGCTCGCCGATCGCGAGGCGGTGTTCGACCTGTTCGAGGCGGCGATGTCAGGCCGCGTGGCCGATGCGCTCGCCCTGCTCGCCGAGGGCAGCGCCGTCGGCGCCGATCCCGGCGTGGTGATCGCCGACCTGCTCGCCGTCACCCACACCGTGACGCGGCTCAAGCTCGCCCCCGCGCTCGCCGAGAGCGCGGCGCTCGCCGAGGCCGAGCGCACCCGCGGCGCGGCGCTCGCCGCCGTGTTTTCCCTGCCACAGCTCGGCCGGGCCTGGCAGATGCTGCTCAAGGGCGTGGCGGAGGTGAACGAGGCGCCGGACCGTCTCGCAGCAGCCGAAATGGTGCTGATCCGGCTCGCCCATGTCGCCGACCTGCCGACGCCTGGAGAGATCATCCGTCGCCTGGGGGCTGAGCAGGCCGCGACGCCGGTGCCGGCGCCTCCGCGCGGCCCGGGCGGCGGCGGCGGTGCGCTCCGTGCCGTCGCCGGCGGCGGCGTACGCCCCGCGCCGGAGCCCGCGCCCGAACCCGTGCCCGCTGCCGCGCCGACGATCGCAAGCCTCGCCGACATCGCCGCCCTCGCCGCCGCCCGGCGCGAGGCGACGCTCGCGGCCCACATCACGAGCCGCGTGCACCTCGTGCGGATCGAGCAGGGCCTGCTCGAGATCCGCCCCGACGAGGACGCGCCGCGCGACCTCTGCCCGCGAATCGCCGCCCTGCTCTCGGAGGCGACGGGCCGGCGCTGGACGGTGGCGGTCTCTGCCGAGGCCGGCGCGCCCACCCTCGCCGAGCTCGAGCGCGCCGAGGCGGCGCGCATCCGTCTCAGCGTCGAGCGGGAGCCGCTCGTGCGGGCGATCCTCGAAGCCTTTCCCGGCGCCACCATCGAGGCCATCCGCGCGCGCGCGCCACTGCCGGACGGGGCCGATCCCGACCTGGACGAGAACGAGGACGAGGACGCATGAAGAATCTCGCCACCATGATGAAGCAGGCGCAGGAGATGCAGGCGCGCATGCAGGAGATGCAGGAACGCCTCGGCCAGGCGGAGGTCGAGGGCGCGTCCGGCGCTGGCATGGTGCGCGTGACGATGACGGGCAAGGGCGAGGTGCGGCGGCTGAAGATCGACCGTGCGCTGGTCGACCCAGCCGAGGTCGAGGTGCTCGAGGACCTGGTGGTCGCGGCGCTCGCCGACGCCCGCGCGAAGTCCGAGGCGATGGTCGCCGAGGAGATGGGCAAGGTGACGGGGGGGCTGACCCTGCCGGCGGGGCTCAAGCTGCCGTTCTGAGGCGATGGCCAGCCCCGGAACGATGGGGCCGGAGCTCGAGCGGCTGATCCTGCTGCTCGCGAGGCTGCCCGGGCTCGGGCCGCGCAGCGCGCGCCGCGCGGCGCTCGCGCTCCTGCAGAAGCGCGAGGCGCTGATGCGGCCGCTCGCCGATGCGCTCGCCGCGGCGGCCGACGCGATCCGCCCCTGCTCGGTCTGCGGCAACCTCGACACCGCCGACCCCTGCGGCCTCTGCGCCGATCCGCGGCGTGACCGCGGCACGATCTGCGTCGTCGAGACGGTGGGCGACCTCTGGGCGCTCGAGCGCGCGGCCGCGCACCGGGGGCTCTACCACGTGCTCGGCGGCACGCTCTCAGCGCTCGCGGGGCAGCGGCCGGAGGACCTCTCCGTCGAGCCGCTGCTGCGCCGTGTGGCCTCGGGCGAGGTGCGGGAGGTGATCCTCGCCACCTCGGCGACGGTCGATGGCCAGACGACCGCGCATTACCTCGCCGAGCGCCTGCGCGGCACCGGGGTCGCGCTGACGCGGCTCGCGCACGGCGTGCCCGTCGGCGGCGAGCTCGGCTATCTCGACGACGGAACGCTCGCCGCCGCGCTGGCCTCGCGCCGGCCCGCGTAGCTCAGCGGCGGGAGCGCGCCCGCGCGCGAGCGGAGGAGTGCTCCATCCACGCGAGCGTGCGCACGCCGGCCTCGATGATGAACACCGCGAGAAGCACGGCCAGGATCGACTCGGCCATCCGACACTCCCTTCGTTCGCCCGCTCCGTTGTTGCGGAGGTGGAGTGTGGCGCCGAAAGATGAAGGCTCCGTCGCTCCGCTCACGCAACCGTGAGGCAACCATGAGCCAGTCTGTCAGGGCGGGCCCCGTCAGGGCGGAATCAGCACGCCGACGGCCGCGCCCGTCATGCAGCAGGCGAGCGTGCCGCCCACGGTCGCCGCCGGGCCGAGGGCGGCGATCTCGCCCCGCCGCTCCGGCACCAGCGCGCCCATGCCGCCGACGATGATGCCCATCGAGCCCGGATTGGCGAAGCCGCAGAGCGCCCAGGCGAGGATGATGCGCGTCCGCTCCGACAGCGCCGCGCCGGAGCGTGCGAAGTCGAGATAGGCGACGAACTCGTTGATCACGAGCTTGAGCCCGAGCAGGCGCGACGCCTCGGCCGCCTCGGCGCCGGCGATCCCCATCGCGAGCGCGACCGGGCGCATGATCCAGGCCGCGATCTCCTGGAGCGTGACGCCCGCGAGCGGAACGAGCGCGGCGTTGACCAGCGCGACGAGGGCGACGAACACGATCAGCGCCGCGATCACCCCGAGCATGATGGCAAGGCCGTCGGCCGTTCCGCGCGCGACCGCCTCCATCGCCCCGGCATAGAGCTTCGGCGGCGGCAGCGCCTCGGGCTCGGCGGCACCAGGCTCGGGCGGCAGCATCAGCCGCGCGACCAGCACCGCCGCCGGGGCGCTGACCAGGCTCGCCGCGACGAGCTGCCCCGCCGCATCGGGCAGCACGTCGCGCAGGAACAGCGCATAGACCGCGAGCGTGTTGCCCGAGATGGTGGCGAGCCCGGCCGTCATCACCACGAAGAGGTCGGCGCGGGAGAGCCCCGCAAGCCAGGGGCGCACGAGCAGCGGCGCCTCCACCATGCCGACGAA